>Ga0137407_10001092_pt1 | contig 17732 bp, 18 predicted proteins | sample CZOMad2_2_16fung_FD_108410 | JGI IMG/M metagenome (GOLD analysis project Ga0137407, IMG submission 108410) | Vadose zone soil fungal communities from Angelo Coast Range Reserve, California, USA - CZOMad2_2_16fungal (Illumina Assembly) | ecosystem: Environmental > Terrestrial > Soil > Vadose... | reverse complement strand
GGCTTTCTCCAGCGCTGAGGCGATGTTCTCAGGGAGCTTTGGTCGCGTCTTTGTCGTCTGTGCTGAACTGTTCGTCTCGACGTCGTCGTGCATCAGAATGCGGGCCAGGGCCTCGCCAAGCACAAACTCGTTGGCCTGTTCTGGCAGGCTCGTCATGCGGTTAAGAATTCGCTTTATCGTAGCGATCGGCAGCGTCACAACCATCGGCGCCTAGCCCTCTTTCCTCTTCGCCCACAGCGCCCGTACAGCCTTGCGCGATCTCGCGGCGCTTCTTACTCGGTGCCAAGGGGTTGGAGGTGGACTGGACCTTGACCGCACCTGGAGATACGAGCGCGCTTCCTTGATAAGTAAATCGCCCGTCGTGGCTTCGCTCGCGTGGACGTCCAGTCCGCCCTCAGTCTACTTCACAAACTTCCAATCGCAACTGACCTGGTCATCATCCCCGTGCGTGATCCCCGTGTCCGTCGTCTCGCAGTGGTGGTGCGAGAGGGGGGAGTCGAACCCCCAAGGGCTTTCGCCCACTGGATCCTAAGTCCAGCGCGTCTGCCAGTTTCGCCACTCTCGCGTCGTCGTGCTCCCAGGAGTTTACCGCGTCTCCGCCAGGCCCGTGGCGCATTGCGCCGACCGGTTACTCGACTCTCCGGCGGTGTCACGCACCGATTTGTCCTGGCGCCGGGCATAGGCTAGGCTCCCGCCATGCCGGCGGTCATCGGGTTCCTTCGCTCGCAGATCGCCGAGATCGAGCGCGATTCGGCGCTCCGCTGGTACGGCGTGGCGATGGCCTTTCTGCACGTCGTCACCTATCTGTACTGGGTCGATCAGCGCGTCGTCACGTTCGTGCACGCCCAGGCCGAGCCGATCTGCTGGCCGCTGCTGCCCGAGTGCGAGAAGCTTCGCGTGCTGTCGGCGGCGGGCGTGGGGCTCCTGTTGCGCGCGTACTTCGCCACGGCGATCGGCGCCGGGCTGCTCTTCGCCTCGCGGCGGCTGGTGCCCTGGGCGTACGTGGGCCTCGTGCTCGTGAATCTCCTCAAGCTCGGCGTCATGCTGCTCGACTATCGCTTGCGCATGAATCAGCACTACATGGGGTTCTTCGCGACGTTCGCGTACCTGCTCGTCCCCGGCAAGCGCGACGCGCTCCGCGTGCTGGTCACGCTCTTCTACTTCTGGGCCGGCACGCTCAAGCTCAACTGGGAATGGATTTCGGGCGCCGGCCTCTATCGGCCGATGTGGCCGTTCTCGGGTGGCGGCGTCGTCCTCGCGTGCGTCTACGTGATCGTGCTCGAGCTCGGCTTCACGTGGGGGCTCCTGGCCAAGCGCGGCTGGATCTTCTGGACCTCGTTCGCGCAGTTCCTCGTCTTCCACGCGCTGTCGTGGCAGGTCGTGGGCTTCTTCTACCCGCTGCTGATGTTCGCGATCCTGGCGATCTGCCCGTTGAGCCGCCTCGTCGAGCCGCGGGATCCGCCCGAAGGTCTGCTGGTCGCACTCTGGAAGGGCCACGCGCTCCGCTGGGTGTATGCGCTCGCCGCGGTGTTCTCGCTGCTCCAGCTCGTGCCGTACGCGTTCCCGGGCGACCGGACCTTGACCGGACAGGGCCGGCTCTACGCGCTCCACATGTTCGACGCGCGCGCGAGCTGCGTCGGGTGGGCCGACCTGCGCAACGCCGACGGGACCACGACACACCGCGACTTGAAGCTGCCGCTCGACACGCGTATCGCGTGCGATCCGATCGTGTACTTCAACCGCGCGCGCAACCTCTGCCGTCAGCGCGATGCCGGGCGGGTCGCCTTCGCGGAACTCGACCTGTTCCTCTCGGCGCGTCGCGCGAGTGACGGCGAGATGAAGCGCGTGATCGCCACGAAGGACTTCTGCGCGAAGGGCGAGCGCTACGACCCCTTCCGCCACAACGCCTGGATTCTCACGGAGTGAGGCTCAGGCGGACGGACCGAGGACCATCCTCCGATGGAGCGCGCTCAGGATCTCGTCGACACCCGCGGACGCCCAGATCTTGAAGAACGGTGATTGCTGGAGCTCCGAGAACTCGCGGTCGCCCCGCTTCTGAGTCTCTTCCTTGCTCTCGCCGGGCCGCGCCCCGCGCAGCTGGGCGACCACCTGATCTTTGAGATAGATCGCGGGGTACTCGGTGTAGTGGTAGAGGTAATCGAGATTCCTCGTGTAGAACACGGCGACGGGAATCGACTGCCACGTCTGGCCGTTCTTCGTGTTGAGGAACTCGGCCATGATGTCGGCGTTGCTGTCCGGCGCCTCGGCGAGGCTCGGCCGGTGGCTCTGGCTGAACCGTTGCCCGTCGCGGCGGAAGATCCGGAGCTCCAGACCACCCGCCTCGGCCAGACGCGCGAGCATCGGGACGTCACGGCGGCAGTCCGACGACCACTCCTCCGAGATGACGAGCACCCTGGCGAGACCGTTCGGCTGCGACGCCAGCCATTTGATCGCCGCGGTCTGCGCGTCGTCCAACCGCGCCGCGGCATAGCCCGCCCGCAGGCTGGCGGTCATGTCGCTCCGCGGCCGCCCGCCCGAGCTCTCGCGCTTGAGGTTCTCCGGCGTGCCGACGTAGGCGACGTATTGATCGAACGTCATGCCGGAGGCGAACCGTTCGGGCGTGACCACGCTCGTCTTGCGCTCCATCACACTCTCCTCTATCGTCTCGGCACCGGTCTCGCCGGCCGGGCGGCAGCGGCACTCTAGCACAGGAGGCTGGTGATGAAGACGCTCGCCCTGGTCCTCGTGATGGGCTTCTCGCTTCTCCTCGTGGCGGGTGTCGCGGCCGATCCGCTCCCGCGAGCCAAGGCCGAAGAGGTCGGGCTCTCGTCCGAGAAGCTCGACCGCATCGGCCGCACCCTGCGCGCCGACGTCGAGCGCGGGCGCATCCCGGGCGCGGTCGTGATCGTGGCGCGCAAGGGGCGCATCGCGTATCTCGACACGGTGGGCTTCCGCGACAAGGCCGCCGGCGCCGCGATGACACCGGACGCGATCTTCCGCATCGCCTCGATGACCAAGCCGCTCGTCTCCGTCGCGACGATGATGCTGTACGAGGAAGGCCGGCTCTTCCTGAGCGATCCCGTGTCGAAGTACATCCCCGAGCTCGCCACCCGTCAGGTCGGCGTCGAGAAGCTCGATCCGGTGACGGGCAAGACCGTGTTCTACACGGTGCCGGCCGAGTCCGAGATGACGATCCAGGATCTGCTCCGCCACACCTCCGGCTTCACCTACGGCAACCGCGGCACCACGCATGTCCACAAGCTCTACGAGGGCGGCACGAGCGGACTCTCGCGCGAGCTCACGCCCCCGGAGTTCATCGAGCGGCTCGCCAAGCTTCCCCTCCTGAACCAGCCGGGGACCAAGTGGGAGTACGGTGTGTCGACCGACGTCCTCGGGCGCGTCGTCGAGGTCGTCGCGGGCAAGCCGCTCGGTCAAGTCCTCGCCGAGCGCGTCTTCCGCCCGCTCAAGATGACCGACACGGGTTTCGTCGTGCCCGCGGACAAGAAGGGGCGCCTGGCGCAGGCCCTGGCGATCGATCCGGACACCGGCAAGGAGATCAAGCTCTTCGATGCGACGACGGCGCCGAAGTTCGAATGCGGCGGCGGCTGCGGGGTCTCGACGGCCGGCGACTACGTGCGCTTCACGCAGATGCTCGTGAACCGCGGCACGCTCGAGGGTACGCGGCTGCTCGGCCGCAAGACCGTCGAGTACATGACCTCGGACCATCTCGGCCTGGCGATCGCGCCGGGCGCCGCGTATTCTCCGGGACCGGGCTACGGCTTCGGTCTCGGGTTCGCGGTGCGCAAGGAGACGGGGATCGCCTCGCTCACCGGCTCGGCCGGCGACTACAACTGGGGCGGCGCCTTCGGGACGGGTTTCTGGGTCGATCCCAAGGAAGAGCTCACGGTCGTCTTCATGGCGCAGGCGCCCGGCCCGATCCGGGTGCACTACCGCCAGCTGCTGAAGACTCTGGTGCTCCAGGCCATCGAATAGCCGACGGGCCGCCGCGAAGGCCCGCTAGCGCGGGACGTCCACGGCGAGGTTGGGGACGATCGTGGCGTTCGGGATGCGCCGGAAGACCTCCGGCGCGATCTTGATCTTCGACGCGCGGCTGCCGCTGCCGAGGATCACCCACTCGCGCTCCATCAGCTTGTCGTCGACGTAGATCGGCAGGTCGGGCGGCAGCGCGAAGACGGTGACCCCGCCGATCATCATGCCGGTCAGCGCCATCGTCTCGTCCGCGGAGGCGAACGACAGCTTGGAGGTGCCGAGCAGCGCGCGCACGGCGTGATTCACGTCGAGCCGCCTGGTCGCCTTCACGACGCACGCGCCGAATTTTCGCGGCTCCTTCTTCGACGCCACGACGATCGTGTTCCCCGCGCTGTCCAGCGGCAGCCCGTACTTCTCGCAACAGGCGGCGGTGTCGGCGAAGGCCGGGTCGATCTGCATGAGCTCGTAGGGGACGCCGAGGGCATCGAGGATCTGGACGACGCGTTCTTCGATCATGGCCGAATCAGCGTGATGCCGTGGGTCGCCAGTGTCAACCCGACGGTCGCGCCGGGCGCGAGGGGCATGGCGACCGCGGGGCTCGTGACGAACAGCTCGCCGATCTCCGACGCGATCGAGTACTCCATCCGCGAGCCCAGGTACGCGGCCTGGCTCACGGTGCCGCGCAGCATGCCGTCCGCCGTATCGCCGCTGGAGATCAGAATCGCCTCCGGCCTGATGGCGACATCGACCGAGCCATCGGCCAGCCCTCGATGGGGCAAGGTCCGGGTGAGCCCGCCGATCGTCACCTTGCCCGTCCGGTCGTCCACGCGCTGGAGCATGCCCTTGACGCGATTGGCCTCGCCCATGAAGCCGGCCACGAACACGTCGTCCGGCGACTCGTAGAGATCGCGCGGCCGGCCTTCCTGAGCGACGACGGCGTGGTTCATCACGATGATGCGGTCCGAGACGCCGAGGGCTTCCTCCTGATCGTGCGTGACGTACACCACCGTGATCCCGAGCCGCTGCTGCAGCGCCCGGATCTCCTCCCGCATCTGGCGCCGCAGCCGCGCGTCGAGGTTCGAGAGCGGCTCGTCGAACAGGAGCACTCGCGGCTCGAGCACGAGCGCGCGGGCGATGGCCACCCGCTGCTGCTGCCCCCCCGAAAGCTCGCTCGGCAGCCGGTCGCCGAGCTCGGCGAGCCCGACGCCCGCGAGCGCTTCGCGCGCCGCCTCCGCCGCGTGGCGCCGCGATCGGCCGGCGACGCGTGGGCCGTAGGCGACGTTGTCGAGCACCGACATGTGCGGGAAGAGCGCGTAGCTCTGGAACACCATGCTCACGTTCCGGTCCGTCGCCCCCAGCGCGGTCACGTCGTCGTCGCCGATCAGGATCCGTCCCGCGGTGACGGTCTCGAGCCCGGCGATCAGGCGCAAGGTCGTCGTCTTGCCGCAGCCGGACGGCCCGAGCACGGTGACGAGGCTGCCGGCGGCGATCGTGAAGCTGACGTCGCGCACGGCCGTCACTGCTCCGTACTGCTTGGTCACGCGCGCGAGCTCGATCCTGGCCGCGCGGCGCTCGGTCATACCGACACGGCCTCGGTCGGCAGCGGTACGTGCGCCGGCGCTGCGCGCCGGAGCCTGCGTTCGCCGACCAGCAGCTGGATGAGCCCGATCGCCCCCAGCATCAGCACGATGAGCACCGAGCTGTAGGCGATCGCGACGCCGTAGTCGCCGTTCAGCACGCGGTGGATGATGTAGGTCGTCGCCATGTCGTAGTCGGCCGAGACCAGGAAGATCACGGCGCTGACGGTCGTCATCGCGCGGACGAAGCTGTAGACCAGCGCCGCCACGACGGCGGGCCGCAGGAGCGGCAGGATCACGCGGCGGAGCGTCACGAAGCTCTTGCCTCCCAGTGTGCGCGACGCCTCGTCGAGGCTTCCGTCGATCTGGCTCATCGCGGCCACGCCCGCGCGGAGACCGACGGGCATGTTCCTGAACACGAAGCAGACGATCAGGATGACCGCCGTGCCGGTCAGCTCGATCGGCGGCACGTTGAATGCCAGGATGTAGCTGACGCCGATCACGGTCCCGGGAATGGCGAAGCTCAGCATCGTGGCGAACTCGAACGCGGCGCGGCCGACGAAGCGCTGCCGCACCAGGAGATACGCGGTCAGGATGCCGAGCGCCGCGGTGAGCGGGGCGGCGATCGAGGCGAGCTCGAGCGTGGTCCAGAACGAGCGCCACGCGGAGCCCGACCAGATGATGCCCCCGCCGCCCCACTCGATCGAGAACGCCTTCGCGTAGTGGCGGAAGGTCGGCGTGTAGTCACGGCCCCAGGTCTCGACGAACCCGCCCGCCAGAGCCATCGCGTAGATCGTCAAGGTGAGCATCGCCCACGGCAGCGCCACGCCGAACGCAAGACGCCGCACGAGCGGCGGCAGCGGAGCCGGCCGCCCACCATCGCCCTTGCCCGAGATGACCGTGTAGACCTTGTCACCGACCACGCGGCGCTGCACGAAGAACGCGCCGAGCGCGAGCGCCAGCAAGAGCACGCCGAGCGCAGCCGCCCGCCCCTGATCGAGCTGTGCGCCGACGATCGAGAAGAACACCTCGGTCGAGAGGACGCCGAAGTTGCCGCCGAGCACGATCGGGTTGCCGAAGTCGGCGATGCTCTCGATGAAGCCCACCAGGAAGGCGTTGGCGAGGCCGGGGCGCATCAGCGGCAGGGAGACCCGGCTGAATGTCTGCCATCGGCCGGCCCGCAGGGTCTGCGACGCCTCTTCCAGGGACGGGCTCACGCCCTCGACGACGCCGATCAGCACGAGGAACGCGACCGGTGTGAACGCAAACGTCTGCGCGAGCCACACGCCCGGCAGCCCGTAGATCCAGCGCGAGGGCGGAACGGCGAACGCCCATTCCCTGAGCTGGTTCACCAGGCCGGACCGGCCGAAGATCAGGATGAGCCCGAGGCCGATCACGAACGGCGGCGTGATGATCGGCAGCACCGTCAGCACGCGCAGGAGCCACTTGGCCTTGAATCCGGTCCGCGTCACGACCAGGGCAAACGCGAGACCGAGGGTCGTCGTCGTGGTCGCGGTCAGCACGGCCAGCGCGAGCGTGTTCCATCCGACGCCGCAGCTTCGCCCGCCGGTCAGGCAGTCGAGCCGCCAGATCTTCGCCGCGAACAGTCGCTCGACGAGCGCTCGAACGGAGAGCGCGCCGTCGCTGCCCTGGACCGCGCTCAGCAAGATCCGCGCGACCGGGTAGAACGTGAAGAGCCCGACGAGGACCGTGACGATCACGACGGCACCGGCGACGAAGGCGTCGCTCCTGAAGAAGCCGCGCGCGGCGAGCCCCAGCGAGAAGAGCATCAGCAGGCTCGTCGAGACGATCGCGGCGCCGAGCCCCATCGCGGGCTGGCGGTCGATCGCGAAGCCCTGGACGACGATATAGACGAAGCCGCCGCCGCCGAGCACGATCAGACGCCGACCCAACGTCGCGCGGTCGCCGCGGAGGAGCGCGGCCGCCAGTGACGCGAGCAGCGCCAGGCCGGGCGCGAGCAGCCCGACCCGGGCGGCTCCGACGCCGTCGGGCGTCGAGGACCACGGAAGCAGCGCGAGAGCGGCGCCGCCGACCAGGCTCCAGACGAGCGCCCAGCGGCGAAGATCGTCCCGCATGGCGCCGCCGCCTACTTCGGCTGGCTGTTGACTTCTCGCTCCCACCGCTCGAGCAGGCGCTTGCGCTCGGCGCTCGCGCCGTACTTCGCGAAGTCGTAGTTGATCAGCTTGATGTCGGCGAACCGCGGCGCCTCTTTCGGCAATTGAGCCTCGCGGTTCGAGGGCACCTGGAACTGCTTGGAATCGGCGCCGAGCTTCTGCGCCTGCGGGGTCAGCGCCCAGTCGACGAATTTCTTGGCGCCCTCGAGGTTGCGGCCGCCCTTGATGATGCTGAGCGAGCCGACCTCGTAGCCGGTACCCTCACACGGCGCCTGGATCTTCACCGGGAAGCCCGCGAGCGCCTCGGTGACGCCATCGTGCATGAAGCTGATGCTCACGGACGTCTCGCCGCGCGCCACCGCCTTGATCGGGCCGACGCCCGAGCGCGTGTACTGGTTGACGTTCTTGTGAAGCTGGCGCAGGTAGCGGAACGCCTCGTCCTCGCCGAAGATCTGCACGATCGTCGCGACCGCCGTGTACGCCGTCCCGGACGAGTTCGGATTCGCGATCTGGATCTCGTCCTTGTAGTCCGGCTTCACCAGATCTTTCCAGCACGTGGGCGGTGCGAGCTTCTTCTTCTGGAGGAGCTCCGGGTTGTAGCCGAAACCCAGCGCTCCGGCGTAGATGCCGACGGTCTTGAAGCCCGACTGCTCGGCCTGCCGGCGAGCCCAGTCGTGGAGGCGGTCGAGGTTCGGCGATTTGTAGACGACGGTGAGATTTTGCTCGGCCGCGGCCAGGTGAGGATCGCCGGTACCGCCGAACCAGACATCGCCCTTGGGGTTGGCGGCCTCGGCGGTGATCTGCGCGAAGGTCTCGCCGGACCCCTTCAGGGTGAGCGCCACCCTCGTGCCCGTCTGGCGCTGGAACTCGTTGGCGACCGCCTGGCACCACTCGGCCTGGACGCTGCAGTAGAGGTTGAGGCTTCCCTGCCCGCGGACGGCGGCGGGCACCGCCAGCGACACGGCAGCGAAGAGCACCACCGCGGTCAGACAGCGGCACGCGCGCGGCATCAATCGGTCTCCCCTTGGCATCGAGGTCGCGGTATTCTCCCACACGGGAGGATGGCTATGACCCTGGAAGAGCTCCGCGACCGCATGAAGGCGGCCCGAGTCGAGATCGCCGAGAACCGGCTCGAGGTCGTGCGCCGGCTCCTGACCGACGCGCTCAGGCCGATCCACGCGATGGATTCGCGGGCCAACCGAACGCTCGAGCCCGCCGTCACCTTCGAGACCGTCCGGTCGCGAGGCGATCGTGGCCAGTGAGGAGCTCTTCTACGCGACCATCCGCGACATCGGCGCGCGGCTCCGGCGCCGCGCGCTCTCGCCGGTCGAGCTGACGCGGGCCCATCTCGAGCGCATCGAGCAGCTGGATCCCAAGCTCCACGCGTTCGTGACCGTCACCGCCGATCGGGCGCTGGCGGACGCGAAGGCCGCCGAAGCCGCGCTCGGGCGCGGCGACATCTCGAGCCCGCTGCTCGGCATCCCCATCGGCTACAAGGACATCTACGCGACTCGCGGGATCCTCACGACCGGCGGCTCGGCGCTGCTGGCCGACTGGGTCCCGGACGAGGACTCGACGTGTGGTACGCGGCTTCAACGGGCCGGCACCGTGATGCTGGGCAAGTTGATCACGCACGAGTTCGCCTTCGGCATCCAGTTCCCCGGCCACCGCTTCCCGGCGGCGCGAAATCCGTGGGACCTCGAGCGGATGCCCGGCGGCTCCTCGAGCGGCTCGGGCGCGGCGCTCGCGTCCGGCATGGTGTTCGGCGCGCTCGGCTCGGACACGGGCGGCTCGATCCGGGGCCCCGCGTCATTCTGCGGCATCGCGGGACTCAAGCCGACCTACGGCCGCTGCAGCCGCGCGGGCGTCCTGACGTTGTCGTGGACGCTCGACCACACCGGACCGATGGCGCGCACCGTCGAGGACTGCGCGTACTTGCTCCAGGCCCTCGCGGGCTACGACGCGGCCGATCCCGCGTCGAGTCGCGAGCCCGTGCCCGACTACGTCGCGCCGCTCGGGCGGGGCGTGCGCGGGCTCCGTGTCGGCGTGCCTCGCGAATATTTCTTCGAGGGCATCGACCCCGAGGTCGAGAAGGGATTCGAGCAGGCGCTCGCGACCCTGCGGCAGCTCGGCGCCACCGTCGAGGACGTCCAGATCCCGAGTATTCAATCGGCCGGCGCCTTCATGGCGATCATGCTCGCCGAGGCGTTCGCCTATCACGAGCGCGACCTGCGCGAGCATCCGGAGCTCTTCGGCGAGCTCCTGCGCGAGCGCCTGTTGGCGGGCGGGCTCATCATGGGCTCCGAGTACGTGCAGGCACAGCGCATCCGTGCGCGACTGCAGGCCGAGATGAGCGCGGTGCTTCGCCGGGTGGACGTGCTGGCGACGCCGACCAGCCCGAAGCCGGCGCCCACGTTCGCCATGGTTTACGATCCCGACTACGGATTCCCACGTGGCAACACGGGGCCGTTCAATATGACCGGCCTGCCCGCGCTGGCGGTGCCGTGCGGCTTCACGGCCTCGGGCCTGCCGATCTCGCTCCAGATCACGGGGCGCCCGTTCGACGAGACCACCGTGCTGCGCGTGGGCCACACCTACGAGCAGGCCACCGACTGGCACAAACGCCACCCACAGATGTAGAGGACCGGCCATGCCCTCAAACCTCCAAGACAAGTTCCAGACACTCCACGAGATCGTGCGCGCCGCGCGCCTGAGCCTCGCCCCGGCGCCGTGGGATTATCTGGCGGGCGGCACCGAGACCGAGACCACCTTGCGGCGCAACCGGCAGGCGCTCGACTCGATCGCGTTCCGGCCGCGGGTGCTTCGCAACGTCTCGAAGATCGATAGCACGTCCACCTTGTTCGGGCGCGCCGTGCGGATTCCCGTCATGATCGCGCCCGTCGGATCGGTCGAGACGTTCGAGCCGGGCGGCGGCGCCACCGCCGCCAGGGCGTCCGCCGAGTTCAACGTACCGCAGATGCTGAGCTCGGTCTGCAATCCCGGGCTGGAGGCGGTCGCCGCCGCGGCCGACAACTTCCGCATCTTCCAGCTCTACGTCCGCGGCGACGACGCGTGGGTGGACGAGCACGTGAAGCGCGCGAAGGACAACGGCTACGCCGCGTTCTGCCTGACCGTGGACACGGCCACGTACAGCCGCCGCGAGCGTGATCTGGCCCGCCGCTTCGTCAAGCCCTGGCGCGCGCGCGCGACCGGTCAGGAGTTTCAGGCCGCGCTCAGCTGGGATCACGTGAAGCGGTTCAAGGACCTCCACGACATCCCGCTGATCCTGAAGGGCATCGCCACCGCGGAGGACGCGGCGCTCGCGTGCGACCACGGGGTCGACGGTGTGTACGTGTCCAACCACGGCGGCCGCCAGCTCGACCACGGACGCGGCAGCACGGACGTGCTGCCCGAAGTGGTCGCGGCCGTGCGCGGCCGCGCGACGATCATCGTCGACGGCGCCTTCATGCGCGGCACCGACGTCGTGAAGGCGATCGCACTGGGCGCGCAGGCCGTGGGGCTGGGCCGACTCTCGTGCTGCGGCCTCGCCGCCGCCGGCCAGGCGGGTCTCGTGCGGGTGTTCGAGCTCCTGGAAGAGGAGATTCGCATCTGCCTGGGGCTCCTCGGTGTCGATCGCTTCTCCGCGCTCAATTCGTCATACCTCCACCCGGCGTCGCCGGTCCGGCCGGCGCACGTGGCCAGCGCGTTTCCGCTCCTGGAGGAGGAAGGCTACTGACAGTGCGGCGCCAGCTCCTGGTCCTCGTCGTGCAGCTGTACCTGACCGCCGACTACTGCGACCCTTCCGTTCCCGGCGTCTTCTTTTTCGAGTCGGACTCGTACTTCGTGGACAGCATCGAGGCGAAGACCGCGATGCCGGCCCTGACCTCGCCGGCCTTGTCCGGGGTGCTGCCCGTTCGCGCTGTGCTCGAGCCGCCAACGCCTCGGGCGACCGCGATCGTCCGCCCGAGCGGGCGCCGCGATCGCCATTCACCGCGTTCACATGTCGTCGCCTCGTCCCCGACCGCTCCGGAGTCGTCGGAAGAACACTGAGCCTCGCGTCCCTCGGTAGCTAGCCGCGCCGTTCGCGACCTCCGTCCCGAGCCGACCCTTCGGGGGGCCCGTCATCGCTCGCCGGGATTCGCGCGACGGCGCCACCGAATGAGAACCGGACGACATTGTGAGGCGAACCGACCTCATGAGCTCGGTGGAGCGACCTGTCCTCTCGGGAGTCAAGGCCCTGGTCGTCGACGACCATCGCGATTCAGTTCAGCTGCTCGCCGCCGCCCTCGAACCCTACGGCGTTCGCGTCATCGCCGCCGCCTCCGCGCCGGAGGCCCGAGAGATCCTGAGCGCCGGCGCGGTCGACATCATCGTGTGCGATCTCGAGTTGCCGGGTGAGAACGGTCTGGAGCTCATTCGATGGGTGCGTGCACAGCCGTCGGGCCTCGACGTGCCCGCGATCGCCGTGACGTTTTTCTCCGAGCGATTCGGGGTCCGCGAGGCGCGCGCCGCCGGATTCGACGTGTATCTCCGCAAGCCGATCGATCCGACCGACATCGTCCACGTCGTCGCCACCCTGGTGAATCGGCGGCGGCCGCCCGCCGGATGAAGTAGGGTATAACCCCTCCACAGGAGGCCCGACATTCCCAAGCCCGCGCTGCCCACGGACTTGCCGGCGGACCCGCTACCGCTTCTCGACAGCTGGCTGAAGGAAGCTTTTGCCGACATCCGCAACGCGCACGCGATGACGCTCGCGACCGTCGACCCCGACGGCCGTCCCTCGGCGCGCATGGTCATCTGCCGCGGCATCGACGTCCGCGCCGGCTGGCTCGTCTTCTACACCGACCGCGAGAGCGCCAAGGGCAAGGCGCTCGACGTCAATCCTTACGCGGCGCTCGTCTTCAACTGGGACGCGCACGAGCGGCAGGCGCGCATCGAGGGTCCGGTGACGCTCGCGCCCGACTCGGACTCCGACGCCTACTGGAGCTCGCGCCCGCGTGATGCGCGCGCCGCCGCGGCGGCCAGTGATCAGAGCCGGCCGATCGAGTCGCGCGCGGCGTTTCTGACGAAGGTTGAGCAGGAGGCCAGGCGCGCCGACGGCGATATCCCGCGGCCGAAGCGCTGGGGCGGCTACCGCGTGTGGGCCGAGCGCGTGGAGTTGTGGGTCGGCCAGCCGGCGCGCGCCCACGATCGAGCGCGGTGGACGCGCGCGCTCGCGCCGACCGACACGGGCTTCAGCGGCGGCTCCTGGCGCTCGACACGCCTGCAGCCCTGAGTCGAGCCGGCGCCATGGCCCGTGTCGAGAGCTGGCTTCCCGCCTTCGCCCCGGATGCGTTGGTCCGCCTCCTGTTCCGCCTGCGCGGCTTGCGGCCCGAGGGCTCGATCGAGCGGTTCATGGCCGACAACGGTTTCGTCGTCCTCGAGCGCACCGCGCGCACGTACGGGGTCGGGCTGGTCGCCCGGCAGACGTCGGAACGGAATCAGGGCGCCGGATCGACCCGGCGCCGGTGAGCACCGGGTGCGGGCGATGAGCTCGGCGACGCACGACGACGTGATCGCGCTCATGCCGGCTCGCCGCGGTCACTTCCTGCTCGAGTCGGGGCATCACGGAGATCTGTGGCTCGACCTCGAGCTCCTGTGCCTGAAGCCCGACCCCGTCCGGCGGCTGGCCACGAGGCTCGCGGCACGACTCGCGCCCCATGCGGTCGAGACGGTCTGCGGTCCGCTCGTGGAAGGCGCCTTCGTCGCGCTCATGGTCGCCGCCGAGCTCGGCGTGCCCTTCAGCTACACGGAGCGCTTTCCGAACGTCGAGAGCCGCGCGCTCTTCCCGGTCGACTACCGTGTCCCGCGCGCGCTGCGGGCGGAAGTACGCGGCAAACGCGTGGCCATCGTGAACGACGTCATCAACGCCGGGTCGGCCGTGCGCGGCACGCTTGCCGATCTCGAAGCCTGCCACGCTCGCCCGGTCGCGATCGGCACTTTGCTGGTGCTGGGCTCGTCGGCGTCACGGATCGCCGCCGACGGGGGTGTCAGCCTCGAGACGCTCGCCTCGCTCCCGAACAACATCTGGACACCGGCCGAGTGCCCGATGTGCGCGCGCCGGCTCCCGCTGGCCAGCGGCCTCGGCCCCGATCCACTCGGCGAGCCGACCGCCTAACCGGTCATCGCGACGACTTCGACCTCGACCAGAAAGTCGGGATGGGCGAGGCGTCGCACCTCGACCGTCGTGCTGGTGGGAAGGGCCGGGCCGAAGTACTCCATGCGGACGTCCACGTGGCGGAAGTACTCGTCCATGTCGGTTACATACGTGTTGGTCTTCACGATGTCGCCGAGCGTCGCGCCGGCGGCCGCCAGCGCGGCCTTGATGTTCTCGCCGACCTGACGGATCTGCGCGCGCATGTCGCCCTTGCCCACCACGTTGCCGGCGCGGTCACGCGCGAGCTGGCCGGCGACGAAGACCATGCGGCGGCCTTCGACCGCGACGACGTGAGAGTAGAGCGTGTGCCCGTTCCTGACCGGAGCGGCCAGCGCCTCCGGCTGCATGTTCTTTCGGGTGACGGCCATGGTGGTGTCCTCGTCTCAGGCGGTCCAGTGAATCCACGCCCGCGCCGCGAGCGCGACCTCGAGCTCGACGTCCTCTTCGAGCATGTAGCGCTGCGCCACGAGCGCCGCGCCGGCGCGCCGAACGCGCTCGAGATAGTCCTCGCGCGACCGGTACCGCTCCTCGATGGAGGGTCGCGGATCGCCCGACGCTTCCCGCTCACGACGCGTGCGCGCGAACGAGATCGTCGCCCCGGCGAAAACCAGGCGCTGGGCCTCGCCGCCGATCGAGGGATGCCGGAGCGTCCATCCCGTGTGGCTGGCGAGCGGCACCGCGACCTCGGGCAGCGCGATGCCGCCGACCTCGTTACCGTCGGCGTCGACGGCGGAGACGAGCGAGCCGCACGCCGGACCGGGGCGCGGCGGCAGCGCGGAGAAGTCGAGGCGACAGGGACGCGCGTGATGGCGCGGGTAGCTGGCGCGGGGGATGCGATCGAACACCGCGTGGAGCACCTCGAAGGGCACGGCGGTGCCGTCGGCCAGACGCGGATGGCGACTCGGCGGCGCCTCGACGCCCTCGGTGACCCAGCGGTCCAGATTGACGAGACACGCGCGCAGGAGCGGCGCGTAGTCGATCGTGTTACGCAGGTTCTGCGAGTGCTCCGGCGGCTCGGCCGGATCGGCGGCGGCCGCCTTCTCGGCCGTCGGCGGCCAGACACCGAGCCCGTGCTCGGTGCCCGCGAAGTGATAGACGCGCGCCGACGGGCCGCTCGGCACGTCACGCGTGCCCTCGGCGTTCGTGTGGGCCAGCGAGGCGTCGCCGCGGTGGTACTCGGCCGAGCTGTTCGTGTAGAACACCTTCAGCTTGCTCGCACGCGCCGCGAGCCGCCGGTGCAGGTCCTCGTCGGTGGCGGGCTGGACGTAGTCCATCATGTGCGGCCGGTCCTTCGAGTTCTGACCGAACCGCTGGTTGAACTCGCCGCGCAGGCCGCCGGCCACGTTCGCGATGATCCCGTCGAGCGCTTCCCGCCCCTGCTCGTCGAGGTTGAGATCGTTGAAGACGAGGGTCCGCAGCAGTCGCCCGGTCTGCGAGCGGCCGTAGGCGTACACGTATCGAAGGATCTCGGGCGCCGGGTTCCCCTCGCGCGCCGTGCCGTGCTTGAGCCAGGCCGCGGCGTCGCGAAGCGCGGCGATGCCGAGCCCGACCACCGGCGCGCCGATCGCCGTGTAGGCCACCTGGTAGAGACGCCCCTTCTCGAAGCCGCCCGCGAGCCAGATGTAGCGCGGATCGGCGACGACGTCGCCGCCGGACGCGCGGGCGAAGCGCCAACGGCTCCGGTCGATCGTCGTCGCCTCGCCGTCGGGCTGATCGCGGACCAGCAAGACGGCGTCGCGCTCGGCGAGGTCGGCGGCCGGGTACGCGCGGTGGCCCCGGTCGGAGAGCAAGAGATGCGTCGCCGGCGACGGCGTCTGAAGCTGCGTGTAGACGCGCCCCGTGAGGCGATTGCCCCGCGCATCGAGCGCCTCGGGCCCGCGCAGGCCGAGGAGTCCTGGCACCTCCGGCAGATCGATCTGCCAGCCGCAGGAGATCACCACGAAGCCGCGGCGCATCAGGAAGCCGTCGCCCGGGTCGACCCGCGGGTCGGGATCGGAGCCGGGGACGAACGTCGGGCGGGTCGCGCGGTTGAAGTTGGGCACCGCGACGGTGTTCCCCCGGTTGACCACGTCGAGCATCACCCGACCGCTCGCGCGCGCCCGATCGACCGGCACCAGGATCGACACATCGGACTCGAACTCGACGCGTCCGGAATGGTCGCGCGGAGCCAGCGCCACGTCGGTGATGCGCTCGTTCGCCGCGTGCTTGGGATCGATCGCGAACCGGAGCGTGCCCTTCAGCTCTTCGTACGCGCCGACGTCACCGAACCCGGCGCCGCCGGCGAGCGGCCGCCGAAGCCGCATGTCGAATCGGGTCACCGGCATCAGGCGCTCTCCACCAGACGAGGCAGCAGGCTCGAGATCGAGCCGCGTAACATGGCGTCGGCCAGCTCGTCCATCTCCGTCGGCTCCGCGTTCAGGATCACGACGCGAGCGCCGGCGCGCTTGGCGACCGGCACGACCCCGGCGATCGGATAAACCGAGAGCTTCGTCCCGACCGCGAGCATCAGGTCGCAGCTCGACGCCGCGCGCTGCGCGCGGGACAGGTCCTCTTGCACGAGCCCCTGGCCGAACGAGATCGTCCCCGACTTGAGGATGCCACCGCACGTCCGGCACGGCGGGTCATTTTCACCCGCGCGCACGCGCGCGAGCGCCCGCTCCATCGCCGCCCGCTCGCCGCAGGCCAGGCACACCACCTCGTGCATCGTGCCGTGGATCTCGATCACGCGGGCCGGGGACAAGCCGGCCTTCACGTGGAGCCCGTCGATGTTCTGCGTGATCAAGGTATCGAGCTTGCCGCGCTTCTCCAGGGTGACGAAGGCGCGATGACCGTGGTTCGGCTGGGCCTGCCAGGCCGGCGAGGTGAGCCGGCTCTGCCACGCGCGCTTGCGCACCTCGGGATCGGCGATGTAGTTCTGCAGGGTCGACTGCTTCTCGGCCTCGGGGTTCTTCGTCCAGACGCCCTGCGGCCCGCGAAAGTCCGGGATCCCCGAGTCCGTCGAGATCCCGGCCCCCGTGAGCGCCACGAGGCACTCGGCCTCGTCGATCCACTTCCGGACGGTGTCGATCAGCGCGCGAGCTCCTTGGCGACCGCGTGCTCCACGACCGTGCCCTTGAAGAAGTCCGGGTTCAGCGCGGTGTGCAGGCGCGCGGCGTTGCCGAAGACGAACTCGCGGAAGTCGTCCATGGTGATCAGGCCGTGCTCGACGAGCTCGTGAGCCTCCTCCAGCACCTCGGACATGTCGGTCACGTCGAAGTGGCCGACGTCGGAGCTGAAGATCGGGCGCAGGCGATGATGGCCGTGCCGGTCGAACGCCCAGGCCGTCGTCGGGTCGTCCGCCTCGCACCCGAAGTAGAAGTGCTCGGAGAACTGCCGGCGCAGCTCGGCGGCCGAGCCGACATGCGCCGCCGAGAAATCGTCGAGCTCGCCGCGGTACTCGCGCTCGGTCATCTCCTCGGCCGACTTGAACGGCGGCACGAGGCTCAGGCAGCTCATCAGCTCGTCCATCTTTTCTTCGTAGACGGGCCCACCGAAGCGGGTGAAGAGATCCTTGAGCCCCTGCTTGTCGAGGTTCGTCGGACGGGTGTGGGCTTCCATCGCGCGGCCGTTGCGCTTGTCCCAGTGTCCGAGGAGGTCGGTCACGAGGTTGCACGCCCAGCCCACGCCGCCCTCGAGCATCGCGAACCGCAGCGAGGGAAAGCGATGCACGACGCCGCCCAGGATCAGCGCCTTGGCGAACGCGTGGCTCGCGGCGGCGAAGTGGCCGATGTGGTTGAACGTGAAGCTGTTGACCGACTCGCGGCCCATCCAGCCCATGCTGCCGGAGTGCGCGGT
>Ga0137407_10001091_pt1 | contig 17753 bp, 17 predicted proteins | sample CZOMad2_2_16fung_FD_108410 | JGI IMG/M metagenome (GOLD analysis project Ga0137407, IMG submission 108410) | Vadose zone soil fungal communities from Angelo Coast Range Reserve, California, USA - CZOMad2_2_16fungal (Illumina Assembly) | ecosystem: Environmental > Terrestrial > Soil > Vadose... | reverse complement strand
TACAAGGAGAACCAATTTTGCCATCTGGTGCAAGTCCGGGGAGAGAATTGCCGCCTTGGGCGGCAATGTAACTCCAGAATTGATTTGCCAAACTGCCCAAAAGGAAGCGAAGTAGTAATCTTTGATCCCCGAAAAATTTAGATGCGTCGGCCCTGGCCATCGTGTTCCCTCGCTGGCACTCGGGACAAGACAGATGGTACATTCCAATGTTTGACCTTGCGCAAGGAGACCCAATGAAAGCCATCCGATTCCACGAGTTCGGCGGTACTGAAGTCCTGAAGTTTGAAGATGTGCCTGATCCTAAGCCGCGTAAAGACCAGGTGCTGGTGCGGGTGAAGGCCTGCGCGCTGAACCATCTGGATCTCTTCATCCGCAAGGGCTTGCCCGGAGTGAAGCTGCCCCATATCAATGGCAGTGACGTCTCCGGCGACATCGCGGAAGTGGGCGAGTACATCACGGACCTCAAGCCCGCGGAGCGCGTGCTGCTGGTGCCCATGACGTTTTGCGGCGTCTGCCCGGCCTGCACGCAGGGCCGGCAGAATTTTTGCCCGCAGTTCAGCGTGCTGGGCTATTTGAATGACGGCGGCAACTGCGAATACATCGCTGTGCCCCGTGTGGGCGTGCTGCCGATTCCCGAAGAGTTGACGTATGACGAAGCCGCGTCCGTTCCCCTGGTGTCCCTGACCGCGTGGCACATGCTGGTCACCCGATGCCAGATCAAACCCGGCGATACGGTGCTGGTGCTGGGCGGCGGATCAGGGATCGGGACCATCGCCATTCAGATCTGTAAGATGTTCGGCGCCACTTGCATCGCCACCGCCGGCGACGAAAACAAGCTTGACCAATGCAAAGACCTGGGCGCGGATTACGTGATCAATCATTACCAGCAGAAGATTTCCGATGAGGTAAAAAAGATCACCAGCAAGGCCATGTGTGACATCGTCTTTGAACATGTGGGCAAAGCCACGTGGGCGGAGAGCATGAAGTCGCTCAAGCCCGGCGGCCGTCTGGTAACGTGCGGCGCCACCACCGGCCCGGAGGCCAGCTTCGACATCAGGTTCCTTTTTGCCCGCCAGCTTTCCTTCCTGGGTTCCTTTATGGGCACCATGGGCGATTTCCATGAGGTGATGAAGCACATCTTCTCCGGTAAGATCAAACCGATGGTCGACAGGAGCTTTCCTCTGCATGAAGCAGCGGCTGCGCATGAACGTCTGGAAAAGAGCGAGCAGTTCGGCAAAGTGATTCTGAATCCGTAGGAGGCCCCGTGGGCGCATGGGAAGTGGGTAATTTTGGAAATGACGATGCATCGGATTGGGTTGATGACCTGGAAGATGCGTCTGGTACGAAGCTGCTGATACAGGCTTTTGCGGCAGTCGAAAAAACCGACTATGCTGAGTCGCCCGATTGCTGCGTCGCGTTGGCTGCGGCGGAAACAATCGCAACCACAAATGGGCATCCGCCGGAAGACTTGCCAGACGGTGTGCGCGATTGGGTAAAGAACCAAAAGGACGCCGGTCCGATCAAGGCCTTGGCTGCACGGGCGGCGAAGGTTGTTCGCAAGCTCCAGAACAAATCCGAGTTACGGGATTTGTGGGAGGAGTCTGACGACTGGCAAGCCTGGCAGCGAGTCATTGAGGGCCTTCTCCATAGGCTGGAAGCGTGATGATTATCTTTTGTTCACCGTGTTGATCGCACGGTTTGCGTGGCAGGTCTTCGGCGATTCGTCGCTTGGCTTGCGCTTACTACCTGCACGCGCAGCAGGATCGCGGGATCTCCTTCATAGCGCAGTCCCGCGGCCTTGGCATCATTTAAGCTGAGTTTTGCTGTGAGCACTGCGAGTACGAGCTGAGGACTTCCAATCAGCACAGCATCCGGGGCCCGTGCCGCTCCCGGACGAGCTTGTACCCTGCCTTCTACCGTCTCCAGAGTCATAGGCTCGTCACCGGCACGCAACTCAATGGTGATGGGAGGACGTCCCGGCATTTTGTCACAGAGGTGGTGCTCCAGCGGCAATTTGAGCCAGTGCGTGCGGAACGCGTCTTTTCCTGTGGCCTTTCCCAGCAGGGGAGCACCCCAATGTCCCAGCGCTTGCAGCGCAGGTTCAAGGTCCCGGCCCCTGCCTGTGAGTCGAAACAGGGCGGTGGCAATGGGCGGCGGTGCTTCCTCACGAACAATCAGTCCCGCGTGCTCGAGTTCGCGAAGACGGTCCACTAACAAATTGGTGGGAATTCCCGGCAATCCGGTCCGCAAATCCGTGTACCGGCAGGACGCGCGGATCAGCAGCTCGCGAACAATGAGCAGCGTCCACCGGTCTCCAATTACATCGAGCGCCTTGGCCAGGGCGCAGAACTGTTTATAAGAGCGCATGAATAAGATTATTCGACCATAAGTATAGAAAGTCAACATATAAGTTGATAAAATAAACACATAGATATAAAAATTAAACTATAAATTTCTGAGGAGATATATCGATGCTTACGCGTGTCCCGCGGTTCCTTCTTGCTTTCTGTTCGTTGCTTATGGGTGCAGGCAGTGTTATGCACGCTTTGGCCTTCCATCGCGCTCAATCCGTTGTTCGAGTGTCTCAGCTGCCTCCGTTTTTCGGCAACAGCTTTAAATCACTTTGGCTCGGCGACTCGACAACCATGCTCGCCCTGGCTGTAATCTTCGGCGTAATCGCAATCCGGCCGGCCGTGGCAACAAGGCCCCTTGTCCTGTTGATCGCCCTCATCCCGGCAGCGACCGCGGTTCTGCTTTATGTATTTCTGGGCAACTTTTTTGCCGGCCACATCCATCTGGCCACGGCCACGGCGGCATTTCTTGCCGGGCTTCGGTTTCCTGGAGTCAGGGGTTGACGTGTGCCATTGTCCTTTTGCTTGGCCGCGGTTAGATTAGATGATTCTCCCTGATGAATACTGCCTCCCCATTGCCCGTGATTGAAGCGTCGCCAAGCCGCTTCACCTCCGGCCCGACGATTGTGTTGTACATCGCCGCAGCCAAGCTGTTGCTGCACCTGCTGACGATTGCGCGTTACGGCATCTTCCGCGACGAGATGTATTACTGGGCCTGCGCCCGGCATATGGACTGGGGCTATGTCGACCATCCGCCGCTGACCGTCTGGATCGCATGGCTGACGCGACACGCCTTCGGCGATACAGCCTTCGGCGTGCGCCTGCTGCCTGCACTTGCCGGAGCGGCGCTGGTGTGGCTCACCGGCAAACTCGCACGCGAGATGGGCGGGGGCCGTTTTGCCCAGGCCATGGCGGCGCTGGCCGTGGTCGTGGTTCCCATGTATCTGCTCATGCATCACTGGCTGACCGACAACGCCTGGGAACCGCTGATATGGATGGGCTGCGTCTGGCTCGTGATCCGGGCCATCAATACCGGCGATGCGCGATCCTGGTTTTGGTTCGGCGTGCTGGCCGGCTTCGGTTTTGAAAACAAGTATTCCATCGCTTTTCTGTTGCTCGGGCTGCTCGTCGGTATGGTGCTCACGCCGCATCGCCATTTCCTGAAGAGCCGTTATCTCTGGCTGGGCGTGCTGGCCTGCGTGGTGATTTCTTTACCCAATTTCCTGTGGCAGGCGCGGAACCATTTTCCGTTCCTGGAGTTGATCCACAACATACGTATGACCAACCGCGACGTGGTGCGCGGTCCGCTGGCTTTCATCGCAGACCAGGCCACGATCATGAATCCGGTGCTTTTCCCGCTCTGGGCTGGCGGCGTGATATGGCTGTTGTTCAGTCGTGGCAAACCAGATGGCAACGAACAGGCGCACAACGGCCCGCGTTATCGCCTGCTGGGCTGGACTTTTATGGTGGTGCTTGCCACTTTCATCGCGCTCAAGGCGAAAAACTATTACGTTGTTCCCATCTATCCCATGTTGTTTGCCGCTGGTGCGATTGGATTGGAACGCATTACTCAAGGCCGCCGATTCGGAACTTGGTCAAGAAGCATTTACGTCGGTCTGGTGATTGCTGTAGGCGCCTTGCTCTTGCCGTTCTCCGTGCCGGTGCTGTCCCCGGAAAATTACTTGCGCTATCAAAAAGCGTTGCGCTTGCAGCCGCCTGAAATCGAACATCAACAAACCGGCCCTTTGCCGCAATGGTATGCCGACGAGTTTGGCTGGCCGGAGATGGTCGAGAAAGTTGCCCGTGTCTATAACAGCCTGTCGCCGGAGGAGCGCGCGCGTACAGCCATCTTCTCCAACAATTGGGGTGAGGCCGCGGCGGTTGATTTTTATGGACCCCGGTACGGCCTGCCTCAGGCCATCAGCAGGCACAACAGCTACTGGAAATGGGGACCAGGGAACTATAACGGAAGCACGATGATCATTTTGCGAAGTCGTGGCCGCAATGAGCCCAAGTTATTTCAGAGTGTTGAATCTGTGGGCCGCGTCGAGCATCCCTTCGCTCGCCGCGATGAGTATTTCGACATTCTTCTTTGTCGCGGGATGAAGTCTGACTTGCGCGAGGTATGGCCCAGGCTGAAGCTGTTCGATTAGGCTGCGCTACCAAAATTAGTGTGCCGGAAGACGACAAGTATCAGGGCATGTGACTTAACAAGGGGTCTCGAAACCAGGGTTCAATCATTCCGCCCTCGCATTGTTTTCTGGTTCAAGCGGGTGGAGCCGGCCTTCAGGCCTGCGGTAAGCTGCTTGGGTTTTCGGCTTCAGCCGCTGAAGTGACTCTTGGCTATTCATCGAGGAGCAACATCTTGCAAAGAAAAGCCTCTTCCAAGTGGAGAAACCCAAAGGTGGAGAAATCACCCGGCTCTTCACTGAGGTCCGCGAGAGCGCCAATAAAAGAGATAGACCAACACAGGAACAGCGCTACCTTACTTGCTAGCCGCCGCTGCTCCCCCCGGCCTCTGTGGCGCCGGACAGCAATCCACCGGACACACGTCCAGGCTGGGTCCCATAGCGCCCAGTGCTCTTCGCGGCGCTACCGGGTCCATACGTTCCATGATCAGTTCGCGGATCATGGTAATGAACCGCGGATGAATTCCCACCGTCGCCGCGCGGACCATCGGCAGCCGTAATTCGTGGGCCAGTTTTTGCGCTTCGGTGTCCAGGTCGTACATCACTTCCATGTGGTCGGAAGTGAAGCCCAACGGGCAGATCACCACCGCCGGATGCGAATTGCTTTCTTTCACCAACCGCAGGTAGGCCAGAATGTCCGGCTCCAGCCACGGCTGGCTCGGTGGCCCGCTGCGGCTCTGGTAAACCAGCGTGTCGCCGGTGCGCTTGAGAGCCGACGAAATCAGCCGGCAGCTTTCCTCAAGTTGCGGCACATATCTGCTGCCCTGGGCCATGAACATGGGAACGCTGTGCGCCGTATAGACCACCTGCGCGCGCTCGCGGTACTCCGCCGGAATCTTTTGCAGTGCAGCTTGCACATTCTCCGTCATCGGTCCGATGAAGCCCGGATGGTTATAAAACACCCGCAGCTTGTCCACCTGTGGAGCGCCTTCTCCCACCTGCGCCTGCGCGGCCAGAATGTTCTCGCGATACTGCCGGCATCCGGAGTACGAACTGAAGGCGGACGTTACGTACGCCAGCGCCTTCTTCACGCCGTCCTCTTTCATCTGTTGCAGCGTGTCCGCCAGGTAAGGACTCCAGTTGCGGTTCCCCCAATAGACCGGCAGTTGCGGTCCGTGTTGTTCCAGTTCTTTTTCCAGCGCGGCGATCAACTCACGGTTCTGCTGGTTGATGGGGCTGTGTCCGCCAAAATGGTAGTAGTGCTCGGCCACTTCCAGCATGCGCTCTTCCGGTACGTTGCGTCCGCGGAGCACGTTGCGCAGGAAAGGCAGAACGTCGTCTCGTGTTTCCGGACCGCCAAAGGAAAGCACCAGCAGCGCGTCGTAGGTCATCCCAGGTCCCTCAGTTTGCGATTTTGACATTTCAGAGTAGCAGACGCCGCAAGGGCTCGCCGCGCACGCTCTCAGGCCAAGGGGTTGTACTCGCGTGCTGGCCCCGGCGGCTGTCCTGGGTTGCAGGCTGGGCTACAAAAGTTTCGCTGTCGATCATGCCTGGTGCTTCGAGAGCCGTGTGGCACCGCCGCCCCCGGCGGTGAACCTCCTCCGGTACAGCGGCTCAGGGCTCGTCCTAATTGTACTTTAGAGAATTTGTACCGCATCGCCCACGCGAATTCTACCCGGCGTGACGACGTAGCTATCCAGCGCCGTACTTCCATCCAGTTCACGCACGATGCGTTGCAGCACGGATGGGTCCTGCACCTGCGTGTCCGGATCAAACGTAGTCATCACGCAGCGGTCGCGCAGCTTCTCCGCGTGTATGCGGACATCGCCGATGGCGATCACGCGTCCCGGCCACTTGCGTTCTTCCAGTTCCGGAACATCGGCAAGGAGAATGTTTGGACGCAGACGTCGATGATCGATATTCAAGTACTGCGCCGCGCCGTCAGTGGCGACCAGCAGCGGCAGAATATCAAACGCTTGTGGGGCGGGCACGCGCTCCAGCGTGACGGCTTCACCCGCGGCGTCATGCACCAGACGCAGCGCCTCGGCTGAGTCCCAGCGATGGCCGTTGATCGTTGGTTCGCCATCTGCGCCGATGCTGCCTTGCAACCCCAAAAGCTTTGGCTTGGTGCGTGAGGTCAGAAATCTTCCGTTGAGCGTCCGTAGGACCACAACTTCGCGGTCCCCGGGTATGCCCAGCTTGGTGATCTCAGTTTCATTGAGCTGCTCGCCTTTTAGGCTCTTGACGGGATACCGCCAGATTTCGGAGACATGCATAGCTCTGATCAGATGATGATTAAGGATGGTTCGATTCAGGAACCGTTTACCACAAAGTACACAAGGGAACACAAAAGCGCGAGTTGATTTGCTTGAGCCAAAAGCGAAAGGCCAACGGCTAAGAGCTGTTTTTGAATGCTAATTGCTATTTGCCAATTGCTTTCCCCGCTGCTTTCTCCGCCACCAGCACGGCTACGGGAAAACTGAGATAGATCTTGCCGTTTTCGCGTCGCGTTGCCATGTCCAAGGCGTCATCGCGCAGCGAGTTTTCAAAGATCGCGCGAATGCGGTCGGCGTCGCCTTCTTGCGGAAATGACCGCGCCAGCAGGTCTTCAAGCTCGCCTTCCAGACGATACATCCCAGTGCGCTGCGCAGGCAGGCCCACTTGAGCAAATAGTTCGCACAGCTCTTCCACCGGCATGGCCCGAGTGTGTGAAGGATCGCGCAGCCGCTCCATGGCGTTGAAAGCATCGGCCTTGGCGGCGACGGGCGCGCTGTCCGCGACAACGATTCGCCCTTCCGGTTTGCATACGCGCTTCATCTCCATGAGCGCAGCCAGTGGCTCCTGGAAATGGTGGAAGGCAAAGCGCGAGCTGACGATGGAAAAATGCGCGTCGGGGTAGGGAAGAGAAGTCACGTCGCCCTGCTGCCAGCTGACGTTGTTCAGACCCTGCTCCTGCTGCGTTTTGTGCGCCTGCTCCAGCATGGCCGGAGTCAGGTCGATGCCAACGGCATGGCGTACCAAGCGTGCAAACGCGCAGACCAGCAGCCCGGGGCCGCAGGCGATGTCCAGCACGGTATCTTCCGGTCCGGCGTCGGCCATTTGTACAATGCGGTCAAGCGCCTCCTGATTGCGGATGGCCGGTGCGCTGGAAAAAGGCACGGCCTGGCGAGTGAACTGGTCCAGGATGCGGTCGCGATGGGAATCCATGGGGCTATGTTACTGCAACCCCGCCCTTCCGGATGGGCTAACTCATTTCGCGCCTAGGGCGCTGGAAGGCGTACCTGTTTCCGCAGATCACCCGATCACCCGATCACGCGCGATCCCCCGATCTTTTTACGTCCTTCCCATCTGGGCCGCATCCAATTAAAATAGAACTGTCATGAGTGATCATCTAGTGAACGCCGACGTCGAGCGCGCCATGCAAACCAAGCGCTTTGAGAACACTGCCGGAAACCCGGCAGATGAAGCCAAGGACATGCGAAATTTGCTGTTCGGCAATGAGCAGCCCCAGGGCGTGGTCCTCACCTCGCTGGACAACGTGGTCAACTGGATGCGCAAAAGCTCCATCTGGCCCATGACGTTCGGCCTGGCCTGTTGCGCGATTGAGATGATGGCTATGGGCGCGTCACGCTTTGATGTTGCTCGCTTCGGCGCTGAGGTATTCCGCCCGTCGCCCAGGCAATCCGATCTGATGATTATTGCCGGCCGCGTCTCGCAGAAGATGGCCCCGGTCATACGCCAGCTCTGGGAGCAGATGCCGGAGCCCAAGTGGGTGATCTCCATGGGCGCCTGCGCCACTTCCGGCGGTGTCTTCAACAACTACGCGCTGGTCCAGGGTGTGAACCAGGTGATTCCCGTCGATGTCTATGTGCCCGGCTGCCCACCCCGTCCGGAGCAGTTGATCTATGCCATCACGCTGTTGCAGGAAAAGATCCAGAAAGAGCGGGGATCGTTTAAACGGGCGCTGAATCTGGCGTAAACCAGCAATTCGCCATTAGCACTCAGCTTTCTCTCAAAAGCAGGAAGCGTTATTGCGTGCACGTCGCATGCGCGTTCTCCCCATGATTTCCCTCTCGATCAATGCCGAGTTGAAGCGCGTGCTTCCTGGCTTGGCGCTCGGCTGCATCACAGCCAAGGTTACGGCGGAAAAGCATAACGAACTGCTTTGGCGTGAGATCGACCAGCACTTGGCCCACCTGACGGCGACGATCAAGCCTGACCAGATCAATACTGTCCCGCAGATCGCGGCGATGCGTAATGCTTATAAAGCGCTGGGAAAAGATCCCTCGCGCTATCGCGGCTCAGCGGAGGCGCTGCTGCGGCGCGTGCTTTCCGGCAAGGGCTTATACCAGATCAACAATCTTGTCGACATCAACAATCTGGTTTCGCTGGAAAGCTTCCAGTCCCTGGGAGTGTACGATCTGGAGCAACTCAATGGGCCCGTTGAACTCCGTATCGGCGCAGCCGGAGAGAGCTACAAAGGCATCGGTAAAGATTTGATCAACATCGAGAATTTGCCGGTCTTTGCCGATGCCCTGGGCGCGTTCGGCAGCCCCACCAGCGACTCCGATCGCGCCATGGTCCGGCCGGAGTCAGGCAACGTCATGATGGTGATCTTCTCTTTCACCGGCGCTGAAGAGCTTGGGCCCTGGATGGCCCGGGCAAGTAACTTGCTTCAACTCTACGCCGCAGGTGGGCAAGTGGAGTCAAAGTCCGTGGTCTGAAGCTAAAAACCTGAAGCTAGAACGGGTCCAGACTTGCTGTGCTGGAAAAGACTCACCGCCGGAGGCGGCGGTGCCACACGACTCTAGGAGCACCAAGCACTATGGACAACGAAAGTTTTGTGGCCCAGCCGCCCTCGGCTGGGTGTAGACACCCATAAAACTAAGGGTACTCCAACGTAGGAAACGCTTTAAAAAACAGACGTGGCGCGACAATTAAGGAACCGGTCCGGGCCGGAGCACTGTCAGCGTCACCGCCACGGTGCTCGACGTACCACTCGCACTGCTTGCGGTTACGGTAATGGTTGAAGTGCCTTCCGGAGTGCCTTTCACTTTTTCGCTGCCGCACCCGGCAAGAGCACACAAAAGCGCAATGCTGCCCAGGCAAACCGCCAGCCGGGTTCTGCGCTGTGTAACCAGTCCAATACACATCGCGGTCAATCCCAGCAGAACCAGCATCGCATAGACCGGCGGCATTTCCACGCCTCCCGGCGGTGGGACAATCGACGCTCTTCCCGCAGTGCTGATGCTCATTGTCACCTGGGCGGTGAGCGTGGTCACTGAGGGCGGATTGAAACTGCACGTTGCGCCCACCGGTAGGCCGCTGCACGCGAAGGTGATGGTCCCCACGCCGACGCTGGAATTTACGTCGAGCACGGTGGAAGTGGTGCCTCCGGCAGTGACTTGAAGATTCAGGATTTCAGCCGCCAACTGCAACGGACCGCCGCTGACGCCCGCGACCGTGGTTGTGGGGTCCGTGGCGGTGTCATTGCCGGTATTGGCTTCGCCTCCACCGGAAACAGTGGCGGTGTTGGTGACGGACGCCGCGGCATTAAAGTTGACGGAGACCGTAAGCGTGATATCCGGGAAGCTGAGGCCCGCGTCCAGGCCGTCACCGCGGAAGCAACTCGTCAGCGTCGTGCAGATCCAGCCCGGACCGCTGATGGCGGTTGCGTTCAAGCCTGCCGGCAGCGTGTCTGTAACGGTAACGTCAGAGGTAGTGGTTGCGCCGCCGACGTTGGTGACGGTGATCGTATAGGTCGCGCCCGTCTGCCCTCGTGTGAAATTACCGGTGTGCGTCTTGGTGATGGCAAGGTCGGGCAGCGGCACATCCACTGTTGCTGTCGCTGTGTTGCCGGTGCCGCCCTCGTTGGAAGTGACCGGGTCAGTGGTGTTTACCTGCGTTCCACCGGCAATCGCGAGCACGTCAACGGAGAAAACGCACGAGCTGCCGGCGAGAATGGTGCCGCCCACCAGGTTGATGCTGGTGACCGCGGGCGTAATGACGCCGGGGTCGCACGTGCCGGTAAGACTGTCCGGGTTCGCGATGATCAGCCCGCTGGGAAGCGTATCGTTAACGCTTACTCCGGTAAGGTCTGTGGCCCCATTCGGATTGGTGATGGTAAACGTCAGGGTAACGGAAGTATTCAAAGGAGCGGTCGCCGCTGAGAATGACTTGACGATCGACGGCGGCGCTACCACAACATTTACGCCCGCTGGATTGGACTGGGATGATACTTTTTGCGCTATAGCCACATCCAGCTCCGCGGCCACAAGGGCCGTCAGAAGCAGGCAAACCATACACCGGGAGACAGCAAAACGGACCACGCAGGCGGCCAATTTCATGAGATTGTTCTCACTTTTCCTGGGTCTGCGCGAGAGGGGATCGCTCAGACGTGGGCTTAAGGTACATCAACAGCCAGAGGTAGTTGATGCAAGTACTCTGCGTTTTGTCCGGTTCTTTGTCAAGCAGAATTCCTTCGCGCAACCACCGGCAGTCACACAGGTGCTTAAAAAATCACCTGATCGGCCTTGCTTTGAGCGATAATCATTTGCACATTGAGAAGTGGAGGTTTCAAGAACCATGCTTCGGCCCGGATTTTATGTCGCACTTTTTCTGATTTTTCTTATGCCTGGATTTGCTGCACAGAGTGGAACTAACCAGGGTGTCAGTGACCGGGACACGTTCACCATCTCGGTGGCGGAGCCTACTTCGTCCAAAGATGTTCAAGTGCGCTACTTCTTTGCCGGTGGGCTGAATAGCAATGGTTCCATCGCTACAACAGCCGAGAACAACAGAATCAATATTGTGACCGGAGTTGATGGCCATTCCGCCAAGGCTTTCAAGGCGATTGCTTTCTCACCCGGGTGTCAATTCGTGACCATCAGCATTGACAACCTCTCCGCCAGCAGCCGGCAAAGTGAATTCCAGTGCCGGAGCCTGTCGACGGTTGAATTGCCTGGCCGGATCGCGCTCTCCAGATTTGCCGACAGAGATTTGCAGATAGAAGCACTCTACGTTTGCCGATGGGCCAGCCGGTTCTTTGGTGCTCCCGGTTCTGCGTTCTCTCCGTTTTCGATTGCCCGCGCCCATGTGGAAACAGACGGATCTTTTGCGCTGGTACTGCCGGACTTTGCCGGCGATCCGCTATGGCCGTCGCTGTCCCATGACGCAACACTGATGTTCGTTCTGGTGGATGCCAGCAGCGGCCAGCGCCTGGCCACGTTAAAGCCGTCCCCCGGTTTTGCCAAGGGGAAGCTCCTGCAAGTTGCACCAAGCTATCCTGAAGTGGAATTAGTCATCCCCGCTTCGGGCCGATGAGAAGCCTTCATGTTTTTGAAACTGTACTCAGTTGACTAAGTTTTTTTTCTCTTCATCAAACCGATGCGGGCCGACGTTCACCAGGGTGCGGACCGCGTTGCTCGCATGGGTCTCTGGCGCCGCACTGTGATTGCTGTCTGCTCCCGATGTATGGTCTGAATGTGCGTCCCCGCCGCAGTCAAACTGCTGTACCAGGCTGTGCAGTCCGGTTGCCAGGCGGGCCAGTTCGCCGGCTGCTTTGTTGGTGTAGTCGGCGCCTTCTGTCGTACTCTTGGCAGCCTGAGTCACCCCCGTGATATTGCGTGCAATTTCCTGGTTTCCGTCAGCGACGTCAGTAATGTTCCGGCTGATTTCGTTGGTGGTGGCGGTCTGCTGTTCCACCGCCGCTGCAATGGTGCTTTGGATGTCGCTGATCTGGGCGATAATCTGGCCGATCTCGCTGATGCCGTGGATCGCTCCTTTGGTATCTTCCTGGATTGCCGCGATCTTGCGGCTGATGTCTTCCGTGGCCTTGGCGGTTTCTTTGGCCAATTCCTTCACTTCATTCGCGACTACGGCAAAGCCTTTTCCGGCTTCACCGGCGCGCGCCGCCTCAATGGTGGCGTTCAATGCCAGCAGGTGAGTTTGTTCAGCAATCGTCGTGATGACCTTGATGACCTGTCCGATCTCCCGGCTGCTTTCCCCAAGTTTGCTGACTGTTAGGTTGGCGGCTTCAGCCACCTTCACGCCGTTACCGGCAACTTTGGCGGCCTCATGCGCATTGGTGGAGATTTCTCGGATGCTCGCGGACATCTGCTCCGCGCCTTTGACCACGGTTTGGACATTGGCTGAAATCTGTTCGGCAGTGCCGGCCGCCGCGGTCGCCTGTGTGTCGGTCTCTGCGGCGCTCGTATTCATTTCCGATGACGTGACCGACAGCTCTTCTGCGGCCGATGCCAGGCTGGAAGCGCTCCCGGACATCTCCTGCAATGTCTCACGCACGCTGGAGACGGCATGGGTAAAGTTTTTGGCAATCAAGTCACTCTCCGAGCGGGCATCAATGGATACAGTCACATCGCCCCGGCCCAGTGCTTCACAAGCGTTGGCGATGGTGCGGATGTAAACCGTCATACTTCTGAATGAATCTGCGAGTTGCCCAATTTCGTCCCTGGACGTGTGCGTGACTTCACGGCTGATGTTGCCTTCCGCCAGAGCGGAAGCGATTTCACTCATCTCTTGCATCGGCTTGGCAATCGACCGGCCCACAATGAGCGAACCCGGGACCGACAACGCAAAGACCAGGACTGTTCCCCACAAAATGAGAGAGCGCATCCTGCCGTTGTCGGTAGCTGTTTGAGAGGAACGTTTCTCCATCAAGCTCTTTTCCGTGGTCATCGCTGCTTTGAGGATGGAAGAGATTTGATCAAAATGTTGCTGGCCAATCCCGCTGCCTTCGAACCGGGCAATGATTTCCAGTTTGACCTGTCCGTCATTCGCGGCCTTGCGCATCAGGATGCCCCGGTCCGTGACGTTGCTCTGCCATGCCTGCGCCCAGTCCTCAATGTCGGCCCAGCGCTTGACTTGCTCAGGATTGTCTTTTGTAAGGTCCTTCAAGGCGTTGATCTTTTGCCGATAAACATCCTTGTCCTGATTGAAGGCTTGCAGGAATTTATCGTCACCGCTGATCAGGTAGCCCCGGTAGCTGCTTTCCATGCTGGTCAGGGCGGACATGGCATCCGCGCCTGTGTCAACCACGTTGTGGGTGCGCTCCACCAGTTCGCTGGACGTCTGCGTCTTGATGAGAGTGAAGTACGTAAAGGCATTCAGCAGGGCAAAGGCGCCGAACCCGGCAAGGATCACAAGCATGACCTTCTGCTTGATGGGCCGGTTTCTGAACCATTGCTTGCGGGCTTTCTTCTGTTGCGTTTTCATGAGCGACCCTTTTAATTCATTTCAGGGGATAACCGGCTGAGCCGGGGGCCAAACCATCGACCTTGATCACCTTCACGCCGTCTTTCACGTCCTGCGCATTCATCAGCGCGATGCCGCCCTTCTGCGAACGGACCGCTTCCAACTGCATGCCGGTGGACATGAGAGCAAGCGGTTCATGGGCTACAGTGCCGCTGTAAACTTTCTTGACCCAATAGTCCTGGAACTGCGCGTCCGTCATTTTCATGATGACGCTGAGCAGAACATCGCGCTCGTGCGCCTTGGCTGCGCGTACGAACGGGACCGCCGGAAACGCGCCCCAAGACTGTTTATCGCCGCCAAAAATCTTATGCAGATCGGCCATGGAGATGGAGGTAACCGGGTTGTCAGTGTTCACGATTACGGCCACGTCTCCACCCTGCTGGGCCTCCACATTGCCCAGGGGCAGGCAGAGCATCAGGAGCGCGCCTACAACGAAATAGTTACGTATGATTTTCATGATGTCCTCTCCTTAGAACCGGAATGCCAGTTGGGTTGAGACGGTGTTGATGCCTGACAATGGAGTACGGCGGAACGTATGTTCATACTGCGTTTTGAATCCGACATAGCTGTTGAAGTCATAACGCACTCCCACAGAAGGGCCATGGCGAAGAGCAACATCATCAAAGATCACCCGGGTTGAGTTAGCGTTGGCATACTGATACATGAAGAACGGCCGCCACTTGGGGGCAACGCTGTATGAAATCAGACTGTAAAACGCCGGCGTGTTGAAGGTCCGCAAGCCATCCACGGCGTGCTGGATCAGGAAAGCTTCATTGATAAACTCAAACTTGGGAGTGGTGTAAACCACGTGTCCGGAAATGATGGACTGGCCGATATGAAAGCCCGTGTCTGTGGGGTTCAGGCGGTCATGATAGAAGCTGCCGCCGATGTCCAGTCCCTGGGCCCAGTCGGGTTTCATGTAAATCCCCGCGGTGATGCCGTTGCCATTGCTTTCGTCGGTCTCTGCGGCTTCCCGGTCGTTGATGTCCGGCCGGATCGTGTCTGAGGTCCCGTATTCAAAGACGTAGTTCAAGCCCAGCTTGCCGGAAGGAATCTTGCCGGTGACGGACAGCCCGACCGCCTGCGTGGGCAGCAAGCCGCCGTCATTGGCGAACTCAACCACCAGAGGCCGGTTGACCGGTGTTTGCAGCCACTTTCCGCTATGGAAAACCGAGTTGTAATAGCTGGTGGCGGTATGAAAACGCCCGAAGGACAGTTTCAGGTAATCGTTGTGGTCGTACTTCAACAACACACGCTCCATGTCAATGTCAAAAGACTGTGCGTCACTTTCGCCAAAGACCATCTCCGCGAGAACAGAAGTTTTTTCGTTAATGCGGGAAGTCAGGAACAGATCAAAGTCGCCGATGGAGAAGTTTCCGTTCGGGCCGTTGCTGAATCCAAAAGTCGGAGTCTGGCCGGCATGATGGTCATTGGCTTTCCAGCCCACTTCGCCAAATCCCTGGAATTTGATTCCTTTAACCAGCCCAAAATTCTGCATGGCAGGATTATCTTGAACGGCTGGAGCTGGAGCCGGTGCCGCCGCGGGGGTATAGGTTGCGGATACCAACTGTGCTCCGTTGGGCGATTGCTCCTGTCTGGATTCAACCGCAGCCAGACGGGTCTTGAGCATCTCAACTTCCTGCTGAAGCAGCTTGATCGTTTCTGCCTGGTCAGACGAAGAAGAATTCTGACCATAGCTGGTTGCAACCAGCAAGCACGTTATGGCGAACATCGTGAAAGTGCGTGACATACTCGTCCTTTAAAAAAAACTTAGAAATTTTGGTCAATGTGTCCACATACGTTTTCGGCTTGTGCGGGCAAAACTTTACCAAGGAGTTCAGGCCCCGCGATCGCGGAAGAGCAGCGGAGGCAGCCGTCTAGGGGAATACTCGTAGTTGTATGTTTGTTGGATCGGCGCTTTTGCGGATTTTCTTAGGGGGAAAAACACTCTGGCAAAAACTGCCCTTTAAAACAATCGCCTAGTGGCTCGGCTCGCAGGGACGAGTTTGGGTTCCAGATGTTTGATCTTGTTCCTCATGCACCTCTGGGAGTTCCACAGCACCGATGCCGACGGCCGTCCCATCGACATCACACAGCGGCACCCCGTCTCCAAGCAACTGACGGAGCCGCGGGATGCCCAGACCATCGCCAACTACAGTGATCCGGCATTCGTCCTCGACGGCTGGAAACCTGTCGTCGACCAGTAAGTGAAACTCGGATAACGCAGTATGATTTTGGGCTGGTTCTTAGAGCTTGTCTCAAGAATACGATTCGTAACAGGGCCTGACTTCAGTCGGGCCGTCCAGCCAGAGTTGCAGTGCTGGAAAAGACTCACCGCCGGGGGCGGCGGTGCCACACGACTCAAGGAGTACCAAGCACGATGGACAACGAAAGTTTTGTGGCCCAGCCGCCCTCGGCTGGGTTTAGACACCATAAAACTTAGGGTACACCAACGTAGGAACCGCTTTAGCCGTTGCTCGCAGGCGTCGGGACCGAGGAGCATTTTTGAAAAACCAGATGTAGCGTCTTCTTGAACATCGAAGTAAACGCCGGCCAATTTGCAGGGTCTGAGGTTGAACTCGTCGTCCAACCCCAGCCAAGTGAGAAGTCCTTCAAGCTATCGCGATAAGCGATCGCTTTCAGGCGCAGGCGATTTTATGTGCAGCCATGGCTTTCTTAATGAACTGCCATACCTCATCGCTGAAGGGTTTGGTGAAGCTGGAAGGCCAGTTGCCCTGGTCGGCGTAGAGTTTGTTCAGTCCGGCCTGCACTTCACGGTCGCCGCCGGTAAAGCCCTGCACCAGGTTGGACCACCGTTCCGCCAGCTTCTTTGCCTTCGGGCCGCCTGGGTCCTGGTTGCTGTTCATTGCCGCCTCAACGTCGCGGATCAGCTCTTTCCAATCCTGCTCCACTTTGGCTTGCATCTCCGGCGTCCACGTCCGTGCCCGCTCGGCGATCTTGGTTTTGGCTTCGTCGCTATAATATTTTTTTGCCCATTCCATGTTGTTCTGCCTTTCCATGACCTCAATGATTTTTTTCAAGGCCGCCAGGTCCGGCGCATGACTGGACAGCAGGGAACGCTCCGCTTCTTCAATGGCTTGAATCGCCATCTCCACTTGCAAACGCTTTTCCAGAAGGAGACGGCGCTGTAGTCGGAGCGTTGACGGCAGGTCCAGATCGCCGTGATCGAGCAGGTCCTTGATTTGCTTGAGAGGCAAGCCGATGAACTTAAGGGTCACGATCTGCTGTAGCCGCACGAAGTCGCGCTCACCGTACAGGCGATGGCCCGCCGCGCTGCGGACGCTGGGCTTAAGCAGCCCCAGGCGGTCATAGTGGTGCAGCGTGCGCACCGTTACCCCCGCTTTTTCGGCAAATTCGCTTACCAGGTTCATTGGCGCTCCTCTCGATTCAAAGGCTGAGGTATGACGTAACGTCAGGTGCAAGAGTTATTTTCTCTTTATTTAATGGACCAACCGGAGAATGCGTCCGCCGATAAACTTTACCGCCTGCATTACATCGCACTTCTGGTCCACTAGGTGGAACAAAGTATGACTTTCAGTCGCGCCTGAAGGTGTTCGAAAAATGCTGTTGGGACAACATGTCCCTTAAACCATGTCCGAAAATGCATGCAGCGTGAATGCCGTGTCAAGGCGTTGGTACAAGACAGCATGGGAAGAACTCCCCTGGCACGGCATGGTGAAGGACGCGCTGCTGGGATTTTACGACTCCGCGCCTAATCAGCGGCTTTGCAACCGCTCGCATGAGGCGCTCTGCTCCTATGACAGATGTACAAGGGATCGTCACCATCTGGTACGTTCACGTCGTCCGGTTTTCCGCTTTATTATCGCTTACGTCATACTAAGCCCCTGCTTGATGAGCCCCGAAGATCATGAGACAGTTTGGAAGTGTCACACGTGTCATTTTGTTGGGTGAACCCCTGGAACGAGACAGAGGAGTTAGTCATAGGATTTCCTCGGTTCTGCCTAGCAGGGGGTTGGGG
>Ga0137407_10001087_pt1 | contig 17798 bp, 15 predicted proteins | sample CZOMad2_2_16fung_FD_108410 | JGI IMG/M metagenome (GOLD analysis project Ga0137407, IMG submission 108410) | Vadose zone soil fungal communities from Angelo Coast Range Reserve, California, USA - CZOMad2_2_16fungal (Illumina Assembly) | ecosystem: Environmental > Terrestrial > Soil > Vadose... | reverse complement strand
CCTCCATAAGCGCCCGGTGGCTGAGATCCTACAACATGTCCCAGCTCAGTTAACTTGCGGATTGTTTCAATGGGGAAACCAGACTCTAACAGTATCGTACCAGCGCCGCTCTTCATTTTACCGGTTGGCTCTGACGATCCCTGGTGATCTATGCGTGGCGCATCACCTGCTTCCTGTTCATTCATGCCAAAGTCGATCATGTTCATCAATATCTCAACCTGTCCCAATGGCTGGAAACCGCCACCCATCACACCAAAACTCATATAAGGTTCATCGTCTTTTGTAACAAAGGCCGGGATAATAGTATGGAACGGTCTTTTATGAGGAGTGTATGTGTTATTCTTTCCTTCTTCCAAATTAAAAAGCGCACCACGATTTTGCAAAACAAACCCCAATCCATCTGGCACCAGGCCCGAACCAAACGCAGAAAAATTACTTTGGATTAGTGATATCATATTGCCCTGGTCGTCGGCTACTGTCATATAAATCGTTTCGCCACCGTTTAGGCTGGCATCCCCTGCAGTAAAACTATCCGACGCCTTATCCATTTTAATCAGTTTGCGTCGCTCATCTGCATATTTTTTTGATATCAATTGTTCAACCGGAACCTTTGCAAAATCCATATCGGCATAATATTTTGCGCGATCCTCATAAGCGAGTTTTTTTGCTTCAACAAATAAATGAATATGTTCGGGACTTCCATACTGCACTTTGCTGAAATCAAAGCCTTCCAGGATATTCAGCATTTGCAATACAGCAATTCCCTGTCCATTCGGAGGCAATTCCCAAACACGATAACCCCTGTAAGTAGTGGAAACCGGTTCAACCCAATTAGACATATGATCTGCCAGGTCTTTGGAAGATAAATACCCTCCATTTTTTTTCATGTATGCATCAATCGCTTTAGCAATATCGCCTTTATAAAAAGCATCGCGTCCATTCGCAGCAATCTTTTCGAGTGTATTGGCGAGCTGGGGATTTTTAAATATTTCACCACGCGTTAAAGGTTTGCCATCCGGCAAATAAACTGTTGCGGCATTTGGATATTTCTGCAATTTTTTTTCGGATAATTTCCACACATAAGCTGCTTCATCAGCAACCGGAAAACCATTGCGCGCATATTGAATGGCGTATTGTAATAATTGCTGAACCGGCAACTTGCCGAATTTATTATGCAGGGCAAACCAGCCATCCACGCAACCGGGAACTGATACGGATAACGGACCATCGTTGGGAATATATTGCAAACCTCTTTTTTTAAATTCTTCTAATGTAAGACTGTAAGCCGATCTGCCTGAAGCATTCAGACCATAGAGCTTATTTGTTTTCGCATCATATACAATGGCAAAAAGATCACCACCTATCCCGTTCATCTCGGGTTCTGTAACACCCAATACCGCATTAGCCGCAATTGCAGCGTCTACCGCGGTGCCACCCTTTTTCAAAACATCAATGGCGGCCTGTGTTGCGAGTGGCTGACTGGTACATGCCATACCATGCTGGGCCATTACCGATGAGCGGGTTGAAAAAGTTCTGCCCGATAAACGATCCTGAGCATTTGTACGGAATGATATAAAAATCAAAAAACAAAAAAACAAAAAGCGATTTATTAAAATATTCTTTTGCTTCATAAATATGATTTCCTTAAATGTGTGAATGGGTGGAATGATCTTAAAGTTATGTAAAAAACCAAAATGTTATCCAGATGTTATTAGTTAGGCAATATGCAGATATATTACTCTTGTTCCGGTATCTCCTTCCCATTTTTAGTAAATTAGTTTTCTAAATTTCTATTATGGAAGAAATGGAAGTGCCAACCGAACACCTGCAGGAAAAAATTCATGAGGAAGCTGAAGAAAAAATGCGCGAAGCAAAAGAGAGATGGACATTATACGTGGCATTGTCAACAGCTTTTATGGCCGTACTGGCGGCCATTGCCGGACTGCTAAGCGGGCATCATGTAAACGAGGCATTGATAGAACAAATCAAATCTTCGGATCAATGGAATTTTTATCAATCAAAAAGTATTAAATCGGAGATCGCAGGATCCACAGCACGCATCCTTCAATTCCTGCCGGGTAAACCCCCGGTTGAAGAAAATAAGGATGCGGTTGCCCGTTATGAAAAAGAAAAGGAGGCAATCAGGCAAAAAGCTGAAGAGGATGAAAAAAATTCTGAAAAGCACTTAAACATACATGTTACATTGTCCAAGGCTGTTACCATATTTCAAATCGCTATTGCAGTATCTGCGATTTCAATCCTGACAAGGAAAAAGGGATTGTGGTATGGAGGCCTCATGCTGACTATTGCAGGAATCGTGTTTCTCTTTATGGGGATTTTTGCGTGAGGGATTAACTGATATCCATAATCTATATCATATCAATCGTGAGACGTGAGACGTCAAACGTGAATATCTGACGTTTCACGTCTCACGTCTCACGATTGATAGGCATCAGCTTTTCACCGGTTCCCATTCACTTCTTTCAGATATCCATTGTTCCACCATTGGAAATGCAATATGAAACCAGCTGGTATATTGGTCCGGGTTGGATTGCAAAGAAGATTTTATTTCATCCAGGGATTTAAAACAAAAATCATTTACTTCTTTTTTATCAGGCTCTATCATATCGTCGTATATACCGATAAATACATGATCGAATTCGTATTCTGTCAATCCATTTTCAAAAGAAGATTTATATATAAAATCAAATATTTCCTCAATGCTTGTAACAAAACCCAGTTCCTCATGAAGCCTGCGCTGTGCTGCCCGCTGAACATCTTCACCAGGTTTTGGATGACTGCAACAGGCATTTGTCCACAAGCCTGCGCTATGATATTTATTTATTGACCTTTGCTGAAGCAACATTTCTCCCTTTTCATTAAATATAAAAACGCTAAAGGCACGGTGCAGAAGCCCTTTCTCATGTGCTCTTATTTTTTCCATTGTGCCCAACGGCTGATCCTGTTCATCCACCAATATTACTTCCTCTTCCATAATAAAAATTAAATCATCTTTAATTGATTTTATAATCTATATCATCCAATATACATTATTAAATGACATTTTCAATTAGGGTTCTTACGATAGCAATTTTGTTTTTTTTATAGGCAAGCTAAATCCCGTCAGAATATCTTTTGGGTTTTATCTTAAAATAAATATTGGGTTAGATATTGCGGGAGAGATTCTCTGACCAATGCAAATAGCATCTTTTGAACGGGCATAAAATTTTCTCAGTTGTACCGGTCCGATACATTCACTTTCAATAGAAACCAATGACAGCAAATTTTAACCAAAGGTTTTATTCATTAGAAAGGCTGAATCTGCGCTTTCAACAATTTACGCGCGAAGTGAATCCTGCTTTTGATGGTTCCCAATGGTTCTCTCAACATATCAGCGATTTCATGATACTTGAACCCTTCAAAGTATAATAAAAAAGGATTTCGGAACAGGTCAGGTAAATTGTAAATAGCTGCCTGGATATCTTTTATCCTCAAATTGCTCTCGGCGGTTCCGGCAACTGCGGCCTGGCTGTTATTCAGTAAAAACTCGTTGGGCGTATTATCAAAGATTGTTTTTTGTTTGGATTTGCGCCTGTAGTTATTTATAAAAATATTGCGCATGATGGTATATAACCACGCCTTGATATTCGTCCCTACATTGTACTTGTCTTTATTAGCCAAAGCTCTGTATAAAGTTTCCTGGAAAAGATCTTTCGCAGCTTCCTGGTCCCGCGTCAATGTAATTGCAAAGGGTTTTAAGAATTCCGCATTATTAACCAAAAGTTGATTGAATTCCAAGCTAGACATAACATACTGTTTAATTATTTACACCATAAATTTAAACAATGAGCAGGATTTAAAAAAAATTGTGTAGTCTTTTTAACAAAAATTAAGAAAATGTGATGAACATTCTCCTTAAACAAATACGATTAAAAGGCCGGATTGGTTTATAAGGAGGAGACATATTCCATCACTTCTGCCAATGATTTTTTGAAATTAATGCCAGGAGGAATTTTGCAGGTGTGAGTTCGTGCAAGTTTACCCGATATGAAAAGCGGTATGTGAGGTATCTGCTGGTGAAACCTGGAAAGAAATTTTTCGAAGTTAAAATTTCCCGGAACACAGGTCAAATGAGTATATAAAAAATCAGGTTTTTTAAGTCTGCATATAAATTCAACATCCTCCAGGGGCATATTCGCACCCAAATAGAGCACTTTGGCCCCGCGATTTTTTAATAAATAAGAGATATAAAGCAGACCGATTTCATGGAATTCACTTTCCGGCAAAAAAAGCAGGGCGGTTTTATTAATGGCAGTATGACTCACGGCCCCTTCGATACCCACAATCAGTTTTTGACGGATTATATTGGTAACCATGTGTTCCTGGGCGGGATTGATATGATTGGTAAGCCAGAGAATGCCGATGCGGTCCAGAAAAGGAAAAATGATCTGGGTAATGGTTTTGTCTATTCCCCGGCTCATAATATAATTATCAAACACACATTCAAACCGGTCCATATCCAAATCCACCATGTGCTGTATTAATTCATTGACGATTCTTTCCTGCTGCGCTTCTGCATAGGAAAGAGAAATAATCTTTTCCATTACTTCATCCGCATCCATTTTGTTGATATGGGAAATCCTGAAACCATACTTATGTAATAAGGAGATATTTAAGAGGCTCTTCAACTCCCCGGTACTATAAAAGCGGATATTGGTTTCGGTTCGCCGGGGCTTTAAAAAGGAATATCGCTGTTCCCAAACCCTGATAGTATGGGCCTTGATTCCGGAAAGATTTTCGAGATCCTTTATCGTGAACTCATTCATATCAGCAAGTACAATTAGGCAATCTTATTGTTTAAGTAAGGTACGTAAAATATTAAACATACCAAAACGGCCAAACCGGGGGTTTATTTGAGCTATGGCAATAAAATTTGATGGAAAAGGATGGAATCAGTGAAGGACGGTGAGTAAGATAAACCCGGTTGTTAAAGTTATAAATCCGGATTCTGCAACACTCCGGCATCTAATAGCCGGTTGACCGTATCGGTAATAGTAGCTGAGGATTTTAATATCTGAACATGGCGGATATTGTGTAAATCTGTTCCTACAAGGTTGACATATTTTTTCTTAATAAGATAATTAGCCAGTTCTTCCTGTTTTTTTCCATAGAAACCGCAAAGAGAAAGCATGTTCAATTGGAAGAGGCAGCCCATTTCTTTTAATTCATCATACCAGTTTTTATGGGCGCCATAGTAGAGGTAGCGTTCGGGATGAGCGATGATGGGTTGATATCCCTGGATCTGCAGTTGAAATAACTTGTCCTTCAAATCGATTGGCTGGCGTATAAAAGAAAATTCAACCAATATGAGATTATCCTTGATTGTGAGCAGGGGCACATCTTCGCTTAATAATTCGTCAAAATGATCATCCATGAAATATTCAGCTGCCGCAACAAATTCAATATTCAGTCCCGATTGCACCAGCTTTTGTTTTACTGAATTACAACCCGCGTGGATTATTTCGTGGGTATTTTTATACATTTCCCATTGAACATGGGGGGTTGTAATAAGTTTCTTATATCCCAGTTCCATCATGCCCCTGATCATTGCCATGGAATTTTCCATATCCGCTGCACCATCGTCAATACCCGGTATGAGATGTGAATGCATATCCGAATACAGACCGGTGAGATCGGCGTAATGATTATCTTTTTTTCGAAATATAGAGAGCATATTAAAAAATACTGATTATATAATAACGGCCTCGCTGATATTGTCAGATTTCTTTAAATAATCATTATAAACTTTCCTGATACCAACTTCCAGGTTTGTTACCGGCTTCCAGCCCAATTTATTCAACCTGCTAATATCCATCAATTTTCTTGGAGTGCCATCCGGTTTTGAATGGTCATTCTTTATTTCCCCGGTAAATCCCGTAATTTTTTTGATGAGCAGAGCTAGTTGCTGTATTTCGATATCTTCTCCGGTACCGATGTTGATAAAGCCTGCATCATTATAATTTTGCATTAGAAAAAAACATCCATCGGCCAAATCATCTGCATGCAGAAACTCGCGACGGGGCTTACCCGAACCCCAGATAATTACAGCAGGGTCATTTTTTATTTTTGCTTCATGGAATTTCCTGATCATGGCAGGTAATACATGCGAATTATTCAGATCATAATTATCATTGGGCCCATAAAGATTGGTTGGCATTACAGAAATATAATTACAACCATATTGAGACCTGAATGCATCGCACATTTTAATACCGGCAATTTTAGCAATTGCATAAGGCTCATTAGTAGGTTCCAGTTCGCCTGTCAGCAGGTATTCTTCTTTCAATGGTTGCGGAGCCAGCTTCGGATAAATGCACGACGAGCCGAGAAACATCATTTTTTTTACTCCGTATTGCCACGACGCATGAATGATATTACTCTGAATAAGTAAATTATCATAAAGAAATTCGGCGCGGTAAATATTATTCGCCATAATACCACCGACTTTGGCTGCGGCAAGAAAAACATAATCAGGTTTTTCGATTTCAAAAAATTTATGTACTTCCTGCTGGTTACGCAGATCCAATTCACCAGAAGTTCTCTGAACGAGATTTTCGAAACCCTCCTGTTTTAATTTTCGCGTTATTGCCGAGCCTACCATGCCCCGGTGTCCTGCAACATATATTTTATCCTGTTTGTTCATGCAAAATTAATTTGACATCACGATGGTGAATGGTCAATGGTCAATCAGAAATAATATTATAATTTTAGTACCAAGAAAATACACTCACCACTCACCATCATCACTCATACTGATTCTTTACATAAAATCCCGACTCTTTCAGCACTTTTTCTTTTCTGAATAATTCAATATCGGCGTGTACCATTTCTTTTACGAGCATTGGCAAATCATATTTTGGTTTCCATCCCAGATTTTTTCTTGCTTTACCGGCATCGCCAACGAGTAAATCAACCTCCGTAGGGCGATAATATTTTGGATCAACCACAATTAATTTTTTTCCTGACTCTAACTGAAAGTCCGGGTTATTGCATGCAACAACGATCCCTGCTTCTTTGTCATCGTTCCCTTTAAATTCAAGCTCAACTCCTATTTCTGCAAAAGCAAGCCTGACAAAATCACGCACTGTTGTGGTAACTCCCGTGGCCACCACATAATCTTCGGGTTCTTGCTGCTGCATCATCAGCCACATGGCTTCAACATAATCCTTAGCATGCCCCCAGTCGCGTTTGGCATCGAGATTACCTAAAAATATTTTATCCTGCAATCCCAATGCAATTTTAGCAACGCCGCGCGTAATTTTCCTGGTGACAAAAGTTTCGCCGCGAAGAGGTGATTCGTGGTTAAATAAAATTCCATTGACGGCAAACATTTTATACGCCTCCCGGTAATTGACCATGATCCAGTAAGCGTAGAGTTTTGCGACAGCATATGGCGATCTCGGATAAAACGGCGTTGTTTCACTTTGAGGAACGGCCTGTACCAATCCGTATAATTCAGAAGTGGAAGCCTGGTATACTTTTGTTTTTTTGACGAGCCCCAATAACCTAACGGCTTCCAGTATACGCAATGCGCCGATACCATCCGCATTAGCGGTATATTCAGGCGTTTCAAAGCTCACATGTACATGACTCATGGCAGCCAGGTTATATATTTCATCGGGCTGAGTTTCCTGGATGATGCGGATCAGGTTGGTTGAATCTGTTAAATCTCCATAATGCAATCTGAAATGCACATGCTTCTCATGCGGATCCTGATAAAGATGGTCAATGCGATCTGTATTGAAAAGAGAACTTCTTCTTTTGACTCCGTGGACAATATATCCTTTACCCAATAATAGTTCACTTAAGTAAGCTCCATCTTGTCCGGTGACACCTGTAATCAAAGCAACTTTTGACATATTTATTTTATTAAATATTGCGTAATTTTTCTGAGCGGTTTCAAATATAAAGTAAAAAAATAAGGTCTTAATCCATTCAATTTCCAGGCCAGCCTATCCTCCTTATTTGCTCTCATCCTGTTACGGATAGAGGCATTGCTCACTCCTCCCGTACTCATCTTCACAATAACTTTGGGGATATAGTATGCCGACATTTTATATTTGAGTAATACACGAAGCATCATTTCATAGTCGGCCGCGGATTTAAGCGTTGTATTGAACAAGCCGACTTTTTCATACACTTTTTTACGAACAAAGAAAGTAGGATGGGGAGGCATCCAACCCCAATGAAATGATTTTCCGGAAAAATGGCCCGATTTCCATGTTCTTACAATCTTATTGACATTATGCAGATGCACATATTGTAAATCGGCATAGCAGACATCGATGGTATCATCATTAAAAACAGAGGCAATACCCGATATCACGTTTTCATCGACATAAATATCATCCGAATTCAAAATACCAATAATATCTCCGCTGGCAAATGCAATTCCTTTATTCATCGCTTCATAAATGCCGCCATCTTTTTCCGAAATGATTTTAGTCACATGAGGAAAGTTCCTTACGATCTCAATTGTATTATCTTTCGAAGATCCGTCAATGATAATATGTTCGATCGCCTCATAATTCTGATCCCGTACACAGGTTAGTGTATTATGTACAGTTGCTGCACTATTGTAAGTAGCTGTGATAATAGATACAGTCATCATACGGCCCTTAATTGATAATTCTTTCTTTTACAAAAACAGCTGGATTTCCCTGATAAATTTTATAGGCAGATAAGTTTTGATTCGCGATTGATTGAGCTGCAAGCACTGCATGTGATTCGCAAATAACGCCTGGACAAACCAGTGACTGCGCCCCAATCCATACACCATCTTCCAAAATTATCTTTTTTACGATCAGATCAAAACTTGCTTTTGTAAAATCATGGTTGCCTGTGAGCAAAACGGCACCCTGGGATATACAAACATTTTTTCCAATCTCGACGAAGGCCAGATTATCTATCCATACCTTTTCTCCAATCCATGAATGATCTCCGATGGATAATTTCCAGGGATATTTGATATTTATTGCCGGTTTCAATACCACACCCAAACCAATTTTTGCCCCAAAAAGGCGCAAAAAAAATCTTTTAAGACCGGAACCCGGATTAAGCGGGTTTATGAAGAAAAGTACATTCACCAGGTACCATGCAATTTGTTTCAGCCGGGAAGCACCTATTTCCCGCTTAAACCATTCATTATTATACTTTTCATTGCTTACCTGCATATTCATGAGAACAATTGTCTGTATTTTTTTTTCAATTCGCCGGTATCAATACTTTTCTTCGCAAAATTAAACGCATTGTGGCTCCATACATTGTATTCATCCTGATCCCAGGCCAATGCGTGTATAATAGCTTCGGTGAATTTTTCATGTTTTTGCAAAGGAATATCCCAGCCTGCCTTTTCCTGTTCGAGATTTCTCCATGGCGTCTGGTCACTGATCAGTACCGGCTTACCAGATGACAAGGCTTCAAAAATCGCATGCCCGAAATTTTCTCCTTTTGTAGGGAGTGAAAAAATATGCTGCTCCTTCAGAATCCCAGGTAAGAGATTATTTGGTAATTCGCCCATAAAGTGAACGGATACAGTTTCGGAAAGCTGACTGATTAACTGTTCACATTTTTGCCAAAAGAATTTGTCCTCAATACTTCCGACAATTGTCAACCTGATTGCGGCATTAACCGGAATTAATATTTGAAGGAGATAATCCAGATTTTTTATGGGGTGTATCCTGCCGACAAAAAGAATAAATAGTTCCCCGGGTTTTTTTTCAATGCGAAAAGAAATGTCGTGTAATTTTCCCGGAAAATTAGGTATGTATTCAACATGCACATGATGACCGAAACAATGCTGGATGTCTTTTTTTTCGGTTTCGTCTGCCGCCTGGAAAAAAATTTTTTTCTGAAACCCTGTCAACCGGAACAGATTTAAAAATATTTTTTTTTTAGCAGATTTAAATTGAAGGGCACTGATGCGTAACATGCCTCTTGGGGCCAATATCACTTTACATTGCGGCTTAACCCATCTATTGATTAGTAAGGGATAAAGGGTAAAGTATTTTGAAAACATGCTGTTCAGATAAATGAAATCAGGTTTGATAGAAGTCAATTGCTTCCGCATATTTTTCCAGTTCAGTTGAACAGGGGAGCAATAATAGATATTGATATCGCTATCCTGTTTTTGCCATTGATCTGTAATTATGCTTTCATAAGCTTTATCTGCATCAAGATCTCTATCCGAAGTAAAAATATATATGGCATAATCAGCACTCATATGTTGTACAAAATTCACGCAGGAACGGATAGGCCCCCCGGCTTTATATCCGGGTTCATACCAATCAGAAAACAATAAAATTTTTTTCTTAGTCAACATTATTTTTTTCCATCCAATATTCCAACACAACAAATAACCAGATTTCCGCCCAGCGAACATTTTTATTTCCACTCAGGAAACATTTCCAGTATTCAGCAAGCTGTGCTCCGTTTATGAAAGGGCGTTGACAAATATTTTTTATATGCCGATCGCAAAATGCATGCAATTCATTTTTCAACCAAAGATTCCATGGGAAAAGAAATCCCTGTTTTTTTCTGTGTACTATTTCATCCGGTAATAGATTTTTTACAGATTCAACCAGCAGGCTTTTGGGATATAAAGGTTTTTTTAATTCATCCGGAATGGCCAATATAAACTCAACAAGGTCGTGGTCAAAAAAAGGTTCCCTCAATTCCAATGACACAGCCATGCTCATCTGGTCGGCATCCTTCAGCAAAGTATGCTGCGTATAACCCAGGTATTCTGCCGCTGAAACCTGGCTCAACATCGGAAGGTTTTTCAGGTTTTCGCTTCTGTTCATCAATTCATATTGCAAAGAGGTAAATGGTTCATCAACATCCAGCCGGCATAATTTATTCAGCAACTCCGGAGCGAGAATCTGGCGAAAAACCGGATAGGCATTTACGATAGATGTTGAATCGGCTGCGAGTAATTGTTTTACCCGTTCCTTTCTTGCACCTGCCCGCAAAGCCAGCATCTTCCGCAGAGAAGCGGGGAAATTCCATAACCAGCTTTTATCCTGCAGTTGCAGATACTGATTAAAAAAAGGATATCCTGCAAACAATTCATCGCCACCAACACCCGATAATGCAACCTTCATTCCCTTTTCACGAATGGCCTTTGAAACAACATATGTATTGATGCCATCGCCGCTCGGCGTATCCATTGCATCCAATGCGTGTTGCAGTTCATCCAGGAATGTAGTGGGCCTTAATAAGATTTTTGTATGATTGGTATTAAATTTTTTTGCGATGATATCAGCATATTGCGACTCGTCGAATTCCTTTTCATCAAAAGAAATGTTGAAAGTATTCTGTTGTCCGCTACCTGCTTCAGCCATCAGGCCCACTACAACACTGGAGTCAATACCGCCCGACAAAAACGCGCTCACAGGAACGTCGCTCACGAGCCTTCTTTTTACCGATTGCAATAATAATTCCCTGATCCGTTGCTGTACTTTTTGTTTATTCGAAAAATCAAAATCAGTTTGCGTGTCTGTTACATCCCAATATAATTTGTTTTCAGCTTTACCGTTTCTGATTCTCATCCATGACCCGGCTTCCAATTGCCGGATTCCTTCAATCATTGAAAAAGGATAGGATACTGACTGGTAACTAAAATAATCACGCAAGGCCTTGTGATTGATTTTTCTTTTGACTTCACCAGTTGCTAAAATTGCTCTTGCTTCTGAGGCAAAAATCAATTTGTTCTCATTTATAAAATAATACAGGGGCTTGACACCCATCCTGTCGCGGGCAAGAAAAATTTCTTTTTCCTGCCTGTCCCATATAACAAAAGTGAACATGCCGGTGAAATACTGAATACAACCGGGACCCCATTTAATATAGGCCGCAATGATTACTTCTGTATCACTGGTAGTTTTAAAATCATAATCGCTGAGTAAGGGCTTCACCTCAGCATAATTATACATTTCACCATTGAAAATGAGTTTATACCGGCCGGAATTATCGGTGAAAGGTTGATTGGCTGCATCAGATAAATCAATAATGGACAAACGCCGATGTCCCAACGCAACATCCGGTTCAATAAAAAACCCGTCCGCATCTGGTCCCCGGTGCGACATAGCATCTGTCATTTTCTGAATCATAGACCTTTGTACCGGCTCATGATTAAAATGCATTATACCTGCAATTCCGCACATGGTTAATTATTGGCCATTATTTTTTTATACAAAAAAAGATATTGATCAGCTATTTTTTCTGGATCATATTTCCTTACATTCTCTAATCCTTTAGCAATAATTGTTTCCCGGAATTTATCATCTTCAATCACTTTCATAATTCCTTCCCGGATAGAATCAATTTCAAGGGGATTTACAAAACATGCTCCTTCACCTGCCACTTCTTTCATTGGAGAAATATTACTGGTGACCAGCGGCCGGCCCATTGCCTGTGCCTCTATAACTGGTAATCCAAATCCCTCAAATGTGCTGGCAAATACAACGATGTCCGCGTCAGCATATTGCTTAACAAGATCCTGATCTGAAAGATGAAAATGATTGGAGTAGTCAATATTATTTTCGGACAGCAATTTTTTTTGTTCCTCTGATAATTTTCCGATGATTGAAAGTTTGCAAGGCAGGCCTTTAAGCGCAGTGGCAACCCGGTTCAGGTTTTTATTCGGCCATGTACCTATTTGTAAAACAACGGGGCTAGACTTATTAAAATTTTTTTTTACATACGAAAAGTGTTTGCTCAAAGGATCAGGAATAACCACGATCTTTTTTTCATCACAACCGGTATTGCTGATAATTTCTTTGCGTGTGGCTTCAGAAATGGTTGTAATCATCCGGCTGTATTTTACCGGCCATTGCAACCACAATTTTTTAAAGAGCCAGCGCTTGAACGGTGATGGATTTTGCAAAAAAACACAATCATGAATAGTCAATATTGTTTTTGAGCGTGGAAATGCGAATACACTATAATGCACATCACCTGTAATATGAAAAACTTTTGCCTTATCCTTGTTTTTGTTGAGATAAAATAAATTTTTCAAGATAGCATTTATACCGGCAGCCCTTGTATGAAGATTGTATTTCTCAATGGAAACAGTATTATTCAAATAGGGGCGTATACTTGAAAAAACATTTTCAAGGCTGAAAAAATCAGCGTCACTCTTACGGAATACCTGCAATACTTCTGTCATTTCTATTTATAAGCGATCCGTTGCAAAAAGGGGAAAACAAACCTTCCTAAAAGCCACATGGTTAGAAAATTGGTCAATAGTCTGCCAAACAGGAAAGTACCATCTGCTTCAAAAGTAATAAAGCTGTACAAAACAACATTGATGATCGCGATCCTGAAAATCAGGTTCAACCCTTTCATTCGAAATAAAAAAAAGTATATTGCGCTTACAAAATATGCGATCAGTAATAAAGGGATGTACATCAGGATATGACCGAAATCAACGTAGGAATCGGCAAAATAACCCAGGCTGAAAGAAGCACCCTGCTTAAATCCCGCATAACGATAGCCGGTATATTTATTTGTTTTAAGGGTAGCCTGGTAAACCGGTTTATCCGGATTAAACATACGAGGTGTGATTACAAATAATATATTGGACATCCACATGTTCCCATATTCATGTGGAAGTATCGACGGCACCCTGTCCATGGTCTTTGCCAGGTGCAGAATATACTGGGTTCTATATAAAAATAGGTTACTTGCCTCCTGATATTTCTCCCATTTCAGGTTTTCTATTTGATACTGGATTTCCGATAAAGCATCTGACTGAGAAACGGAAACTACCTGCTGTCTGGTTCCCTGATTAAGGAACTCACGGTACTTCCCTTTTATTATGGTCCAGGTCAGGAGCAAAAATAATAAACTGGCGCTTATCAATAACGTTCCGGTTAGCTGCTTCAGCGAAACCCTTCTAATAAAAGGCAGTGAAAGAATAATTGAATATAATAATACATCCTTAAAACTCGAGAAATAGGAATACAAACCCGAAAAAAATTCAAAAAAAATGATCCCTATAAAAATAAGTTTATTCCCTCTGCCTGTAAAGACTATGTAACCATAGATAATAAAGAATATCCATTTAAAAGAAATAAAGGTTACGAGTATCTGTGCGAAACCACTCGAATTACCCAGTGCTAATCCGACTGAACTAAAAAAAATGGCTGAAGCAGCATAACATATCAGTACTTTTTGAGGATTCCATTTATCAGCTTCCTTTTTTATATCAGCGAGGCTGATCGGAGGGATTTTTTTTATTCTCCAATTAAGGAAGGTTGACATTAGTAATAACCCACCACAACTTTCTATAATAGCAATTCCCGCATTCCTGGATAGATGATCAATATTAAAATCATTCACATTCATCCATATCACATAGGCAACAATCTGCACCCATTGATATATAAAAGCAAAAACAATTATTCCAGGTTTTCCAAATCTCCATGATTGATAAACCATCAGGATCAGGGTAACCAAACAGCAAAAGTAATAGATACCGTTTGCTAAAAACAGGCTTAAAGAGAATACCAGTATACTGATCAATAAAGCACTTTTCGTAACTATTTTTTCAGTATTCATCGATGTATTTCTAATCCTTAGCGGCAGCACTCTTGGTAAAACAGCATCCATACTTGTAATTTATCTTTTAAATTGAATAAACCTGCTATATTGAAACTTAGTTTGGCAGAGCATTATTATAAATTGAAATATACTTATCTGTCATTTTTTTTGAAGAATATTCACGCATAGCCTTTAACCGGGCTTCGTTGCCCAGCTCGGGTATTCTGTTTCGGTTTTCCAGCAAAGTTTGCATGCAAAAACTCAGGGAAATATCATCTCCACCTTTAAATACAAGTCCGTTTCTTGCATGCTCAATCAATTCAGGATTTCCTCCCCTATCCGAAACGATAAGTGCTTTAGCTCTGCTCATTGCTTCAATAATAGTCATCGAGCAGGGTTCTTCCGATAAACTGGGAACTATCACTACCGCACAAGTATCATAAATTTCTTCTTTACTGCTGATAAATCCCCTCCATTCAAACCATTTTTCCAATTGTAATTCTTTTATTTGTTTTTTTAAACTATTACCATATACATTATTATCATTCCCATACACTACTACCTTAAAGTCGTTAATGCAATTAGCAATTAATTTTTCTACTGCCCTTAATAAAATTGAATGCCCTTTCCATTCTGCCACTTGCCCTATAATGGCAAACTCCAAAATTGAGCCCTTGATAAAAGCACTTGTTTTTTCTCCCGGCAACTCATTTATGACAGGTATTCCATTATAAACAACATGAATTTTTTTTTCGGGTATGGATAAATGCTGCAATACTGTTTTGATATGACCAGAGACTGCGGTAAAATCACGAATTTTTTTATTTAATAAGCGATAGATCAATTTGTGCTTCAAAGATGGTAAATGCGTTTCGTGAAGGCCATATATACTTTCTTTCCTGATTAGCGGATATAACATGATCACATTATGGTAGCCGCAGAAATGAAAGATATCAGGTTTAAAAGATTTGATTATTTCTTTACAAGTGAAATAAGCTTTTGGATAATTGACAAGGCTATCCAATGTCCAGAGCGGTTTCCGAAGATAAAGCCAGCCAAGCTTCACTTCATAAAATGGGACATCGATCTCATCCAGTTTTTTTTTAAACACCCCATCATTCCATCCATTGATCACGCATTGCAAATCATATCCGTTTTCTTTTAAATCCCGTAACAGATACAATGTTACAGTTTCAAGTCCTGAAACATAAGAACCACCAATAAAAAAAAGTATTTTTTTTCTAATTACCATTTTTAACTTTTATCCCGGTTTTCTCCGCAGTAAGTATAATGTCTTCCAAATGGTTTGAATATTTTTTTTAGAACCAGAGTTTTAAAATCCATTGTGCATAGTTTGCCTGGACTTACCCCAGGTAATAAGAGCCATTGAAAATGATTGCTTTCAGTATGAGTCAATTTTAATGACTGTTGCCGCATCCATTTTTTAATCATGAAAAAAGTAAAAAAATTTTCACGCGGTTGCAATCCTGACCCTGAATCGAAAGGTTTTCTTTGAATCCAGGATTTTATCCATAATAAGATCATGCCATTAAAATAATTTTCTGTGGTAAGAATAAACCGGCCGGATTTCTTCAATACCCTATGCATTTCTTTCAGCATTTTTTTGGGTTCGGGTATATGTTCCAAAGTTTCACAGGAGATTACAAAGTCAAAGGAAGAATCCTCAAATTGCAAATTTTGAGCATCAGCCACCTGAAAATCGATACCGGGAATGTTTTTTTTTGCATTTGTAATTGCCTGATCTGAAATATCAACCGCCGTAAGCTGTATTGTAGGAAATCTTTGAATAAGTAGTTTGGCAAAAGAACCGCTTCCACAACCAATTTCAAGCACTTTTATATTATTCAAATCCGGAATCAGTTTGTAAACTGTCTGGTACCATTGAAAAGAAAGCGGATTAATAAATATTTGTTCGTTCTCTTTATGCCAGACATTATATTCCTCTTGATTAATCATATAAAAAATTTATGATTTTAGTTACTGATTCTTGGATTTCTTTTTAATTCACCGGATATAAAATCGGATACATTATTTACAATATTGGAAAAAGAAAACGTGCTTACCAATTTTTTTGATTCATTGCCTGCCATAGTCCTTTTATGGCCGGACTCTTTTAAAGAATCTAAATATTCTATGCATAAATTTAATTCTGTCGGATCAATAATAATTCCATTTTGACCCTGTATAACCAGGTCGATGGCACAGCCTGCTTTGTGTGATACAATGACCGGTCTGGCGCAAGCCATTGCCTCATTGACAGCCAATCCCCAGGTTTCACCGGGCCCTTTTGATGGCAATATAAAAGCATTTCCCATTCTGTAAACAGCCGGCATTTTCTGCTGGTTCTGGAAATCAACAAAAATAATTCGTTTATCATTTCCGGCTTTTGCCTTCATGGTATTTTCCAAAGGGCCATTTCCGACAATCAAAAATTTGATATTTTCATCTGGCATGGCGCGTGCCAACTGCAGTATGTATTCCGGATTTTTTTTCGACTCCAGTTTACCGGCATATAGTAATGAAAAATCCTCTTCCCTGATACCCAAACTGGTCCGCCATTTTTTTGCGTCCGATTCATGAAGCTGATCATCGTTCCAGAAACGTTCATTATCTACAGCGTGCGGGGCAAAATATAATTGAGATTCTTTCAGGCCATGGGCCAAAAAATATTGTTTATTATTTGTACCAACATACAATGCAAAATCAATGTGCCGGTAAACCCATTTCAGAAATATTCTTCTTACCAGTTTTTTAATCCCTGACTTTTCATCGAGCAAATTAGAATCTCCCCTGAATAAAACAGGTATCTTATGTTTGAAATAACGTATGCATGACAAATGGCTTTTAAAGCTCCAGCTAAACATTAACAATGCATCCGGTTCCCAGTTTTTTATTTTTTCAATGAGTCCGGGATTATCAATTCCACGAAAATGATGTGTACCCGGATCCTTCGAAATATTTTCTACAAACTCATATTCATAACCATCCAGCAAAGGAATATCCCACTCAATACTCCTGTTAAAACCCGGATCATATTTTTCACCCTGCTGCGATTGAGACCATGTATAGAAAACCTTCAATTGCAGGAAATCCTGTTGTGCAAGCAATTGAAATAATGGCGCATTATATTGAATGGGATGAGTTGAAACAATTGCCAGCTTAAAATTTAATTT
>Ga0137407_10001086_pt1 | contig 17804 bp, 22 predicted proteins | sample CZOMad2_2_16fung_FD_108410 | JGI IMG/M metagenome (GOLD analysis project Ga0137407, IMG submission 108410) | Vadose zone soil fungal communities from Angelo Coast Range Reserve, California, USA - CZOMad2_2_16fungal (Illumina Assembly) | ecosystem: Environmental > Terrestrial > Soil > Vadose... | reverse complement strand
AGAAGGGTTTGTTTGCCCTAAACAAACATTCATTTGCGACAAAAGAAACATTTGATCGTAGCAAACAAATGTTTGTTGGCGACAAAGAAGGGTTTGTTTGCCACAAACAAATATTCATTTGCGGCAAAGAAACATCTGATCGTCGCAAACAAATGTTTGTTGGCGACGAAGAGGGGTTTGTTTGCCACAAACAAACATTCATCAGCGACGAACAATCATTCGATCGTCGCAAACAAATGTTCATCGGCGGCGAAGAAAGTCTTGTTTTGATCGTCATGTCCTCTTCGAGGGAGCGTCGATCTTGTGTAGAAACCACCAAACGCACGAAAGGCACAAGAAGAATTCCTCTCGTGCCTTTGCGCTCCGTCAACGATTACTTCTTTCGGGAAGAAGTTCCGGTGGATGAGCTTCCCCTGGTGGCTGATTTCTTGCGCGCCGCAGTCGTTCTCTTCGGGCTCGCTTTCCTGCCGCCGCCGGTTTCCTTATTGACCGTGGCCCATGCGCGGGCTTCGGCGGTACGGCTGCCGGCTCCGCGTTTCTCGTATCCTTCTTCGATGTGCTCGGCCATTCGTTTCTGCTTGGGAGTGTAGCTGGATTTATCTCCTCTAGGCATAAAGTGCCCTCCATGTATGGAATTTAAGTAACTGGATGCACGTCAGGTTCCGGCCAAATGAAAAGTCTTTATAAAGCTGTAAACCATTTCCAGCGAACGGAGTCTTTACTGTAGCAGCGGTCATAGACCGCCGGGAATCGTCGGCGGTCATAGACCGCCGCTACAGTTTGTGAAAGGTTTTCTTGAAACTTTTCCGGCGTCCAGACCGTAATGACAGTGGAACAGCGAAAGACATGAGCGGCCGCGAATGCAAGCCCGACAGGGCGGAGCCATCAAGGAAGGAAAAAAGAAATGCCAGCTACAGCGTTACAACCCGACACGATCTGGCTCCGTCCCGATTACCACGTGGCGCCGGTGAATCCGCGGCTTGCCAGCCGCTTGCCCGAATTGAAACGGGCTCTGGAAGAGGGAGTTATCGCCTATCCGGATACGAGCCATTCGAGCTTCTATGACCTCGAACTTCCTAACGGCCGGGCCTACGTCCACGTCCGTGACGACAAGCAGACGATTTACCTGGTGGCCTACTCCCGCAGCTAGGCCACCGGCCGATTAGTTAGAGAGCGCAAAAACAATGCCCGTGGAAAGATTCCAACCTGATGACCAGCTTCCTCCCGTGGTTGTGAACTGTTGGTGGAATGACAGCCGTGTGAACTCGACTTTCCAGGACATCGACTCGTTCAGCTTGACGTCCACACCAGGTCCAAATCGCGTCCCGAAAGAAGTCTGCCCGAAGGAAACCTGGTCGGTCAGATAACCCACTCCAATTCCCGCCACAAAGTAAGGAACCGCATGATCGGTTCGCGCCGCAATCTTGGCGCCGACGATATTGGCAATCATGGAGACGCTGCTGCCAATCGTATCTTTGCCACCCAGCCCGTAATAAGCGAAGTAATTTTCGATGCCCAGGTTTTTCGTCATATTCAAACCCTGAGTCGATGCAAATCCGGAATGCCTGGAGCTCTGGCCGATGGTGCCGCTGCAACAAGGGTACGCAAGGTTGGCGTAGCCCAGGGACATTTCCACACGAGGAAAGTCTTCCTGGGCGAATGCCGGCAGGGCCACAAAGAGCAACACAACTGTAACAACAATTGTTCTCACCATAGAATCTCCTGTTTGCCCTCGCGATGATTGACCAGACGCGCAATCACAAATAAAAAGTCCGAGAGCCGGTTAAGGTACTCGATCACGTTAGGGTGGACTTCAACTTTTTCCGAGAGGCTGACCGCTCGGCGTTCCGCCCGGCGGCAAACTGTCCGAGCGATATGGAGCATAGCCCCCGCATGCCCCCCGCCTGCCACGAGGAATTGACGGAGTGGAGGCAATTCCGTTTCAAAACTATCGATGGCGGTCTCCAGTGCCTCGATCCGTTCGTGAGGAACCTGAAACTTCGCTTTGCTCTGCTGTTTGAATCCGGGGTCCGCAAGCTGGGCTCCGACCGAAAACAGATCTTTCTGAATGCCCGCCAGCAGTGCGACCAGGTTTTGGTCCGCGAGAAACGAGGCAGCCGCCCCGATGAACGAATTCAGCTCATCGACAGCGCCGTAAGCTTCAACGCGATCGTCGTGCTTGCGTACCCGGGTTCCATCGAACAAACGCGTGTCGCCCCGGTCCCCCGTCTTGGTATAGATCTTCACTCGGAAGAACCTGCTTTCTTTTCCCGCGGCAGCCAGTAGCGCTCAAATTCTGCCATGTGGGCCAGCGTCCCGAGATCGCGCATCCTGTCGAGATAAACTTTTCCCATCAGGTGATCGAACTCGTGTTGAATCACGCGCGCGAAGAAATCTTCGGCCGTGAACTCCACCTTGTGTCCATGCCGGTCCAGGGCGTCCACGCGCAGCCTGGCGTAGCGCGGAACCCGGCCGCGAAAATCAGGAATGCTCAAGCAGCCTTCCCAATCCTCGAGGAGCGATTCGTCGAGAATGGTCATTTCCGGATTCACGAGGACGGTCATGGGAATCTCGCCACGCGGACCGTGGCATTCGATGACTGCAATGGATAACGAGTGGTGCACCTGCGGCGCCGCGAGTCCCACGCCGTAGTACTCGACCATCGTCTCCATCATGTCGTCGATCAGATTCTGGATGGCAGGGCTGGCCAGCGCCTCCCTGGGTACGCGCTTCGACTGCATTCTCAGAACAGGATGTCCGAGGTGGCAGACCTTCAGAATTGACATTGTCTCAGGCCTGGCTGGTTTGGTAGAGCTTCTTGCTGAGGGGATGCTTGAATCCGGCGCGCCGGTTGTGGATCACCTCGGCAACAATGGCCACTGCGATTTCTTCCGGCAACACCGCCCCGATATCCAATCCGATGGGCATGTACACGCGTTCGAGGCGTTCCCGCGGAATTCCTTCGGATGCGAGCTGCTCGGTAATGGAACGGATCTTTCGCTTGCTTCCAATCATTCCGATGTAACGGGCGTTGGTCTGAACAGCCCAGCGCAAAACGTTCTGATCTTCCTGATGACCGCGCGTAACGATGATGACGTACGTGTTCTCGTTCGGGACGATCTCCTCGAACGCCTGATCGAAACTTTCAGAGTAAATGGATTCCGCTTCGGGAAAGCGCTCCGCGTTGGCATAGACCGGACGGTTATCGATAATCGTGGTCTTGAATCCGGCGATTGTCGCAATTTTGGAAACTTGTGTCGAAATATGCCCCGCCCCGAAGATGACTATTTTCGGAGTCGGCAGGATCGGCTCGATGAAAATTTCGACCTTCCCGCCGCAGATAAGACCGCCTTCGGCCATGGATTCGTCGGTCAGGTCGAAGGTCATGATGCGGGACTTTTCGTCCTTGATCACATCCTGCGCGGCGGTCCAAACCTCGGCTTCGACACATCCGCCGCCGACCGACCCCATAGTCGATCCGTCGTCTCGAATGAGCATCTTGGCGGCCTGGAAGCTGGGCACAGACCCGCGTATTTGCACGATTGTAGCGAGCGCGGCCTTGCGCCCCTGCTGGCGCAGACGCTGAATTTCATCAAAAACGTCAATCTCCATAAGTCTCCATAAGGCGTTCAGTCTAACATATTTATTGACTTTACTCGTACCGCTCTCGTAGACTCCGATACTTTTTATGCCCGCAATACAGAATCCCAAGTCGGTTCCGGACCTGATCAAGCTCATCGCAAGGCACGGCAAGAAGCTGCTCCTGGTCTCGGGCGTTGATCCCAGCGGCGATCGTATGCCTGCGGGTAAAATCGTCATCGACGTCACCGGCGTCCAGCTTCTCAACGAGATCGACGTCAAAAAGGACCGGATCACAATCGGAACCGGCATCAACCTCGGCCGGCTCGCCAGAGAGGCCGCCGGCGAAAACGGCCTGCTTCAACAAGCCGGCTCCATCATCGCAAATCCCCTGGTCCGGAATCGAATCACCTTTGTGGAAGCCCTCAATCCCGATTCTCCTTACTTTGATATTACGACGCCGCTGGTTCTCCTCGACGCGAAAGTGCGGCTTCAAAGTACAACCGGGAAACGCACGCTTTCCATTCGCGATTTTCTCGAGGCCGTGACCAAGGGATTGAAGAAAGGCGAACTTCCGATAGCCGTGGAATTTTCCAGGCTGCCCTCCGATGCCAGAGTCGGTTTCTTTCGTGTGGCTCGAATGGGCGGGAAAGGCACCGTATCCGCAGCGGCTCGCATGAAACTGGTTCGGACGATTTGCGTGAATCCAGAGATCGTCGTCTCGAGCCTCACCCTGGTGCCGCTCCGTGTGAAGGGTGCGGAGAAAGAAATCGGCGGAAAACCTGCAAACGAGTTTTCGATCAAGAAGGCCGGCGAAATCGCGGCGGAGGAGATCCTCCAGTTGGCGGAGACGGACAACGCTTACGAACGGACACTGATCGAAATCACGGTTGCACGCACGCTCCGCAGCATCATGGAAGGGTCGATCCCGATGTGATTGGGTGTCTTCAAATCACTGATCACTGATGTCCAATCACTAATGACTAATGAATTTGAGGATTGAGAAATGACTAATGAACTTGAGAATTGAGAAATCAGAATTGAGAAATTTGACCATTTCTCATCTTCATTTCTCAATCCTCAAGTTCATTAGTCATTGGCCAGTGGCCATCAGTGATTTGAAAATGAAATCCCAGGGTCTTTGCGTTTTAAATCACGTTCCGCTTATCCCTCACGCTCGATACGTGAATGGCCTGCAACACTTCCTCCGTGGTGAGCAACCGGTCAGACTGTTTTGCCTTGTTGTAGATTGCGTTGACGCGCTCTTCGGTCGCCTGAATTCCCCGCTTTTCCAGCCAGAAGATCACATTCGATTTCCCGCTCATCGGGCCGATGTCGATGATCTGCTCCAGGCCAAACAGGTGTGAAGGAACACCCGAATACACCGAGTTGGCCAATTCGGTCTCACCTTTCTTGAAAGCCTTTATTACCGCCGCAGCATGAACGCCGGTGGCGGTTCTAAAGGCATCAGATCCGAATACAGGGTATCCCGGCGGAATCGTGACGCGGCACGCGCGTGAAGCGGTTTCGCAATACTCTTTCAGCTTGATCAGGTCGTGATCGATGGCGCCCAGCAGTTTCAGGTTCACGAGCATCTGGTCCATCGGCGTGTTTCCGACCCGTTCACCAATGCCGAGCGCGCAGCCATGGATCACATCCGCACCGGCGCGCACAGCCGCCAGCGAGTTAATGACACTCAAGCCCCGATCGTTGTGACCGTGCCAGCTGATCATGATCTCTTCGCCGGATGGTTTCACCACCTCGTCGATCACAAATTTCACCAGCGAGCTCGCACCTTCGGGCGTCGCATGGCCAACAGTGTCTGTCAGCACGATATGACGGGAACCGCAATTGATGGCCGTCGTATAGAGCCTCTTGATGGTTTCCGGAAAGGCTCGAGTCGTATCTTCCGTTACGTACATCACAGGAACGCCGCGGCGGATGCCGTAAGTCACCGCTTCTTCCGTTCGCCGCATCAGGTCGTCCATTGTCCAGCTCTCGACGTATTGGCGGATCATGCTCGAGCCCAGGAACGTGGCGGCGTCAATGACGACTCCGGTTTTTTCCGCAATGTCGATGATGGGATCGATATCCTGGATCGTGGTACGAGCCGCACAATTCGGACGGATCTTCATGCGGCTGCGAGCGATCTCGGTAGCCAGAGCGAGAGTGTCGTTGTAAGCGCGAGGACCAGCGCCGGGAAGGCCGATATCGAGCATCTGAATGCCAAGATCCTCCATCAGGTGCATGAGGTGGATCTTGTCGTCTATGGAAGGATCGGAAACGGTGGGTGACTGCAGGCCGTCGCGAAGCGTTTCGTCATCCAGCAAAACAGGCTTTTTGGCCAGCGGTTCGGAATTGCCAATCAGGTTCCAGTCATAGACGAGCTTTTGCTGGTCCGGCATGTGCGCCCCCGTTTTATTCGGGCGCTTCGCGCGCCCATTACCTACCCTTCGCTAAGACATATGGACTGTCATCAACATAAAGCGTCTTGCACTTTTGGCACCGAAATACGTCTTTTCCCGGTCCGGCCGCCTTTCTAGCGGCTGCATCCAGCTCGGTTATGCGTTTAATTTTCCCCCCGCAGTAGGGTTCCTTGGGGTTATCTACCGGTATGTTGCAGACTGTCTGGCGTGGAGCCCTTGCTTTCACGTGGTTGATTCTCCTTGAGTTGGATGCGGATCAAGCTGAACTTCAGCCGTAGATTTCACGGATTACGCGGATGGCGCGCATCAACGGTTTTTAAATTGCACGCCATCCGCGTAATCCGTGAAATCCGCGGCTAAAATTCAGCTTCATCCCCACTTGAGTTTACCGCGTAACACATCGAAATAGTTCTTGCCGCAAGGTGCCACCAGCTTGACCGCCACCTCGGACTTCTCGACCGTTAACCGGTCATTTATCTGAAGGGATACGCCCACCTGGCCGTCCACGGTCACATAGGCATCTTCCTGGGACGAGCTGAGCGTGATATCGATCTGGACCTCCGGTGGCAGCAGGAGCGGCCTGTTGGTAAGCGTGTGCGAGCAAATGGGCGTCACAACCATGGCGCTCATGCTCGAAAAGATGATGGGGCCGCCGGCCGAGAGGTTGTAAGCCGTGGAGCCTGTCGGCGTGGCTACAATCAAGCCATCGGCGCGGAACCGCGAGACGTATTGCCCATCCACCCGCACTTCCAGCTCGATGATCCGGGAGACAGCACCCTTGTTAATGACGACATCATTGAGCGCTCGATACGACGCCAGCCGGTTCGAGGCACGGGTGAGGGCGATATCCATCATCATCCGCTCTTCCGTGATGAACTGTCCCTCAAGCACCAGCTCGAGCGCAGGATACATTTCCTGAAGCGTGACCTCGGTCAGGAAACCAAGCCCTCCATGATTGATCGCCAGAATCGGAATTTGCCGCTCGCCCAGCAGCCGCGCCGCCGCGAGAAGCGTGCCGTCACCCCCGACGACGACCGCAAGGTCCGCCTGGGACGCCGCCTGAGCGTCGAGCGAGGCCTCGATCTTGTGGGCTTTGAACCAGGTCACCAGGTCAGCGGCCACACGTGAGATTTCCGGCTGCCTGGGTTTCGTGACGATGACGACATTGTGAACGTTCATGGTTTTCGGAAGAGTATGAAAAACTCGCGATTCCCTTCTCGCCCCGTAATCGGTGATTCCTGCGATCCGATGAAATTCATTCCAGCGGCGCGCCCCGCATCCGCGGCCTTGTCGATTGCCGCCTGCTGAAGTGCCGCATCCCGAACGATGCCGCCTTTGCCGACATGCCCGCGTCCGACTTCAAACTGCGGCTTCACCAGCGCGAGGCATTCTCCACCGGGCTTTAATACAGGTGGAATCCTCGGAAGGAGCATTGTAAGGGAGATAAACGAGGCGTCAATCGTCGCAAGGTCCACGGCCTCGCCGATGTGGCCGGGCTCGAGGAATCGGGCATTCAGCTCGACGGTTCGAAGCTTCGGATCGTTTCGGATTTTCCAGTCGAGTTGCGTCACATCCACATCCAATGCGTACACGCGTTGGGCCCCGTTCAGGAGAAGAAAGTGAGTAAAGCCGCCCGTAGACGATCCCACATCAAGACAGATTTTGCCCTCAACCTGAAGCCCAAATCCTCGCACGGCGCCTTCGAGTTTGAGGCCGCCGCGGCTGACGTAAGGATGCGGCGCTTCCTTCAGGCGAATATTGGCGTCTTCGGCTACCGGCATCCCGGCCTTCATGGCAGGCGCGTCATCGACCAGAACATTGCCCGCCATGATCAGCGCCTGCGCTTTCTCGCGGCTGTCGGCCAGCCCGCGTTCCACGAGCAACCTGTCGATGCGTTTCTTCATATGAACTGTAGCGGCGGTCTGTGACCGCCGACGGCGTCGCAATTGTGGCATCGCCGGCGGTCACAGACCGCCGCTACAGTAGACCTTCGATTCAATGGGTGCGAGTCTCCAGGTAATCGCAAAACTCCACCAGAAGTCCGGCGCTTTTGCCGATCGGAGCGATGGCGCGCCTGGCGTCTTCCGTCAGGTCATGGGCGATAGCTTGCGATTGTTCCAGGCCATGAAGCCCCGGATAAGTCGCTTTTTTCTGGTCGCGGTCCTTGCCGTCGCGTGTATCCAGAATGTCGTCGATGACCTGAAACGCCAGTCCGATTCGATCGCTGTACTTTTCGATCCGCTCGACGTCGCCTTCGGGAGCGCCGCCCAGATACGCGCCGATCCACACCGATGCCCCGATCAGAGCGCCCGTCTTGGACCGATGAATCTTTTCCAGTTGCTCCGCTGTGATTTGCGCTCCCTCGGCCTCGAGGTCGAGAACCTGCCCCGCGATCATGCCGCTGCGGGTTCCGGCAGCGCGTCCCAGCATGGAGATCACTTCGAGCATCCGGTCCGCCGGGAAATCGCTCGAGCGGGCCAGCACTTCGAAAGCGAGGGTCAGCAGCGCGTCGCCGGCGAGTATGGCAATGGCTTCGTTGAATTGCTTGTGGCAGGATGGCTTTCCGCGGCGGAAATCGTCGTCGTCCATCGCGGGAAGATCATCGTGGATCAATGAATACGCATGAATCAACTCCACCGCCGCGGCCACCGGAAGGATGGGCTTCCAGTTCTCTTTATACGCTGCGAACGCCGCCACGCAGAGGGACGACCGAATGCGCTTGCCGCCGCCGAGCGTGCTGTACCGCATGGCCTTGTGGATTTGAACAGGAGAGGACGACTCCGCAGGGAGCAGGCCGTCAAGCGTGGCTTCGATGGCCGGACGCACACGGTCGAAAAACGCGCTAAGTTCAGTTTTCATTTTCGGATTCGAAAGGCACGGCGCGCTCCTGTCCCGAACTGTTCTTCAAGAGGATCTCCACACGCCGCTCGGCCTGCTCCAATTTCGTGTGGCAAAAACGTGATAGTTTGATACCCTCTTCAAACAACTCCAAAGCCGAATCCAACGAGAGATCTCCGCTTTCCAGCTTTTTGACGATGTCTTCCAGTTTTTTCAAAGCGGTCTCGAAGTCCGGAGTGTCAGACATGACGTGGATTGTAGTTGACCTCGTAATATAATTTAAAGACCGTAATATCACATATGATCAATGTTGTTGTTCTCCTCGCCCTGCTTCTCGTAACAAGTTGCTCTCCGAAACCCGAGCCCATTCTGGACCAGGCGACTGTGGTCGCGAAGAATGCCTCTCTGCGTCAAAGAAGCAGCTCGACGTCGCGAACACTGCGCACCCTGGACCCCGGCGACAGGGTCGAAGTGCTCGAGCGCCAGAACAACTGGTATCGCGTCCGTTATGGCCCCGATGTCCAGGGTTGGATGGAGGAAAGCACCGTCGTTACGAACGCGACCAGGGAGCGGATCCGCACCCTGGTCTCCGCATCCCAGGACCAGCTGGCGCAGAACACGGGCGTGCTTCGCGAAGAAGCCAATTTTAGAATAGAGCCCGGGCGTACCTCGTCAATCATTCGCAAACTCGATTCGGGCGCCAAGGTCGAAGTGCTGGACAGAGTCACGACGCCGCGGCCCGGCTCCGACTCCTCATCCGACGTGTGGCTCAAAGTGCGCCCTTCACCGAAAGAAGTCGGATGGGTGATCGGAAACCTTGTGGAGTTCGACATACCTGCCGATGTGGCTCCCTACAGTGAAAGCTACACCTATTCAGCAGTCAAAACCCTCAACCAGGTTCAGGATCCACTTGCCGGGCCGGTGAATTGGTATGTGGTGGGAGAACGCAGGCCCGGACTCGATCCCCACCTCGATTTCCAAGGTATCCGCGTCTTCACCTGGAATCAGAAGAAGCACCGCTACGAGACGGCATTCCGCCTCAAGGGGCTGCGCGGCATATACCCGCTCGAAGCCGGTCAGGAAGCCGGCAAACCAACCTTCCGCGTCTACCAGTTACTCCCCGACGGGTCGGGTAAGAGCGCGCGCGAATTCGTCATGAATGGTGTGATCGTTAGAGAGAAGAAAGATTCGTAGTCACTCTGCTGTAGCGGCGGTCTATGACCGCCGATGATCGCTCGGGCGGGACACTGTCGGCGGTCACAGACCGCCGCTACAGAAGACGCTAAGCGCCCAGTGCTTTTTGTGCTTTTTGTGGTTCCTGCTTCTGTCTGTAGGCTTTGATCTTGTACTGGATCTTCCTGACGCTCATGTTGAGAATCTTCGCCGCCATCGTGGTCGATCCTCCAACATGCTCCAGCGTCCGCAGAATGGCTTCCTTCTCGATTTCCTGAATCGTCGCGCCCGGAATCTTGAACTGAAGCGGACGCTCCTCGTCTTCGATCGCCAGGAACGAGAAGTCTGCCAGATCGAGCACGTCGCTCGATGCGAGCATGACCGCCCGCTCGACGGCGTTCTTCAATTCCCGTATATTGCCCGGCCACTGATACGCTATGAGCTTTCTCAAGGCCGCCGGATGAATTGCCCGGACCGGCTTGACGAACTCCGAGGCAAAAAATTCGATAAAGTGATCGACAAGGATTGGTACATCGAGCTTTCGCTCGCGAAGCGGAGGAAGCGTTATTCGAATGCCGAACTGCCGTGCGTGCTCTTCAGCTTCGCGCGCGCCGTCGCAAGCCGCAATGATGCGAGCGGTGGCGTCCATTGCCTTCGCGAGAATTCGCGGCGGAATTTCGTTGACGTCGTCCAGAAACAGGATGCCCTGGCGCACACGCTCGAGCTTCTTGTCCAGCTCGCGCTCCAGCAATTCTTCGCTCCATCCCAGGCAACTCATCTTCTCGAACGGTTCGTCCCGGCGCGGGCTGCTCTGGTGAAGAATTTCCGCGACGAACTCGCGCCCGCTGCCGCGCTCACCGCAAATGAGAACCGGCGATTCGATAATGGCGGCCTGCTGGACGATCTTCTGCAGCGATTGAATCTGAGGACTAGAGCCCAGAATCCGCTTGGGTCGTGAAAGCAGCTCGATCACACAATCCTCCCTGACAATGATGGTTGGCAGACGGATTTGGTTGTATCGGATTGACGTACCCGGTGGTTGCGAGAAAAACTGCGGGTTGCAATGCTGGCCTCCGAAACAGGCCGCTAAGAGTATTACCTCGGCGAGGGAGAAGCAAGCAGAAGATCAGCGCAAATCAGTGCTGCAATCACAAGGCCCATTGCAGTCAGCAAAACAAGGAAATTGACGTAGGCCAGGCCCTCGATAACCCCAAAAGCCAGCGCCAATTTGATTAATAGTTTTCCCATTGAATTCTATTGCCTCGATGCTCCAATCTCTTTATCGGCACGTCCGCGGGGAATGTTTACCCCTTTAATGAAATATGTGAATGAAATTAGCATCGAGGGCGTCACAGAGCCGCGGAGCGGCGGCAGAGTGTAGCCCACGGCGTGAGCCGTGGGTTTTCCGCCCTGAGAACGGACAGCCCCGGAGGGGCGGAAGATTCCGAGGACTCTTTCGCCCCTCTGGGGCTTGAACTCCAAAACGACTCTTACCCCCGGGCTTCGCCCCGGGGCTACACTCTACCGCCGCTCCGCGGCTCCGGCCCTAACAAAACCCATGAACCTGATTGATTCCATTCGGCAGGAACTGCAACGTCTTGAAGACACGAAGACGTTTAAGAAGGAAACGCTTATCGAGTCCGAACAGGGGGCCGTGGTACGCGTGGCCGGCAAACCTGTGGTCATGCTCGCCTCGAACAACTATCTTGGGCTGGCATCCGATCCTCGCATCAAGGAAGCGGCAATCCGGGGCGTTCGCGAATACGGCTTTGGCGTGTCCTCGGTGCGTTTCCTCTGCGGAACTCTTACCCTTCACCGTGAGCTTGAAGAGAAGATCGCTCAGTTTCTCGGGACCGAAGACTCGATCCTCTATTCCTCGTGTTTCGCGGCAAACGAAGGTTTCTTCGCTGCGATTGTGAACGAGAAGCTCGGCTCGGAGCTTTACCACGACGTCATCTACAGCGACCGGCTGAATCACGCAAGCATCATCGACGGAACGCGTCTCTGCCGCTTCGAGGTCGTGCACCGCAAGGTCTACGAACACGCGGATGTCAACGACCTTCAACGGATGCTCGAGGCCGACAGCGCCTCCGGCTATCGCTTCGGCATCATCGCGACCGACGGCGTCTTCAGCATGGAAGGAGATCTCGCGCCGCTGCCCGCGCTGATCGACACAGCCAGGAAATACGAGCGCCTGCTGTTTGTGGATGATTCCCACGCGATTGGTGTAATCGGCGACAGCGGGCGCGGAACGCCCGAAGCACTGGGCGTTCACGGAAAAGTCGATGTCCTCAGCGGTACGCTTGGAAAAGCCATGGGCGGGGCGGCCGGCGGATACATCACGGGCAGGAAGGACCTGATTTCATTCCTGCGGCAGAAGTCGCGGCCGTACACATTTTCGAACTCGCTGCCTCCGTCCATCGTGATGGCTGCAATCGAAGCGTTCACCATTCTCGAGCAGGACCGGAGTCTCATCGAACGCCTCCACACGAATACCGCATACTTCCGGAAGCACATCCAGCAGTTGGGATTCAGGATTCTGGAGGGCACTCATCCGATCGTGCCCATCATGCTGGGTGAAGCGGCGGTAGCGATGGATATGAGCAACTCGCTGCTGGAAGAGGGTGTTTACATCAAGGGCTTGTGGTATCCGGTCGTCCCGAAGGGCGAGGCCCGGCTCCGCGCGCAGATTTCGGCAGCGCTGGACCAACAAACGCTCGATCGTGCGTTATCGGCTTTTGAGAAGGTGGGAAAGCGGATGGGCGTTATTTAAAATTACTAATCACCCCTTGCCCATCTCTTTCTCAAGCGCCTCGACTTTATTCGACAGCAGCCGATCCGACCCCGGAATACCCTTGATCCTCTGCACCGTGGCCATCGCGTCGCTCTTTCGGTTATGCGCGAGCTGCAGCTTCGCTCGTTCCAAAAGCGCGTATTTCGCCATCAGCGGCGATCGCTTGATCTGTCTTCCATACACGCGCTCGAAATAATCCGCGCCTTCCAGATTCTTTTTCTGTTCCCGGAACAGCTCGGTGGCCCACACATAAAGGACCTGATTATCCTGGTAATCCGCTATCAGTTTGTCCAGGGTCGAAAGGGCCACGCCGTACTGCTTATCCTCGAGCATTGCCGTGTAATACACGATGCGCGCTTCAGTGCGCGAATATCGCGCTTTCTCCATCGCCGTGTGGAGCTGCTGTAAACCCAGTTCCCTGTCGCCGCGGGCTCCAATAATGAAGGCGAACGGTTTGATCACTGCGGGCAGCGAGCCGGTAAAGAAATTGAAGGCACCCAGACCGACATAAATGTCGTAATAGTTCTTGTCCAGTTCGTAGACCTGTTCAGCGTATTTGTGCGCGCGCAGTCCGGCCCTCAGGGCACTGAAGTAGGCATCTTTCTGCGTGACCTGAAAGCGGGCGTAACTTCCGTGGGCCGATGCCAGATAAGCGAGAACTTCGAACTTCGTATATTTACCGGTCTTCAGCGCAGCTTCGGCTTTTTGTACGGCAATCTCCTGAGCCCGATAGTACGCGTCCTCGATCGTTTTATTGTGCGGATCACTTTGAGCTTCCCACCAATAGGTTTCAGCGATGATCGTGTAGCCGGCAGGATGGTCCGGGAATTTCGTTTGAAGATCGCGAGCGGCAGCGCGGGCCTGGTCCAGGTGCATGTTGTAGCTGGATTCGGTTGCCTGCCGAATCAGGCCATCTGCAGTACGATCGTCATACAACGGGCCGTCTGCAGACAACAGCAGAGTCAGGATAGTCAAAATTACGCCACTCATGTTTTTACAATAATATCTGCTTCGAGCAAAAAAAATCCCCGCGGCTTACGCCGCGGGGGAAGGTGGGATGGTGGAGGAAATCTACATACACTACTATAGACACTTGGAACGCTGAAAAAGTTACATCAATTTGAAAAAAAATTCCAATAAATTGTAGCGGCGAGTTTTTGAGGCCCGCCGCTACCTGAAAATGCTTGATTCTTACGGTTTGAATTTATAGGTCTTGGAACCGGGGGAGACTTCTTCCCGATGGACGTCGTGGCAGCCTTTGCAGGTTTTCTGGATTGCTCCGGCCTTCGCCGTGGCGGTATCCCAATCACCGGCCTTTATTGCGGCCAACGTTTCCTGGGCTTCGGCAGCGTTACCCTTAGCTACTTTGGCAGCATCTCCAACCTTTGCAGCTTTGAAGATTCCCTGAGCCTGGGTGAAGAGTTCCCCGAGCTTTTGGGCGTCATTTGCAGCGGCACTGGCGTCTTTCGCCGTCAAATTCATTCTGAGGCTAGCCGCTGTTGGGGCGACTTGCTTCATGACCGGGGACAATTGCTCCTCGACGGCCTGCGCCCATAGGGTCAGGGCCACGCCGGCGAGCAGGCAAATCCCGATCAAGATTGAAACCTTGCGCATTTCATCCTCCTTAAGAGAACTGGTAAAGCGTGGTCAGAACTCCGCCCGGATGTTATCTGGAAACATAGGCACAGTCAATGCTTATGCGCCCTGATTCCTAATTCGGGGACAGACGTATAAATCACCTAAATTCAAGTCAAGGGTCCTTGCACGAATTTAGGTGATTTATACGTCTGTCCCCGAATTAGGACGCCTATGCTTGCTTCAGGTCCTTGAAAATTTTCGTTAACGCAGGGACCACTTTGAACAGGTCGTCGACTATGCCGTAATGTGCGACTTTGAAGATCGGAGCCTCGGGGTCCTTGTTGATCGCGACGATGCATCGCGACGTCTGCATTCCGACCAGATGCTGAATCGCGCCGGAGATACCTACAGCTATGTACAACCGCGGGGACACGGTCTGTCCGGAGCTGCCGACCTGATACTCGCGCGGCAGCCATTCCGCGTCAACGACGGGACGGGACGCGCCCACCGATCCGCCAATAGCCTCGGCCAGCTCAAAAACCAGGCTGAAGTTTTCTTTTTGTTTCAGCCCGCGGCCGCCTGACACGATGATCGGCGCCGAAGTGAGGTCCGCTTTCCCCTTGGGCGCTTCCACTCGCTCGAGAAGCTTGCGTCTGGATCCGCCGGAAAGCTGGACGGGAAATGCCACCACCGCGGCGCTCCCGCCGGTCTCCACTTCATCGCCCGGAAAAGCCCCCGGTGACGCCGTTGCGAAATAAGGCGGCTCACCGCGCGGCGACGTTTTCATGTTCATCTTGGCGTTGAACACCTGGCGGGTCAGGATCAGTCGGTCGGCCTGCTTCTCATATTCAACGCAGCCGGCGATGAGCGGCCGCCGCAAACGGACGGAAAGACGCGGCGCGAAGTCCATCCCCTGAGTCGTGTGGCCGATCAAAACCAGGAACGGCTTTTCTTTTTCGAGAATCGACTTCAGGACTTCCACGTACGAGTCCGGGTTGTATTCACCGAGATCGGCATGTTCGGCAGTGATCACGCGATCGATTTTTCGAGTCTTGAGCTCGTCAGCAAGACTTGCTGTAGACGACCCGAGAACGACCGCCGTTACGGGCTGGCCAAAATCGCGGCCCACGCGCTGCGCAAAGACGAGCAGTTCGGAGGTAATCGGCTTGAGCTTGTTGTCTTTGTGTTCGGTTATGACGAAGATCATTACAGTACCTTTGCTTCTTTTCTCAGCTTTTCCACCAGGCTTGCGGCTTCTTCTTCCGGAGTGCCGCTGATCATTTCCACGCGGCTCTTCCTTGCCGGAATGAGAATCTCTCGAACTTCGTACATGGCGCCGGCCTTTCCTACCGCGTCGTCTGTCAATCCGAGATCGGCGGCCGTTACGGCTTTGAATTCTTTTTTCTTGGCGGCCATGATGCCCTTGAGCGAGGCGTATCGCGGTTGATTGATTCCGAACTGAACCGTGAGAACGGCAGGCATCGGAAGTTCGACGGATTCGTTGATTCCGCCTTCCAATTCGCGCCGCACCTTGAGCGATTTTGCGTCAGGATTCGCTTCAACGCCGACGACGACTGTAGCGTGGGCCCAGCCCAGAAACTCGGCCAGCATCGTTCCCGTCATGCCGGTCCCGAGATCGTCGGATTGAACGCCGGTGAGAACGAGATCGGCGCCGCCGTCTTTCTCGATGACTTTGGCCAGGGTGGCTGCCGCAGCGAATTCGTCGGCGCCTTTGAATTTTGGATCGAGCAGATGGATCGCCCTGTCCGCGCCCATGGCAAGGCCGGAGCGCAGCACTCTGGCCGCCTCTTCGCCACCCATCGAAAGGACCACGACATCTCCTGAATGCTTCTCTTTCAACCGAAGGGCTTCCTCGAGCGCGTAGTTATCGGCTTCGCTTGCGACGAATGTGAGGTCCTGATCTTTGATCCACGTCTTCGCCTCATTAATGATGAGGCGCGAAGCGGAATCCGGAACGGGCTTAATGCAACTGATGATTTTCACGCCTGACTCCCAAATGTTCGATTCTATAGCATCTTGCAGGCATGCACCATCCACGGCGCGAAGCCCGCGCGGTGCCAGAGCTCCGATGACGGCTCGCTCCATGCATCGTATATCGTCTCGACCGCCATAGCTTCGCGCTCCCGCATGACTTCGAGCGAGCGCTCAACAAGACGGCGGCCGACTCCCTGGCGGCGAAACCGCTCATTGACATAGACGGCATCGATAATTCCCATCTTTCGGGGCTCCACCACGGGCGGAACGGATTCCCAGTGACCGACCCGCCCGATAAGAAAACCGGCCTGCGCTTCGGTAGTTTCTGCTATAAAGCCCAGCGTTCCATGGTCTTTGAAGCGAGCCGCCAGCCAGGCCCTCATGGCCGGTCCGGAGTCGGCTTTCAGGCGCATGTCCGAACGAGCGGCATTGCGGCAGAAGTCCAGCCAGGACACCTGGATAGCGGGGAGATCCTCACGCCGCCATTCTCGGATACTTATTTCCATTGCGATTCTCGGACGAACTGGGATAGAAGTTCCGACTAAATTCGAACTTAAAATTATCTAACGATATTGCTGGATTTATCCGATATAAAGTAAGAGTCAGATTACCCGCATGAAGCACCAATAAGGCAGGAAGTATGATTAGAGCAGGAAGCATCAGTAGTAAGGCAGGAAGCATGAGTGATGAGTCTAAAGCCAAGAGCATCTTCACGACCCATGAAGTCAGCAGGCTCTTGCATGTAAATCCCCGGTCTGTTATCAACTGGATCGAACAGGACTTACTGTCTTCGTATCGGACGCCCGGCGGGCACCGGCGCATCCGGCGCGAGGACCTTTTGGCCTTTCTTCGAAAACACCAGATCCCGACGCCGCCCGCGCTGGTCGAGGGAAAGTTCAACATGCTCATTGTCGAAGACGAAGAGGAAATCGCTCAGATTATGCGCACCTTCTTCGAGCGGCAGGGGGCGTACCAGATCGCCACGGCCTCCGACGGCATTACAGCTCTCATCGAGGTCGGCCGCGTGAAACCGGATCTCCTGATCCTGGACATCATGATTCCCGGCGTTGACGGCATCGAAGTCTGCCGTCGAATCAAAGCCAACCACAGCAACAGCACCGCAATCATCGCAATCAGCGGCCAGGCCGCGGCTGAAAAGGAAATTCTCGAGGCAGGCGCCGACGTCTTCATGCCCAAGCCGATCGACCTCGACAAACTCCTCGAGGAAGCCAGACGCCTCCTCCGTGTCTTGTAACCACATTTTTCACATGACATACTAACAAGCTGCTGCCAGCCTGACCGTGATCGCCTGTGGCGATCCGCGGTAAAGCTGGCTCCAGCTTGTGCGCCCGTAGCTCAGATGGATAGAGCGACGGACTACGAATCCGTAGGTCGGGGGTTCGACTCCCTCCGGGCGTATT
>Ga0137407_10001079_pt1 | contig 17844 bp, 13 predicted proteins | sample CZOMad2_2_16fung_FD_108410 | JGI IMG/M metagenome (GOLD analysis project Ga0137407, IMG submission 108410) | Vadose zone soil fungal communities from Angelo Coast Range Reserve, California, USA - CZOMad2_2_16fungal (Illumina Assembly) | ecosystem: Environmental > Terrestrial > Soil > Vadose... | reverse complement strand
GCTTTGTCACAAAATTGTAAATGCCTCCCTTGCCTTCTTTATCGCCGGGATACCAGTTCTGAACAGTGGAATATTTGATCTCTGCTTTTTCAAGAGCAACCAGTTCAACAACCGCGGCATGCAATTGATTCTCGTCACGCATTGGTGCAGTACAACCTTCCAGGTAACTCACATAACTTCCTTCTTCAGCTATAATCAATGTGCGCTCAAACTGCCCGGTGTTTTCTGCATTGATGCGGAAATAAGTGGAAAGTTCCATCGGGCTGCGTACTCCTTTAGGTATAAAACAAAATGAACCATCGCTGAATACAGCGGAATTCAGGGCTGCAAAATAATTATCGGTAGTAGGAACCACGGAACCCATATATTTTCTTACCAGTTCCGGGTGCTTTTGTATGGCTTCGCTGATGGAACAAAAAATGATTCCTAATTTGGAAAGTTGTTCTTTGAATGTAGTAGCAATGGAAACACTGTCAACCACAACATCCACCGCTACGCCGGAAATGCGTTTTTGTTCATCTAAAGAAATTCCCAGTTTGTCGAAAGTTCTTTTCAGCTCGGGATCAATTTCATCCACACTATTCAGGCTGGGTCTTTGTTTTGGAGCAGAATAATAAATGATGTCCTGGTAATTGATCGGGGGATAAGTAACATTCGGCCATTTGGGTTCTTCCATTTTAAGCCAATGACGATAGGCCTTCAGCCTCCACTCCAGCATCCATAATGGTTCATTTTTTTTGGTGGAAATAAACCGGACGATGTCCTCACTCAGACCCTTCGGTGCTTCGTCGGCTCTGATATTGGTTACAAAGCCATATTTATAATCACTCAGGACGGTTTTCTCAATTTTACTGAGTACAACATCATTCATAGCAATTCCATTTTATCGTATTAATATTCGAATACAAATTTACGGCTTTATTTGTACAAAAAAGTAGAAATGATGCAACAAATACTGTTTCGGGATGAATTTTTTTAGGGTGGGAAGCTAAAAAAGGCCCCAAATTTATACCATATATTATGCCCTTTCAAAAACCTTATCATTATTCTGTTATTATTGCCAGTCTAGGTCTTTATGTTCTGTACTGGAAAGTGTGTCTTTACATATGTTTGGACAACTTCGATTAACAAGAACTAATTTGTAGATTTGATTAACTAATACTGAAAAATATGGAAGGGAAAGCAATCATTATCGATCCTGAAATTTTAGGTGGAACTCCCGTATTCTCTGGAACCAGGGTTCCGATAAAAAACCTTTTTGATTATCTGGAAACGGGTGATTCTATCGAAATCTTTCTTGCAGATTTTGATGGTGTCCGTAAAGATCAGGTGATAAAGGTTTTGGAAATGTCCCAAAAGCTAATTGAAACCTCAACATATATATTTAATGAAAATTTTGCTTGATGAGTGTATAACAAAACGTCTAAAGGAGCACTTGAAAGAATTTGAGGTTTTGACTGTATCTGAAACAGGTTGGGGTGGGATAAAGAACGGAATGCTGATGTCTCTTTGTGTTGATAATGATTTTGATATACTCCTAACGATTGATAAAAACATAATTAACCAGCAAAATATCCTCAAGTACAAATTAACCGTTGTAGTATTTAATTCACAGACAAGTAAACTTGAAGAACTTTTACTTTTCCTACTTTCATTTAAAGACCAAATAAATAAGTTTGAAAAGAACAGAGCATACGTTATCGAAAAATAGGTCTGTAACGAATAATGATAAACTAGCTAGCAATTAAAAATAAATAATAATAATTGTTTTTGAAAACAACACCTTGTTTGCTCTTATTCTCAAGAATGTTTTCGAAGAAAAGAATTGCTGAAGAACAAGCCATTGTATCGGAACCTGTAGCCAATTCTATAGAACATCGAAGTTTTGGGTAAAATCTTAATGAGAAGTTATATTTCATTTATTGATTCATCCGAATAAATAAATTTATTATCTTGCATCAAATTTATTCTAATGGATGCTAAAAAAGCCGAAAAAATTTCCAAGGCTTTATCGGACCCCAACAGGCTGATGATCCTGAAGGAAATAAAAAAGAACAAAGATTGTTTGTATTGCTGCGATCTGAATGAAACGCTTAATCTTGCCCAACCTTCCATTTCACATCATATGAAACAATTGATTGATAGTGAACTGATCACCTCGGGAAAAGAAGGAAGAAATGTTCGATATGCGCTCAACAATCAGATGCTTGACGACTACATCAGTTTTATCAAAGCTCTTAAAATTTAAATTTTTTTTATTTTATTTATTGAAGTATTTCAATAAATCAATACTTTTGTATTCTTATATTGTTTTTCATGTGGAAAAGTCCGGCCAAATATATTGAATTATTCGAATACATCTATTAATTAATTATTAAATTATGCGTATGAATAAGTACATGCAAGGACCGATCAGGCAAAGCCTGTTTTTATTTTTTTCTATCCTGATAGTGCTGGCAATCGCCGGCTGTTATGCAAAAGGAAATGAAAAAACCAACCCGCCTGCCGGACTGGTGCCCCAGGCTACACCGGTGGATGGTAATATTATCAAACACGCATCCCTGAAAGAAGAAATAGAAGTCACCGGTTCCCTGATAGCGAACCAACAGGTGGATATTGTTAGTGAACTAACGCGCAAGATCACCCGCGTTAATGTTAAGGAAGGAAATTTTGTAAAAGCAGGCACATTGCTTTTTCAATTGGATGATGAAGACCTGCAGGCCCAGCTGGAAAAACTTCGTCAGCAGGAAAAACTTTCGATCCTTAATGAAGAACGCTTACGTGATTTAATAAAACATGAAGCGGTGGTTCAACAGGATTATGACCAGGCATTTACCAACCTGAAAGTACTGCAGGCCCAGATCGTGGAATTACAGGTTATGATCCGCAAAACGCAGATTCATGCGCCGTTCGACGGACAGGTCGGCATCATTCATGTTTATCCCGGAGCCATCGTTTCCACGAATACGGTATTAACAAATATTGAGGACAACAGTGTGGTGAAAGTGGAATTTTCTGTTCCTGAGAAATACGCAAATATTATTATCCCGGGAAGCGAACAAAAATTTACCGTAGCATCGGATTCAAAGCAATATACCGCCAGGGTGGTGGCCAGGGAATCCAGGCTTGATCAAAACACCAGGACTTTATTGGTGAGGGCGATCAGTCAAAATCCCGGGAAAATTTTATTGCCCGGCCAAAGCGCACGACTGAATTTATCACTTCATTCATCCAACGAAGCATTGATGGTTTCTTCACAGGCATTGATTCCTTCTTCACAAGGATATAGTGTGTTTGTTGCGAAAGACAGTCATGTGCAACTGACTCCAATAAAAATTGGACAACGCGGACCTGCTGCAGTTGAAGTGTTGAAAGGATTGAATGACGGTGATACAGTCGTTACAAGTAACCTGTTAAGACTTCGTCCGGGAGCGGCCGTTCAATTTGTGACATTGAAGTAAGGCGGGTGGTAAGTGGCTAGTAGCTAGTAGGGAAATCCACTCGCCACTTACCACTCGCCACTAGCAAAAAAAAAATCGAATAAAAAAACAATTATCATGAGCGCTATTTCACAAGTAAGTATATCCCGGCCCGTATTGGCCGGAGTTATGTCGGTCCTTCTGATTCTTTTTGGAATTGTAGGATATACATTTTTAGGTACAAGGGAATACCCGGTTACCGATTCACCCATTGTTACGATTACAACAGTATACCCGGGAGCAAGTGCTGATATCATTGCATCACAGGTAACAAAACCTTTGGAAGAAGCAGTTGCGGAAGCCAATGGAATCAGAGCCATGTCATCGGTGTCGAGAGAACAGGTTAGTATCATCACTGTTGAATTTAATTTGAGCGCTGACCTGGAAGCTGTGGCCAATGATGTGCGTGACAAAGTTTCAAAATCACGTCAGCAATTACCTGCTGATATCGAACCAACCATTGTAGAAAAATCAGGTCCACCGGATTTTCTTGTTTTCTTAACCGTACAAAGTGATACAAAGAGTTTGGAGGATATAACTGATTTTGTCAACATCAATATTAAAGAAAGATTACAATCCATACCTGGCGTGAGGCTGGTGGATTCTTATGCCGGAAGAAAAAGAGCTATGCGACTCAGGATGGATCCTGTAAAACTTGCAGCTTATCAACTTACGCCATCTGATATACAGGCCGCATTGCAAAGAGAAAATGTGGATCTGCCCAGTGGACGTATTGAAGGTCAGAATACAGAAGTGACGCTGCGTACGCAGGGACGATTGGTGACAGAAGATGATTTCAATAATATGATATTAAGTCAGAAGGGTGGCGCTATCGTAAGATTTAAAGATGTTGGTACAGCCATCATGTCTTCTCAAAATGAAAGAACCTCGATGATCGTTGCCGAAGGAAAAACTGCACGTTACGGAGTAGGAACAGGCGTGCAACCTCAACGTGGCGCCAATTCACTGGCTATCGTGGAAGAATTCAAAAAGCGTTTCGCTGATATTCAAAAAACTGCGCCAAAAGATTATATTATTTCTTTGGGAAAAGATTTTACAGTTCCTGTCAGAAATTCTCTATCAGAAGTGGAAGATACATTATTGCTTGCTTTTGGTTTGGTGGCATTGATCATTTTTATTTTCCTGAGGGACTGGAGAAGTACCATCATACCACTGGTCGCTATTCCTGTTTCCATTATTTCCGCATTCTTCATTATGTACATCGGTAATTTTTCCATCAATGTATTAACCTTATTGGGATTGGTGCTGGCGATCGGGCTCGTGGTGGATGATGCCATTGTGGTGCTGGAAAATATTTATAGCAAAGTGGAGCAGGGCATGACCCCGATACAGGCAGCGAGAAAAGGATCGGATGAAATTTATTTTGCCGTTATCTCGACTACCGTAACACTTGCAGCGGTTTTTTTACCGATTTTATTTCTTGGAGGAATTACCGGTCGCTTATTTAAAGAATTTGCTATTGTGGTATCAGGATCTGTTTTGATTTCCGCATTTGTAGCGTTGACATTATCACCTATGATGAGCGCATACCTGTTAAAAGCAGGAACCTCGCACGGATGGTTATACAAAAAAACAGAACCCTGGTTTGAAGCATTGAACAGAGGTTATGCAAAAACATTGAATCGTTTTTTTAAAGTAAGATGGCTCGGATTCGTATTGCTGCTTTTATCATTTGGAATTGCCTATTTAATCGCACCAAAGTTGCCTTCTGAATTAGCGCCGCTGGAAGACAGGTCCATGGTGGGTTTGGCAGTGATTGCTCCCGAAGGTACTTCCTATGAAAGCATGCAGGAAACAATGAAGGAGATCAGCAATTATGTAGCCGATTCTATTCCCGATTTGAATGAGAACAGAACATATGCCGGGATTGCAGCATCAATCGGAACATTGGTGCAACCTGTTAACTTCTCTTTTCAATGGATATTCCTGAAAGAACCGAAAGATCGTGCGAGTGGAATGACGCAGACGCAGGTATATCAGAAATTAGTTGCAGCATCGCAGCAATTTAGAAATGTAATTTGTATTCCCATTCAAATACCTACGATTGGAGGATTCTCCAGTTCGCAACCATTGCAATATGTGGTGCAGGCTCCGGATCTAAAAAGCCTGGTTGATATCATGCCAAAATTGATGGGACAGGTATATCAAAGCAAAAAACTCAGCTTCCAGGATCCGGATTTTAAAATCAACCGGCCTGAAATAGGAATTAGCATCGACAGGCAACGTGCCGCTCAATCAGGTATTTCAACTCAGGAGATCGGGAGAACACTTCAATTAGCGCTTAGTGGACGACGTTATGGTTATTTTATTTATAACGACAGGCAGTATGAAGTGATCGGCCAGTTGGAAAGAAATGAACGTGCGGCTCCCGCCGACCTGAGCTCTCTCTTTCTGAAATCGACAACCGGTGAAATGGTTTCATTGGATAATCTTGTAAAAATGAATGAAAGTGTGAGTCCGCCGGCTATCTACCGGTATAACCAATCTTATAGCGCAACGATTTCAGCAACACCTGCGCCCGGTGTAAGTCTTGGCGAGGCGATCAAAGAAATGGATGGTATCGCAGGGAAAATATTGCCTGCAGGTTTCAGATCAACCCTGGCAGGACAAAGCCGCGATTTTACTGAAAGCAGCTCGAGCCTGATCTTCGCTTTCATCTTTGCCATCATCCTGATTTATCTCGTACTGGCGGCACAATTCGAAAGCCTGATCGATCCATTCATTATCCTGCTAACGGTACCCATGGCGGTAACCGGTGCCTTGCTGAGTTTATGGATAACGCATCAGTCCATAAATATTTTCAGCCAGATAGGAATCATTATGCTGATCGGATTGATCACCAAAAATGGAATACTTATCGTTGAATTTGCCAACCAGCGAAAAGAAGAAGGATTGAGTGTGAGGGATGCAGTATTGGCTGCAGCAACATCAAGATTCAGACCTATCCTGATGACAACCCTGGCAATGATCTTTGGTACATTACCGATCGCTTTGTCATTGGGAAAAACTTCCGGAAGCAGAACATCATTGGGGATTGTGGTTGTAGGCGGATTGTTGTTTGCAGGACTTTTGACGCTGTATGTAATTCCTTCCGTGTATTCTTATTTCTCACGTCCCTATAAGAAAAGAGTGGAAGAGAAATTGATAAGCAATGAACTGCGGGAACCGGTTGTTGCTATATAACCTATTGTAAATTTTTTGAATTTTTATATATGACTAACAAAAAGATTTTTATTTATACGATACTGGTTTTTTTAACCATCTGCCTGGTATCCTATATCGCCAATGCTCAGCCGAAAAAACTTTCGATGCAGCAAGCGGTATCACTGACAATTACAAATAACCGCGAAATAAAGGTTGCCAGGTTGGATATCGATAAATCACAACAACAAATACGCGTTGCCAAAAGCCTTGCGCTGCCAACGGTTAATGCAAGCGCGCAGGTGGCGCATTATTTTTTAGAACCCGTTTTTTTTGGTTTTGATAATGGAAGCAATAGCGGAAAAATTTCCTATGGACGATTTGGCGGGAGGGATCAGGCGCTTGCTATTCTTTCTATCTCACAGCCTTTGTATAACCCGGCAGCAAGACCTTCTTTGATTGATTCAAAATTGTCCGACCGGGAAAGCAGACTTACCCTTACAGACAAGGAGACAAATGTCGCGGCACTGGTGAAACAAACCTATTTGCAAATACTGGTGTTGAACGAGCGTATCAAACTTCAACAGGAGAGCCTGAACCGGAATCAGAAGGCGTTAGACGATGCAAAATCTTTACTGGCGCAGGGAAGAGCATTACGGGTTGATACCTTAAGAGCTTACACTTCTGTTAGGAATTTGGAGCCGGATCTGCTCAGGTTATCTTATGCCATCAAAGTAGGAAAGCTTCAACTCAAAACATTGATTGGAATGGATTCATTACAGGAAATTGTATTGAGTGATTCGTTGACATTGCAGGCTGAAAATAATATTCCAACAGAAGAAGAAGTATACGCCGGAGCGAGCGCGAACAGGGCGGACCTGCAGGCACTGGATTTACAACAACAGATCAAAGATCAACGAATAAAAATAGCTGCCGCTGCTACAAAACCCAGCCTTTCACTGGTGGGTCAATATCAATTGCAAACCCAAACCAGCCAGTTCAATTATTTTAATGCGTTTTATCCTTCTACTCCTTTGGTGGGTGCGCAGTTAATTGTTCCGATTTTCAACGGATACAGCAACCAGGCAAAAATAAGCCAGGCCAAAATTGAGAAACAGCAGTCTGTTATCCGACTGACAAATGCTTATGAACAGCTTCGCGTAGAAGTGCGCCAGGTAGTGGCAAACCTGCAGGAAACCGCCGCGCGTTTGCAAACGAGAACCAATGTAAGAGAAACAGCACAGCTGAGTTATGACATTACTCAATACCGTTATGCCAAAGGAGTCGCTTCCAGGCTCGAATTAACCGATGCAGAGTTGGCATTGACTGCGGCGCAATCAAATTATCTTGAAGCTGTGTATGATTATCTTTCTGCGGGAATTGAATTAGATAAGACAATTGGAAGAAAATAAAACAAATGTGCGGATGTGCAGATGTGCGAATTTTTTAGAACGATCGCTCTAAAGAATTCGCACATCTGCACATTTGCACATTACCAATTGATATCAGTTATACTTGTTCCCGGTTTAAGATAAAAACCTTTTAAACCTGCGGCAGTGGCGCCTTCGACATTTATCAATGCATCGTCAACAAATAATAAATTAATGTGCGAATGTGCGAATTCCTTAGAACGATCGCTCTAAAAAATTCGCACATTCGCACATCTGCACATTCGCACATTACCAAACATTCCGTTCGTTATCGGACATTTTTCAATCCTGATGATGAATCAGCTATTTGATTGTTATCAATTTATCTTTGGCATTTGGCTTGAAACTTATTGTCAAAAGATATTTGATGGATAAGGTTATTGAAGAAGAAGTATCAGGCCAAAAAAAGCGAAAGTTTATTTTTATCACGGTAATTGGTATCGCCGTTCTTGTTTCGGCAATATTCCTGCTTCGTTCATTTTTTAAATCTTCCCTGAAAAAATCTGAGATCATTACTGCCGTTGTTGAAAAAGGCCAGATCGAAAATACGATCAATGCTTCAGGCGAGGTATTGCCCGAATTTGAGGAAATCATCACAAGTCCCATCAATGCCTCTATTAAAAATGTAGTGATGGATGCTGGCAGTACTATCAATACCGGTCAGTCGATCCTTACTCTCGACAAAGCATCTTCGCAAATTGAATTTGAGAAATTAAAATTTCAGCTGGAATCCAAACGTAACAGTATCCACAAGCTTAAGCTCGAACTGGATAAAAGTTTTTTCGACATGAAGTCGAATGATAATATCAAAGAACTTCGAATCAATAGCCTGCAGGCCGATGTAGAAAATGCAAAGCGACTATATAAAGCGGGAGGCGGTACAAAGGAAAGTATTGAACAGGCAGAATTAAACCTGAAAGTGGCCCAACTCGAGAAAAAGCAACTTGAGAATGAAATCAAAAACAAACAGCAAACCATGCAGGTTGAAATGCGGGAATCTGAAATCGCTGCGGCAATACAGGAGAATGAACTTCATGAACTGGAACGCAAACTGAAACTCGCAAATATTGTAGCAAGCCGCCCCGGAGTAGTTACATGGATCAATAAGAATATCGGGGCATCCGTGCGGGAAGGCGAGTCACTGGCACGTATAGCCGATCTCGGCAGCTTTAAAATAGTAGGAACTATCGGCGACAATTATATGGATCGCCTTCACAATGGAATGAATGCAATTATCCGCATTAATGAAACCCAACTGCGAGGCAGGGTAACCAATATTTATCCATCAGTTCAAAACAATATCATATCATTCGATATTCAGCCCGATGAAAGGAATAACAAAGTGTTCCGGCCAAATATGAAAGTGGAAGTATTTCTTGTAACAGCAGCAAGCAATGATGTGTTGCGTGTGTCCAACGGGCCCGCTTTCAAGGGAGCATCCACCCAGGATATTTTTGTACTGAATAATGGAAAGGCTGAAAGAAGAACGGTTCATATCGGGATGACCAATTTTGATTATGTAGAAATCAAGGATAATGTAAAACCGGGGGATGTGGTCATCACTTCGGATATGAGCCGGTTTACCAATTCGAAAGAAATCACCATTAGCAATTGAACTCATGAAAATGATTTTGTTTATAATTTTTTTTATATGTAGTTACCGGGTATGTTGCCAGGTCAATGATACCATTCAACTTTCTTTGCATGAGGTGGTGGAAATGGCAAAGCAAAAATCCATAGCATCGAAACAGGCGGCTACAGTAAAAGAAACAAAATACTGGCAGTGGCGTACTTACCGTTCGAATTATCAGCCGCAGTTATCACTGAGTGGCACGTTTCCCGGGTATAGTAAAACTTTTACTCAGGTAGTGCAACCAGATGGAACGATCATATTTCAACCCATACATAATGACAACTCATCATTAAATCTTTCTTTCACGCAGAGCATTGCAGCAACCGGCGGAACTATTTTTGGCACCACCCAGCTACAACGTTTTGATGATTTTGAAGGAAAAACAAGTTCATACAACGGTGTGCCTTTCGGAATCGGTTATAGTCAGCCGTTATGGCAATTCAATTCACTGAACTGGGATAAAAAAATTGAACCACTTAAATTCAGTGAAAGCAGGCAGGTTTTTATTGAATCGATGGAACAGATTTCTATTACAGCAAGCGGATATTTTTTTGATTTGTTGCTGGCTCAGGTCAACCTCCAGATCGCAGAAACAAATCTTGTGAATACGCAGAATATTCTTCGCATCGCCAATGAAAAACTGGATCTTGGAAAAATATCAAAAAATGAAATCCTGCAACTTCAGCTGGAACAGCTCAAAGCAAAAAAAGCAGTAGGTATCGCAAAACGCGATATGCAGATCGCAACATTGAACCTGCGCGCTTATACCGGATTACCAAGCACCACAATGATTGCGCTTGCATTGCCGGCTGCATCTATCAATATGAAAGTAGCAACGGAAAGAGTGTTGACCGAAGCATATGCAAACAGATCGGATGCAATTGCTTTTACCCGCCGCATAGCAGAAGCAAAAAGAGATGTTGCCAAAGCAAGAGGAGATAATGGTTTGAATGCGGTGTTGACGGCCAGACTTGGTTATTCCAATAGCGCGATCAAGATATCAAAAGTTTACCAGAATCCGCAGGACCAGCAATTGGTGCAGTTGGATTTTACGATCCCGATTCTTGACTGGGGCAGATCAAAATCAAGAACAAAAACAGCACAGGCTAATCAACAATTTACACAATATGCAGTTGAGCAGGACAAACAAATTTTTACGCAACAGATCGTAACCCAGGTTACTTTATTTGATATGATGAGAGAGCAGGTAGTGCTCACTGCCGATGCCGATAGCATTGCCAGTGAAAAATACCAGATTGCAAAGGATAGATATGTTTTGGGTAACTTAAGCATCACAGATTTGAGTATCGCCTTCCAGGAAAAGGACCAGGCAAAAAGAGATTATATTTCTGCCTTACGCGATTTCTGGGGCGCGTATTATCAGTTGCGCTATTTGTCGTTGTATGATTTTGAAAATAACAGGAAGATTAATTATAAATAAAGGCCTCCCCCCTTCCCCTCCGGTGGAGGGGGCGTGACCGGCAACTCCTTGTTTCTTTTTAATTGAAAGAGTCAGGGATCTGCTAACAGCTCCCCCTCCACCGGAGGGGGTTGGGGGGAGGCTATAAAAAAAACACTATGATACGTCTGCAAAACATCGAAAAAGTATATCGCACAGATACTGTGGAAACGCTCGCTTTAAATAGTATCAGTATTGATATTGCCAAAGGCGAATTCCTTTCAGTCATGGGACCATCAGGTTGCGGAAAGAGTACACTGCTCAATATAATCGGGCTGTTGGACGCGCCTACAAAAGGTGAAATAAAAATTGATCAGCAAAAAACCGATCATCTTTCCGATGCGCAGTTGGCGCATTTCAGAAATAAAAAACTTGGTTTTATTTTTCAAAACTATCATCTCATCAATGATTTGAAAGTGCTGGACAATGTGGAATTGCCTTTACTATATCGCCAGTCATCAGCGAAGGAAAGAAAAGAACTGGCATCCGATGCATTGGCGAAAGTAGGGTTGAGCAATCGGGTCAAACATTTTCCCACGCAACTTTCCGGCGGGCAGAAACAACGCGTAGCTATTGCGAGAGCAATCGTAGGAAGGCCTGAAATAATTCTTGCAGATGAACCAACGGGAAACCTGGACAGCGCAATGGGTAGTGAAGTCATGGATATCCTGCTTCATCTGAATAAAACAGAAGGTACAACCATCGTGATGGTTACGCACGATGAACATATGGCAAAGAAAACGCACAGGCTGGTGAGATTGTTTGATGGAAGCCAGGTGCTGTAGGAGGTTGATGGTTAATGGTTCATAGTTCATGGCCATGAACCATGAACTATGAACTATGAACCATCAACCATCAACAAACAATAATAAAAAAATAACACATTCGTCTATGTTAAAAAATTATTTCAAAATAGCTATCGCAGTTTTAAAGCGAAGAAAGTTTTTCACTTTCATCAGTTTATTCGGTATCAGTTTTACATTGACGATACTGATGGTTTTAACTGCGTTTATTGATAAGGTTGTGGGTGATGATTATCCCGACAGGAAAAGAGATCGTTGCTTATATATAAATAACCTGGAAGAAAAAGGCAAGAGCGCTATGAATTCCGGCGGTTTGTCATTCTATTTTCTGAACAAGTGTGTAGCAAGTCTGAAAACGCCTGCAAAAGTGACTATATTTTCCGGGTTTAAGGGTACCAATACTTACGTGAACAATAAAAAAATTGCTATCAATTTCAAATATACGGATGCCAATTATTGGGATATATTGGATTATGAATTTTTAGAAGGCAAACCATTTGGCAAACAGGAAGTGGATAATGGAGATCGTGTTACAGTAATTTCAGAAGATATTAAGAAAGCATATTTCGGTGATTTGCCCTCAGTAGTGGGAAAATATATTGAAGCAGACAATGTGCAGTACAGGATAAGCGGAGTGGTAAAAAATGTTCCGATAACTACGTATATGCTATATAGTGATATATATCTGCCCTATACCATATCAAAAATAGATTATAAAAGCAGCGCATACAGGGGGGATTTTCTGGCAATATTATTGGCCGCATCAAAAGATGATGTTGGGAAAATGCGGGATGAATATGAACAGACGGTTCAGCGGGTACCTATGGAAAGTAAGGACTACGATAAAATGTATAGTCACGCAGATTCATATATCAAATCTTATGTTCGGAGTGGAAACGAGGACAAATCAGGCCTTACATATGCGCTGACAGCAATTGGCATATTTGCCCTATTGGTGATGCTGTTGCCTACCATCAACCTGGTTAATATCAATGTAACGCGCATCATGGAACGGTCATCAGAAATTGGAGTGCGTAAAGCATTTGGCGCTTCATCCAAAACATTGGTTTATCAGTTCATTGTCGAAAACCTGATTCTTACATTGTTGGGCGGATTGATTGGTGTTATATTATCATTTGTAGCTATTCAGATAATTAATAGTGCAAACCTCATCCCGAATCTTGAAATGTCAATAAATTTTACTGTATTATTTTTTGCATTTTTGGCCTGTTTAATCTTTGGCCTGCTATCGGGTGTATATCCTGCATGGCGCATGTCGAAGCTTAATGTAGTACAGGCGTTAAAAGAACAATAATCGATTAATTATTTAATGAACATTATATGTTTAAGCATTTATTTACATTGATCTGGAATAAAAAAAAGCAAAACCTTTTGATGATAACAGAAATGCTGATCTCATTCCTGGTCATATTTGCACTATCCACACTACTTGTGTTTTATTATAGCAATTATAAAAAACCACTTGGTATTGACTATGAGAATGTATGGACGGTTAGTTATAGCAGTCCGGTGAAAACAAATAATATGGATTCGATAGCGATGTTTTATGAAACGCTGAAGCAAACGCTAAAGTCCTTGCCCCAGGTGAAAGAAATAAGTTTCACCAGTGGTAATATTCCTTTTTTCCAGGACACATGGCAGGGTGGGATTAAATTTAATAAAAAGGAAATTGGCCAGGTTAATAATTACTTTATAGAAAATACTTATAAAGAAGTTTTGGGTATGAAGATGGTTGAAGGAAGATGGTTTGATAAAAGTGATGCAATTGCAAAAGACAAACCCATTATTATAAATGCAAGTTTAAAGGAAGAGCTTTTTGGAAATGAAAGTGCAATTGGTAGAATGGTTGGCTATGACAACAAACAAAAAGTGATCGGTGTAGTGGCGGATGTGAAAGCCAAAGGCGACTATGCCTCTTCAGGGTTTGCCATGTATAGTGAATTAGATACAAGTTCATATCATTGGCTTTCGAGGATTTTGGTTAAAGTTTCACCGGATGCAGATGCGGCTTTTGAAAGTCATTTGTATAAAACCCTTGCCAATGCGATGAAAAATTCCAGCATAGAGATCGAACATCTTACTGAAAAAAGAAAAAATATAAATTATTTTACGCTAGTGCCTATGATCGTGTCTTTGATCGTGGCATTTTTCCTGATTATCAATGTTGCTCTGGGTCTCTTCGGTGTGCTTTGGTACAATATCAATAAAAGAAGAGGAGAAATTGGTTTGCGAAGAGCAGTAGGAGCATCCGGCAGATCTGTTTCCGCGCAACTGGTTTCTGAATCGTTGATACTGGCAACCTTGTCTTTAATAATAGGAACTTTTTTTGCGATACAATTTCCTTTATTGAATGTATTTGATTTACCGGCCGGTGTTTACATAATAGCGATCATTTTATCCATATTATTTATTTACCTGCTTGTATTTATTTGTTCTCTTTATCCCGGCAGGCAGGCAGCTGCTATTTATCCTGCTGTGGCGCTGCATGAGGAGTGAGGTATGGGGTAGAGGGTTTGGGGTGTGGGGAAGAAGTTGAATGGTTGAAAAGTTGAATGGTTTGAAACAATCTTCGTTCTTCCCTAAACCCTACACCCCCCACCCCCAACCTTCTCCGGAAAAACATTAAATTGCCTCTCAACATATGATACTGATTATAGATGATGATGTTGCGGTCAGAACTTCGCTCGTTCTGTTATTACAACAGGAAGGATATGCAACCAAAGATGTCAGTACACCCAATGAAGCACTGGCCTGGCTGAATCATCATGAACCTGTGTTGATCCTGCTGGATCTTAATTTTTCCATTGAAACATCAGGTGATGAAGGCATGAGACTGCTGAAGCAGATCAGGAAAATGCACTCATCCCTGCCTGTTATATTGATTACAGGTTGGGCCAGCATTGAACTTGCCGTAAAAGGAATGAAGGCTGGTGCAAATGATTTTGTAAACAAGCCATGGAACAATGATTATTTGCTGCAATCCATTCAGACCTTATTAAACCTGCAAAAAAAGAAAACAGAAAAACTAAGCCGTACAAAACTGGATGACCGTTACCAGTTTCAGCATATTATCGGGGAAGATCCAAGAATGTTGGATATATTGGAAACGGTTGGACGCATTGCGCCCACGGATGCTTCCGTACTGATCGTCGGCGAAAGCGGAACAGGTAAGGAATTGGTTGCTGAAGCAATTCATCAAAACAGCCTGCGTAATAATAAACCTTTTGTAAAAGTGAACCTGGGAGGCATCTCCACCACTCTTTTTGAAAGTGAAATGTTCGGTCATGTACGCGGTGCTTTTACAGATGCAAAAACAGATCGCGCGGGACGATTTGAATTGGCTAATAAAGGCAGCATTTTTTTGGATGAGATAGGAGACCTCGATCAAAGCAACCAGGTAAAATTATTAAGGGTACTCCAGGACAGAACCTTTGAAGTATTGGGAAGCAGCAGAACCAAAACAGTGGATCTGAGAGTGATCTGCGCAACGAACAGAAACCTCGATGAAATGGTCGGTAAAGGAGTTTTCCGTGAAGATCTTTTGTACCGGATCAACCTGATAACGATTAAGATTCCGGCATTGAGAGAAAGAGCAGGTGATATTCCTTTACTGGTAAATTTTTTTGTTGATAATCTTCGGGAAATATACAATCGTCCTGATTTAACTGTAACCCCCAACGCGATGAAGTGGCTGCAACAATTGCAGCTGCCAGGTAATATCCGCCAATTAAAAAATCTTGTTGAACGCACCATACTCATTACTAAAAAAGATATCCTTGATGAAAACGATTTTCAACCACAATTGGAAATGACCACAAAGAAAAAAGGCCCTGTGCAATTACCGGAGGTTGGCAGCCTTACCCTGGAAGAAATGGAAATCCAGATGATACATAAGGCAATGGATTTTCATAAAAACAGGATCACCCGGGTAGCTAAAACCCTGGGCATTACAAGGAGTGCTTTGTACCGGCGGCTGGAGAAATATAATATTCCTTACGATGAAGCTTCGGACTAAATATCTTTTGTTTGTCATTATACTTCACCTGGTAACATTGGTGCTGTCATTTTTTATTTTCAGAGACGATAAGCTGATTTTTATTGCATCCGAAGCATTGATCATCATATCTGTTTTGATTTCATGGAGATTATATTATGAACTGATACAGCCATTGAAAATGCTGATGCAGGGCGCTGATGCCATTGCGGACAAGGATTTCAATGTAAAATTTGTTTCGACCGGCAAATATGAAATGGATAAATTGATCGGTATATATAACAGGATGATAGATGAATTAAGAACAGAACGGACCAAACAGGAGCAACAGCATTTTTTTCTTGAAAAATTAATTTATACTTCACCCATTGGGATATTGATACTTGATTATGAAGAAAATATTCAACAGGTAAATCCACGGGCATTGTCTTTACTCAATACAGAAGAACAGGCAATCATTAAAAAATCAATTTATGAATTATCGCACCCGGTATTAAAGCACATACAATTATTAAAACCGGGAGAAGCAAAAACAATTACTTTCAATGGAATTGTTACTTATAAACTGCAAAAATCACATTTTATTGACAGAGGATTTCCAAGACATTTTATAATGATCGAAGAATTGACTGCAGAAATACTGGCGGCAGAAAAAAAAGCATATGGAAAAGTGATCCGCATGATGGCTCATGAAGTGAATAATACAATTGGTGCGGTTAATTCCATTCTTCAATCTGCACATACGTCCAACGATATCTGGAAACAGGAAAAAAATTTTTCTTTACATAGTGCATTGAAAGTTGCCATCGACAGGAATCAAAATCTCAATCTGTTCATGCGCAATTTTGCAGATTTGGTTCGGTTACCGGAGCCCAATAAAAAAAACATTGATTTGCATAAGATCATCCATGCAGTCACCAGGCTGATGGAAATGAGGGCCGGTAATAAGGGAATAGAATTTCATTTTAACCTGGCTGATTCCCCTTTCAATATTATAGCCGATGAACAACAAATGGAGCAGGTGCTGATAAATATTGTAAAGAATGCAATGGAAGCGATTGAAGAAAAGGGAAATATTTCATTCTTAACAAATCACACAACAAGACAACTAATCATTGTTGATTCGGGAAAAGGAATACATCCATCATTGGCCGAACAACTTTTCAGTCCCTTCTTCAGCACAAAAAAAGACGGGCAGGGTATTGGACTCGCTTTGATAAAAGAAGTATTGATAAATCATGGTTTTGAGTTTTCGTTGAAAACACCTGTTCCCGGAAGAACAGAATTTGTTATTGAATTTTAACGAAATCGAATTTTTATTTTTCGCACAGCTAACAGAGAAAGGAGAAATTAAAATTACTATCCTCTTTTTCTCTGTTAGCTCTGTGCGAAAAAATTTTTCTGCGAGCTTGGGCTTCCAATATTTTTCTATCTTTAATAATAATTTTTTCTCCATGCTTTCACCAACAATTCGCGACCGGTTTCCATCCCTGCAACGTGTTCATAATAATTTCCCGGTCATTTTCCTGGATGGCCCGGGCGGTACGCAAATACCCAACGAAGTCATCCATGCCATTTCGGATTATTATAAAAAATCCAATTCAAATACACATGGTGAATTCATCACTACAAACGAAACGGATGCCATTATTAAAAAAGCGCGTTCGATGGCCGCTGTATTTTTAGGTGCGGAAAGCGCATCAACTATTTCTTTCGGGCAAAATATGACCTCCCTGAATTTTTCGCTGGCTCATGGTATCGGACGCATTTTGAATCCCGGTGATGAAATACTGATTACACAATTGGATCATGAAGGCAATCGAGGTCCCTGGCTGATGCTTCGCCAATATGGAATAATTGTTC
>Ga0137407_10001078_pt1 | contig 17854 bp, 33 predicted proteins | sample CZOMad2_2_16fung_FD_108410 | JGI IMG/M metagenome (GOLD analysis project Ga0137407, IMG submission 108410) | Vadose zone soil fungal communities from Angelo Coast Range Reserve, California, USA - CZOMad2_2_16fungal (Illumina Assembly) | ecosystem: Environmental > Terrestrial > Soil > Vadose... | reverse complement strand
GCGCGGCTACCACCAGCGCCACGGCCGGCCGTGTCCGCCTCGTCGGGGGGCAGACGCACGGCACGTCCGCCCCGAGCGCCGCGCCGACGCGCGCCCGCCGGGAAGCCGCCTCGGCGGCCGGCGCCGCCTCCGGCACCGCCACGGTGGGACGCTCGCACCACGCCGGAGGGCAATCACAGGGCACGTCGGGCGCCGCTGGCACCGCGGCCGTGCTGCCGCCGGGTTCCGCTCGGGCGGCCGGCGCAAGCGCCGCCATCGCTACGGCTGGCCGGTCCCGGGGCGGGGCCTCCTCGCCGGCCGGCGCGAGCAACACCACGGCCACGGCCCGGCGCGCCCGCAAGGCCGTAGGCGGGTCGGTGGGTTGGGCCATAGTCACGGGCACCGCAGGCCGAACCCGAACCGGCCACGGCGGACCCGTCGGCGGCGGCACCGACACCAGCGTCGCCGGGCGCAGCCGGGCCGCGGCCGGCACCGCACACGGCCTCTCCGGCGTCGCCGGCACCGCCACCGTCCGCGCGGTGGGCGCGGTTGCTCGCCCGCGTGCTGCCGCTGTCACCCGACCCAAGAGGTAGGCGCGCAATGTCAATCGTGACCATGGACGACTTCGCTGGATATCTCAAGCGGGACTTCGACGAATACGACGCCTACACCGCTCAGCTCATGTTGGACGGGGCATGCGACGCCGTGACCGAGTACTGCGGTTGGCACATCGCGCCGGTGCTGACGCAGACGGTCACCGTCGACGGCAGCGGCACCCTGATCCAAACCCTGCCCACGCTCAACCTGGTGTCCCTGGACTCGATCAGCGAGAACGGCCTACCGCTGGACGTCAGCCGCATCGACTGGTCGAGCTACGGCGTCATGGAAAAACGGTGGGGTAACGGCTGGACCGGGCGACGGCGCGGCATCGCCGCCGGCATCACCCACGGCTATACCGCCACCCCCTCGTGGGTGACGACGCTGATCTGCGCGGTCGCCGGCCGAGCGTTCAACTCCCCGCTCGGCATCCAGCAGGAAACGGCCGGCCCGGAATCGATCCAGTACGCGGTGCCGCGCACGTCCACCGTGAACGTGGCACCGCCCGGCACGGTGGTCCTACTCACCGCGGACCGGCGCATGCTCGATCGCATCCGCGTCCCGCTGGCGGCGTGATGGTCACCTTCCACACCGAAACCGTTGACGTGCTGGCCGCGCCGTCGGTCACCGACCGATACGGCAACCAGGTGCTCGACTGGGACACCGCGACCGTGACGACGGTGCAGCGCTGCCGGGTGCTGCCGGTGGCCGGTGTCCAGGTGCTGGACCGGGAGACCCGGCGCTGGATCCTGTTCGCCCCGCCCGGTACTGCGCTGATCTCCGCCAACCGGGTTCGGTGGGGCGGCGCGGATTACGACGTCGTCGACGTCCGCCGCTGGCCGTCGCCGAGCGGCGCCGTCGCGCACATCGAAGCCGATCTCGAACGAGTGGAAGGCTGAGCCCGGTGGCCGAATTCGTCGTGTTCGGTGACGCCGAAGCCGCGGTGTGCGACATCCTGCGCGACAGCAGCCAGGTCGCCGCGTTCACCGGTGTCACCGTGGCGACGGACCTGGTCGGCTACGCGTACCCCGCCCGGCGGCTGCGGGTGGCCAGGACCGGCGGCATACCAACATTGTGGATGCAGCTCGACAACCCGGCCATCGAGATCGAGGCGTCCGCGGAGAACAAGGCCGTTGCCTGCGACATGGCCTCGGCCGCGCGGGCTGCGGTGTTCGCCGCGCGGGGCGCGTTCGTCGGCCAGGGCTTGAGCCTGTTCGACGTGGCCGACGTGTCCGGGCTGACCTGGTCGCCCGACGCCGCCGACCCGGACGTATCCCGCTACGTCGTCAAACTCTCGCTGGTCACCCGCCCCGAATAGGAGCACCGAACCGTGTCGGTATTGAGGGACCTGCGCGTTCAGCTCGCCACCGATTTGGCCGTGCTGGGCGTGCCCGTGTTCGCATCGTGGCCGACGTCGATCAGTCTGCCGTGCGTGTACGTGATGCCCCCGCTCGGCAACATCTACATCGCCCCCGGACCCAACTTCCGGGAATACACCGTCCACACCGATGTGGCGATCCTGGCCGATCACGCCGACGTGGTCGAGTCGCTGGAAACCCTGGAAGGCCTGCTGGAGCTGGCAATCACCAACTCCATGGACTGGACCTTTGGCGGGGTTGAGCCGCCCGCGCCGATCACCGTCACCGAGAGCGGCGCTGACTACCTGGGCACCGTCATGCACCTGTCCAAGCCCGTAACCCTGTAGAGATCAAGGAATCAGCCATGGCCGCTATCGGTACCCGCAAACTCACGCTGACCATCGACGGCGACGAGGTCACCGCCGAGGTGAGCAGCGCGATCATCACCAGCAAGGAAGCGAAAAGCGATTTCGTCTCCTTCGCCGATGCCGCAGCCGGCGGCTCCCGCGAATACGGCCTCAAGCTCAAATTCATTCAGGACGCCGCCTCCTCCAGCCTGTGGAGCCAGGTGTGGTCCGCGGCCGGCACCGACGTCGCGGCGCTGGTGCGCCCGTACGGCAACACCGTGCCCACGGCCACCGAGCCGCACTTCACCGGCACAGTCACCATCAGCGAACCCGATGGGGACTACCTCGGCGGTGATGCCGACCCGAGCACGTCGGCCCGGTTCGTGACCGAAGTGGAATGGATCTTCACGGCGAAGCCGACCAAGGTCACCACGTAGGCCCCTCGCCATGACGGTCAAGGTTGACGGCCTCAAGGAATTAGTGCGCCACCTGGAAAAGACCGGCGTCCAGGTGGCCGACCTCAAAGCCGCATTCGGCGGCATCGCCAAGGAAGCGCAGTCGTTGGCGGTCGGGTTCGCGCCTCGCCGGTCCGGGAAACTCGCCGCGAGCATCCGGGGCAGCACGGCCAAGAATTACGCCACCGTCACCGCGGGCGGCTCCCGCGTGCCGTATGCCGCGCCGATCAACTACGGCTGGCAGAAACGCAACATCGCTGGCGCCGGGTTCATGCAGAAAGCCGACGCTGCTATCCGGCCGCACGTGTTGCGGGATCTCGTCACCGCTGTCGATCGACTACTCAGAGAACAGGACTTGTCATGACCGAGGTACCCGCGCGTATCTCTGACCTTCCGCTGTCCGCGGCCGTGGAGGAGTTGACCGGTTTCGAGGTCATCGCCATCCAAAACCACTTCAAGGCCGACTTCCAAGAACTCGGCGGGGTGCGCAGTCTGCTCGGGGCGGTGTGGGCGTACGGAAACCGTGACGGCGCAACCCTGTCGTGGAATGCCGTGAAGGCGCTGACCCTCAAGCAGATGAACGACCTGTTTGCGCCGGAGCCGGTCGACGCCGACCCGAGCGACCCCGACACCGACTTGGGAAAAGGCTTCTAGCCAGACGCAACGCCGATCGGGCCATGGCGAATTGGTGCGTCGGCACCGGATTCGGGCCCGACACCTACCACCGGTTGACCCTGCGTCAACGCGACGCGTTCGCTACCGCCGCCAACGACATGAACAAGGGCAGGTGACGCGTCGTGGCATCGACCATCCGTATCTCCATCCTGGCCGACGCCGCCAACGCTGTCCGGGGCCTGCGCAACACCGGCAGCCAGGCCGACCGTACCGGCATCCAACTCACCGCGTTGAAGCGGCGCGTCGACCAGCTCTCCGGCAGCAACGTCAACATCGACGTCAAGACGAAGGGCTTTCGGCAGGCCGTCGCGGAGATCGTCACCGCAAATCTGGTCCTGGATCGGTTGCGTAAGGGCCTGCCCGATCTGTCGTTCGGGCTGACCCGGGTTGCCGAAAAACTTGCCCTGGTCGCGGCGGGCGCGCTCGCGGCAACCGGCGCGGTGTTGCCGCTGGTGGGGGCCACCCTGGCGATCGGCGCCGGTCTGGGGGCGGCGGCGGCCGGTGTGGGGCTGTTCGCGGCGGTGGCCCTGCCCACGTTCCAGGCCGTCAAGACCGCGGTCACCGAATACAACACCGCGAGCCTGGCCTTCGACCGGGCGAAGTCCATCAAAGACACCAAGGCGATGGCCACGGCGCAGAAGGCCATGGCGTCCTCGCTCGGCGCGTTGACCCCGACGCAACGCGCGGTCGCCCTCCAAACGATCGCCATGAATAAGGCCTGGAGCGACCTGTCCGCGTCGGCGGCCCCGGTCGTGCTGAGCATCATGTCCACCGCGGCCGGCACCCTCGGCAAGATCATCCCGAAGTTGACGCCGGCTATCGACGCCATGGGCAACGCGCTGAAAGGCATCAGCGACAAGGCGTTTGCCGGGCTCGCCAACAGCGTCACGCCGTTCGTGCGGTTCGTCACCAGCCAGGGCGTGCCCGCCCTCAAGACGATGTCCACGAACATCGGCAACCTGCTCGTGACGGTCGGGCACATCGCTACGGCGTTCGCCCCGCTCGGCAACGTCATCCTCGCCCGGTTGACGCCGCTGACCGTTGCGCTGCGCTCGATCAACTTCGACGCGCTCGCCAAGTCCGCGTCGACGCTGCTGCCGCTGGTGGGCAACCTGCTGGGCAACCTCGGCGGCGCCCTCGGCAACCTCGTCAAGGCTGCCGCCCCGCTGGCCGGCCCGGTGCTCAAGGGCCTCGGCGACATCGCGGGGACGCTGCGCACGGCCTTCGGCGGACCCGAAATCAAGGTATTCGTCGCCAACATCGGCAAGATCGTGCCCGCGGTCGCGCCGATCGTCGCGGTGCTGGTGCCGGCCTTCCTCAAATTCGCCGACATCCTCTCCGGGCAGCTCGTGGCGCTGGTGCCGACGCTGCTGCCGATCATCAAGCAACTCGCCGACGTGTTCGTCAACGTTCTGACCGGGCTGTCACCGCTGCTGCCGGCCCTGCTGGGTTTGGTCGGCGTGGTCGCGACGTTCCTGCCGGTGCTGTACCCGCTGATCACCGCCTTCCGCGACGCGATGATCCCCGTGGTGCAGGCGGTCAGCGCCGCCCTGGTCGCGATGCGCCCCTCGTTCGGCGTCATCATCGCCGCATTCAAATCGCTGCTCGGGCCGGTCGGGCAGGTGCTCACCGCGATCGCACCGCTCGTGCCGGTGCTGGTGAGCGCCCTGCTGCCCGCCTTCATCCTGGTCGCGCGCACCGCCGGGCAGTTGCTCACCGCGTTCCAGCCCGTATTCCCTGTGATCGGCCAAATCGTTCAGGCGCTATCGAACGGGCTGGGGCCGGTGCTTGCGACGTTGGGCGCGGCCCTGCCGCAGATCGTAGGCGCGCTGGGCCAGCTGGTTCCGCCGCTGCTCGGCGTCGCCGTCGCGGTGTTGCCGATCCTCCTGCCGGTCAGTCAACTCGCGGCAGCATTGATTCAGGCGCTACTACCGGCGGTGCTGCAACTGGTGCCGGTCCTCATCCAGATCGCCGACGTCTTCGCCAAGGCGATACCGGTAGCCATCGGGATACTGCTGCCGGTCTTCTCGACGCTGACGGCGTTCGTGAAAGATCCCAGCTTTGACGTGTTCGCTCGGGCCATCGTCGGCATTGTGATCGCCGTCAAGGCGTGGAAGGTCGCGCAATCGGCCTACAACACGGTGATGCGGGCGTCCGCCGCCGCGCAGGGCCTCTACAACGCGGCCATCAACTCGACGGTCCTCGCCAACGCTAGGGCCGCCGTGTCGTACGTCGCGTCCAAGGTGGCCCTGCTGGCATCCAGCGTCGCATCCGGGGTGGCGACGGCCGCGCAGTGGCTGCTGAATGTGGCACTCGACGCGAACCCGATCGGGTTGATCGTCATCGCGATTGCCGCCCTGGTGGCCGGGTTGATCCTCGCCTACAAGCACAGCCAGACGTTCCGCAACATCGTCAACGCCGCTTTCCAGGGGGTCGCCGCGGCGTTCAAATTCCTGTGGACGGCAGCCGTTTTCGTCTTCGACTGGCTCAAGAACCACTGGAAGGTGATCCTCGCCATCGTGACCGGCCCGGTCGGGTTGATCGTGCTGTTCGTCACCACACACTGGACGAAAATCCACGACACGATCGTCAACGGCTTCAACGCCGTCGTCGGGTTCTTCTCCAGCATCCCCGGCAAGTTCCTCGCCGCCGGCAAGGCCATCATGCAAGGCCTCGTCGACGGCATCAACGCCGGCCTCGCATGGGTCCGCGACAAGGTGAGCGGGCTCGGCGCGCTGATCCCCGACTGGTTGAAATCCGTGCTCGGCATCAAGTCGCCGAGTGTGGTCATGGCGGAGGTCGGCACCAACATCCTGACCGGCCTGGCCAACGGCATCACCTCCAAAGTCCCGCACCTCAAGAAGACCCTGACCGGGATCGGCAACGTCATCACCGACGGGCTCACCGTCGCCCCGCAGGCGAACCTGACCGGTCTCACCAGCAGCGTCACCACCTCGATCCAGGCCGGTGTCTCGGCCGCCACAATCGGGCAGGTGCCAGTGTCCTCGGCCGGTTCGCCCGCAGCCCTGCCCGGCATCGTCATCAACATCAGCGTTGCCCCCGGCGCCGACCCCGCCGAAGCCGGCCGCCAGGCGGTAGCCGCGATCGAAGCCTACGAACGGCGCACCGGCCGGCGCCGGCTGCTGGCCGTGGCCTGAACCCGCGAATGACCCAAACTAGAAACGGAGGTCGCCGGCTATGCCGCTCGTGACCGCGCAACTCAACAACGTCTTGGACAGCCGGTTCGGTGCCGGCGCGGCCGGCGCGACCAACGCACCAGCCACCTACTACGTCGGCCTGTCCACGACCACCCCGACCAGCACCGGCGGCAACGTCACCGAGCCGTCGGGTAACGGCTATGCGGTCGTCGCGGTCACCAACAACACGACGAATTTCCCGGCTGCGGCCTCGGGAGCCAAAACCAACGGCGTGTCCATCGTGTTCCCGACCGCAACCGGCAGTTGGGGCACCGTCACGTATGTGATCCTCAAGGACGGGGCGTCCGGCTCGGTGGTGGCGTACTCGCTGCTGGGGACGCCCCGCACCATCACCACCGGGGCCGTGCCGACCCTGGCGGCTGGCTCGTTGTCGCTGACGGCGGTCTGACCGATGACCACCGCCACCAGCAATTTCTCCTGGAGCAACGCCTCCGGGACCACAGCGAAAGCGTGGCTGAACGCCGTCAACGATCTGGTGATCGCCGCTGGCCTGGTCGCCACCAGCGACACCGGGCAGCTCGACCTCACCGCAACCCCCTCCAGCTTCGGGGCTAGCGCCTCGTTCGGCTACCGCGTCTATAAGTTCCCGGACACGTTGCAGAGCACCACGCCGATCTTCGTGAAGCTGACCCTTGCCAACGACTCCAGTGGCCGCCCCATCGTGACTGCGCAGGTCTCGGGAGCCACCGATGGGGCCGGAGCCTTGTCGACGCCCCGCTTTGACGTCAACAGCACCAGCATGGGCACCTTCCAAGCGTCGCTCAATTCGTATGCCTGTTACGTCGATGGCACCTTCACAATGGTGCTGGGCCACACATACAAGGCCTCGGACGTCGTGAACAACGCCGTTTGTGCGCTGGTGATCGATCGGGCACGCGACGCGACCGGGACCGCCCTGGCCGGCGGGTTCCTGTGCGAGTCCAACACCACGCCGCAGGCGTCCGCCACGCAGAGCCGCAGCATGTTCGGATCGGCGTCGCCCGCGCTCGACGCGAACTTCGTGCCCGGGCTGGTTCCGTCGAAAGCCGCAATCTCCAGCTCGGCCGGCGCAAACGTCAACGTCTTCCGGCACTACATGATGGTGCCCGGGGTCGCGCCGTCACTGGGCAGCCTGACCTACTTCAACGCCGAATTCGGGGCGCTGACCCCGTTCACCGCCACCGTGCTCGGCTCTAGCCATACCTGGCTACCAGTAGGCGTCGCCATGAACTACTGGTCGGCCAACCAGATTGCCGCACACTGCGCCGCGATCAGGTGGGAGTGATGCCGTCCGCAACGGTCCCCGACGACGGCGGCGTGCCGGTAGTCGTGGTCCGCACGATCATCGTCGCCCCGCGAATGACGCTGCCGACACTGGTGTAGGGGGCGAGAAGTGGCCACGCTGATCGACGACGCAGCCGCGCCGGTAGTCGTCACCCGCACCATCGTCGTCACGCCGGAACCTCCCGACCCCGGGGGGCCGGTGGCGCTGAACCCGGCCGCCATCACCACCACGCTCACCCTCGCCGCCGACCTGACCGATCAGGCGGTGCGGTTCGATCCCGCCGCGATCACTGTGACGCTCGGCGTCGCCTCCGCCCTGACCTTCAACGAGGTGTACCTTGACCCGGCTGCGGTCGCCACCGCTATCAGCACCGCAGCCACGGAACTGATCGACGCGACCCTGCTCGACCCGGCACCGCTCGCCGCGACCCTAGACCTCACGGCGGCGCTGGTCGACGCATCGGTGCCGCTGGACCCGGGACCGGTAGCGACCGCCATCACCGCCGCCGCTACCGCGCTGATCGATGCGACACTGCTCGTCCCCGTCACGCTGGCCACCAGGGTCACCCTCGCCGCCGCTCTGATTGATGCGCGGGTGATGCTCGACCCGGCGCCGCTTCGCGTGACGGTCGCCGTAGCCGCTGACCTCAGCCTCCAAGAAGCCGGCCACGTCGGCACTTCGGTCGGGCTGCCAGCGCACGTCTACCACGACTATGACCCGACGTTGCTGGTGTTGCGCCGGGCGGTCGTGCTGACGTCGATGCTGAGTTCCTTCATCGTCGGCAAGTCGAAATTCGGCACGCCGGCCACGATCTGGGCGAACATCCCAGCCGCCACGGTGACGATCAACCAGAGCTATTCGCCCGACGCCAACGGCACGCTCATCATCGAACAACAGACCGCCAGCATCTCCCTGAGCTACTGGGACAACCCGGGGCCGCTGCTGTACGCGGGCGACCACATTGAACTGCTGTACGCGGGCGAGCTGCTGTTCTACGGAACCGTGGACTCGACAGCCATCACCTACACGATCGACCCGGAAGCCGACAAGCACGGGGCGACCCGACGCGTCGATTGCTCGGCCACCGCGGCGGGCACCTACGCCGTGATGATGGGCCGCACCGTCAAGTGGAAGAACTTGCCGCACGAAACCGCCATCAACCGTATTCGCCGCTGGGTCACTGTGAACCGTTGGAGCTGACATGGCTACGCACTACTGGCCCGGCGAGAGCATCACGGTTCCGCAGGACTTCGAATGGGACTCAACCGAATACGACACGCTACCGACGGTCAACGGCGAGGTCGGCTACGACAACAACGCGCCAGGCCATCCGGGCTCCGCCCTGCCGGGCACCCCGACGGTGGGCGGTAACGTCGCGGTCTTTCAGATCGTCGGCAGCGGCGCGGACGTTCAGTTCTACGCCGCGACCGGTTCGCTCGGGTTGGTCATGCAGTTGATGGACTTCGATCTGACCTACACCACCAGCCCGTACGGGGCCAATGGCTGGTGGAAAAACGCGCAGGCGGCACCCACGAGCGGCACCCCGACCTCGGCCGCCATCAAAGCTTTTCTGGTCTCCGGCAAGACCTACTACCTGCGGGTCGCGAGCTACGGCACATCCGGGACGAGCGGCACCGCCGGCACAGCCGATTACGTTTCCGGCTACGGGCAGGTTTTCCTGTTGCGGGTATCGTTCCCGCTGCCGAGCAACGACCTGCGCAACGACGCAGCTGACGTCATCATCGCCGCGAACGGGAACACCTTCAAATCACCGGCGGTACTCAATACCGGCTACACCTACGCCGTGAACGCCACGGACGATCCGAGCGGGTCGCCGTTCCAATGGTCGGCGTGGTGGCGGTATCGGTCGGTCGAGGCAACGACTTTCACCGCGCAACATTTCATCGGCCCGGAGGGATTCCCCAACGGCGGGCTGGCCGCGTACCGGATGAGCAGTACCGGCGCGATGAGCATCATCGAAGCAACCACCGTCAACGGTGGAACGGTCACCGGGCACGCGGACGCCGCAGAGACGATCTACTTCGTGATCGGCTTGGCCAGCCTTCCCGGTGCGACCGACGCGGCGCAAACCTACGAACTGTGGGTGACCGGCGGCAAGTCGATCGTGCAGGCGCCTTCCGGGGCCAACCCCAATACGTACGTGCCGCCCGTGACAAACCCGCCGTGGACCGACCCGAGCGCCCTGCCCACCGACCCGTTTGACCCGAGCGCGACGCAACCCGAGCTGGACTCCGGCGAGGACACCCTTCTCAACCTCGTGCGGGCGTTCTCCACCGCCGTCAAACGAGCGGTCAGAATCACCGGCCCCACCACGATCGAGATGGTTGACCCGGCGGTGCCGCTACCGGCCGGCTGGTCGGCCAGCGACGCGCAAAACCTCTACCACTCGGCCTCCACCGCCACCTCTGCCACGGATGTCGTGCTCAGCACCAGCGCGGGCGACGTCACCGTGACCGGCTCGGCCGAGCTGGTCGCCGACGATGTGCGGCTCGTCCGGTCGAGCTGGCGCATCCCCGACCGGTTGCCGTTCTACGGGCTTCCGCCGGCCGCGGTGCAGCGCGTCACGTACACGTTCAGCCCGCAAGGATTCCGCGCCTCGGTGGACTTCCACTTTCCGGCCGTCCCGTTCGCTGCAAGGAGATCGTGATGGCGGGTTACCGCACCTGGTCCGACGATGACCAGCTCACCGCCGACGACGTCAACGGGTACCTTGTCGGGCAGGTCGTCTGCCGGTTCCCCAGCACCGTCGAGCGTGACGCGCAGATGGGCGGGGCGGTCGAAGGGCAAATCTGCTTCGTCACCGGCGTCGGCCACCTGAGGCACAACGGCACCGGCTGGGTGCCGCTGATCCCGGTGCCCGCAGCCGGCCTGGCAACCCTGGTCGGCGGTACCGCCGTGGTGCTCACCAGCGCTGTGACCGCCACCTCCCGCATCCGGCTGACGGGGCAGTCCCTCGGCACCGTCACCGTGCCGTCCGCGTTGACCGTCTCAGCCCGCACCCCCGGCACGAGCTTCACCATCCTCGCCTCGCAGAGCACCGACACGTCGGATGTCGCGTGGCTCATCGATCCCGCTTGACCCGCGACAGGAAAGCAAACCCATGACCGACATCAGCTCCAACGATCCCGCGCCGCTCGACCCGACAGCGATCGACCCCGCCATCGACGACATGGCCGCGGAGGTCGACCAGGCGACGCCCGCCGACGCCAGCGGCGAGGACAGCTACGCCGACGACGAACCCGCGTTCACCGGCGTCTGCCGCGGCGGCCCCTACGACGGGCGCGCCGTGGCGATTCGCTTCCCCGGCGGGTTCATCCTCTACGACAAGCAGCGGCGACGCATGTGGACGTACGCGGCCGTCGCCGGAGCGCCAGGGGTATTCGCCATGGTCGGCGACAACGACGGCATCGCCTCCAACGACGATGTGATCTGCTCGGCCGCGGAGGGCGCGCATTTCGACGTGCTCGCCTACGATGCCGGACCGGCGATCAACCCGGAGGTCGCCGTATGAGCACCGTCGCCTACCCCGCCACCAAGGCCCTAGCCAAGGCCTTCGAGGGCAGCTACCGCACGGCCGTGTGCAGCGGCATCTGCGGCGATGCGGCCCACCAGTTGCGCGGCGGCTACCACATCGCCCGGGAGAGCCAGCCCTCCACCAACTACAGCGTGGTGCGGCCCGAGGACCGCCCGGGCAACGGGCCGGACGACGCCGCCGCCGCCATCGACATGAGCATGGCCCGGACCGACATGGTCCTCACCACGCGCCGGCTGCTCCAGGTGTTCGCCAACGACCGCGACCCGCGGCGCAAGTACATCAACGCGTTCAACGGCTGGCTCGGCGCTGGTGATGCGCAACGGTGGGACTTCGTCACCCGCTCCGTCAGCAGGGCCAGCAGCGACCACAAGTGGCACATCCACTTGGAGGTCCGCCGCCGCTACATCCCCAACGCGGTCGCCATGAAAGCGGTGCTGTCCGCGTGGCGCGGCGAGACCCTGGCGCAGTACCTGATCAGCGTCGGCGTCGCCCCGTACGCGCCGCACGTCAGGCCGCAGGCACCCGCCTACCCGGGCAGGGTGCTCGCGCGCACCGGCAACCAGCACCCCGACCCGTTCGTCAAGCTGTGGCAACAGCGCATGCTCGCGCGCGGCTGGAAATCGTTGGGCACCGCAGACGGCCTTTTCGGGCCCAAGACCGAGGATGCGGTGCGGCGGTTCCAGGCGGCATGCCGCGTCGGCGTCGACGGCCACATCGGGCCGATCACGTGGCCGTTGCCGTGGACTCGGCCGCTCAGCTAGGGCATCGGAGCGGCCTCGAAGTACGTCAACCCGTCGACGCGGTCGGCCGCGGCGTTCGCCTTGTTGCACCACGCGATTGCCTGACGCCGGTGCCTGAACCTCACGAACATCAACGGTCCGACGCGCCTACCAGATTCGCGGCCGACGATGACGACCGTCCACCGGTACCACCTCACGGGGTGCCCTTCCCAGCCCGCAACTGCTGCGGGCACTTGTGGTGGCGGATCGACGTCGCATATTCGACGGCGCAGAGCAGGCAATGGATGTCGGTGACGCCGACGAAGTTGTCGGGCCCCAGCTCCAACGCGTCCATCGCCACCTCCGGATCGTCGACCCCGTACAAGGCGCTGATGACCCAGCTGTGCCCGCCGTCGGGCATGAACGCTTCCCTGCGATCGCGGATCTCACCGAGGTTGTAGCGGTGGCCCGTAGCGAAATCGACGTGAAACGATGCGTCGTCAGTGCTCATCGGCGTTCTGGTTCCCGGTCGGCGCACTCGTAGTGCAGTCCGATCGCCATCGCGTTGTACGTTCGCCCCTCGTCACGGGCCTTGCGCGCCTCAAGGTCACCCCCGGGGCCAAGCGCGATCAGCGACGTGAAGTCGCCCTCGGCGAAGGATTCTTGACACGCCGCGCACGCCTTTCCGATCATCGCATCGCCTGCCTGCATGGGGCCGTATCGATTCTCCACGTAGTGGTCAACGACAGCCTTGGTCCGAAGGTGACGGGCCGAAGCTTGGGGTAGGGCTGGGGCTCCCGCGCGGGTGAGTTCCGCCCTACCTCCCCCTTCCGCGTACGCCCCCGATCAAGGAGGGCAATCATGCCCAAGAGAGTGCTGCGCCTGCTGCACCCGCGCGTCACCGTGGCCGCGGTGCGCACCCTGATCGGTCGCAGCTCCGCGTACCCGTTCGCGACGAACCTCAGCCTCACCACGATCCCGGTCGGGTTGCTCGCCGTGATCATCGGGCCCGAGATCAGTCGCGGTTTCAGCAACGTCTTTCACCGCCCCGAATTGATCTACATCTGGGGGGTGTGGATGTGCGTCGGCGGGCTCAACGTGGCCGCCGGCATCCTGCGTCGACGCCCGTCGGTGGAGCGCGCCGGCCTGTACGCGTTGGTGCTGCCGCTGCTGTTCTACGGCGTGTTCGTGGTGATCGGCCTCGGCCGCGGCGGGCTGGTCACCGGGCCGATGTTCTGCGGCCTGGCGGTCTCCTGCTTCCAGCGGGCGCAGCTCATCGCCCGGACGTCCCGGGACCGCTCGGTCCTGCTGGCCACGATCGCGGAAGCGGCGTTGCCCGATGACGAGGCGGCTGACCCATGAGCGCCGTGTGGGACTTCCTCGGCCGTGCGGGGCCGATCATCGCCGGGGGTGGCGTCGTCCAGGCCGCCATCTACCTCCTCAAGCGGCGCGGCGAGACCCGCAAGCTCAGCGCCGACACCGATTCCACCGTGGTTGCCTCGGCCGCGGCCAGCGTTCTCATCGCCTCCCGCCTGCGCGATGAGGCCCTTGCTCGGGTGGTCGTGCTCGAAGACAAAGTGAAGCTCCTGGAAGAGCAGGTGACGCAGCTCGCCGGCCTGGTCGCGGCCGAGCGCCAAGCCAGCGCCGCCGCCATCGTTCGGGAAGCCGCCCTACACAACGAAATCGCCATCCTGAGGGGAACACCGCCATGACCGACAGCACCAGTTTCGACCTCGCCGTTGGTGGCGTCGCCATGCCGTTCCTGATCGCGCTCATCAATCAATCGCACTGGAGCCCCAAGCTGCGCGGCCTGGTCGCGTTCGCCGCCTGCCTCGGCGCCGCCGCCGCGCTGGCCGCCCTACACGGCACGCTGACGCTGACCAGCTGGTGCAGCACGGCCATCACGGTGACCGGCGCCGCCCTGGTCATGTACCACGCCCTGTGGAAGCCGAGCGGGCTCGCGCCGGCCGTGGAGACAGCCACCACGATCACCTAAATCCCTCGGGAAAGCTCAAGCCGTCGATCCGTTTCGGGTAGGCTGCTTGATGCGCCGAGGGGGCACATAAGGACCACCCCGTCGACCCTTGATCCCCAGCGGATCGGGTCGCCGGGGTGGTTCTTTTCGTGTGCCCGGGGGCGGCTCGTCCGGTAACGTTCCGCCTGCGTGGTCCAGCGTTTACCAGGGCCCCGGGACGAGAAAGCCGCTCCGTCTTTCTTGTGTCGGGGTCTTTCGCGTCCCCCGTACGTGCATTGCAGGGGTGGGCGGCGGGCTCGGCCGCTACCGTGTCGATCGTGACCCTCATCGAGCGCCTAGCCGATCTGAAGGAATGGCTCGCCTGCACGCTGCGCCGCCGGCACCTCGTCAAGATGGATTCGCACGGGCACTGCGCGCGGTGCGGGCGGCTGGTGCGGTCATGAGCAAACACCGGCTCGGCTGGCCCGACCTGCTGCTGCTCGTCGCCGCGGTGCCCGCTCTCACGGGGCACTTCTACGTGCTGATGGCGCTGCTCGCGCTGTACGCCGTGCTCTACCACCGCGCGACCCGCCGGCACCGGCCGTGAAACGTGGCGCGATGGCCCACCGGCTGTCCACCATCGCCCCCCACCGCTACCTGTCGACCGGGTGCCTGCACGGGCAGCACGACTACTGCTCGGCCCCGACCGGGCACGCCGGCGCGAAGGTCCCCCCCCCGCCTCCTGCAAGTTCTGCGGCGCGCCCTGTCTCTGCCCCTGCCACGGGCCACGATCGGGTGACGCTGCCGGGAGCGACGGCATGTGAACGTGCCGATTCTGCGCGGCACGATACCGTCAGCCGATGTTTCCCGAGCGCCCTCTCTGGTTCGGTCTCGACGGCCAGCCGATCACGATGGAAGCGGCCGAGCTCCTTTTCTCGGATCCGGCACGGGTCATCGCCAAGACGATCATCACGACGGATCGCGGGCAGGTCGAAGTGTCGACGGTTTTCCTCGTGCTCGATCACGGTTACGGGGACGCGCCGCCGGTGCTCTGGGAGACGATGGTTTTCGGCGGTCTCGACGATATGGGGCAGCTTCGCTACTGCTCCCGCGAGGCTGCTGTGGCCGGGCATGCCGAGGCGGTCGCCTTCTGCCGTTCGGCGATCGACGTGGACGGCGCAGCGATTCTGGCCGAAGAAGTGATGAACGGTGTGGCACCTTCCCGATGCTCCCCAACAACCCGAGCCGTGACCGCCCCCGGGCTGCGACCGGCATCGCGCGCCCTGCTCGACCACGACGCACCCGAGGAGCCCCGCCGATGAAGCAAACCGACCGCGCACCCTTGCGGCGCGTTGACCCTGCGGGCTCGTTCACGGTCGTGCTGCCCGACGTGCTGCGCCAGCGGTTCGAACGGTGGTTGAGGCGCGAGCACCTACATATGTTCAACGCTCCGGGTGGCGACCCGACCGCGTACGTCGTGAGGTTGCCGTCGGGCGGCGGGCCATACCGGTACTAGAAACCCGCCGCGCCACCCTCGACCATCAGGAGCAACCACGACATGAAGAAGTACCCCGAACCGACCACCGAGCCGCCAACCGACGAAACCATCGAGGCCTGGATCACCCGTCATGGCTCATACGCCTCGGCCTGATCTAGGGCATCAGCGCTCCTATCAAGGGCGGTCATCCCTTCACGGGGGTGGCCGCCCTGAAGTCTTTGGCCGAACGGCCGATTTAAGATAACGCGCGGCGCGCTATATTTAAGCCTCGCCCCCGAGATCGAGAGGATCACCCGATGATCGCCGCCCCGAGGTTCGCCCGCTTCACCGCCACCTGTGCCAGCACCAAGAGCGCTGCCGCGTTCGCGGTGGAGGCGAAGCGCACCTGCGGCGCGACGAGCATCATCCGCAAGGGGCGCGTGGTTGAGTTCGACGCCGTTTTGCTCGACGAGCGGGGCGAGAGTCGCGCCGCCGACCACCACATGTCGGCCTGCTACTACGGCGGAGACGAGACCAAGCTCACCTTCACCGTTATCCCCACCCCCCTCGGCTTGATCTAGGCATCAGCGCTCCAATCAGGGCGGTCATCCCTTCGCGGGGGTGGCCGCCCTGAAGTCTGTGGGGCGGGCGGTCCATCCCTTTCGCGGGGGGTGGCCGCCCTGAAGTTCTTTGGCCGAACGGCCGATTTAAGATAACGCGCGGCGCGCTATATTTAAGCCTCGCCCCCGGGGCGGCACCCGAAGCTAAGGAGAATGAAATGACGGAGACGGAAATGATGGAGACGGAACAGGACGAGCAGATGTGGCAGTCGGACGCGACCTGCGGTTGCGGCGAGGACGACTGCGATTGCGAGTGCGGCGGCGAGGAGTCTTACTGCACGTGCCTGATCGACTGGAATTCCTCGAAATGACCGCGATCCCGATACGCCACCTCGCCTACCCGCACATCGTCGGCACCGTCCCCGATTGCAAGGGCTGCGCTCCCGCGCCTTCGCTCGTCACTTCCGTCATAGCTGAGAATGCACCGCTCGGCGTTCAGCTCTGGCCGACCACCACCCCCGAATCCGCGCCCAACTTCACGCTGGCGGCCGTCGAGATTCTTAGCCGCAAGGTTCGCCAGGAAGATGGCTCGTGGTTCGAATACCCGGCAACGGTGATCTGGACCTATCAGAGCGGCACCGAGCGCCGTTTCCGGCTGGGCGAAGTGGTCGCCTGCGAACTCCCGGCGGATCGGACCATGAAGTGACCGCCGACGAAGTGCGGCGTTGGCTGCTCGCGTATGCCTGGCTCGGCACGCCTGAAGAAAAGGAAAGCGAGGTCGCGTGCATCATGTCGCAGGACGGCTGGCGTTACCTGGCCGAGCGCGCCGACCGGTACGCAGGCGCGCAGGCTGAGCCCGGCCCGAAAGCGTACGCCGAAGGCCACGACATCGCCCTATCGGGGTTGTACGAGTGCCACGACGCGCCGCATCTGGCGACATGCCCCCGCTTTCGCACGCCGTGGTAGCCGACATCGGGGGTGGCGGCATCGTCGAGCAGACGGGCACGGCAGCGCAGACCTCGATCACTATGGATGATCTCAGCGATGGGCTGCTAGTCAGCTTCGATCCGACATTTAGCGCCGACCTTGCCGGGATCGTGTTCGAGGTTTGCCCGATGGCCGATGGCGCGCTCTTCCATACAGCCCACCCGAGCAACGGCGGGTATGAATACTGCACCATCCGTACCCGGATCGGTAAGGCGCATAGATGGGCCTACCGTCACGCTCGGCTCTCGAACCTGATCGCGGCGCGCATCACCTCAGCCCGCCCCGATGGAAAGGCACCCCGCCCGTGAGTAGCAACGAAGACCTGGAACAGCGCCTTGCCGCCGTGGAGCGAGAGGTCATCGCCCTGCGCGAGCAGGTCACCGACACGCACACGCTCGCCGCTCACGCGGACCGCGACGTAGCGGAGTTCCGCACCGAGCTGCGCGCCCAGACCCAGCTCCTCAACCTGACGCGTCTCGATATGGGCACGCTGCGGGAGACCCAGGTCGAGCAGGGCCAGGAGCTGTTCGCGCTGCGCACCGACGTGACCGCGTTGCGCACCGACATGACCACGCTGCGCACCGATGTGACCGCGTTGCGCACCGAGATGGTCGCCCGGTTCGACCAGGTGCACGGCGGGCTAGAGCAGATCGTGACGATGCTGGGCGCGCTCGGCGGGCAAGAGGACGAGTCATGACCGACAAGGGC
>Ga0137407_10001077_pt1 | contig 17865 bp, 16 predicted proteins | sample CZOMad2_2_16fung_FD_108410 | JGI IMG/M metagenome (GOLD analysis project Ga0137407, IMG submission 108410) | Vadose zone soil fungal communities from Angelo Coast Range Reserve, California, USA - CZOMad2_2_16fungal (Illumina Assembly) | ecosystem: Environmental > Terrestrial > Soil > Vadose... | reverse complement strand
CGCCCTCTCGGAATGCGGCGTAACCGCTCGCCGCGGCGGGGCCTGCGGCCTTAAGCGCCGAGCCGCCGACCGCTCCCGCGAGACGGGCCGTGCCCGCCACCGCGGTGGTGCCGGCCATCACGAGGCCTCCGGCTGCCAATGCCGTGCCGGCCGCGGCGCCGGCGCCCAATTGCGGTGCGCCGCTCACGAGGCCGGTCGCGATCGACGGGCCGAACAATCCCAATCCGAAGAGCGCGAGGCTCGCAAGCATGAGGGCGAGCGCGTTGTCAATCGTCGGGTCTGTTCCGGTCGGCGTCGTGAACTGTCCGAAAATGCTCGTGCCGATTCCGACGATCACCGCAAGCACTAAGACCTTGACGCCGGAACTGACGACATTGCCGAGCACGCGCTCGGCGAGAAACGCGGTCTTGTTCCACAGCGCGAAGGGAACCAGTACGAAGCCGGCGAGCGTTGTCAATTTGAACTCGATCAGGGTCACGAAGAGCTGCACGGCGAGCACAAAGAACGACAGGATTACGATCAGCCACGCAATGAAGAGCACCACCACAGAATCCAGATTCGTGAAGAAGCTGGGAAATCCGGTCAAGTCACTGATCTGAGCCAGAATCGGTCGGCCCGCATCAATGCCGACACCCGCTAGTCGCCCTGGCCGCAACAGATCGCCCGCCGCCAATCCCGATCCGCTCGCGATCAATCCAAGACGTGCGAACGAACGAAAGATGATTCCGGAAAGCTGACTAAAATTGTTCATGATGAAGGCGAACGCCCCGACGTAGAGTGTCTTCTTCAAGAGCTTCGCGATGACGTCCTCGATGCCGCCACCGCTTAACGCCCAGAAAAGTCCGGCGAGCGTGATATCGATGGCGACCAAGGTAGCCGCCAGCCACTTGATCTCCCCGCCCAACAGCCCGAATCCGCTATCGATGTATTGGCCGAAAACGTTAGTGAAGCGATCGATGACGCCGATGTCATTCATGGACGGTTACTCGTTCGCTTAAGGGTCAACACGGGATACGGCGGACGCGTTTGCATGGTTCCAAAGCCCGGGATCTCTTAGAATCCATTGACGGACTGGGGCGTGTAGTTCGTCGTGCTGCTCATGAAACGCTGTCGCAGCTGGTTCGAGTGTGGTTCAGCCTCCACCGCGCGGGCCTGCTCCAGCGCGACGGCGCGGTCCTGCGTGATCTTCAGTTGCTGTCCCTGCATGAGCAGTCGGATCTGCAGGGCGAGGAGCTGGTTGGTGACTTGCGTGACCTGCAAAGCGCCGGCTGCCGATTGACTTTGACCGACGAGGTCCGCGAGCACGCTTTGATCGGCGGGAAAGTTCTGCGCCGCTTGCGCCTGCACAGCTAAGGTGGTTCCGAGAGCGCCGTGGGAGTCCGTCCATCGTTCGAGAGAATCGGCTATCATCAGAGCACGCGAGGCCGAAGCGCCGTAGGCGGTCGGATACGCGCGCGTGTACGCACTTTGAGTCGGTGAGAGCTGTAGGGCGATGCCCTGGGCTTGGTTTAGCAGCCGCTGGGTATTGTTGAGAGTCGCCAGCAAGCTCGAGAGACTGTTGAAATTGAGGCCCTGCAAATTCTTGGCCTCATTGCTCAGCATCTGGGCCTCGTTAGTTAGCTGCTGTACCTGGTTGGCGACCTGCTTGAGCGAGTTCGCAGCGGTCATAATGTTCTGGACCAAGTTCGTGGGGTCCACCACGACCCATTGGGCGGACGCGGGGAACGCGAAACCCAATAACCCGAGGCTGGCAAAGAGAGCGAATGTCTTCTTCATGGCTTATCTCCTGTCTGAATGGCTGTGAGAGAAAACTGATTGATGAGGCTCGCTGCCCACTCGAGGCCGCGATGCGTAAGCCACTTCGCTGCAAAGCCCTCGTGCGCGGCGGCACCGGCGATCTCGTCGATGTCGCGCTGATCCTCGGGGCGAGAGGCGGCAACGAAGGCCAAGGCGACAGGCCCTAGCCCCAACTCGAACAGGCGATTGCCGAGTCGCGACTGGTAGTAGTAATGCCGCTTCGGCTGCGCTCGGGCGATGATCTCGATCTGCCGATCGTTCAAGCCGAAGCCCTCGTAAATATGCCTGAGTTGCGGCTCGGTGGCCTGCGTAGACGGCAGGAAGATTCTGCTAGGGCAACTCTCGATGAGCGCCGGCGCAATGGAGGAGCGCTGAATATCGGCCAACGATTGGGTGGCGAAGATGACCGACACATTGAGTTTGCGCAGGGTCTTCAACCACTCACGCAGCCGACTCGCAAACGTCGGGTCATCGAGGTACACCCAGGCCTCATCGAGCACCAGCAGCGTCGGCGCTCCATCGAACCATTGCTCCAGCCGATGAAACAGATACGTCAGCACGGGCAATACCGCGCTTGGTGTATGCATCAACTCCTCCATCTCGAATGCCTGGATACGTGAGCGACCGAGCCGATCCTCATCCGCATCCAGCAGCCGCCCGTGGGGACCGCTCAACGTGTAGGGCTGAAGTGCCTGACGCAATTGATTGGACTGCAGCAGCGCGCAATACCCCGTCAGCGTTCGCTCAGCCGCCGGTGCGGTCGATAGGCTCACGAGCGCAGACCAAATCGAGTCCTTGATGTCGGGCGTGATCTCGATGCCCTCGTGGTGAACCCGGCCGCTTATCCACTCGGCAGCCCAGCTCAATTCCGCCTCGTACCCCAACTGCGCCAGCGGCTGAAAGGCGATCGATCCTGCGGCGCCCAAGTCATAGTGCTGCCCGCCGAGCCCCAGTACAGTCGCGCGCACCGAGCGGCCTTTGTCGAACGCGAAGACGCGTGCGCCGGGATGGCGGAGGAACTGCAGGATCAAGGTCGCGAGCAGCACGGACTTTCCGGAGCCGGTGGGACCGACAATGAGGGTGTGGCCCACGTCGCCCACATGAAGATTCAGTCGAAACGGCGTGGCACCATCGGTGCGCGTCATCATGATCGGCGGACCGCCCAAGTGTTCATTTCGGGCGGGACCCGCCCACACGGCCGAGACCGGCATCAAGTGCGCTAGATTCTGTGTCGAGATCGGGGGTTGTCGAAGGTTGGCATACACATGACCGGGAAGACTGCCCAGGATTGCCTCCACCGCATTGAAGGACTCCGCAATGGTGACAAAGCCACGGTTTTGGATCGCGCGCTCGACGCCTAAGCGCTTTTCCTCCGCGGCGGCGGCATCGGGATCGGTGACGATCACCGTCGAGGTCACGTACCCGAATCCCACCAGATCGCTGCCAAGCTCTTGGAGCGCGGCATCGGCATCGGCCGCCTTGTTGCTGGCATCGTTATCGACCAAGGGACTTTCGGTCTGAAAGATGGTCTCTTTCAGCAAGGTCGCGATGCCTTTGCGCTTCGCGAACCACTGGCGCCGGACCTTTTTCAGTTCGCGCTCGGCTTCCGCTTTGTCGAGAAACAAAAAACGCGTGCTCCACCGATACGCAAAGCCTAAGCGGTTGAGGTCGTCCAGAAGGCCCGGCCAGGTCGAGGTCGGAAATCCGCGCACGCTCACCGCCCGAACGTGTGAGTCCCCTAAGACCGGCGCGAGGCCTCCGGTGAGGGGTTGGTCGACCAGCAGCGCATCGAGCGGAAACGGAATCTCAGGAACAGCGACGGCGTGACGTTTGGTGGAGATCGTGGCGTGCAGGTAGGTGAGCGTTTCCTCATCGTTAAGCCATCGGATCTCCGGCAGTACATCATCGAGCAGCGATAAGAATCGATCCGACTCGGTCACGAATGTCGCGAGATGTTCGCGCCAGTCGACCGATGCATGACTTGTCGTCTCGAACAACCATTGCCCTGCTCTCGCGCGTGCTTCGGGAGGCGGCAAAACTAAAAGCGTCAAGTGGTAGGCGCTCTCAAAGTAGGAGCCCGCTTCCTCGAATGCGGCTCGCCGCTCCTCGTCGATGAGCCGGGACAGCGCGTCGGGAAACGGCGATTCCGGGTAGCGGCCGGCGGCGACCCTTTCCGCGTCGATGAAGACGGCCCAGCCGGAACTTAAGCGTTTGAGTGCGTTGTTGATGCGCGCCGTCGCGGTGACGAGTTCGTGCTCGGTGGAGCTGTCGAGGTCGGGGCCTCGAAAGCTGGCCGAGCGTTGAATCGAGCCATCCTTGTTGAGAATGACGCCCGGCGCAACGAGGCCGGCCCACGGCAGATAGTCCGCGAGGCTCGCCGGTCGGGCGCGATATTCAGCGAGGTTCATCATGTCAGGTGTCCAAAAACGACTTGTGTTTCATGTGACGCGAGAACACGTCCACGTACTGCGGATCGCTCTTGGCGCCCCACACGGCGAGGGAATGCCCGATGATCCACAGCAGCAGTCCCGGAATCCAGAGCTGCAAGCCAATCCCGACGGCCGCCGCCAGCGTGCCGTTCAATACCGCGACCGAGCGCGGCGCTCCGGCCAGGAAGATGGGCTCCGTCAGCGAGCGATGCAGCGGCACGTCGAATCCATCCGTCATGAGACTAACGCTCCGCCCGCGTAACCGAAGAAGGTGAGGAAGAACGACGTGGCGGCGAAGGCGATCGTGAGACCGAAGACCACTTGCAGGAGCTTGCGGAAGCCGCCGGAGGTGTCCCCGAAGGCGAGCGTCAAGCCGGTGATAATGATGATCAGCACCGCGAAGATGCGAGCGACAGGGCCTTGAATGGAATCGAGGATTCCTTGCAGGGGACCCTCCCACGGCATGTTGGAGCCGGCCGCGTAGACCGGCGCAACGAGACCGCCGTAGATCAACAAAACCGTGAGTACGGCAATCCGGGTTCGTGCTTTTCTGTAGATGTGCATCCACGTCATGGGGAGACTCCGTTGGGTTGAGAGATGGGCTCTAGGGCGTAGCCATCCGCATCGAGCCCGACAACGCGGACAATTTCATCGACGCGGCGTGCTCGGCCGCGTCCGCAAATGAAGACCACCACATCGACGGCCTCCGCGATGAGTGCGCGCGGCACGACGACCACGACTTCTTGAATCAGCTGCTCTAACCGCGTGAGCGCGCCGCGGGCCGAACCGGCATGAAGAGTTGCGACGCCACCGGGGTGGCCGGTCGCCCACGCTTTCATGAGGTCAATCGCCTCGGACCCTCGTACCTCGCCCACGACAATGCGGTCTGGGCGCAGGCGCAACGTCGAGCGCACCAACTCCCTCAACGACGCGACGCCGGGCTTCGTTCTCAAGGGCACGTGATCCTTCGCCATGCACTGCAACTCGACGGTGTCTTCGAGGATGATCACGCGATCCCCGGTCGCCGCCATTTCCTGCAGGAGCGCGTTAGCGAGTGTGGTCTTGCCGCTGGACGTGCCGCCGGCAATGACGATGTTTCGCCGTTCGCGCACCGCGTCCCTAAGTGCTAAGGCTTGTTCCTCCGACAAAATCCCGTCGATGACGTATTGAGCGAGCGAAATCACGCCGACCGCGCGCTTGCGAATCGCGAACGTCGGCGCCCGCGTAATGGGAGGCAGAACTCCTTCGAAGCGCTCGCCGGTCGCAGGCAGCTCCGCGGAGACGATCGGGGCGCCCGGATGCACTTCGATACGCACGTGAGCGGCGACCAGTCGAATAATCCGCTCCGCATCGTGCGGCGTGAGCTTAAGACCCGAGGGCGTGCGACCGGAACTTAAGCGGTCGAACCAGAGCGACCCGTCGGGGTTGAGCAAAACCTCAACGACTTCCGGGTCTTCCAACGCCGCAGCAATCGCCGGACCCATCGCCGTGCGCAGCATGCGTGTCTGACGATCGAGCACGACCGCGAGATTGCCGACGCGTTTGATGGCCGCGTCGTTCACGAGGGGTTCTCCGTGGAAGGCTTAAGACCGTTCTGTCGAGCGCCCTCGCCTGCGGCGCCGCTCGGCGCAATTTCCTGAAACACGTCGCGCACCAAACTATGTCCGCGCTGCAAGTGCCGCGCGAGTTGCTCGATGAACTGCTCGAAGCGTGCTCTGCCCTGCGCCCGCGCCGCGTCCTGATGCGCTTCCGGGATCGGAACGGTCACGGCGAGCTGGTGCCGGACGAAGAGCGCCACCGTCTCGATCAGGATGGTCTGATCCCGTTCGAGTCGGTCGAATTGATGCGAGAGCTGCCCAAGCCGCCGGGCGGTCAACGCTTCGCGTCGATCCGCACCCTCCGGCGAGAGGTACGAGGCGAGCGCTGCGGCCACGATCCCTGACTTCGACGTGCGCTTCATCGTCGCGAGTTCTTCGAGGAGCTTCGCATGCTCAAGCTCCAGGAAAACGTTGAGGCGTGCGCGACTCACAGCGGAATCCCGTCGGCAGGATCTAGCGCGGCGAACCGAGCCACGCGACTGAACTGGCGTTGACGTGCGCTACTCTCGCCACCTGCTTCCGTCGGGTCCTCGTCATCGAGCACGGTGAGGTCATCGCGCGCCGGATTGGCCAGCGCGTCCATTTCCGGGGCCACGACAAGCGGGAGGGCCGGCCTCTCGGAGAGTGGCACCTCGTGCAAAATGCCGCCGCCGGTCTCTCCGAATTCCGACACGTCCGGCATCCGAGAGCTAAGGGTAGGGGCGTGGGGAGGTGGGGAAATACCTGCCCAGTCATTCGGACGCTCGGGGGGACGATCGGCATAGTCTTCGGTAGATAAAACCGGCGGCGGCAATAAGCGGGACGTGAAGTTGCGGTCTTCGTAGTAGCGGAGCTTCTTCGCGCGAACGGGTGGGTGGCCCGACACCATGACGATTTCATCGTCAGGTGGGAGCTGCATGATTTCACCTGGAGTGAGTAGTGGCCGGGCGCTCTCCTGGCGGCTCACCATGAGGTGTCCGAGCCAGGGGGAAAGGCGGTGACCCGCGTAGTTGCGCTGGTTGCGCAGTTCGGTGGCGGTCCCTAACGCATCCGAGATCCGCTTTGCCGTGCGTTCGTCGTTGGTGGAGAAGCACACGCGCACGTGGCAGTTGTCGAGAATCGCGTGATTCGGCCCATAGGCTTTTTCTAATTGATTCAAGGACTGCGCAATCAGAAATGCACGCAGATTGTACCCTGCCATGAAAGCCAAGGCCGACTCGAAGAAATCGAGTCGCCCCAGGGTCGGGAATTCATCGAGCAGAAAGAGCAAACGGCGACGATCTGCAATACCGTCCTTGAAAGCAATTGTTTCTGTGAGTCGCCTACCGATCTGATTCAGGATCAAGCGCATGAGCGGCTTGGTGCGAGAGATATCCGCCGGCGGGACCGCGAGATAGAGCGAGACGGGGTGTTCAGCCTCGACGAGATCGGCAATGCGCCAGTCGCAGCGTCGGGTTACGTGCGCAATCGTCGGATCGCGGTACAACCCTAAGAACGACATCGCGGTGGACAAAACGCCCGAGGCCTCGTTCTCACTCTTATTCAGGATCTCTCGCGCGGCGCCCGCGACGACAGGGTGCGGACGGTTACCGAGGTGCAGCGTTTCCATCATCAACGCGAGTGTTTGTCGGATGTGTCGTTTGGGATGGGAGAGGAAGTGCGCCACACCGGGGAGTGTTTTGTCTTCTTCCGCGTAAAGCACGTGCAGGATGCTGCCGACCAGCAGCGAATGGCTGGTCTTCTCCCAGTGGTTGCGTCGTTCGAGCATTCCTTCCGGATCGACCAGAATGTCGGCGATGTTCTGAGCGTCGCGAACTTCGCAAGGACCCTTGCGGATTTCGCGTATTGGGTTGTAGGCCGCCGAGCGCGGGTCCGTGGGATCGAACAACAGGCAGTGCGAGAACCGAGAGCGCCAGCCTGCCGTGAGCTGCCAGTTCTCTCGCTTGTTGACATCGTGGATGACTGCCGAGTGCGGCCACGTAAGGAGCGTCGGGATCACGAGGCCCACGCCTTTGCCGGATCTCGTCGGTGCGAACGCGATGACGTGCTCGGGGCCATCGTGGCGCAGATACTCTGAGGCCACTCTCCCCAGGAATACGCCTGCGTCGCGCAGCAGGCCCGCGAAACTCCTCTCTCGCTTGTTCGCCCAGCGCGCAGATCCGTAGGTCGTCGCGAGCTTTGATTGGCGAGCGCGCCAAATGGAGCCGACGATCGCAGTGAATGCGGCAACGAGGCCGCTGGAGGCGACGATGGCACCGCCGAGGTTGAAGATGGCGGGAGCATAGGATTCGTAGGCGTACCACCACTCGAAGAGTCGCCATGGGTAGTACACGGGGAATCCCTGAATTTGAAACCAGGGCGGCCCGAGGCGGATCTGATAGCCGAGTTCTGCGGCCGTCCACTGGGTGGAGCAGCACATGCCGACCGCAATGATCGCGAAGACGATCAAGATCTGGCCGAAGAGCACGCCGCTTGAACCCATGACGGAAACCTCCCTCCTTTGCAGCCAAGGCGGCACGCAGGATTTACGAGATCTCAGGGGCGCGTCAAAGATCGGCGCAGCAATGCAAATGACAGGAAGAATCTAACGCCAAGCTGTGGAGGGACAGAGCGAAGGGTGTCGCGGCTGGGCGGGCAGTTCGAGAGCGTAAAATATTTTTCGTATCATGCACACGAAACTGGACTTTTAGGCGCGTCGAAGACGATTTGCGCAAACCATCGATCGCTCGCCCGACGATTGCGGCTGAGTACCGCGGTTCGGTCGCCGCGAGCGCATCGTTTTATTGAAGGATTCGAAGGGAAGGAACCTGACGATTCCGATGCACTCTGAAAAGTCGATCCGATTGCCAACGCAGCAAACTCATCGCGCTAGAGTGCGAATCGCCCGCCAAGAGCGCGGGAATGTCGGTAGTGAGAGTCACTACCACCCCGGGGCGACGCGGGGCGAGTTGGCCGCTGCAGCAGAGAGAGGATGCGGTCAGCTCGCCCCAACGTGATTTTGTTTGATCAACGATGTGTCGTTGTTCTTTGGAGCGTTGACGCGTGTGCTCACAGGGCCACGAGGGCGCTACCAGCGGTCAACTTCGGCATGCAAGGTTATACAGCTTGGTGCGCTGCGGACTACTGAATAGACGCACGCGTCCGCGGCGCTGTATGGTCCCGTCATGGTCAGACGACGTACCGCGTATAACCCGCTTGAGCCGGCCACGACGCCGCACTGGTATGTGGTGCGGTGTATGCACGGGACAATCATCGAATCGCGTCAGCTGTCCGCTGGAACGAACCTAAAGCGCGCGTTCATAGCTGCGATGCTTGACTGGCTGGATAACGGTTGGAGCATCGGCGAGTTCTCGTCTACGTCGGGCACATTCTTCTGCAATCGAAGTCCCGACCGGCGAATGGTGAGCATCGACCCGCACGACGTGCCCATGAACAGTGCCTCACATTTGGGCGGCTGTCCTACGTGCGGGGATTAGCCGAGAGGCCCGAATGCGGAGGGCCCGGTTACTTGTCCTTCGACTCGTCCGATTTCATCTCTGCCTCGATGTCCTGGGGGCTGGGGAGCGAACCTTTGAGTTCGGCGGGAAGGGAATCGCGCAGCTTCGTGGTATAGCGAGCGATCCCCATCGGGGTGCCAATATTGCGCAAGGCATACTCCGCGATAACTTTGTTGCGCGTCTTGCAGAGAATCAAACCGATGGACAGTTCGTCATCCGGGTGGCGCAATAGATCGTCCACCGCTGAGAGGTAGAAGTTCATCTTACCGGCGAACTCCGGTTTGAAGGCTGAGGTTTTCAGATCGACCACAATGAATCGACGCAATTTCAGGTGGTAGAATAACAAGTCGATGTAGAAATCCTCGCCGCCGACCGGGAGATGGACTTGCTGCCCTACGAAGGCGAAACCAGCGCTGAGTTCGATGAGGAACTTACGGATATGCGCGAGCAGGCCGTCTTCCAGTTCCCGCTCGGCAGCTTGGTCGCGGAGCGTGAGGAAATCGAAGTTATAAGGGTCGCGCACGATCTCGTTGGCGAGATCGGACTGCGGCGGCGGCAAGGCATCTTTGAAATTGGTCACCGCCTTGCCTTGGCGGGCATATAGGTTCGATTCGATCCAATGTTCGAGCATTGACTTTGACCAGCCGTTGCGGGTGGTTTGCTGTGCGTACCAAAGCCGCTCCGCAGCGCCGGTCAACTGGAATAGCAGTACGACATTGTGTCCCCAAGGGATGCCGGCGATGGATGGCGGTATAGTGATGGCGGCGGTTTTCGGCTCAGCTCGTGCCGATTTCTGAGCTTTCAATTTCGGCACAGGTTGTGCCGAATTCTCCGAATCCGAAACGTAAGCCAGAAAAAGCGCTCGCATTCGCGAGATATTGCTTGCAGAAAAGCCCTGCAAACCCGGAAATGCCTTCTGCAGATCGCCCGCCAACCGATCGATCACGCCAGCACCCCAACCCTCCGTCTGCTGTCGCTGAACGATGAGCCCGCCGATATCCCAGTAGAGTTGGATCAACTCTCGGTTGACGGCTAGAGACGCCTTAATCTGCGCCGTCCGAATGCGGCTCTTGATATCCGTGAGCAGCGCCCGATAGTCGGTGGAAGGTATCGCGGTCGAGCGCCCTGATTTCGATCGATTCTGTTCTTACTTGCCATAGAGATTAAGCCTCAAATGCCGCCGCGCATCATAGCGAAAGTCCGCGCCGGCGGCCGAATTCCCAGGACACGAATTCGCCGCGGACCATCGCGCTCATCGACTGGCCTAAGCGCTTGTCGATCACGGGTCGCCACGGAACGAGGGAGAAGCCGGTTGCGTCATCGAGCATCGCGAACCTTCCGCTCGCGAGCGTGACTGAGCGGCGGTAGATCCCGTTTACCGATTGGCCGTCGGTGATCGGGCGATGTGTGAGACCCGTCTCCGATTCAATCGTTCTGGCTGCCGCATCGATTTCCCTTGCACGTAGAACGGCCAGAAGATTCTGCGCGAAGATCACGCGCTGACCCCGCCGCTGCGCGAACCCCTGCTCGACTAGGAAATCGGCCCGCCGTCCGAGTGCGCTGCGAACCTCTACCCCGAATCCGCTGTCCGTCAGAACCTCCTGTCCACCGACAAGTTGCCGATCAAGCCACGTCGCCCCGATGACGCGAACCTGCTGCTCGATCGCGAGCGGCGAGCTCAACTCAACGCGCGCCCCCCGCATTCTCTGGGTATCGTAGATTCTGCCGCGCTCGGCAAGGTTCGACGGCACCCGCCACACTCCTTCCTCAAGCCGCTCGACGATCCCACCTCGTCTAAGGGCCTCGAGCCGGCGAACGTGCGCCTGAACGAACGCCTCGGGATCGAGACCTTCGCGGTACTGCGCCCGCGCGACCGCCAGGTGCCTATCGGTGCGATAGATTCCGTCATTCGCGAGTTGTTCGATTCGGCGATCCGCCGGTCGCGGATCGGCTCCGCCGCGGACTTCGACGACACCACCCACCGGATAGTCCGTGAGGTCCACTTGTGCGGAAAGAGTCACGTAATGCGCTCGGCCATCGACACCGTCAATCACGAGGTAGCCCCGGTCGCTGAGTTCGTCCGCGAGTCCCTTGCCCGCGATCCTGCCGACCACGCGAGCCGTGAGATCCGAGTCGTCGAAAATGCGGTGTTCCCGATGCGCATGGGTGAACGCGCGCTGCATGGTACGGATGATGTCGCCGCGCTCGCCCATAGCGCGAAGGGTCGATTCAAAACCAGGTTCGACCCGGTACTTGCCTGGGGCAGCCTTGCTTGCGAGTCCCATGTCGGCCAGTCGATCCAGCCGTCCGATCAGGAGTCCTCGACGGAATCGTCCTTCCGCGTCCGCTGGTTCGTATCGAAGTGCAACTTCACCATGACGTGCTTCCTGCTGAATGGTTCGATCCAAACTCGTCCAGCGTTCCTGGGTGACTTCCTGCGACAGACTTTGGCGAATCTCAATCTCGGTGCGCGGCCCGAGCCACTGCGTGGCCAGCTCCGAGGCGCGGTGCCGCATTCCATGTGCGATGTAGTCGGGTGCGATGACTAGGTCCCGTCCGTACTCGTCCTTCCCGCGCAATACGACGTGCGTGTGGGGATCGTCGGTGTCCCAATGATCCACCGCCACCCAATCGAGCTTTGTCCCCAGGTCACGCTCCATCTGACTCATGAGATCGCGGGTGAAGGACTTCAAGTCTTCGAGATCGTTGGCATCCTCCGGCGAGACAATGAACCGGAACTGATGTCGATCACCCTCGCCCGTGGTCTTGAATTCATCCGCATCTGCCTCATCCGTGTGCGGTCCATACAACTGGCCGCGCCCGCCTTCGCGGGTGACGCCGTCACGCTCGATGTATCGCAAGTGCTTCTGAGTCGACCGTGGGCTCGCATCCTTCAAGTAGACCAGGCGCGTCTTGATAACCACCCGGCGGGAACGGGGCCCCACCGAGCGGCCGGCCATATTGGCCGCGACGTGGCCGCGACCAAACTTCGCTCCGGGATGCGAGCGTGAAGTCTGCAGGCTGTCACCGATCGTTCGGCCGGCCTTGGACGTTGCCTTCAGAACGCGGCCGACGAACTTGGATGTCGGCGCGCGTCCGCGGGCTTTAGGAGACCCGATTTTTGGCCTGAAACGATCGTCGTCGCGGCTCGACATGGTCAGGGTGCGGTCAGGCGCCGTCGGGTGCCATCGAGCCGAGCACACGAGAATCTGCGGTGCAATCGCCGCGTGTTGCATTCGGCACGCCGCGCAAAAGCGCAGTGCCGGCAAAACCAATGTGCAGACAATGCCTTGCGCGCGACGAAGTGCCGCGCCCTTTTATCTTGCCTTCCCGCGCTCCAGGGGCACACCTCTCCTCGCGTTCCCACTCGGCGCTATTTTTCGTGCACATCACCAGACTCCGTGACCTTTCGTTCCGCGCGTCGTTGGCCATGCCGAAGTGCGACAAATAATTCGTCGTTGGTCGATTGATCGGAGTGCGCATCCGTTGCAGCGACAGATGATCTAGGCGCAACGAACAGCTCGCGACCCGCACTACCGGGCGTTATCGCGGCCACGCCGGACACGAGCGCATCGGCGTTCAGCCGGGCGAGCCATCGGTCGATGCGGGCGAGATACCCGACCGTCGCCTCGGGAAGCGGCCGACCTGTCTTGAGGTAGTCGCCGTAGCGTGCCGGACCCGCGTGATAGGCTGCGCTCGATCCGGGCCATCCATAGCGATCATAGAGCTCTCGCAGGTACGCCGCCCCGGCAAGAATGTTGTCGTGAGGGTCATAGGCATCGGCGGCCAGGGTGAGCTTCTGCCTGAACTGTTCCCACGTCGCCGGCATGAGTTGCATGAGCCCCGTGGCGCCCGCGGCCGAGGTCGTTGGGCGCCCATTCATTGACTCGCAGCCAGCGCTTTCTGCAAGGATGACCGCACCGATCCACGGTGACGGTAATCCGGAGCGGGACGCCGCTTCGTCGATGAAGGATTGCCATTGGGTGATGCCGCAGTAATTCGGCAGTTGCGCCGCGGATGCGAGGCTCGAACACAGAACGAGCGACATAGCCGTCCAGCGCATGGCCACCCCCCTCACCAGGTCCATAGTGGAATCGCTTTGCCGATGACATTGGTGCGGGGAGTCGGTCCGAAGTAGCGGCCGTCGAACGACGCCGCGCTATCGGCATTCAGGAGGAACAATTCGTCGCCGACGAGCTGGCGGCAACCCCTCCAGGCCGCAAGATATCGACCGGCGCTGTCGTGACTCAACGATCGCGCTACGAATACGCCATCGACGGCGACCCCGTCACCCGTTGCGCAGACGTTCTGCCCGCTTATCGCCGCGACGCGCTTCAGAATGGGTACGTTCTTGGGCAGGTAGCCACGTTGGTCGGCCAGCGCTGCGGAGGCGGCCGGCAACCTCGCAAGCGCGAAGGTACCGACAGGCAGGTCGCGCTCCGGAACGACGGCGTACCAGCCGATGGGAGCGCTCTGACTCGTGTTATAGCGGATCTGGTAACTCGGCTTGGTGATCGCCCCCAGCAGCGCCACCGCGACGCCCAGGAACGCCACCAGGAGAATCAACGCACGGTGCGGCTGAATGTTCATAGCAATGCTGCGCAATCGCCACTTGCGAACTCGCGCTCCAGGAGCCGGCGAACCAGCTCCGCGACGGTGGTTTCACTCTGGAACGCGGCTACTTTGATACGAGCGCGCATCTCCGGCGTTACATCGATCGTGAGTCGCGCGTATACAGTAGGGACTTGATCGCGGTACTGGATGCTCGACCATCCGAGCGTTCCTGAACCCATGCATCCGCGCGTGGTTCGGTCGACGGCCTAGTGCTGATAGTCACCCGCTTGGCCGTCATGACATCAACAGCCGCACGTCTGATACAAACCCCGCTATCTCGCGTGCCGCCGCGCTCTTAAGGTCGATTTCGTTCACGAGCTGCCCCATGGCCGCGGATTCTGGAAACAGGATGCGCTGGCTCACCGTCGAGCCGAGCACGCCCAATGGATACTCGGCGAGTGCCGAACGAACATCCCGACCGATCACCGTGCCGACAATGCGGCGATTGATGACGAAAGCGGCCTTGAGTGAGGGCTTGAAGATCTTCGCTTCGGTGATGAGGGAGACGATCTCATGGCTGGCCCACACGTCATACGGGGACGGTTGAACAGGAATCAGCACGAGGTCGGCAGCGAGGATGGCGGAGCGCGCGAGCGCGGTCACGCGCGGTGGTCCGTCGATGATCACGTGCTGCGTATGGCGAGCGATCTGCGGCACGTCTTGGTGCAGTGTCTCGCGTGCCAGACCGATGACGCCAAACCGCCTGGGAAGCCCCAGGAGAGTGCGCCTCTGGGCCCAGTCGAGTGCGGAGCCTTGAGGGTCGGCGTCGATGACGAGAGCGCTGGCTTGGGGACTCGCCAGCGCGCCGGCGAGATGGGTGGCGAGCGTGGTCTTGCCACCCCCGCCCTTCTGCTGCAAGAGTGGCAAGATCATGTGATAGCTCCTTCTACTCGGCTGTCGACTTGGAATCGTTTCGGTCTTCGTCGCGGGAAAGCGGAACAGATTCCCGGATCACGGCCTCGATTTCTTCTCGGCCGACGGATTTCAGTATTTGCTGAAGACGAGGGAAGAGAAAAGCACACTATCCACAGTCCGCTCGGCTCTCGGTGCGTTAGAGGTTTTATAAAGTTAGAAGAGTTAAGAGCGCGCGAAACATCGGTGGGAATAGCGTTTGGGTGATGTCCGTGCGCCTTATAGCCCGAGAGTCGTGCGCCTGATCGCCGAGATTTCAAGGGATTCTGTGCGCCTGATAGCCCGACGCAATTCACAGCTTTTCCCCAACTCGACGAGTTCGCACGAGATCTCTTACAGCTTGTGCGAGCTCGCCCGGATCGCGCCCTGCCCTGAACGCGAGCCATTCGGCACCATTGCCGTGGCGCTCTAGCGTGAGCCAATAGCCCGGCAATGACTGACGTCGGGCGATTCGGCGCACGTCGATGGCAAAGTCCGAGAAGCGGGCGAGGCTGCCGGACTTCGCGTACAGGTGGCGGAAATCAAAGCGCCACCCACGGGGCTGTCTGCCGGCATGTTTGCGAACCACGCGGTAGAGCCAACGCTCGATTCCGCCCGTGAGCGAGAAGTATTTTTGATCGATCGTGAGGATCAACGTGCGCTCGAGCAGCCCGCTATAGAACCAGTCGGGCAGGATGAGTTCCAGCCCCTGCGCCCTTCCGTGGGTGTCCGAGCGTTCTTTCCATTCGTTCACCCACGAAAATCGATGCAAGCGCCGACCCGTGACCTGCCGGATTGAAGTGGCAACAGTGGTCGATTGCAGGCGATCGAGCGCGGCTTTGAGTCGTGTGTAATCGCGTGCCGATGTTCCACGTTGAACAAAGCTCAAAATCTCGTAGGGCGTTGCGACGACGAGCCGCGAGGTGGGCAAACCCGCATCCCGCGCCTCAACAATCTGCGATGCTGCCCAGATCAGCACGTCGGCGTCCCAGATCGTGGCCATGCCGTGCTCAGCCGTTGCCTCGACTCGGATGGAGATATCGCCGGCATGGAAGTCTATGGGAGCCACGCGATGGGTCTTGGAGAGGCTAAAGAAGGGATACGCCATTAAGTCCTGAGCATCGCGCGGGGCGAGTTCACCGGGGAGCGCGCGAAATATCTCGAGCTGCACTCGGTCGTCATCCCGTTTGTGGTGGTCAGCCATCGCAGAGATCCCAGGATCGATCAGCGTAATGACGCGTAGACGGGATCTGAGGTGCTTTCGCACGCTCTCGAATCGGCCCAAGCCTCGAGATCCTGAAGTGAGTACATGACCCGCCTGCCGAGTTTGCGAAACCGGGGTCCGCCGCCAATGGTGCGCATTTTTTCAAGCGTTCGCGGGCTTAGCTTGAGATGCGCGCCGGCTTCGTCGCAAGTGAGGTATACAGCGGCGGGGGTTGTCGCATGTTTGTCCATTAAAACTGTCTCCGTCTGCAAGGGGCGCCCGTGGTCGGGACACGGCCGGCGGTAGACAGCTTGGGGGGATTCGGGACGGGTCTAGGGAGAATCGGGCCCGGCGCTGAAATCTCCCTCCCCTCGGCCGGATCTGGTCTTCGTCAGAAGACCGAGATATCCGCCATCCACGAGGCTGTGACCGCGCCGCAAAAAGTAGCGAATCTGAGCGCGCAATTCGCTGTTGGCCGCCCAGCGTTGCCACACATCTGTCTGCCCGAAGATTGCGCCGGCGATGTCGCGATGACTAGCGCCCGCGGCTTCCCCATCCAACGCCTGAAGCGAGCGCATGTGGACGATTGCCTGGCGGCTCGGACGACGGGTCCTCGCGTGTTTGAGCGGCCGGCGCTGAGACATAAGAAGGGCAGAGAGGCGCGAAATCGCCGGCCAGGACTCCCGCACATAAGAAACGGGCACGATGACCGCCACCGCGCCGCCATCGCGGATCATGGGGGTCATGGAGAGCCGCACGGTCTGGTGATTGAGCTGGTTGGTCAGATGGAGACCGACGCCGTCATGAAACAGCCTCTTCTGGCCCGCGATTTCCCAGAGCGAAAAGGCGGCACTTAGCGCGTCATCGTCGCTTTCAGTAAGGCTGACGACCGAAGGAGGACTCGGCAGCCAGCGTGGCGCAACCTCGCGGGAATCGAGGCACGGATTCTCGAAAACACCGCAGCCTCCAGTTCCGAGCGTCGTATGCCGGATGCCGTTGGCCGAATTCCTTCCAGTCGCGGCGGTAGTGGGAGTTGCGTCGCAGGTACTCCCACGCCAAGGCGACAGCGTCCAAATGCAGAACATAAAGATATGCGGCGGCAGGCCGCCAGTCCGTTGCAGTCATCGCAGAGTCCGTTCCAAAATCGAGGTGCACCATCATGACGCAAACTTGGCTGCGGAGCATCAGGGAAAACTCGCAAAAGATGCCGCATTCTCGCCTTGAAGCAAAAGTGAAAATGTAGCGCGAACTTTTTAGAGGCACAGATTTACGGAACAGCGGAAGTACGGAAACACGCAAATCCGGAAAGACGTGAGATCGAACAGATCCGAGCTGGTGGATCAGACAGCAGTCAAATGCTGATTATCAGAGTCCCCGTCGTCGGCTTGAGGAGGAGTTTCGCCCAACTGCCGCGACGATTCCGAGGGCGGCAAGAACGCTACGGAAAATTCCGAGCAGTATTCCGCGTGATGCTGGAACTAATAGTAGGACGAGGATGATTGTGAGGGTAACCATAGGGAGATCTCACGATAGATAACGTGTGAAGCGATTGCAATCCCTGCCGGTGTTAGCGGCTTCACCAGATGCGCGCCAGCCAACGGCGGATCAATCGTTAATCGAACCATCGGCTTGCGCCCGCCGAGTGTATTCGGAAAGCGTGAATCGAGGCTTAAAATGCAGGTCGCGTTGTACCGGCAGGTTCCGGGGTCCCCGGATCGTTTCCAGATCAGATAGTCGCACTGTCCCGAGCGCCGGCATACACAAACCGAGATCGCACAACCCAAACGCGGTGTCTCCGTCAGCGGGATCGAGTTCTGTCAACAGCCAGGTTGCATGTGCGTCAGGCGTAAAAAGTT
>Ga0137407_10001070_pt1 | contig 17933 bp, 14 predicted proteins | sample CZOMad2_2_16fung_FD_108410 | JGI IMG/M metagenome (GOLD analysis project Ga0137407, IMG submission 108410) | Vadose zone soil fungal communities from Angelo Coast Range Reserve, California, USA - CZOMad2_2_16fungal (Illumina Assembly) | ecosystem: Environmental > Terrestrial > Soil > Vadose... | reverse complement strand
TCGCGCCGCAGCTTTCTGAAAGCCGGCGTTGCGGTCCTGGGCGGCGTGGGCTCTTTCCATTGGCTCCGAACGCGCCGCCATGATGATGGCGTGCCGTGGCCGCTGCGCCGTGTTCTCGAAACCAACGAGCAACTCGCGCGCGATTATTTCAGCGCCAGTCACCTTGCTCCCACGTTTCCGGAATCGATGGTCAGTCTTGCGCGTGAGAACGGCGGAGAGGGTTTGAGCAGGGATTTTGACATCCGATCCTGGACGCTAAAGGTGGTGAGCTCTGTGCATTCCAGGCGCCTGGAGATGACGCTAGACGATATCAAGAGACTCCCACGGGTTGAAATGGTGACGGAACTACACTGCATCGAAGGATGGAGTCAGGTAGTGCATTGGACCGGAGCAAGGCTCTCAAACCTGGTTGCAGAGGCCGGTTCCGATGCGCGATACGTCGGTATGGAGACTCCGGACGGCGGCTACTACGTTGGTCTCGACATGGCAAGCGCTGTCCATCCCCAAACGCTATTGTGTTACGAAATGAACGGACGAGAACTGACGCCAGAACACGGCGCGCCGTTGCGCCTGGCCACGCCTGTCAAGTACGGCATCAAGAACATCAAACGAATTGGAACGGTTCTTTTTACAAATACCCGTCCCCCCGACTTCTGGGCCGAACGAGGCTACGACTGGTACGCCGGCCTGTAGCATGTTCTGGACCATGGTCGTTGCACTTCCATGCCTTTGGTGTAATTGCGCGTCCAACTGCGCAAACCGCCGATCGACGGCAATTTCCTTGTCAAAGTTACCGTGTACGCGGCTCAACAGGCACTCGGCGGGCATCAAACCGCGCGCAGGCAGGAAATCGTGCCATTCTTCGCAGGCTTGAACCGCGTCATGTATTACACGCTTTGCCGCGTCGCGGAGCGCGCTGGACTGGCGCGCAAAGAGCCTCGCCAGCTGATTACCGATCCTGATTTCTGGCACGAATTCAGCGCTGCCGCAGTCGATGTGAAAGTGAAACCGGGACAGAGCATCGCGAAGATTGAGAAATTCTTATTCAAGGTCTGCCGTGAGCTGGTGAAGACGTGAAGAAGCGCTATGCGCAGAAGGATCCGGACAATGCGAGGCATGCGGATCTGGTCGCGTTATTCATGTTCAATTTCTGGAATGCGACGGGCCTGCTGCCGATGGCCCAGGCCCTGGTGATTTGCGGCTCAAACATGTAGGACCTCAACCATGATCAATGCTCGACCGCGTCGGCTAAAGCCGACGCCTACAGCGTACATGCCACTAGTTACTTCAATTCGAGCAGAACGTGTCACCTGCAATGATGGAACCGAGGTGGTCGAGTAGGACGATGGAACAGAAGCTTGACGCCCGGGGCTACGCGGCTCCGTTCGGTTTACTACTTCCGTTTCTGAACCAGGGCTTCGATTTCGTCGATTTCCTTGGGAAAAGTCGAGAGGAGGCGGTAACCCGTCGATGTCACAAGTACATCGTCTTCGATGCGCACGCCAAGCTTCTCTTCGGGGATGTAGATGCCCGGCTCAACCGTGATGACCATGTTGGCTTCAAGCGGACGGGTGGTTGTTCCGACGTCATGGACTTCGAGTCCAATATGGTGGCTGGTTCCATGGATGAAATATTTTCCGTAGCCTTTGGACTCGATATAGCTCTTGGAAGCCTGATGGATTTCGCTAATCGTCACACCCGGCTTCACCTTCGCCATCGCGGCCTTCTGCGCATCGAGCACGATTTGATAGATCTCGCGCTGCCTCGGCGAGAACTTTCCGGAAACAGGATAGGTGCGGGTGACGTCCGCTGCGTAGCCGCCGTATTCCGCGCCGATATCCACGACAACGGTATCGCCGGACTCCATGCGCCGCGTATTTTCGTTGTAGTTAAGAATGGTTGAAAACGGCCCCGAACCGACAATGGAAGGAAAGGACGGACGCTCGGCGCCATTGTGTCGAAACTCAAATTCGAGCGCCGCTTCAACTTCATATTCCCAGGCTCCCGGGGCAATCTCTCGTGCGGCCGCCTGCTGGGCCTTGATCGTGATCTGGATTGCTTTCTCGAGAAGGGCGATTTCAGTTCGCGACTTCGTCTGGCGAAGGTAGGCAATATCGCTCTCGGCCTCTTTCAAGCCATATGTGGCCTTTGCTCGCTCCGACATTTTTCTCAGTGTCGCGTCGAACTCAGACACCGGCAGGACTTTCGCAAAACCTGTGACTCTTGCTGCATCCGGCCCCGGCCCCAGCTTTTCGCCCGTCCACCGTTCTTCCGCTGGCTTTCGCTCGGGAATGAAGAGGAACTCCTGCATTGGCTCGGAGACGGCATCCAGCAGAAGGATGGCGCCCGGCTGGTCAAACCCGGTAAGGTAATAGAAATTGCGTTCCTGCTGGTACTCCGTGAGTTCCTGGTCCGGCGCCGCCCGCAGCACCAGCACATTTCCCTTGATGCGTTCCGCCAGACGCTCCCGCCGTGCGCGGTACTCCGCCAGCGGTTCCTTCTCGATGGCAAACAGCGAGACGGCGCTTAACAACAACAGGCAAACGCGGGCTAAAGCCGCGCGACTACATTTGGGAACAAGAAAGCTCCGGATGTAATCGGTTCCAATGTAGTCGCGGGCTTTAGCCCGCGTTCCTTTCATAGGCCTCTCAGCCATCGGTGCAGCGTCATGTGAACAATCGACATCAGGCCCATATATGTGAAACCAATGACGAACAACATGAGAAAAGGAATCGTTGGGTAGTTCTGGCTCGTAAAAGCATAGAGAACAACCAGGCTGAAATACGCGCCCAGGGACAGTTCGAAAAACGGCATCATACCTGTCCTGCGCAGGTACTGCTTGGTGGCCCATCGATCTTTCTTACTCTCGATCTTGTATTTGGGCGTCCTCTTGAAGCTGCTTTTAATGCCGAGCAGCGCTTCCATAACCGCTTTCGAGTTGCTGACCGAAAGGCCGATTCCCACAGACATGAGGAACGGAAGATACTTCAGCCGAATTCTCCAGTCCGGATAAAGCTCCTTCTGCGAGATGAGATAGAACATGGAAACGGATGCTGTCGAGGCGAGCCACAGCGGCAGGTCGATGTAGAGCATCTGGAACCAGCCCTGGTTGAACCTCACGATCATGGCCGGCAGGAGGAGGAACGAAAGCGCGATCATCAGCGGATACGAAATGTTTGCCGTCAGGTGAAAGAAAGCCTCGACCTTGATTTTCCAGGGCAGATCGCTTCGCAGAATCCGGGGAAGTAACTTGATGGCCGTCTGCACCAGTCCCTTCGCCCACCGCGACTGCTGTGTCTTGAACGAATTCATTTCGACGGGAAGCTCGGCCGGGCAAACGACGTGGGGAAGATATAAAAACTTCCATCCGGCCAGTTGTGCCCGATAGCTGAGATCGGTGTCTTCCGTGAGCGTGTCATGTTCCCAGCCGCCAGCCGATTCGATCGTCTGGCGCCGCCAGATGCCTGCCGTTCCATTGAAATTGAAGAAGCGGCCAGACAGATGACGTCCGCCGTGCTCGATCACGAAATGGCCATCCAGGATCACAGACTCGACCTGCGTCAGCAGGGAATACTCGCGATTGATGTGGCCCCATCGCGTCTGGACCATTCCCACTTCTGCATCGCTGAAATAATCCACTACATCTTCGAGAAAGCTCGCCCCCGGCGTGAAGTCTGCATCGAAGATTGCGATCAATTCGCCTGCCGCCAGTTTCAGTCCGTTCTCGAGCGCACCGGCTTTGAATCCGGATCGGTTCGCGCGGTGGACATGACTGATATCGAAACCCAAGGCACGATGCTTCGCCACGCAGGCCGCGGCAATTTCGACGGTTCCGTCGGTGGAGTCATCCAGAACCTGAATCTCCAGAAGCTCACGCGGGTAACGGATCCCGCACACGGCTTCGACCAGACGCTCGACCACGTACATTTCGTTGTATATGGGAAGTTGAACCGTCACTCGCGGCTTTACATCGAGCCTGGCTTTCGGCTGAGCGACTTTGTCTTTGTTTTTCAGATACAGGTACACGAGGTAATAGCGGTGGATTCCATAAACCGCAAGAATGCTCAGAATCGTGAGGTACGGAATGAGGATGAACGCATCGAAAAGATTGAGCTGATATAGGCCATTCCAATGAGTAAGCGGCTGATAAAAACGGGGCCGCTCCGGCGGCAGTATCAAACTCGCGATTAAGTTGTAATTATTCACCTTGTTTAGTCCGTTATACGGGTTAATGTAGGCGCCGGCTAAAGCCGGCGCCTACATTAGTATGTCTCCTGCAAACGTCAGCAGTAGGAGAATGCTGACGTATCCGTTCAGGTTGAAGAAAGCCACGTTGACACGACTTAGATCGTGCGGTTTCACGATCCGATGTTCCCAATACAGAATGATGGCCACTATCGCGATACCCGTGTATGCCATCCATCCGGAGCTGCTAAGCATGGCTGTGGCGGCGAGAAGCAACACGGTTCCCGCGTGAAACAGTGCTGAGATTCGCAGCGCCGGAGCCACACCGAATCTCGAAGGCAGTGAAAAAAGCCTGGCCCTGCGATCGAACTCGGTGTCTTGAAGCGAATAAATCACGTCAAATCCTGCTACCCAGAACATCACCGCGCCGCTGAGAAGAATCGGCGCCCACGCAAACTCTCCGCGGATGGCGAGCCAGGCCGCGAGAGGCGCAGAACCAACGGCCAAACCCAGCACGATGTGGCTTAGCGAGGTGAACCGCTTGGTGTACGAATAAAAAAACAACAGAGCCAACGCCGGAAACGACAGATAGAAGCACAGCCTATTCAATTGCCAGGCCGAGAATACGAACAGGAACGACATTGCAATCGTGAAGATCACAGCAAACTGCATGGACAGCGTGCCTCGCGGCAGCGCGCGTTCGCTGGTTCTCGGGTTCATCCTGTCGTAGTGGAGATCCGCGATTCGATTGAAAGCCATTGCGGCGCTCCTTGCCCCGACCATGGCAGCTACGATCCAGCCGGTCTGCCAAACAGTCGGCAGGCCTCTCCGGGCCAACAATGCCCCTAAAAATGCAAATGGAAGGGCGAAGACCGTGTGCTCGAACTTAATCATGTTAAGCGTAATGCTTAACTTGCGCCAAATCAACACTTAGCTCCCAATATCCCAGGAACTAAGTCTAACGCAATATGACCTACTCAAAGCAACGACTTAGGGAGGTTTTGGAACTCAAGCGGACGGCGGTGCGCCATATCCAGAGCGATATCGGGGAACTTGGCGCCTCTCCCAGCCGGAAATATATCCACGAATTTAATCATGAGTTCCAGACTTTTCAGGCCGTTTGTGAGCCCGAGACCGTTTTTGAAGAAGCCCGCACGGCGAACCTGATCTGGATCGGCGACTACCACGCGCTTCCCAGAAGCCAGACCTACGCTGCACAGTTTATCCGGCAGCTGGCCGCCAAAAACGTGAATCTCGCGCTCGCCGTGGAGCCTGTGTTCGCCCGGAGTCAGAAGACCCTGGATCAGTGGATGGCGGGACGAATTTCGGAGCAGGAATTTCTTGACGGTATCCGCTACCAGGAAGAGTGGGGCTGCGACTGGAGCGGCTACAAAGCCATCTTCGATACAGCCCGCGAACTTCGCATTCCGGCATACGGCGTCGACTGTCACCCGCGAAATGACATGCGAAGCATCAGCCGCCGCGACCTCGGAGTGGCGCGACGCATTGCGCGTTTAATCGAAGAAGATCCTTCTCGATGTCTTGTCGTGGTCTTTGGAGAATCCCATCTCGCGACGGATCATCTGCCTGCACGAGTGCGCGCCATTCTTCAGAGGAAGGAAATCGCTCTGAGGGAAGTCTTCGTCCTGCAAAACGTGGACAGCATTTATTGGAAGCTTCAGGAACAAGGGCATCATGACGCTCGCTCCGTCCGTGTGCGCGAGGGTGCCTATTGTGTATTCAACGCGACGCCGATCGAGAAGTACGAGTCCTTTCGCCAGTACCTTCACAATTGCCTTGGAGAAGACTCTTGCGGGGATTGGACGCTGCTCGCGCAAACTCTCATGGAAGTCATGATGGATTTTCTTGCCATGAAGAAGAATGACTCCGTCGTGAGCTGCATGCCGATGCCTGAGCTCAATCCCGTGATGGTCGACCGGTTTCAGCTCGGCTCCGCCGCCGAGGAATTTGCGCGCCACATCCATCAGGCGTGCCGTGGCGAGCTGGACAGGCCTGCCGAACGGGCGGCCAATGATCAGTTCTTCGTGAATGTCATTGAAAGCGGCCTCGGCTATTTCTGGTCGAAACTGCTCGACTCGTCGCGAGATGGTATCGAACCCCTCGCGGAACGTGTTCTCGGCCAGATCGGCCGCAACGACCAGCTCACGCGGGCCATCGAGCTGCTCGTGGATCCGTCCCGGCGGCCCGGTGCACAGCATTTCTCAGTGCTTCGACTGGCAATCGAGGCGAAAATCGGCAAGCAAAAGACAAAGAGAATGCTGAGTGAGTTACTTGGATACGCGCTGGGTCGAAGGCTCTACCACGCCTACCTGCAATCGCGAATCTCCAGGAAGGAAATTCAGGCCCTCTTTCATGATCCTCTGAATACGCCCAACCGTCCGTTAGAATGTTATCGGGAACTGACGGAACGGCTGGTTCATGACTGAAGAGCAAATCCGAAAAATCCTGGACGAATACAAAAGGGGCGCTTTGACGCCTGACGAAGCACTCCACCGCCTGCGCTCATTGCCGTTCGAGGATCTCGGCTTCGCCAACATCGATCACCATCGACCCCTTCGGCAGGGCTTTCCTGAAGTGGTTTTCGGCGAAGGTAAAACGATCGATCAGGTCGCGCGCATCGTCGAATCGATGTACAGGCACGACCACAACATCCTGGTTACCCGGAGTACCCCCGCGCACTTCGAGCGTGTGAAAAGGATTGCTCCCGAGGCCGAATACCATGAGGGGGCGCGCGCCATTGTTGTTCAAAAAGATACGAAGATTCACGGTAAAGGCACAATCCTGGTGGTTTCTGCCGGGACATCCGACATGCCCGTTGCCGAGGAAGCGGTCGTGACGTTGAAGGTGATGGGCAACAACATCGATTCCCTTTACGACGTCGGAGTGGCCGGCCTCCATCGATTGCTCGACCGGCGCGAACGCCTGACCCAGGCGCGTGTCTTGATTGTGGTGGCCGGCATGGAAGGCGCTCTGCCCAGTGTGGTCGGCGGTCTGGTATCGGTGCCTGTCATTGCGGTTCCAACGAGTATCGGTTACGGCGCCAGCTTCAATGGCGTCGCCGCTCTCCTTGGCATGCTGAACAGTTGTGCCTCGAATGTAACGGTTGTGAACATCGATAATGGTTACGGCGCCGCTGTTGTGGCGAGCCTGATCAATCGATTGTAGGCGCCAGCTTTAGCCGGCGCGGGCCGGCCCCTACAATTATCGGCAATTTGAAATGGACTTCTCCCTCGACGCCCTCGAGTATCACCGGCTGAAAGAATTGCTCGGCCGCTATGTGTCGACCGATGCGGGCCGCCTCGCGCTTACCGGACTCTCGCCGATGCTCGACGAACAGAAGCTCGATGCGGAGCACGCCATTACGGCCGAAGCGATGGCGTACCTGCGAGAGCACCGCGTTCCGTTCAACGACATCGCTCTGTTGTTCCAGGCACTGGAGAAGCTCTCGGTTGCAGGCTCCAGTCTGGAAATTGCCGAGATCGAAGCCATCCAATCGTTCCTTTCCCAGGTCGAAGGTCTTCGGCTTCGCTGGAAAGAGGAGCGTGAGAAGTTTCCGAAGCTCGCGCAGACCGGACAGCGGCTGCCCGATCTTCGGGACCTGGCCAAGCACCTTGGCCGCGCCATCCACAATGGTGAAGTCGACGAGAAGTACAGTTCTGAACTCGCGCGTATCCGGCGCGCGCTCGCGGCGTCGCGCTCGCGTTTGACCGAGAAGCTCGAATCCATCGTCCGGAGTCCTGCATACGCCTCTCAATTGCAGGAACAGCTCGTGACCATTCGAAACGGCCGATTCGTGATTCCGGTGCGCAGCGACCAAAAGCGCGGCGTTGAAGGCATCATTCACGGCAGTTCATCCAGCGGCGCGACGGTGTTCATGGAGCCTCTCGCGGTGCTGGAGATGAACAACGAACTGGTCCGGTTGCAGGAAGAAGAGCGATATGAGATCGCGCGCATTCTTGCCGAGCTGACGGATCTGATTCAGGCAAGCGCCGGCCCGATCGAGTTTGCGCGCTCGCTGGCCGCTTACCTGGAGCTGGTTTTTGCGAAGGCGCGGTTTGGCCGTGATTTCGATTGTGTTCGCCCGTCCTTTTCGCGAGGACCGCTGCTCAGTTTGATCAAAGCAAGGCATCCGCTGCTCGAAGACAATTTGAAACGCGAGGGTGCGTCCGTGTCGCCGGTGTCGTTGGATATGGATTCAACTCGAACCGTTCTGGTCATCAGCGGCCCCAATGCCGGCGGAAAAACAGTGGTGCTCAAGACGGTCGGGCTATTGGCCCTGATGGCGCAGTCCGGCATTCCGGTGCCGTCGGAAGAGGCGGCCCTGCCGATTTTCGATCGAGTGCTTGCCGACATCGGGGATCAGCAGTCCATCACGAATCACCTCAGCACTTTTTCGGCCCACGTTCTGGCGATCAAGTCGATGGTCGAATCGGCGACTGCCCGGTCGCTGATTCTCATGGATGAGATCGGCAGCAGCACCGAACCCGGGGAGGGGGCCGCACTCGCTCGTGCCGTCCTCGAACAATTCCGGGAAATCGGCGCTTTGACGATCGCGACAACCCATTACAACCGGCTGAAGCTCTACGCGGAAACAACGGCCGGCGTGTCGAACGCCGCGATGGAATTCAATGAAATCACTTTGGAACCGACCTATCGCCTGATTCACGGGCTGGCCGGGGCATCGAGCGGTTTGAAAATTGCAGAACGACTGCAGTTGCCGGCGAAGGTACTGCAAAAGGCGACCGGATTTCTGGACACGGCTGACGTGGAAGCGGGGCACTATGTCGAGGAACTGAGGCGCAGGATTGCGGACCTGGAGGGCGAGAAGACGAGATTAGAGAAGGAACGGAAGGAATTCGAGGACTGGAAGCAAAAGGAGTTGGACCAGGTCACGGCGCAGCACAAAGAGGAGATTGCGAGGGTAGAGAAAAAGCTGGAGTGGATCGTCAAGGAGATGTCGGAGCGGGCGTCCCGGGAACTGGAGTCCGTGCGTGACGACTCGGTCAAGAAGTACCAGAAGAAACTGGCAAGTGTTAAGGAGCAGGCGACGTCGGAAATCAAAAGGGAAAGAGAAAAGATCCAACCGGCGTCGAAAACTGAGCCTTCGCCCGGCGGGCTTCCGGGGCGCGTCCAAGTCCCGCTGGGAGAGGGACAGGCCGTACGAGTTGCTTCCCTTGGAGTAACCGGGATAGTTACCTCACTAAAAGGCGACGGTGCTGAAGTGCTGGTGGGGAACATCAAACTACGTAGGCCTGTCGCCGATCTCGAGGTGATCGAGAAAGCGCCGATCCGATTGCCCCAGGGAGTTCACCTGACTGTTGCATCCAAGCAGCTGGAGAAGAACGAACTCAACCTTCTGGGGCGTAGAGTCGACGAAGCCGTCGATATGACGGACAAATTCCTGGACGATGCCTTCCTGGCACAGATGAACCAGATTCGAATCGTCCACGGAACCGGAACTGGCGCCCTGCGGCAGGCGATAACCGAATTGCTGAGCAGCCACCCGCACGTGGCCCGTTTCGAGGCTGCGCCGCAGAACCAGGGCGGCCGCGGCGTCACCGTGGTCACGTTGAGGGAGTAAGCCGCGCTGGCTTTAGCCGGCGCGACTATCCCCACTTGACTTTTTCGTACAAAAACGTATAGATTATCTGATTTCGCTTTTTCGATTCCCCCCGGCAGCTAATGAAAAATTTTTCGGAAACTGTTCGTGACTCTGCCGACATCGTTAGGGTGGTATCGGATTACGTAAGTCTTAAGGGTGCGGGGAACACGTTTAAGGGGCTTTGCCCTTTTCATTCTGAGAAAACACCTTCGTTTTCGGTTCATCGCGAGAAACAAATTTTTCACTGTTTTGGCTGCCAGGTCGGGGGGGACGTCTTTTCGTTCGTCATGCTGGCGGAGAAAGTATCTTTTCCGGAATCCGTCCGAATTGTCGCGGAGAAATGTGGTATTCCGATTCCCACAACCCCGGGACTGGACGACAAACAATCCGAGCAACGTAAACAATTTTTCGTAATCTACGAGCGTGCTTCAACGTATTTCCGTCAGATGCTGTCTACGGAAGAAGCAACGGCCGCCCGACAAGTGCTGGAAAAACGGAAAATTCTGCCGAACTTCATCGAACGATTTCGTCTTGGCTATGCGCCTGCGTCAGGTTTGATGTCTCAGTTGCGGCTTACGGATCCGGTAGGCAGCGGCCTGTTCGTCAAGAATGATCGAGGGGACGTTTACGAACGTTTTCGCCGTCGCCTGATGTTCCCCATATGGAACGAGCGCGGCAAGACGATTGCATTCGGCGGGCGCGCGCTGGCTACGGACGCGGTGCCCAAATATCTGAACTCGGCAGAATCGCCGCTTTACTCGAAATCGTACGTCCTGTATGCGCTGCACCTCGCACGTGATGCGGCACAGAGGGCAGGACGGTTGATCGTTGTGGAAGGCTACTTCGACTGTCTGAGCCTCCATCAGGCCGGAATCGAGAATGTGGTGGCCTCGTGCGGCACGAGCCTGACGCAACAACAAGTCGGCATTATGGCGCGATATGTCCCCGAGGTCGTGATGAACTACGACCCGGATAGCGCCGGCCAAAACGCTATGCGGCGATCGATCGATCTGCTGCTGGCCAAGGGATTGCGGGTCCGAATCCTGAAGTTACCAGACGGTCTGGACCCCGATGATTTCGTCCGTCGCGAAGGGGGGGAAGTTTACAACCGCCTCCTGGCTAATGCGCCCCATTTCTGGCAGTACCTGATGACCGAAGCCGCACGGCAATACGATCTTGAGCAGCCGGCCATGAAGGCTAACGCGGTCAATGATGTTATGGAACACGTAGGCAAAATCCAGGATCGGGTGGAACAATTGGAAGTGGCGCGGGCTGTGGCCGAGAACTTTAAAATCCCGGAAAGTGTCATTTTTGAAAGGCTTAGAGTAAGTCCGGGGAAACCGGCCGTCGGCGCCGTTTACAACCGTCCAGCCGCTAATAGATTGACAAGACAGGAAGTTCAGCCCGATCGGAAGCTGACTTTGGCGGAAAAACAGCTAATTCAGGCCTTCATGCAGGACGCGGAGATTGCCCGGGCTGTACAGCCGTTCCTGAAAGGGGATTTTTTGTCCGGTATCTGGTCCGGAGCCGTGCTGGAGCAACTCGTTAAAGATCCGGCCCGGAACATCGAAACTGTACTGGAAACCGTCCAAGATGAAGGGCTCAAAAAGGAGGTCCGATCCGCTGTTTTAGAACCATTTGGTCGCATTTCGGGCGAGCAGGCACTGGCTTCGGTTAAACGACTCTATGATGCCCATCTCGTCAAAAAAATAGAGGAGATCCGCACAGAACTCCAACAGTATGGCTCAGGGGCTGCGCCAGCCGAACTGTTGAGAAGACACAATGAAATAGTTGCGGAAAAGAACCGCGTCGGCGGGTTCAAAGCTTGAAAATCCAAGGCAAGCAGCCTATTAGTGAGTATTAATGAAAAAGAGTATTCAAAAAAACACTCATAAAAAAACCACGACGAGTGTGGAGCCGAAAAAGGCTGCCGTCACTTCTTTCGAGGAGGAATTAGGGGGTCTCGAAGAGAAGTACGATGGGGTCCAGAAACTCATCGATATCGGCAAGGAGAAAGGATATCTCCTTTACGATGAGGTGAGTGACCTCCTTCCTCCGGAGATCAGCTCCTCCGCCGAAGATCTGGATGACTTGTTTTCAGCCTTCGGGACGGCCGGCATTGAGGTCATCGACACCGACGATCAGAACTTCGCCCCTCTCGACAAGATACCCAGCGAAAAGAAATTCGATGGCGATCAGCCCGAAGATATGGAACTGGATCTGACGCCGGGCGCGCTGGAGAAGACCAACGATCCCGTCCGCATGTACCTGCGTGAGATGGGAACCGTTCCGTTGCTCACTCGCGACGGCGAAGTCGAGATCGCGAAACGAATCGAACGCGGCCAGTTGACCGTGCTGAAGTCGCTGTCCCGGTCACCTGTGATCGTGCGCGAGATCATTCAGCTCGGCGAGCACCTCAGAAGAGATCCCAGCATCATCAAAGACATCCTTCAGTTCAGCGACGAAGAACTGACTGACGAGAAAATCGAAGAGAAGCACCAGGAAACGCTCGACATCATTGATCAGATCGGCAAGACATATAAGAAGGTCAACGTGCTTCGCATCAAGTTCGACGGCACACCGAAGTCGAAGAAGCCGCAATTCCGGCGCGCTTCGTGGAACCTCGGCCGAACGCGAGTAGAACTTTCCAAGCTTGTTCGGTCCCTGGAATTCTCGAATTCGGAGAAGCTTCGGCTGATGGGCCTGATGAAAGCCACCGTCGAAAGACTTCGTCCGATGGAACTCGAGCTCGGGCGCCTGGAACGCAAGGCCGACCACACGAAGAAGGAATATCGAAAGTCCGTCCAGAAGGAAATCCGGACAGTGAAATCCAAGATTTCCGTAATGGAAGACGACACGAAGTCCACAGCTCTCGAACTCAAGCGAACTCTCCAGACGATCCTGCAGGGACAGATTCAGGCGGAAGTTGCAAAACGCGAGCTTGTCGAAGCCAATCTCCGACTCGTTGTGTCGATTGCAAAGAAGTACACCAACCGCGGACTGCAGTTCCTGGATCTGATTCAGGAAGGCAACATCGGTCTGATGAAGGCCGTGGACAAGTTCGAGTACCGCCGCGGTTACAAGTTTTCCACGTACGCCACGTGGTGGATCCGGCAGGCCATTACTCGCGCCATTGCGGATCAGGCTCGAACGATCCGCATCCCGGTGCATATGATCGAAACGATCAACAAGTTGATCCGGACCTCCCGTGCGCTCGTGCAGGAACTCGGACGCGAGCCTACCAGTGAAGAAATCGCAAAACGCATGGATATTCCGGTATCGAAGGTTCGGAAGGTCCTGAAGATTGCGCAGGAGCCGATCTCTCTGGAGACGCCGATTGGCGAAGAAGAAGATTCGCATCTTGGCGACTTCATCGAAGACCGCGGCGTGGTCTCGCCTGCTGACGCGGTCATCAACATCAATCTGAAGGAGATGACTGAGCAAGTCCTGAACACGCTGACGCCTCGCGAAGAGCGCGTCATCAAGATGCGCTTCGGTCTCGAAGACGGAACCGAGCACACATTGGAAGAAGTGGGCCAGAACTTTGCGGTCACCCGTGAACGTATCCGCCAGATTGAGGCGAAGGCCTTGCGAAAGTTGCGGCATCCGAGCCGCAGCCGCCGGCTTCGAGCCTTCCTGGATGGAAGCGGCCGGGACTAAGGTAAACTACGGGGGCGCCTTCGGGCGCCCTTAAGTTTTTTCGGGCCCATAGCTCAGTTGGTTAGAGCTCCCGGCTCATAACCGGGCAGTCGTAGGTTCAAGTCCTACTGGGCCCACTCTATGACGGTCTTATATAAATGAATTCCGATCTCAAGCAGCTTATTCGCCTTCAGTCGATTGATCTCGCCATTCAGGAGCTCCGAGCCAGAATCGATAAATTTCCGGGTATTTCAAAGGCCCTGGATGAAAAACTGCGCTCTGCCCAGGCCGGCCTTGAAACCGCGAAGGAGCAGGTAAAAAGCAATCAGGCCAACCGGAAGAAGTTCGAGGGCGAAATCAACAACACGGAATCCAAAATCTCGAAGTACCGCGATCAGATGATGGCCGTTAAAACCAACGACGAGTACCGGGCGCTTCAGCACGAGATCGAACACGCGCAGAAGGGAATTCGCAAGACCGAAGACGACCTCCTCAACTTGATGATGGAAGCGGAGAGCCTGCAGTCCGAAATCAAAACCGCCGAGGTCCGCCTGAAGGAGGACCAGCAGAAAGTCAACGAAGAACGCAAACTGCTCGAAGAGGAAAACAAACGCGATCTCACGGCCCTGGAGTCTTACGTAAAGGAACGTCAGGAGATCGCGACTTCGATATCATCCGACGACCTGCTTCCGCGCTATGAGCGCGTCCGCAAACACAGGGGTGGAATCGCTGTTGCCGCCGCCCGAAATGAAGTCTGCGAAATCTGCAAGGTTCGGATTCGGCCTCAGGTCTTCCAGGAAATCCTCAAGAATGATCAGATCATCGCCTGCGATGCCTGCCAGCGCATTCTCTACGATCCCAATAATCTCGATCACCCATTCGAAGTGGCATGAATTTGGAAGCCTACATCGATGGGGGCTCGCGGGGTAATCCTGGCGAAGGCGGCATTGGTGTCTATTTCCCTGGTGTCGTGCGCATTGCCGAATACCTGGGTACCTGCACCAACAACTTCGCCGAGTATTCCGCGCTTCTCAGCGCTCTTCGCTTCGCCGTGTACTCGCGCTGTGACGAACTTCAGGTCTCTTCGGATTCGGAACTCGTCGTCAAACAAATCAAGGGCGAATACCAGGTAAGGAATGAAGGTATCCGTCCGCTCCATGATTCCGCCCAGCGATGGATCGCCCTCATCCCCCGCTTTTCAATCCGGCACGTTCGCCGTGAAAGCAACAAGGAAGCGGACAAGCTCGCCAATCTGGCAATGGATACCCGCCGCAACACGGTGAAGTGGGAGTAAGGGCATCCCAACTACGCAGACCGGCATCCTGATTTGCATAATCCGGTATCCTGATTGCACAAGACGACCGGTTGTAGGCGCCCGGCTTTAGCCGGCGCGGCCGAGAAGCAAAATACCATCGGTCAGTCAGACCTGATGAGCCGCTTCAAAAGCTGGATCTGGCCTGCATGGTAGAGGTCGTGGGCGGCGACGCCCGTGATGAGAGCGAGATTGCTGACTTTGCTGCCCGCGGATTTTTGAGGCAGAGTTTTGGGACTTAGGTGCGCAATGGCCGACCGGAGCGAGCCGTGGATGTCGTCGAGCAGCGCGACATCCTGCTTCCAGGCCGACTGGGTCGCTTCCTGAGGGCGGGAAAACCAGTTGGAGCCCTTCAACGCGAACGAACCGGCGGGTGCTCCCACCAACCGCCGATGCACAACGTATTTCCAGTACGCCGCGTGGACGACAAGCTCCCAAATGTTATGACGACCGGATTGCGGGCGCCGCGCAGCCTCCTCGGCGGTCACATTGCGGAGGGAGCCGCGGAGGTTTGTGCCATGCCATGACTTATGGTTGTAGGCCTGGTCGACGACGTCCAGCAGGACTTTGATCTCGGGCCCGGGCATGACGAAGTATAATCACTAGATCATGTCTGACGAAAGTTATAACCCTGCAGAGACCGAACCGAAGTGGCGTGAATACTGGATTTCAAACCATCTGCACGAGGCGCGCGACGACGATCCCCGGCCCAAATATTACTGTCTTGATATGTTTCCCTATCCCTCCGGCTCAGGACTGCACGTAGGGCACTGGCGAAGCTACGTTCTTCCGGACTGCTGGTCGCGATATAAACGATTGCAAGGCTTCAACGTACTCCATCCTATGGGGTGGGACGCCTTTGGCTCCCCTGCGGAGAATGACGCCATCCAAAAAGGGATTCATCCGCGCGTCGGTACGCAGCGCAACATCGAGAACTTCAAACGTCAGTTGCACGAGATCGGCGCGATGTACGACTGGTCGCGTGAGGTCAACACAACCGATCCGGACTACTACAAGTGGACGCAGTGGATCTTCGTGAAAATGTTCAAAGCCGGCCTTGCCTATAAGACGTATATGCCGGTGAACTGGTGCCCAAGCTGCAAAACCGGCATCGCCAACGAAGACGTCGTCAACGGCCGATGCGAGCGCTGCGGTACGGAAGTGACGAAAAAAGAACTGAACCAGTGGATGCTGCGCATTACCAAGTACGCCGACAGGCTGCTGGACGGTCTCCAGAAGCTGGACTGGCCGGAAAAGGTCAAGACCATGCAGACCAACTGGATCGGCCGTTCTGAAGGCGCCGAAGTCACATTTACCGCGATCGCAGCCGATGGTACCGAGCACCCGTTGAAGATTTTCACAACTCGTCCGGACACGCTGTTCGGGGCGACATACATGGTCATGGCACCCGAGCATCCGTTGGTGCCGGAGCTCACCTCGCCCGCTCAGGCCAGGAACGTTCAGGCTTATGTCGAGAAAGTGAAGCATGAGAAGGACATCGATCGCGCCGCCAACATCGAGAAGACCGGGGTTTTCACAGGCGCGTACGCGCTCAATCCGGTCAACGGCGAGAAGATTCCGATCTGGATCGCCGACTACGTTTTGATGGCTTACGGCACGGGTGCAATCATGGCCGTACCCGCGCACGACGAACGCGACTACGAGTTCGCAAAGAAGTTCGGCCTGGAAATCCGGGAAGTGATTTCCTCAAAGCAGGGCATTGATAAGGAGGCGTTTATCGGTGAAGGAAAGATGATCAACTCCGGGCAGTTCACCGGGACGCCATCCGATGAAGGGCGAAAGGCCATCGTTCGCTGGCTCGAAAGCAAGGAACTCGGCACCCCGACGGTCAACTACAAGCTGCGGGATTGGGTCTTTTCGCGCCAGCGGTACTGGGGCGAGCCGATTCCCATCATTCATTGCTCGATTAATTGCGGTCTGGTTCCCGTTCCTGAAAGCGATTTGCCGGTTCAATTGCCCGATATCGAGCGGTATCAGCCGACGGGAACTGGAGAATCGCCCTTGGCCGCCATCAAGGACTGGGTGAACGTGAAATGCCCCAACTGCGGAAACCCGGCCGAGCGCGAAACCGATACGATGCCCCAATGGGCCGGGTCGTCCTGGTACTTCCTGCGCTATGCGTCACCGAAAGCGAAGGACGCTCTGATCACTGAAAAAGGAAAGGAGTGGTTGCCCGTCGATCTGTACGTCGGAGGCGTCGAGCACGCCATTCTGCACCTGCTTTACGCGCGCTTTTACACTATGTTCCTCCACGATATCGGCGTTGTGGATTTCGACGAACCGTTCGAGCGGTTGTTCAACCAGGGAATGATCACGCATGTCGGCAAGAGCGGGAAAGCCGAGAAGATGTCGAAGTCGAAGGGCAATGTTGTGAATCCCGACGATCTTGTCCGGCAGTTTGGATGTGACTCGCTTCGCATGTATGAATTGTTCGTCGGGCAGCCCGAACTCGACGCCGAGTGGAACGACCATGGCATAGAGGGTGTATACCGATTCCTGAAACGTGCCTGGCATTGGATATTGATGCACAACGGCCGGTGGAACGCCTCTCCTCCCCGGGAGATGCTCGTTCAACGACACCTGTTGATAAAGAATGTCACCGAGCGCCTGGAGACGTTTCGCATGAATACGATCGTCAGCTCGTTTATGGGATTCATAAACGCAGTGACGGACATGAACGAGGCTCCCGGCAAAGAGACCGTTGAGGCGTTTCTGGTTGCGATTGCGCCGTTCGTGCCGCACTTTGCGGAAGAGTTGTGGCAGCGGACGGGGCATCAACCGTCCATCTTTGTGCAGAAATGGCCGAAGTGGGATGAGGCGTACACGACGTTCGATACCGTTACGGTTGCCGTGCAGGTCAATGGAAAGCTTCGCGGGACGGTCGTCGTCAAAGCGGAAGCGCCGGAAGAGTCGGTACTCGAGGCCGCGACGAAGGATCCCGCCATTACCCGTTTCCTGGACGGGAAGCAGATCCGTAAGAAGGTCTATGTTAAGAACAGGATTCTGAACCTGGTAGTGGGGTAAAAGTACCAGTCAGCACGTAGCCGCGGGCTTTAATTCGGGGACAGACGCATAAATCACCTAATTACCTTAAATCATCATTGATTGTAATTAGGTGATTTATGCGTCTGTCCCCGAATTAAAGCCCGCGGC
>Ga0137407_10001068_pt1 | contig 17936 bp, 19 predicted proteins | sample CZOMad2_2_16fung_FD_108410 | JGI IMG/M metagenome (GOLD analysis project Ga0137407, IMG submission 108410) | Vadose zone soil fungal communities from Angelo Coast Range Reserve, California, USA - CZOMad2_2_16fungal (Illumina Assembly) | ecosystem: Environmental > Terrestrial > Soil > Vadose... | reverse complement strand
GGCCGGGCCGATCAGGTGCCGCGTCTGCGGGTTGAGCGGGCAATGGATGGAAAGCACGTCGGACTGCTCCAGGAGCTCCTCGAGCGCTACGCCTCCGCCGCGGGCGTTGAAGAGCACGCGCACCCCGAACCCCTCCGCCCGCCGGGCCACCGCGCGGCCGATGCGCCCGTAACCGAGGATCCCCAGCGTGCGGCCGCGCAGCTCGCGGCCGAGCAGCATGGTGGGTGCCCAGCCGCGGAACTCCCCAGCCCGCAGCATGCGCTCCCCCTCGCGCAGGCGGCGGGCCAGCGCGAGGATCAGCGCCCAGGTGAGATCCGCGGTAGCGTCGGTGAGCACGTCCGGCGTGTTGGTCACCCAGACGCCGCGCGCGGTGCACGCCGGGACGTCGACGTTGTCGTACCCGACCGCGTGGTTCGCCACGATGCGCAGGCGCGGAGCGGCCTCGAGCAGCTCCTTGTCGACGCGATCGCCGAGGATGGGCAACAGCGCCGAAGCATGGTGGACGCGCCGCAGCAGCTCGTCGCGCGGCAGGGCCAGCTCGGAATCGTACTGGTCGATCTCGATCCCGGTCCCGAGCACGCTCCCGGGAGCGAGCGCGAGCCGGCGCGTGATGAAGACGCGCGGTTTCTCCACGCCGGACCTCTACCACGCGGGCCCTTGACGGCGTCGCGCCGCGGAGCAAAGTGCGCGCATGCTGACCATCCGTTCTCCCGCGTTCGCGCAGGGCGGCGAGATCCCCCGCCTCCATACCTGCGAGGGGGACGACGTCTCCCCCGCGCTCGAGTTCGCCGGCGTTCCCCAAGGCGCGAAGAGCCTGGCCCTGGTGGTGCACGATCCCGACGCCCCCGATCCGGCCTCCCCGCGCATGGACTACGTCCATTGGGTGCTCTACAACCTGCCGCCCGGCACCAAGGGACTGCCGCAAGGAGTCTCCGAGGCGGCGCTGCCGAAGGGAACGCTGCCGGGCCTGAACGACTGGAAGAAGACGGGCTACGGCGGCCCCTGTCCTCCCATCGGCCGGCATCGATACTTCTTCGTCCTGTACGCACTCGATACGGCGCTGGAGGACCTGGGCAAGCCCACGCGCCAGAAGCTCGAGCACGCCTTCGCCGGCCACTTATTGTCCAAGGCGGAGACGATGGGGACCTACCAGAAGTCGGGAAAGTAGCCCACGCCGGCTAAGGCTTCGTCCGCAGCTCGATCAGGCGGGCGGAGGCCTCGTTCGCGGCCCGCCGCGCCTCCTGCGCCTTCGACTGCGCCTTCTCGGCGGCGTCCCTGGTCCGTTCCGCCAGCTTCTCGAGCTGCCCGGCGCGGCCCTCGAGCCGCTGCGCCACCAGCTGAGCGCGCTGGAGCTCGCGTTGCCGCAGCATGCGATCGCGCCTTTCTTGAAGCAGCCGCTTCTGCTCCCGGGCGCGGGCCTCGAATGCCTGCTTCTGGGACGCCGCCTTCGACGCGACCGCGGCAACCCCCGCCTTCGGCTCGACGGCGGCGGGCTTCGCTTTCGGCGCGATCGGCGCCGAGCCCGAGAGCAGCGCGTCGAACCCGGCAGGCGACAACTCGCGCTGCAGCGTGCCTTCGCGGAGAGCGTCCCGGTCCGTGGAAGCCGCCGTTTCCAGCGTGTCCTGGATGCGGCGCTGCTGCTCGAGGGTGAGGGCGAGCCCAGCGTCCGCCGCCACCTGCTCCGCCTCGCCGACCAGGCGGTGCATGGCGTCGCGCTGCGAGCGCATCGCCTCGCGCAGCTCGTCGCCCGCGCGTCCCTCCACCTGCGCCCGCCGCGCCCGCTGGGTCGAGTCGATCAGCTGGTCCACCTGTTCGCGGGCGCGGCCTCCGAGCTGGTTGACGATCCACAGCGCGGCGGAAGGGCGCCGCCGAGCGGCGATGCGCCGCGCCCCCTCCTTGTCGCCGGCAGCGCGCAGCTGGACCGCGAGCGCGTCACGCGCCTTCACGAACTCGTCCGGGGGGACGTTCGAGAGCGGGTCGCCGGCCGGCATCCGCGCGAGCCTACACGGTTCCGCCGAGATTGAGCGTCTCGCCGATGGCGGGGATGTTCAGGCGTCCGGGGGGCAGGGCGCGCCGAGCCCACTCGGCGCGGAGCCGCTCCGGGGGCTCGAGGAGCGGCTCGTCGGTGAGCTTGAACGTGCCCCAATGCATGGCGACGAAACGGCGGGCGCCCAGATCGACGAAGGCCTGCACGGCCTGCTCCGGGTTCATGTGCTGCTTCTCCATGAACCAGGCGGGGTCATAGGCCCCGATGGGGAGCAGGGCCGCGTCCAGATCCGGAAACCGCTCCCCGATCCGCGCGAAGCCGTCGAAATAGGCGGTGTCTCCCGCGTGGTAGATGCGCGAGCGCGAGCCCTCGATCACGAATCCGCCCCAGAGGGTCTTGTTCACGTCGAAGAGGCCGCGCCGGCTCCAGTGCTGCGAAGGGACGAAGGTCACCCGCACCCGCTCGGCGATCCACTCCGCGTCCCACCAGCCGATGTCGCGCACTGGCAGCGGCAATCCCTTGCCGAGCCCCGTTCCGGTGACCACGGGAGCGCCCACCGCGAGCACCGAAGGGCGATCGAAATGATCGTAGTGGCTGTGCGAGATCAGCGTGGCGTCGATGCGCGGGAGCTGCGCGGGCCGCAGCGGCGCCGGCACGTTGCGGGGGATGAGGTAGGAGATGCGCTCGCCGAACACGGGATCGATCAACACCGAGGCGCCGTCGAGCTGCACCAGCCAGCTCGCGTGCCCGAGCCAGGTGATGCGCGCGGGCTCGCCAGGTGCCGGCGGGGTCGCCAGCAGGCCCGGATCGGGCGCGACCGCAGGCACGGAGGCGGTGGACGGAGTCCGGCGTCGCCGGCCGTTCAGGCGATCGAGCACCGCCCAGCGGAAGACCATCCTGCCGGCATGGGGACCGCTACCGTCGAGGTTCGCGAACCGGGGCATGGTTCATTGTAGCTCTCAGGCTCACTCGAAGCGGAGGGCCTCGATCGGATCGAGGCGGGACGCGCGCAGCGCTGGATAGAAACCCGCCACCACGCCCGCAAGACCGGCGGCGAGCAAGGTGCCGAGCATCACCGGCGGGGAGAGCAGTGTGGGCCAGTTGCCCTTCGCGGCCATCCACTTGGACACTCCGATGCCCAGGGAGAGGCCGATTCCCCCGCCCACGCTCGCGAGCAGCACCGCCTCGGTGAGGAACTGGAAGAGGATGTCGCGGCTGCGGCCGCCCACGGCCATGCGGATTCCGATCTCGCGGGTCCGCTCCGTCACCGAGACCAGCATCACGTTGGCGATCCCGATCCCGCCGACGATCAGGGAGATCGCGGCCACCGCCTCCAGCAGCGTGGCGATGGTCTCGGTGCTCTGCTTGGCCGCGTCCTGCATCTCCGCCAGGTTGCGGATCTGGAAGTCGGGCTCGGCCAGCTCGGAGAGGCGGTGCCGCTGGCGCAGGAGCGCCGTGATCTCGCGCTCGGCGTCGCTGACTTGCTCCGACGAGCGGGCGGAGATCATCATCTGGCCCACCGCGTCGGACTGCGAGCCGATCAGCCGGCGGACCACCGTCGACCAGGGCATCAGGATCACGTCGTCCTGATCCATCCCGCCGAAGCTCTGCCCCTTGGTGGCGAGGATGCCCACCACCTTGCAGGGCACGTGCTTGACCCGGATCTGCTCGCCCAGGACCGGCGCGCCCGGGATGAAGAGCTTCTTCACCACCGTCTGCCCGAGGACGCATACCTTGGCGGCGGAGGCATCCTCCTCGCGCCCGAAGGCCTCGCCTTCCGCCAGCGGCCAGGAGCGGACTTGGAGGTACGCCACGGTGGAGCCCTGGACCTGCGTGAACCAGTTCTGATCGCCGTAGACGATCTGCGCCCCGGTGCGGCTGATGGGCGCCACCGCCGCCACCGAGCTTCCCAGCTCCCTCTCGATCGCGGCGGCGTCGTCCCGGGTCAGGTTCTGCGTTGCTCCGGACCCGGTGGCGACGCCGTGCATGGCGATGGATCCGGGGAGCACCATCAGGAGATTGGAGCCGAGGCTTTCCATCTGCTGCGCGACCTTCGCCTGCGCGCCCTGTCCAATGGAGACGGTGGCCATCACGGCGGCCACCGCGATGACGATGCCCAGCATCGCCAGCAGGGAGCGGAGCTTGTTCTTCCGCAGGGCCCGGACCGCGGTGCGCAGCGAAGCCGCGGCGTTCATGCCGTCTGCTCCCGCAGCTCTTCACGGGCGAGCCGGCGCTTGGCGAGCGGCACGTCGCTCAGCAGCACGCCGTCTCTGAACGTCACGATGCGCCGGGCGTGCTGGGCGATGTCGGGCTCATGGGTGACCAGCAGCACCGTCAGCCCCTGCTCGTTCAGCTCCTGGAAGATCGCCATCACCTCGACGCTGGTGCGCGAGTCGAGGTTGCCGGTGGGCTCGTCGGCGAGCAGCAGGGTGGGGCGGTTCACCAGCGCCCGCGCGATGGCGACCCGCTGCTGCTGGCCACCCGAGAGCTGGGCAGGAGTGTGGTCGAGCCGGTCCGAGAGACCCACGCGCGCCAGCGCTTCCGCCGCGCGCCGGTGCCGCTCGCGGGAGGAGACGCCCTGGTAGAGCAGGGGCAGCTCCACGTTCTCCAGCGCGCTGGTCCGGGGCAGCAGGTTGAAGCCCTGGAAGACGAATCCGATCTGCTCGCCGCGGACGCGCGCCAGCTGATCGCGAGAGAGCTTGCCCACGTCGCGGCCGGCCATCCGGTACACGCCGCGCGTCGGCCGATCCAGGCAGCCGATCAGGTTCATGAACGTGCTCTTGCCGGAGCCCGAGGCGCCCATCACGGCGACGAATTCGCCGGGGCCGATGGCCAGCGAGACGCCGCGCAGCGCCCGCACCTCCACGTCGCTCATCCGGTAGATCTTCTCCAGGTCGCGCGTCTCGACGACCGCGCCGTCAGAAGGGCCCACGGCGCCTCTGCTGCGGCCCGCTCGCGCCTGCTTCCCCGCCACCGACGATGACCCGGTCGCCCTCGGCGAGACCCTCCAGCACCTCGGTGCGCTGCCCGTCGGAGAGGCCGACGCGGAGGCTCACCGGGACCGGCTGTCCGTCCTGCAGCTTGTAGACGCGGGCGGCGCGGCCGGGCGCCTGCTGCCCGGCGGTCTCGCGCGTTCCCCGCGCGGCGGCGGAGGCGGTGCGCGCCTGCGGGGCCGGGCCCTGGCGCTGCTGCTGCGCCGGCTCCTGCGCCGCGCTCGTCTCGTCGGCCTTCCAGCGGAGCGCGGCATTGGCCACCCGCAGCGCTTCGTCCTTGCGCGCCGTGGTGATCGTCACCGAGGCGGTCATGCCCTGCCGGAGCTTGCGGTCGGGATTCGGCGCGTCGATCACCGCGGGATACGTGACCACGTTCTGGATGGTGTTGGGCGCCTGCCGCACGTCACGGATCCGCCCCGTGAAGGTCTCTCCCGGGTACGCGTCGACGGTGAACTTCGCCTCCAGTCCCGCGCTGACCTTCCCCACGTCCGCCTCGTCGATGTTGGCGAGGATTTGCATCTTGGTGAGGTCGTTCGCGATCAGGAACAAGGTGGGCGCCTGGAAAGCGGCAGCGACCGTCTGCCCGACGTCGACGTTGCGGGAGACCACGATGCCGTCGATGGGGCTGGTGATCCGCGTGAACGCGAGATTGGTGGCCGCCATGTCCCGATCCGCCTTCGCTTGCAGCACCGACGCCTTCGCGGCGGAGAGCCCGGCGCTGTTCTGGTCGCGCGTGGCGAGGGCCGTGTCCAGGTCGGCGCGGGAGACGAGGCCTTGTTGCAAGAGATCCTTTTGACGGGCGGCGATCCGCGCCGAGTCGTCGAAAGCGGCCTGCGCCTTTTCGACGTTCGCCTTGGCCGAGGCCAGCGACGCCTGTGCTTTCTCCAGCTGCGCCTGGAAGAGGCGGGGATCGAGCGTGGCGAGCAGCTGGTCCTTCTTCACGGGGCTGTTGAAATCGACCAGCAGCTTGTCGATGATGCCCGAGACCTGCGAGCCGACGTTCACGCTCACGATGGCGGACACGTCGCCGGTCGCGTTCACGATCTCGCTCACCGGTCCGCGCGTCACCGGGTCCGTGCGATAGGAGACGGCCGGTTTGCGCCCGCAGGCGGCGACGAGGACGGCGATCAGGGCAAGCTTCCGCAAGGCGTTCCTCAGGGGTGCCCAAGACCGTAACGGCGCTGTGTGAAGGCCGTCAATCGTGCGGGCGCCGCGAAACACGCCAGCAACACTGCTTCACCCGCCCTCAACATCCAGCATCCGCTAGATTTTGCGTTTGCAAGCGCGCTCGGGATAGAAGGCGCGCCGTGCGCGACTGCCTGGTCCCCGGGTCCATGGTCCTGCTCGAGTTGGCCGCGCTGGTCCTGGCCGCGGCGCCCGCATTCTCGGCGCCCCCGGCTCCCCCCATGGAACGGCTGACGTTGGAGGAGGCCGTCCGCCGCGCGATCGCGCGCAACCCGACCGCCCTGATCGCCGAGGAAGAAATCCACCGCGCGGAGGGAATCGTCAAGGAGGTCCGCGCCGGCTCGTTCCCGACCCTGACCGCCAACGCCGCCGCCACCCGCATCGACGACACCCGGACGGTCGGGTCCGTGGTCACCCCGCTCAACTACCGCAACGCGAACGTGAACCTCACCATCCCCGTGTTCGCGCCCCAGCGCTGGCTGGCCTGGAAGAACTCCGGAGCGCAGGTGGAGATCGCCCGCCTGTCGGCGGACGACGCCCGGCGCGCGGTGGCGGTCGCGACCGCCCGCACCTACATCTCGGTGATGGCGCAGCACCGGCTGGTGCAGATCACGATCCAGGCGCGCGACGGTGCCCGGGCGCACCTCGAGGACGCGCACGCGCGGTTCGAAGTGGGCAGCGGCAACCGGCTCGACGAAGTACGGGCGGCACAGGAAGTCGCGACCGACGAGGCGCAGCTGGCGCAGGCCCAGGCGGGTCTCTCCCGGGCGCGGGAAGCGCTCGGCGTCCTGGTAGGGGCGGACGGCCCGATCGAGGTCGGTGAGCAGCTCGCGCTGCCGGCCCTTCCGGCGCCGGAGGACGCCCTGCGCGACGCGGAGGACAAGCGCCCCGACGTGCTGGCCTCGAAGCGGCGCACCGAGTCGGCGCACGACGTCCTGCGCGATTCCTGGGCCGACTACATGCCCCTGCTCAGCGCGGTGGCGCAGCCATTCTACAACTCACCCGCGACGCCCGCGCTGCCCGAGACCGGCTGGCAGGCGCAGCTCGTGTTGAGCATTCCCCTCTTCGACGGCGGGTTCCGCTACGGAGCCCGGCGGGAGCGCAGCGCGCTCTTCGAGGAGTCGAAGGCCCAGCTCGAGGGCCTGCTGCGGCTGGCGCGGTCCGAGGTGCGCGCCGCCTTCGAGTCGGTGCGGGGCGCCGACGACAGCCTGCGCTCGGCGCGTCAGGCCGCTCGACTCGCGCACCAGGCGCTGGACATGAGCACGCTCGCGTATCGAGAGGGCGCCACCAACGATCTGGAGGTGATCGACGCCGAGCGGCGGGCGCGCGACGCGGACGTGGCGGCGCTCTCGGCGGAAGATATCGCGCGCCAGGCGCGCATCGATCTGCTCGCGGCCAGCGGCCGCTTCCCCTGAATCAAGGCGAGAGGTCCCGGACCCAGACCACGAACGCCGCCTGCTCGCCGGCGCTGCCGACCGGCCTGCCGCAGGCGATCGCCTCGCCGTCCGTCAGCGCGGCGATGGCGAACCCGCCCGGGACCTGGGCGATACCGCTCCCCCGGACGGAGGCACGCTCGCCCGCCCAGGTGCGCATTCCCAGAGGCTCGCCGTCGCGTGGAGAGTAAGCTAGAGCGCGCAGCGCGCGCCCAGCATGTTCCAGGATCCAGAGCCGCGCGTCGTCGTCGAACGCCGCCCCCCGCGCGCTCGCGCATTCGTCCTCCACCACCTGGACCCACTCGGCCTTGCGCACCACCAGGACCTGCCCTCCACACTGCGCGCCTTTGCCTTCGCGGTGCGCGTTGGCGGCCGCGTAGACCCCGGCCCCGCGCGCCGCCACCGCGACCACTTCGTCGCCGCCGGACTCGCCCAGCACCGACAGCCATCGCGTCCCGCCCTCCGGCGAGAGCGCGAGCAGGTAGCCGTCGCCTTCCCCGGCGCCGCGGACGATGCCGCGCCCGAAGTTCACCTCCGCGATCGATGCGTCCACGTCGGCGCCGAAGGCGCCGGCCACGATCGCGTCTCCCGCGGCCGATACCGCGACCGCGCTGGCCGTGTCCGCTCCCTTGCCGCCGAAGGTGCGGACCAGTCGCATCTCGCCGGTCGCGCCCGAGATCTTCAGCACGAAGGCGTCGGTCAGCCCGGCGGACCGGGCGGGGCCCAGCGAGCCCGTGAACTCGCCCACCGCCCAGAGATCGCCGGCCTTCGGATCCAGCGCGATGGCGCGGCAGGCAGACTCCCCATCGCCGGTCAGTCGCGAGGTCCAGATCTCCCTGCCGTCGCCGGCAGCCAGCCGCATCGCGAAGCACTGCTTCCGCGCCTGCCCGACCACGAAGACGCTGCCGTCCGGCGCGATCGCCTCTCCCAGTGGCCGCACGGCTCCGATCCCCCGCATCCAGCTCACGCGCCCGGCAGCGTCGGCGCGCAACACGAAAGCGCCAGCAGTCTCCAGCAGGGCGGATCCCGCGCGCAGCTGCGTGCCCGACGCCGTACCCGCCAGCGCGATTCCACCGGCCTCGTCCGCCGCGAGGGCGCTCGGCACCGCCCGCCCCACCAGCGGCAGGACGTCGCAGGGCGGGAGCGCGGATCCCCTGGGCGAAGGGCGCGACGATGAGCAGGCGCACAGCGCTGCGACAGCGAGAGCGGGGAAAACGCGCATGTCGCCGCAGTCTGCCGGAGACAAAGCCGATCCGCACTTTCCCATCCGCCGCTCCGAGGGTTTGATCGACTTCGCGGGCCCCTGGGAGGTGTTCCAGGACGTGATGGTCGAAGGCCGCGGCCAGGACGGGATGCCGTTCAAGCTCTACACCGTCTCGGACTCGCGCGCGCCCATCCGCACCAGCGGGGGAATGCAGGTGACGCCCGACTACACCTTCGCGGACGCGCCGGCGCCCCGCATCGTGGTGGGGGAGCGCAAGGAGGAAAGTCGAAACAGATGCTCGACTGGATCCGGCGGGCGGCCACCCAGAGCCAGGTGCTGATGTCCGTGTGCACCGGCGCCTACAAGCTGGCGATGGCCGGCGTTCTCGACGGCAAGAAGGCGTCCACCCACCACGACTTCTGGGACGACTTCCAGAAGCGGTTCCCCGAGGTCTCGCTCCAGCGCGGCGTCCGCTACGTCCGCAGCGACCCGGTGATCTTCACCGCCGGCGGCTTGACCTCCGGCATCGATCTGGCGCTGCACGTCGTCGAGCTGTACTTCGGGCGAGAGGTCGCCGCGCGGACCGCGAGCTACATGGAGTACGAGGGCAAGGGCTGGCTGCAGGCCGACGGCTGAGCGCGGTCACCTCCGAGCGAGCAGCTGCAGCACCGCCTCGCGCATGGGCAGCGAAGCCTGCGCGCCCAGATGGGTCGTGGCGAGCGCCGCCGCGGCGCTGGCGAAGGGCCCGGCTTCCTCGAGCGGCTTTCCTTGCGCGAGGCAAACCGCCAGCGCGCTGGCAAACGCGTCTCCGGCGCCGGTGGCGTCGACCCGCTTCACCTCGAACCTGGGCAACCAGAGCTCCCGATCTCGCGAGAGCGCCATGTCGCCGTCGTCGCCCGCCTGCACGACCGCCGTCTTCGCTCCCCGGCGGAGCAGGTCGCGAGCGGCTTCCCGCGCGCCGTTGCGGTCCCGGACGCGGATCCCGGTGAGAATCTGCGCCTCCGACGCGTTCGGGCGGATCACGTCGAGCTGGGCGATCAGGCCATTCGGGAGAGGCGCGGGCGGGCCGGGATCGAGCATCACCAGGGCCCGGACGCTGCGCGCGATCCGCACCGCCTCCTCGACCGCCTCCAGCGGCACGCCGAGCTGGCACAGGACGAGGCGGGCGGAGGTCAGCACCGGCGCGGCCTCCCGCACCAAGGCGGCGGTCAGCTGCGCGTTCGCCCCGGCCGCGGAGAGGATTTGCTTTTCCCCGGAGGCCCCCACCTGGCACAGCGCCACCCCGGTCGGTTGGTCGGGATCGCGGGTGACGAAGCGCGTGTCCACCGCTTCGTCGTGCAGCCTGGCCAGGACCACGTCGCCGCGCGAATCGCGGCCCACGCGCGCCACCAGGGCCACCCGTGCGCCGAGGCGGGCGGCCGCCACGGCCTGGTTCGCTCCCTTTCCGCCCATTGCCTCCTGGAAGGCATCGCCGTTGACGGACTGCCCCGGCCCCGGCAAGCGTGGCCCGCGCACCAGGTAATCGATGTTGGCCTTGCCGACGACCACCACGTCGTACATGGCGCGACTCTACGATGCCTGGCCGCGCAACGATACGCCTGGGGCGGTCCGGCTGTCCGAAGCCAACGGCGCGGCGGTCAGAGGAGAGCCAGCACGTCGGCGGCGAAGGTCGAGGTGTTCGCCTTGGCGAAGACGTTCCTCACCTTGCCGTCCGGGCCGATGATGTACGCCACCCGCTTGGCGTTGCCGCCCTGCGTGGTCTCCGCGGCGCCGTACTGCACGCCCATGGCGCGGGTCGGATCCGACAGGAGGGGGTAGGGGAATTTGAACTTCTCTGCGAAGTGCTTGTTCTCCTGCACGGTGTCGAAGCTCACCCCCAGAATGGCGGCGTTCTTCGCCTTCAAGTCACGGGCTCGGTCCCGGAGCCCGCATCCCTGCAGGGTTCAACCAGGGGTATCGGCCTTCGGGTAGAACCAGAGGATGACGTTCTGTCCGCGCAGCTCGCTCAGCTTCACCGGCTTCCCCTCGTGCGAGGGGAGGGTGAAGTCAGGCGCCACGTCCCCGACGTTCAGCATGGGCATGCCGAGCGGCGTAGCAGATGGGGCCGGAGTTGGCCAGCGATGATCGTGCTCGACGGCGCCACCGGGACCGAGCTCGCGCGGCGCAAGGTCGATACGCGCGGCACGCTGTTCTCGGCGGAGGCGCTGCTTTCTCCCGCCGGGGTCGAGGCGTTGCGCGACGTCCACGACGCTTACGTCAGGGCTGGGGCGCAGGTGATCACCGCCAATACCTTCCGGACCAACCCCCGCAAGGCGGGCGCCCGCTGGCGCGAGCTCACCGAGCTGGCCGTCGGCATCGCGCGGCGGAGCGGCGCAGCGGTCGCCGGGTCGATGGCGCCGGTCGAGGACTGCTACCGCCCCGACTTGCGCCCCTCGCCGGAGGTCGCCCTGGACGAGCACCGCGCGCTCGCGGGCGCGCTCGCCGCCGCGGGCTGCGATCTCCTGCTGGTGGAGACCGTGGCGGCCGCGGACGAGGGGCTCGTTGCGGTGCGTGCCGCGGTGGAGACGGGCCTGCCCGTCTGGGTGGCCGCGATGGCGATCCCGGATGGGAGGATGCGCAATGGAGACGATCTGGGCGCGTTCTTCCGCGATGCGCGGGCGGCTGGCGCCCGCGCGGCGTTGATCAACTGCGTCCCCTGCGCCGGCGTGGACCTCGGCCTCGATGCGGCAGCCGCGTCCGGACTGCCCTTCGGCGCGTACGCGCACATGGGTGAAGTCGATGCGGCCGCGGGGTGGCCAGCCACGCCCGTGCTCTCGCCCGAGGAGTACGCCGCGCGCGCGGCTGCCTGGCTGGAGCGCGGCGCGCTGATCGTTGGCGGCTGCTGTGGCACCACGCCGGACCACATCTCGGCCCTGGCCCGGCTTTCTTCCCTCCGGCACGACCCGCTGGACGCCGGATTCCGGCGCTTGAGGTAGATCTGCCGGCCATGGCGGGGTACGCAATCGCGTTCGCGGTCTTGTGGGCCGCGGGAGGAGCGAGCGTGTTCGACCTGGATGCGCTGGTGAAGGAGCGGGAAAGCACGCTCGCGTCCTTTCACGATCCGCACGCGAGCCCTCTGGCCGCGGTGGCGCGGCACGACTTTGCCGGGGACCGGCCGATGACGTTCGGCAGCGCGCCGGACAGCGACGTGCCGCTCGAGGGCGTGCCGGCGCGCGCCGCCGTGGTGCGCGCGCTCCCGGATGGGTTCGAGCTGGAGCGCGAAGGCAAGACCGAGCGGCTCGCTCCTGGCGCGAAGGTGCCGCTGGGCAGGTACACCCTGCGGCTGTCCCATCAGAACTTCCCCGGCGTGGTGGTGCTCGATCCCCAGAGCCCGCGTCTGAAGACGGGGCCGTTTCCGGTGTGGTTCGCTCCCGACGCCGGATCGGCCGTCGAGGCGCGCCTGCTCCGCGACCCAAGCCCGCGGGAGGAGGTCGTGCTCTCGACGCGCGGCAACAAGCGCAGGGCCCTGCGCCTGGGGAAGCTCGAGTTCACGTTGCAGGGCAAGGTCCTGCACCTCACCGCGCTCCGGTTGCTGGAGCCGGGCGCGGGAGGGTCGTCCGTCTCGGTCTTCTTTCGCGACGCCACCACTGGCCGCGAGAGCTACGAAGTGGGCCGCTACGTGGACGCCGAGTCGCTCGGCGGCGATCGCTACGCTCTCGACTTCAACCGCGCCTACAACCCGGCTTGCGCCTTCTCCCCCCTGTACAACTGCCCCATCCCTCCCCGCGAGAACGTGCTCCCCATCGCCGTCCGTGCCGGCGAGCGCGACCCAGGCGGCCACTGAAGCGGGACACCATACGCAATCGTCCATGCCAACGCCGTGATGCGCTGCGGATCCTTGGTCATCGTGGCCTTTCTCTCCGCGTGCGCGCGGCCGACCCCCAAAGACCGGGCGCCGGCGGACGTGGAGGCCGCGCTCCAGCGCATCGAGCTTTCCCGCGCCCCGAGTCCAGAAGCGCGGTCGCTCCTCGCTTCGCCCGACGCGCCAGTGCGAGTGCGCGCGGCGCTGGCGGTCGGACGCCTGAGCGACGCGGCCGCGGTGCCCGCGCTGGCCGATCTGCTCTCCGATCCAGAGGCCGGCGAGATGGCGGCCTGGGCGCTCGGACGCGTCGAGGGCGGGCGGGAGGCCCTGGTGCGTTGCCTCGCCGCCGGCTGTCCCGCCGCGGGCCCAGCGGCGCGCGCTCTCTCGGGACCGGAGGCGTTCAAGCAGCCCGCCACCGACGCGCTGGTCGCGGCGCTGTCCGGACCCGCGGCGCGCGAGGCGGCGCTCTCGCTCGGCGTCCTGGCTCGCAACAAGGAGGCCCGGTTCCCGAGCGCGACCTGGGCGGCCCTCGGTTCCACCCTGCAACGGAACGATGCGCGGGCGGCCGCCGCGTACGCGCTCTCCCGGCTGCCGCGCGGCGAGCTTGGGTCGGAGGGCCTGCGGGCCGCGTTGCGCGATCCCGATCCCTGGACCCGGTCCCTGGCTGCGCGCGCGTGGGGCCGGCAAGGCCTTCCGGCCGAGGCACTGCGGGAGCTGTTCCGGGATCCGGACTGGCGCGTTCGCGTCGAGGCGGCCCGGGGACTTCCCACGGCCCAGGGCGCGCAGGCGGTGCTCCGTCAGGCGTTCGCGGAGCAGGATTCGCCGCACGCGATCGTCGCGCTCGCGGAAGCAGCCGCTCAGCTCGGCGAGCTCGCCCCTGAGCCCACGTCCTTCTCCGATCTCACGTCCCGCTGCGCGGCTGCGCAGGCCCGGGACCGGGTGCGCAAGCAGCTGGTGGACACGCCGCGCTGTGGCGAAGCCGGGTGGCGGTCTCGGGCGCGCACCGGAGCACTTGCTGCGGAGCTTGCCTTGCCGGAGGCACGGGAGGCATTTCGCGACGCCGACGGGCGCGTGCGTGGAGCTACCGCGGGCGCGGCGGGTGCGCCCTTCACCGGGGAGCTGCGCGCGCTGCTCTCGGATCCGGATCCCTTGGTGGTCCAGGAAGCTGCGACCGCGCTGGCGAAGCTATCTCCGGATGCCGATTCCAAAGCGGCCGCGAACGCTGCTGTCCAGCGTCTGGGTCCGGCTCATGAAAGACCCGCGGGAGACCCCGCATCCGACGCCCTGACCGCGCTGGTGGAGCTGACCGGGCCCGTCGCCGGCCTCCTGCCTACGCCGGATGCCCCGCTCAACGCCGCGCTGGGACAGCCGCGCATCCCGGTGTCCGTGCCCGTTGAAGCCAGGGCCATGCCGGGGGCGCGCGTGCTGCGCCTCCTCACCAGCCGCGGCGAGATGGTGATCGATCTGCGCGCCGACGTTGCCCCGCTCACCACCTCCGCCCTGGCCGCTCTCGCCGGCGGCCACTTCTACGACGGGCTGTCGTTCCACCGCGTGGTGCCCGACTTCGTGGCCCAGGGCGGGGACCCGCGCGGCGACGGCGACGGTGGCCCTGGCTGGGCGCTCCCGGACGAGCACAGCCCGCTCCGCTTCCTCCGCGGCACCCTGGGCATCGCCACCAACGGCCCGGAGACCGGCGGCAGCCAGTTCTTCCTCTGCCATTCTCCACAGCCACACCTGGACGGCCGCTACACCGTCGCCGGGCAGCTCCGCTCCGGAGACGATGTGCTCGACGCGCTCCAGCCAGGCGATACAATCCTCTCGGCCATCGCGGAGTGAGGATGCAGCGCATCGACGCCCTCGTGGAAAAAGCCCGCTCGCGCGCCCGGTTCCGGATCGCGGCGCTCCGCCTCGAGTACCCGGGCCAGGACGAGGTGACCCTGGGCTGGCGCCTCGTCGCCTCCATGGCGCTCCGCGCCGGGCTCGCCGGCGCGGCGACCGGCACGCTCTCGCTGGTCGCGCTTCCCCTGGGCCTCCCTGCCGGTGTAGCGATCTCGCTCCTGCTCGAGGCCGAGCTGATCTTCGCGCTGCTCGAGCTCTACGGCGTGAACACCGAGGGCGAGCAGGGCCAGCTCAAGCTGTACGCCCTCTGGGCAGGCGCGGGTTTCGCCGATGCGGCGAAGAGCGTCGGTCTCCGCGCCGGCGCGACCGCGGTCGGCCGCGTCCTGCGGGGGTCGCTGCCGGGCCGGATCATTCGGCGGCTCAACCCGGTCTTGTGGAAGGCCATCCTGCGCCGGCTTGGGCTCGAGTGGCTGCCCCGCGCTGCAAAGTTCTGGCCGGTGCTGGGAGCGCCGATCGGGTTTGCGTTGGATCGCGCTGCTCTTCGGGCGCTGGGGGACGCGACGCTGGCGACGCTCGACGACGCCGCACGCGCGCGGCGACGCGCCAGACCGACGGTACGCCGCACCGGCCGCCGCACGATCCGCGTCCGGGCTGCGGGACGGTAGCTAGCGCGAACGCCTCCGGGACGAGTTCAACTGTCAACACCAAGTTCAACCGGTTGAACTGCGCGTAAGGCGAGGCAGCGGGTTGAGCCCCCCACGGTGTTTCCGGAGCGAGTCGCGCTCCGCCCCCACGAACAGCCAAGTGCGGCTCACGTCGCCAGAGCGCTCGGATTCACTCCCTGCGCCTTGCACGACCATCCAGTCGCAGGACTACAGCAACGCCATCCCCGGGCGCCATCCGGCGAGATACGCCATGGCCGCAAACGCGAAATAGACGAAGTAGAAGCCCGGGATCCACAGCCAGCCGTGCCATGCGGGCAATTCGGAGTCCCGCGCCCAACCCGCGCGCGGGATGGCGAACCTTGCCGCGCCGCAGCCGAGAAGAGCGCCCGACACGACGTCGAGCAGGTAATGCTGCTTCACCAATAGCGTCGAGGACGCGATCAGGACTGCGAGCGCGAACATCCAGCGTCCGACCCGGCGGTCGAACGAGCGTGCCACGGTGCCGACGTAGAACGCATTCGCGACGTGCAGCGAAGGAAAGCAATTGACCGGAGGGTCGAGCGCGTAGATCAGGCCCATCGACCACTGCGTGAACGAGCCCGCAGGCAGGCCGATCCAGGCCGGCCTCTCCATCCGGGTCGGATATGCAAGGAACACCAGGCCCGCGAACAGGTTGATGGCCATGAATCCAAGGGCGACCCTGCGCAGCACGCGCGCGTCCCGCACGATGAACAGCGGGACCACTGCGACCGAGTAGATGGCTCCGTAGACGTAGGCCCAGGCCGGGACCAGCGGAATGAGGCGATCGACCGACGAGGAGAGCGTGAGTGCACGCTGCGCGGGAATCGCCGCGGCGACCACGAAGTACGTCTGGAAGACGCAAAGCGCACATGCGATCCAGCCCGCTCTCTTGAGCTGGTCGCCGGTGCCTGCATCGACGGACAACGCCGGGCCGCGAACTTCGCTCAAATCGTCCACCACCTGGGCGACGGAGCCTCTACCACGCGGTTCGCCCTGACCTCTGTCGTACGCGGCGTTCCCGTCCATCGGCCTCCCAACCTACGATCGAGAGGTGGATGTCTGGCAAGCGAAGTGGATCCAAAGTCCAATGCGCTTCGCTAGAGCGCGAAGAAGACCGTCAGCCAATCCGCGAGCCGCGAGATGTCGGTGGCCCGCGTGCTCGCGCACAGCCAGTGCAGCGCGCCCTGGTGGAAGCCGCCGCCGCCGTACACGATGACCCCGGGCAAGGGCAGCGTGGCCAGGTTGAGCACGGCATAGGGCAGCTTCTCGTCCGCCGTCCCCGTCACGCGCTGGTACTTCGCTTCCACGGCGAGCCGGTTGCCGTTGCGCGCATCGCGGAAGAGGACGTCCACCTCGCGGTCCTTGCCGTAGATGGTCTTGCCGACCGTGAGCCTGCGACGGCAATCGAGCCCGAGCGAGAGCCCGACCAGCGCGATGACGCGCTCGAACTCCACCGCCGAGAGCTCCAGGGTATCGATCTTCTGGGAGAGCAGCCGGCACTCCTCCGCCGTGAGCGGGAGCCGGGCCTGCGCTCCCAGCACCCAGGCCCCGATGCCGCCCGGATCCCAGGAGCGGAGCGCCGCGATCACCTCGGGCAGCTGCCGCGGCGGAGAGACGAGCTGCAGCACGTTCGACTCGGTCACGGTCTCCGCCTTCCGCTCAGGGCCCAGGAACGCCAGGCCCGCAGCCGATCCGGCTCCCGCGGGCGCGGCGGCCCGGCGCGCAGGAAGCGGCGCAGCGCCGCCTCGCGCTCGATGGGCCTGACCTGGATCAGCTTCTCCAGCACCTCCGTGGGCCCGTCGGCATCGAGCCACCCGCAAGCGCGGGCCGCGTCCAGGTCGTCAGCCGGAGCGCTCCCGTCCACCAGGGTCTCCAACTCGGGAGGCTGCTCGGGATCCTCGACGATCTCCGCCGCGCGGGCGACGATGGCATCGCGCGGCGCCAGGGCCGCGAGGGACGGATCGAGATAGGCGAGATCGATGTCGCCGAGCAGGAACCGGCGCTCGAGAGCGCGCGCCTCGACGCCCGCCACACCCGACCCGCAGAACGGATCCAGCACCAGCTCCCCGGGCGCGGTGCTCTGCGCTATGAGCGTGCGCACCACGGCGCCCGGCTTCACGGCGGGTCCTGGAACCCCGGACCGTGGCGCCATCAGGACGTCGGGAATGCCAAGGTCGTTGAGCGCGCGCTTTCCCTTCTCGAAGAAGAGGATCCGCTCGCTGGCCGCGCGGTAGTGATATCCAGTGCCGCCGCGGAGGCGCCCGCCGTCCAGCGTGGTCTTCGCCCAGACGATCTCCTTCCAGTACACGAATCCGCAAGCGCACTTGCGCGCGCCGTTGGGCAGGCGCGCCGCTCCGAGGCCCTGCTGCTGCTTGATGACGTCGGCGGTCACCTCGTCGGAGAAGAGGTAGAAGTGCCGGTCGGCGCGCAGCACCCGAAACACCTCCCGCAGCAGCTCCGGCAGGCGCTCGTTCGGAACGGTGCTGAACCAGTTCGTGGTCAGCCGCGTGGTGGTTCCCCTGGCGCGGTGGATCTGGAGCGAGTCATAGGGCGGGTCGGTGACCACCAGGTCGACGGATTCGGGCGCGAGGCTGCGCAGCAAGTCGAACGCGTCGGAAATGACGACGCGCCCGGGTTCCGGCGGTGGTGGTGCGGCGAAGGGAAGCTCGAGCAGGTTGGATTCGCTCATGCGCGCAATCTGCCCGAGCCCTCTGACATTCCGTTCAGTATCGCGTAACCGCCGGCAAAAGTCGCGCGTAGAATCGATC
>Ga0137407_10001065_pt1 | contig 17947 bp, 14 predicted proteins | sample CZOMad2_2_16fung_FD_108410 | JGI IMG/M metagenome (GOLD analysis project Ga0137407, IMG submission 108410) | Vadose zone soil fungal communities from Angelo Coast Range Reserve, California, USA - CZOMad2_2_16fungal (Illumina Assembly) | ecosystem: Environmental > Terrestrial > Soil > Vadose... | reverse complement strand
CCTGACCGGGACAGCCAAGGTGCCGAATCTCTCGCCCCCGGATACGGAGCTCTACAAATCGCTGGCCGACGCGTTGCGCCGCCGCGCGCCCGGGGTGGTGGTGGCGCCCGAGATCATGGTCGGCTTCACCGACAACTGGGTGTTCAGGCGCTGCGGGATACACGGCTACGGATTCGGCCCCTTCGTGCTGGAGCAGGACGACTGGAAGCGGATCCACGGCAATGACGAGCGCATCTCGGTCGAGAATCTCCACGCGGGCACCCGCTGCTACACGGAGATGTTGCTGGACATGGCGGCGGCCTGATGGCGCGGGCCGCCTTCAGCATCCGGCCCGGCTCGTCCCGCGACGCGCCGACCATCGTCGCGCTCATTCGTGAGCTGGCGGTGTACGAGCGGCTCCTCCACGAGGTCAAGATCACCCCCGCCGACGTTCGCCGTCACGGATTCGGGCGGCGCCCCTACTTCAAGACGCTGATCTGCCGGCGTGGGGGCACGCCGGTGGGGCTCGCCCTCTACTTCTTCACCTATTCGAGCTTCCTCGGCAAGCCCGTGCTCTGGCTCGAAGACCTGCTCGTGCTCCCCGCGGAGCGCGGACGAGGAGCGGGCAAGGCGCTCCTGAAGGCGCTGGCGGGCATCGCGGTGACCCGCGGCTGTGGCAGAATGGAGTGGTCGGTGCTGGACTGGAATACCCCGGCTATTCGCTTCTACCGGCGGATCGGCGCGCGGCTCGACAAGGAGTGGATCATCACGCGGCTCAAGGGCGCGCCGCTCATGCAGCTGGCGCGCTCCCGCTGAGTCCGGTGGCGGCGGGGACGGGTCAGCACGGCAGCGGAGGTTGGGCCGTGTTCGCGGACTACGACGCGAAGAGCTTCTTCGACGAAGTGTTCGAGGCCGACGGGACACCCCGCCCGCACTACGCCGACATCATCAAGCGCATCCGATCGCTCTCCCCCGTCGAGTTCGGTCGGCGACGCGCCCTCGCCGATCTGACCTTCCGCAATCAGGGCATCACGTTCACCGTCTACGGCGACGAGTCCGGCACCGAGCGCACCTTTCCCTTCGACCTCCTCCCGCGCATCATTCCCGCCGCCGAGTGGTCCTTGATCGAGGCGGGGCTGATCCAGCGCGTGCGCGCTCTCAATCTCTTCCTGCGGGACATCTACCACGAAGCGAAGATTCTCGACGAGGGGGTCGTCCCGCGAGGGCTCGTCCTCGGCAATCCCGCCTTTCGCCGCGAGGTGCACGGCATCGCCATGCCTCACGACGTGTACACGCACGTGAGCGGCATCGACCTCATCCGGGGCGACGACGGCCGCTACATGGTGCTGGAGGACAACCTGCGGACGCCGAGCGGCGTCAGCTACATGCTCGCCAACCGCATGGTCATGACGCGCACCTTCCCCTTGCTCTTCGAGGGGCGCGGGGTCCGGCCCGTCCAGCACTACACCACTGCCCTCCTCGAGATGCTGCGGAGTCTCTCCCCGCGAGACCTCAAGGAGCCGACCATCGTCCTCCTCACGCCGGGGCTGTACAACAGCGCGTACTTCGAGCACGCCTTCCTCGCCCAGCAGATGGGTATCGAGCTGTGCGAGGGCAGGGATCTCTACGTGGAGGACCGGCGCGTCTGGATGCGCACGACCCAGGGCCGCCAGCAGGTGGACGTGATCTATCGCCGGATCGACGACGATTTCCTCGACCCCGCCGTATTCCGCCCCGATTCGATGCTGGGCGTTCCCGGGCTGCTCCAGGTCTATCGTCAGGGCCGGGTGGCTCTCGCCAATGCCGTGGGCACCGGAGTGGCCGACGACAAGGCCATGTACAGCTACGTGCCGGCCATGATCCGCTACTACCTGGGACAGGAGCCGATGCTGCCGAACGTGCCCACGTTCCTCGGGGCCGAGCCGGATGGCCTCGCCTACATCCTCGACAATGCCGAGTCGCTCGTGATCAAGGCGGTCGGGCAGTCGGGCGGCTACGGCATGCTCATCGGCCCGGAGTCCACCGTCGCCCAGCGCCAGGCCTTTCTCGAGACGGTGCGCGCCGACCCCGCGAACTACATCGGCCAGCCCGTGGTGGCCCTGGGACGGCACCCCTCGTTCTACTCCGACACAGGGTGCTTCGAGCCCTGTCACATCGACCTGCGTCCGTATGTCCTGGTGGGCGAGGACATCACCGTGGTGCCGGGCGGGCTCACGCGGGTGGCCCTGAAGCGCGGCTCGCTCGTGGTCAATTCTTCCCAGGGGGGTGGCTCCAAGGACACCTGGGTGCTGTCGGACACAGGCCAGGCCTGATGCTCAGCCGGATCGCCGAGAACCTGTACTGGATCGGCCGGTACATCGAGCGCGTGGAGAACACCGCGCGCCTCCTCGACGTCAACTACCACGCCATCGTGGAGGCGCCCGTGGTGCCCGGCGCCAAGGGCATCGTCACCGAGCAGTGGGCGCCGCTCCTCGCCCTCACCGGCGATGAAGGAGCATTCCGCGAGCACTTCGACCGGGCGGATGGCCGGACGGTGCCCGAATGGCTCGCCTTTCACCCGCAGAACTCCTCGAGCATCCGCTCGAGCCTGAGCCGCGCGCGCGAGGATGCGCGGGGCTTGCGCGACCGCATCAGCCTCGAGATGTGGGAGACGCTCAACCGCGCCTACCTCGCCCTCTGCTTTTCCACCGAAAGCATTCTCGACGAGGACGGCCTCCACGAGTACTGCGTGGCCGCGCGCGAGGCGAGCCACCTCTTCCTCGGCATCGCGCACGCGACGCTGCCGCGCGACCTCGGATGGTATTTCCTGCTCGCCGGGCACCACCTCGAGAGGGCGGACAATGTGCTCCGGCTGCTCCAGGTCCGCCAGCGGCAGGGCGCGCGCCTCGAGCCGGTGGCCCGCGGCCTCGAGAATCACCGCGGGATGGCGCTGCTCAAGTCGGTGTCGGCCTATGAGGCCTTCCGCAAGCGGCATCACTCCGCCCTCGAGGGGCGCCGGATCGCGGCTTTCCTGCTCCTCGATCCCGACTTCCCTCGAAGCGTGCGTCACAATCTGGCCGCCCTCCACGCGACCCTCGGGAGCATGGAGCGGCTCAATCCGGGGGCGTCCGATTCGGCCACGCGGCAGGCGGGCTGGCTCGCCGCCCGTCTCGAGTACCTGCCGGGGGTGGAGGCCATCCTCGACAGCCGGGAGCCCGGCATCGAGACCCTCCTCGAAGAGGTGGCCGCGATCTCCGACGCCATCAGCTCCACGTACTTCGGCGTGACGGGAACGCTCGAGCCCCGCGAGGCGCAGAGGCAGGGGACGTCGTGACCGCCGCTCCCGACGCGACCGTGCACCTCGCCGTCGTCCATCTCACCGAGTACCGCTATCCCGAGCCCGCGTGGGACTCCTTCAACGAGGTGCGGCTCTTCCCCATGGACGATCACGGCCAGAGCCTCCTGTCGTTCGCGCTGGAGCTCTCGCCGGATGCCACCGTCCGCAATCACACCGACTACTATGGCAATCGGGTCCATCAGTTCCACATCGCGGAATCGCATCGACGGCTGTCCATACAGGCGCGCTCGAGCGTGGTCACGTATCCGCGCGCCGCGCCTATTCCCGTAGCGGCCCGAAGCCTGGCCGAGCTGCGCCCGCGCTTTTTCGACTTTCTCGCGCCTACGCGGCGGGTGCCCCTCGACCGGGACTGGGCGGCGGCCATGCAGGCGCCGGCCTTTCCCGCCGATGGCGACGTGGTCGGCTACCTCTCCCGGCTCACGCGCCACCTGCACGGATTCTTCACCTACCGGCAGGACGTGACGGAGATCGACACGCCGATCGCCGCTTTCGTGGAGGCGGGAGTGGGCGTGTGTCAGGACTACACGCACGCGATGCTCGCGGTGTGCCGGATGCTCGGCATTCCCTCGCGCTATGTCAGCGGCTATCTCGAGACGAGCCCGGGGCGCAATCTCGGCTCGGACGCCTCGCATGCTTGGGTCGAGGCCTATCTGCCGGGCAGCGGCTGGGTCGGCTTCGATCCCACCAATGGCGTGGTGGTGGGACAAACCTACGTCAAGGTCGGCCATGGGCGCGACTACGACGACGTCCCCCCCGTGAGAGGCCTTCGGCGCGGGGGCGGGACGGAGAGCCTGCGCGTGGCCGTCAGCGTGCTGCGGGCTCCCGAGGCCGGGGCCAGCGCCGTGTCCACCGCATAGTCCGGGCGGCTCAGCCGTTCCCGCCGCACGGTTTGATGCTACTATCGCCAACCGTCATGGCTCTTCGCCACGTCGTGTCCACGCTCACCCTCGCGCAGGCCACCGCCATTGCCACCCACGCCATTGCCGCGGGCCGGCGCGAGCGGATGCTCCCGCTGGCCGTGGTGGTCGTGGACGCGGGCGGCCAGATCGTTACCGCGCAGCGCGACGACGGGTGCGGGACGCTGCGCGTGCGCATCGCCCAGGGAAAGGCACGCGGCGCTCTCGGCATGGGCATCCCGTCGCGCACGATTCGCGACCGGCTCCAGAACCGGCCCGCTTTCCAGAGCGCGGTGGCCACCGCCTCCCAGGGACAATTCATCCCCGTGCCGGGCGGCGTGCTCATCCTGGACGGCGACGGCCGGGCGATCGGCGCCGTCGGCATCAGCGGCGACACCTCCGACCGGGACGAGTACTGTGCCATCGAAGGCATCAAAGCCGCGGGGCTGGGATGCGATCCACCCGAGCCCGCGCCCGATTGGCGGGAGTCCGCCCTCTAACGGGGGCTCCGCGTCAACCACAACGCCGTCGGGAAGGAGCCTCCATGCTCGGCCGAATCGCCCTCGCCGTCATGCCGTCGTCCTCTCCACCGGGCAGGACCGCTACGAAGTTCCGCGGGGAGGAGCCGGCTCAGGCTTCCGTCACGATGGGCGGTATTTTGCGCCCCCAGGGCGCCGCCGCCTCGAAGGCGGCGGCCGCCCGCAGGACCATCGCTTCCTGGCGTCGCCGCCCGACGATCTGAAGTCCGACGGGCAGGCCGCTCCTCGTGAAGCCGCAGGGCACCGACATGGCGGGCAGCCCCGTGACGGTGATGCCGTAGGTCAGGAAAAACCACTGTGTGTAGTTGTCGAGCGGCTTGCCGTTGATCTCGGTCGGGTAGGGCAGGTCGACAGAGAAAGGCGGCACGGCCACCGTGGGCAGGATGAGGAGATCGCGCGTCTCCATGAAGGCGCGCACGCGCTGCCACAGCGTGGTGCGGAGCGCATCGGCCCGGCCGATCTCCTCCGGAGAGAGCCTGAGCCCCTGCTCGATATTCCAGACGAGCCCCTTCTGCATCTGGCTCTTCCAGCGCGGAAGCTTGTCGGCATGGTTGGCCACCATGCTGACGCCGCGGGTGCCGAGCACGATGTCGTTGACCTCGCTGAAGTCGCAGCACGCGGATTCGACCTTGGCCCCCAGCGAGCGGAAGACGCGCGTGGCGCCCTCCGCCACCGCGGCCACCTCGGCGTCCACCGGAATGAGACCGCTCAGGTCGGGCGTCCACGCCACGCGCCAGCCCTTGACCGACGGCGAGCGGACGGCGCGGGGGAAAGCGGAAGTGTCTACGTCGTAGGAGATGGGCGCCCGGTCGTCGGGCCCGGCCACCACGGACAGCATCAGGGCGACATCGGCCACGGTGCGGGCCATGGGGCCCGTCACGCCGATCGAGTCCCAGCCGATGAGCTTCGGATAGTACGGTACGAGTCCGGGACTCGTCCGGAAGCCGACCACGCCGCAAAATGCGGCGGGCGTGCGCAGCGAGCCGCCCGTATCCGAACCTTGGGCGAGGGGGCCCATGCCCGTGGCGAGCGCCACCGCCGCGCCCCCGCTCGAGCCCCCGCAGGTCAGGGCCGGGTTCCACGGATTGCGCGTGGCGCCGAAGACCGCGTTGAAGGTGTTGCCGCCCGCGCCGAACTCGGGAGTATTGGTCTTGCCGAGCACGATGGCTCCGGCCGCCTTGAGACGCTCCACGATCAGGGAGTCCTCGGTGGGCACGTGGTCCTCGAAGACCTTGGAGCCCCACGTCGTACGAATGTCCTTGGTCTGGGTCAGGTCCTTGATCGTCACGGGCACGCCGTGGAGGGGCCCGGGCTTCCTGCCCTTCCGCTTGAGGGCCGCGGTGGCCGCCTTCGCCTCCCTGAGGGCGGACTCGCGGGCGAGGGTCACGATGGCATTCAGCTTGGGATTGACGGCGTCCACACGGGCGAGCACGGCCTGCATCACCTCGAGCGGGGAAGCCTTGCCCGTGCGGTAGAGGCGCTGGAGCTCGGTGGCGGGCGTGAAGCAGAGATCGCGGTCGGACACGGTGACCTCCCATGAGGGCGGGCTAGAGTATGAGAACGCGGTAGCTTGGCAAGTTCTGCCTTACTCCACCGGACCGATGCCCCGGCGCCGGAAGATCCGCTTGAGCCGGGCCGTATGACGTCCCCCGTGGAGATTCCGGTCCGCGTCGAGAACGGCTCGCGCTCCCCGCGCGAAGGACGTGAAGCCGTCGAGCTGAAAGTGGCTGTCGATGATGATGCGGTCCGCCATGGGTCGCGTGAGGGCCTTCCAGATGTCCCACAGGGTGGCCGACCAGATCTGCCCGTTGTCGTGCTCGTCGGCATTCGTCCCGTGATCGAAGCTCTCGTAGGTGAGGGCGGAGTCGAGGCGCCGGACGCCGGGCGGTGTGCCGTCGCCGCGCGCGCCGTCCCAGCTCATCACCGTGTCGAGATAGTCATCGGGCTTCCGGCCCGCGAAGAAGCTGGCCGCGAGATAGTCGCCGAACCCTTCGCCCATCGCCGCCGCTTCCTGCGTCTGCCCGAAGTCAGGGCAGATGGCGTCCTGGAGCGCGTGGCCGAACTCGTGGAGCACAGTCTCGCCGTCCTCGGCGTCGTCGATGTCGCCGGTCCCGAAGGTGAGCGTCCGCTCCCCCGGGCTGTACCACGAGTTGTCGTCGCGCGTGCCGCGGGCGTTCACGCGGATCGGCTCGCGGAAGATGCGGCGGGCCCCTCGGTAACCGAGCCTCTCCAGGTAGGTGATGGCCTCGTTCACGTGGTAGTAGGACGAGACTTCCTCGAAGCCCATCCGGAGGCTCGGCATGACGAAGTCGAGGCGCGGGCTCGAGACACGCGGCCTCGTGAGCCGGGTGCTGACACGCCGGCCATCGAGCCGGTTCTTGCCGCGCAGGCCGGTGAGGGTCACCGGGGCGTAGGCGTTAATCGGGGGACGCTGCACCCGGCCGTTGGCGTCGAGGGGCTCAAAGCCATGAGCGCGGGCCATCGGATTGGGCAGAAAGACGGTCGCGCGCCCCGTCGCCTCGGCCAGATTGTCGACCCGGGAGATGATGTTGCCCGTGATGGCGTGCACGTACACGATGACCTCGGCGCGGGGCCTGCTCCGATGGACGCGTACACGCCAGGCGGGATGGAGGAGCCGCCTCGACGGGTACCAGAGAAGCTCCGGGCGCCCGACCACGCGCATGCTCCCCTTGGCGTGTCCGACCGCGGCGAGAGCGAGCCGCACCGCGCGGCGCTCGGGGAGACTCGGCTCGTGCGTCTTACGCAGAAGGTCTTCCGGCACCGCGCGGCTCTTCACGAGATAGACGCGGCGGTCGCGGCCGATATGCACGGTGACGTAGGCCCGGTGAATGCGGCGGCGGCGCCAGATCTGCTGGTAGATGACGTGATCCGCGCCGAGGCCGTGGATCACCCGACGGAGATCGAGGCGATCGAGCGCGTCGGTGATACCGAGGTGCTCACGGTTGGCCTGGAGAAATTGCCAGGCGATGCTCCGGGGCGTCCCCGTGCCCCGCTCGCTCCGGAAGCCCCAGAGCTCTTTCGGGGTGGCGTAGTTCTTCCCCGGTATGGCCTTGAACGAGCTCGCGGCGAGAGTCTTCATCACACCAACCGCGGGTCAGGCCCGCGTGGTGCGGTCAGAGAACCTTGCGGGGATCCAGTGCGTCACGGAGACCGTCGCCGAGGTAGTTGATGCTGAGCACGGTGAGGAAGATGGCCGTACCCGGGAAGATCGCCCAGTGCGGGGCGAAGTCGAGATTGTCTTTGGCGTCGAAGAGGATGCGGCCCCAGGTCGGGATATCCGGGGGGAACCCCAGACCGAGAAAGGACAGCGTGGACTCGGCGAGAATGGCCGCCGCCACGTCGAGGGAGCCGGCCACGATCACGGGGCCGAGGGCGTTCGGCAGGATGTGGCGGACGATCTGTCGCAGTGGCTTGGCGCCCAGGCCCCGGGCGGCTTCGACGAACTCTTTCTCGCGGAGCGACAGGAATTGCGCGCGGACGAGCCGCGCGACGGGCATCCAGCGGAGTCCACCTATGACGGCAACGATCATGATGAACACGCCGGCTTCGGAGCCGAAGGCTTTCTTCAGCACGTCACGGAAGAGATACACGATGAGCAGGAGGAGCGGCAGCTGGGGCAGGGCGAGGAAGAGATCCGTGACGCGCATGAGGGCATTGTCGATGACCCCGCCCGCTTGGCCGGAGATGGCGCCCACGGCGGTGCCGACGGTGATGGCGATGAGCATGGCGGCCACGCCGACGGCGAGCGAGATGCGCCCCCCGTAGAGCATGCGCGCGAGGATGTCCTGGCCCAGATCGTCCGTGCCCATGGGATGCGCCCACGACGGCCCTTTGAGCTTCGCCTTGAAGTCGATCTCGTTGATGGGCACCCGGTAGACGAGGGGCCCCACGAGCACGGCAAACACCATGATGGCGAGGGTGGCCGTCCCGAACATGGCGAGCCGGTGCCGGCGGAAGCGCCGCCACGCATCGGCGGCCAAGGATTCGGGGGGCCGCCGCGTGGCCACCACCACCCGATCGAGCACGACCTCGGTCGCCGCCCCGTTCGCCATGGCCTTTACCGGAAGGAGATCCGCGGATCGAGCCAGCCGTAGACCAGGTCCGCGATGAGGTTGAACAGCACGACGAGCGCAGAGAACACAAAGGTGATGGACATGATCACCGGGGTGTCGTTGGACAGGATGGAGCTGATGAGGAGCGAGCCGATGCCCGGCACGCGGAAGATCTGCTCCGTGATGACGGCGCCCGTGAAGATGCCCGGGATCTGCAGGGCGACCAGGGTGACCACGGGGATGAGGGCGTTGCGCACCACGTGCTTGAGGATGGTCGCCTTCTCAGAGAGGCCTTTGGAGCGGGCGGTGTTGACGTAGTCGAGCCGAACCACCTCCAGGACGGCGGAGCGGACGAAGCGTGTCATGGCCGCGCCCTGGAAGAGCCCGAGCACGGCGATGGGCATGATGGCCTGCCGGGCCATCTCCCACGCCCAGCGCCAGCCCGTGGCGCTGATGTCGGCGCGGTAGATGAAGGGCAGCCAGTCGAGGTGGATGCTGAAGAAGAGGATGAAGAGCAGGCCGGTGAAGAAGGTGGGAAGCGAGAAGCCGATGAAGGCGAAAGTGGTCGTGAGCTGGTCGAAGAAAGAGTACGGGCGCACGGCCGAGTAGACGCCGATGGGAAGGGCGACGAGGAGTCCGAAGAGCTGGGCGGTGCCGAGGACGAAGAGCGTGGTGGGGAGCCGCTGCATGATGAGCGTGGAGACGTTGATGCGGCTCACGAAGGAGAAGCCCCAGTCGCCCTTGACCATGGCGGTGACCCAACGCAGATAGCGCACGGGGATCGGGTCATCGAGCCCGAACTGCGCGCGGAGGTTCGCGCGGACCTCGGGCGGCACGTTTGGATTTGTCGCGAGCTCTTCGAAGGGATCGCCCGGAGCGAGGGCGAGCACGGTGAAGAGGACGAGGCTGATGCCGAGCAGGGCGGGGATGGAGATCAGGAGGCGTCGGAGGAAGTACTTGGACATCGCTCAGCGCGAGCGGGGGACCGGACCCGTGGGCCCGGTCCCCCGAAGCCCTTCTAGGCCTCGCGGTACCAGTTCTGCAGGTTCCAGAAGTCGGAGTCCCAGCCACTCTGCTCCAGCTTCAGCTTGCTCGCGATGGCGCGCACGCGCGGCCGCCAGACCACCGGGATCACCACCACGTTCTGGATGGCGAGATCGTTCATCTTGATGTACATGCCGGCCCGCTTGACCGGGTCCAGTTCGCCTTCCGCGGCCTTGTAGAGCTTGTCGACCTCCTCGTTCCGCCAGCGGGTGATGTTGCGGCCCTGCCACTTGTTCTCCTTCGAGGAGACTTCCCACGACGTGAACGCAATCATGAACAGCTCGGGATCCGGCTGCGTCATGGTGGTGGTGTACATCTGGATGTCGGTGGAGAAATGCGGGTATGTGTCGAGGTTGGCCGGGTCGGACGAGAAATAGACCGAGGCGGTCACGGACTTGATCTCCATGTCGATCCCGGCTTTCCCGGCGGCCTGCTTCACGACCTGCTGGGTCTTCTGCCGCGACGCGTTGATCGACGTCTGGTACACCATCTTGAGCTTGACGCCGCCCTTCTCGCGGATGCCGTCGCCCCCGCGCTTCCAGCCCGCCGCATCCAGGATCTGGTTGGCCTTGTCGACGTTGAACTCCCACTTGGTGTTCTTGGACTGGAAGCGGGCGGGCGCGTTCAGGTAGTTGGCGGTGGAGATGCCGGTGCGGCCGTATATAGACTCCTGGATCGCTGCGCGATCCACCACCAGGTTCAGCGCTTGACGGACGGCGGGGTCAGAGAGGAAGGGGTGCTTGGTCTTGATGCTGGACCGCTCGCCGTCCACGTCCTTCCACGGGTCCGTGAAGTTGCACTGGATGTGCTCGATATCGCCGCCCGCCACGATGTCCACCTTGCCCTTGCCGCCCTGCTCCATACGCTTGAGGATCTCGTCCTCGACCTGCAGGTTCCACGCATAATCGAACTCGCCGGTCTGGATCACCGCCCGCGCGGCGGAGACGGCATCGCCGCCGCCCTTCATCTCGATGGTGTCGAAGAACGGACGGTTCGGCATGTGGTAGGTCGGGTTGAGCTCCCCCTTGACGATGTCGCCCGGCTTGAAGTCCACGAAGCGGTACGGCCCCGTGCCCACCGGCTTGAGGTTGGCCGGCGCCTCCCGCGACTTGCCGCCCTTGAAGGGCTCGAACACATGCTTGGGAATGATCATGCCGCGTACCCCGACGAAGGCGTCGGCCCAGAACGGCGTGGGCTTGGCAAGGGTGACGCGGACGCTCAGGGCGTCGATCTTCTCGACCTTGATGTCCTTGTAGGTGGCGATGCAGTAGGCGGCGGTGGCGGGGTCGGCCGCGTACTCCCAGTTGAAGACGACATCGTCGGCGGTGAAGGGCTTGCCGTCGTGCCACTGCACGTCCTTCTTGAGCTTCCACACGATGGTCTTGCCGTCCTTGGACAGCCCACCGTTCTGCGTGGTCGGCACTTCCGCGGCGAGGACCGGCGACAGGTTGCCGTCGGGATCCCACGACGCCAGGGGCTCGTAGAAGATGCGCGAGCCGTCCTGGTCCTTGGTGCCGACGGCGAAGTACGGGTTGAGCAGGGTCGCGCCCTGCCACCACAGCGTCTTGAGGGCTCCACCGCCGCCTCGCTTGGTCGGCTTGTAGACCAGCTTCGACTGCGCCTGGACCACGCCGGCCGAGGCGAGCATCTGGGCCGCCATGGGCGCGGTCAGCCCCAGGCCGACCATCATCTGGACGAAGCCGCGCCGGCTCAGGCGGCCGGCCTTGACGTGGGTGATCAGTTCCTTCAGCCCGTACTCATCCATGGGAAGCCTCCGTAATGACCGCGGGCGGGGGCTCCGCGGCGTGGTATGTCGCTATGGTAGGTCGGCAGTGACCGAATGGTTGCGTCTTTATAAACTTGCGTTTCCGCGGTGTCAAGGCAGTCTAGGCTTGGCGGTACCAGTGGGAGAGCCGCCAGAGCGTCACGTCCCAGCCCGAGAGCTCGAGGCCCTGGAGCTTGGTGGCGGCCGCCGAGACGCCGTTACGCCACACGATGGGAATGACCACGACGTTCTGGATTGCGAGATCGTTCATCTTGATGAACAGCGCCGCCCGCTTGACCGGGTCCATTTCGCCCTCGGCGGAGCGGAAGATGCGGTCGTACTCCTCGTTGCGCCAGCGGGTGATGTTCCGCCCCTGCCACTTGTTGTCCTTGGAGGCGGTCTCCCACGAGGTGAACTGGTTCATGAAGTACTGCGGGTCGGGCGCCCCCATGGTGGTGTTGTACATCTGGATGTCCGCGTAGAAATGCGGGTAGGTGTCCGGATTGGCGGCATCGGAGGCGAAGAAGACCGAGGCGACGACGGACTTGAGCTCCATCTCGATGCCCGCTTTGGCGGCCGCCTGCTTCACGATCTGTTGGGTTTTCTGGCGCGGGGCATTGGTCGAGGTCTGGAACACGAGCTTGAGCTTGACCGCGCCCTTCTCCCTGATCCCGTCCCCCCCGCGCTTCCAGCCGCCGGCGTCCAGCGCCTGGTTCGCCTTGTCCACATTGAACTCCCAGCGCGTGTTGCGGGAGTAGTAGCGGGAGGGCGAGTTGAGGAAGTTGGCGGATGTCCTGCCCCCCCGGCCATAGATCTGCTCCTGCACGGCGCCGCGGTCCACGAGCAGGTTCAAGGCCTGCCGGACCGCGGGATCGGTGAGAAACGGATGCGTGGTCTTGAGGCTCGACCGCTCACCGTCGACTTCCTTCCCGGGGTCCGTCTGGTTGAGCTGGATATGCTCGGGATTCCCCGTCGCCCAGATCTCGATGCGCCCCTTGCCGCCCTGCTCGAGGCGGCGGAGGATGTCATCCTCCACCTGGAGGTTCCACGCGTAGTCGTACTCGCCCGTCTGGAGCACGGCCCGCGCGGCCGAGGTCGCGTCTCCGCCGCCTTTCATCTCGAGCGTGTCGAAGAACGGCCGATTCGGCACGTGATAGGTCGGGTTGGTCTCCGCCCGCACCACGTCACCGGGCTTGAACTCCACGAACTTGTAGGGCCCGGTACCCACGGGCTTGATATTGGCGGGCGCCTCGCGGGACTTCGAGCCCTTGTAGGCTTCGAAGAGATGCTTGGGGATGATCATGCCGCGATAGCCGCAGAAGGCGTCGAACCAGAAGGGCTGAGGCTTGCTGAAGACGAGCTTGACCGCGTGCGAATCGATCTTCTCCGCGCGCTCCACACCGGTATAGGAGCCGCTCGTCACCGCGGCCGTGGCCGGGTCGGTCGCGAACTCCCAGTTGAAGATGACGTCATCGGCGGTGAAGGGCTTGCCGTCGTGCCAGGTGACGCCTCGCTTGAGCCGCCAGATCACCCACGTTCCGTCCTTGGCCAAAGTCCCGCGCGGCCCGCTGGGTATTTCGGCGGCGAGGATGGGCACGAGGTTTCCGTCCGGATCATAGGAGCAAAGCGGCTCGTAGAAAATGCGCGCGGCATCCTGGTCCTTGGTGCCGGTGGCGAAGTGGGGATTGAGAAGCGTAGGCGCCTGCCACCAGAGAATCCTCAGCGGTCCGCCGCCCCCCCGCTTGGTGGGGGTGAAGACAGGGTTCTTCGCCTGGGCCCGGGCCACGCCGGCGGAGGCGAGCATCTGCGCGGCAAGGGGCGCGGTGAGCCCGAGGCCGACCATCGTCTGCACGAAGCCTCGACGGCTCACGCGTCCGTGCCGCACGTCTTCGATCAATTCGCGAAGCTTCCGCTCTTCCATTCAGGGTCTCCCGCGCCTAGAGCGCTCTGATGAGGCATCGCCCGCCGCGCGCGTCGACGCTTCGCCGCGGCAGTGCGTCACGCTAGTCGGCACGCGCGCTCAGCATCCTGACCGCCACGTCGATGGCCTCGAGCATACTTTCGGGGTTGGCGATGCCCTTCCACGAGCGATCGAACGCCGTACCGTGGTCGACGGACACCCGCAGGAAGGGCAAGCCCACGGTCACGTTGACGCCGGAAAGCCCCGTCCACTGACCACGCGCTTCGTCGTAGGTGAAACCGAGCGTCTTGACGGGCACGTGGCCCTGATCGTGGTACATGGCGACGACGATGTCGAACTCGCCGCCTCGCGCCCGCGAGAAAAGCGTGTCGGCCGGGAGGGGGCCGTAGACGTCGAGCCCTTCTCGACGTGCCACCTCCATGGCCGGGATGATCTGCGTCTTCTCCTCGTCGCCGAAGAGCCCGTCCTCTCCGGCATGCGGATTGAGGCCGCACACGGCGATGCGGGGCCGGGCTACGCCCAGCCCCTTCATGGTCTGCTGCGCGAGCCTGATGACGCGCAGCACGCGGTCCTCGGTGCAGAGATCGGGCACGCGCCGGAGGGCTACGTGGGTCGTCACGTGGATGACCTTGAGCTCTCGGCCCATGAGGAGCATGGCGAAGTCTTTCGTGTCCGACAGCTTGGCCAGGATCTCGGTGTGCCCCGAGTGCGGCACGCCGGCGGCGGCGAGGGCTTCCTTGTTGACGGGGGCCGTGATCATGCCGTCGATCTCGCGGGATTGGCAGAGCCTCACGCCCTTCTCGATATAGGCGTAGGCCGCGCGGCCGGCTCCGGCGCTGACCTGGGCGCGAGGCAGGGTGGCGGCGTCGACATTCGCCAGATCCAGGCATTCGAGCGTGCCGGGCTCGAAAAGGCACTCGGCGGGCTTCGCCACGGCATGGAGGGTGAGAGGCGAGCGAAGAAGGGTGAGCGTGGCATCCATCACCGAGCGGTCACCGATCACCATCGGCCGGCATGAAGAGACAACCTCGGGGGCGGTGAGCGCTTTGGTGGTGATCTCGGGCCCGACCCCGGCGGGATCTCCCATGGTGATGCCGAGTAGCGGACGACGGATAGCCATCACGCGGACCCTTTCGCGGAGGCGGCGAAGAGGCCAGCTGAGCCGAATCCGCCGGACTTGGTAAGCACGGGTAGGGGAGGTGTGCCGTCGACGATGAGGCGTCCCAAAGCGAGCCCGCTCGCAGGCGCGCCGTCGATCTCGAGATGATGGGCGCCGATCGCTCGCAGCACGGCCAGGGCAGTTTCGCCACCAGAGAGGACGATGAGAGACGGGCTGGTTTCGAAGAGCACGGCTCGAGCCGCGACGGCGAGACGCTGGGCCACCCGGTCGCGTGCTCCGTCCAGGGCGTCACCGCTTGCGAGGAAGGCGGGGCGGCCCGCGCGGATCTCGTCGATGACCTGACCGAGCTCGGGCTCGCGCGGTCCGTCGATCCGCGCGCCGACCACCCCTGAACCTTCGAGGTCGCGTATCTGGGCGCGCGTGGTCGGGTGTCGGCTGCCTGCCACGATCAGCCAGGCGCCGGGCCCCGGCATAGGCGGGGCAGGCGTGGCATGGCCCCAAGCCGCCGCCGCAGCGGCCGCGAGCCCGGCCGACCCCACGAGGATGATCTCGGCGTGGCCGAGCGCAGCGCGCGCCAACGCGTCCAGGTCTTCGTCCGTCTCGGCATCGGCCGCCACCAGCCCGCGCCGCCCGCGCAATGTCCGCTCGAGTTCCTCGCGAGGGCCACGGATCTCCTTGAGCGGAAGCAGCGATACGGGCAGGCCCGAGTTTCGGGCGAGGATATCGACCACGTCGGACGTCGCGCCTGGGTAGTGGGGATCTCGCCCCATGGCCGACTCATGGACGGGGACGCCGTGCACCGACAGGAGGCCGTGGACGACGGTGCGGCCCTGGGCGGGGAAGGCCGGGCAGACGAGCGCGGCCCGGGCCCCTATGCCTTCGACAAGAGCATCGAGCTCGGCGGCGATGGGGCCACGGAAGGTGGAATCGATTTTCTTGAAGACCGCGTGATCGACCAGGCGCGCCCTCGCGGTCGTGGTCAGGCGCCGCATAGCCGACGCTGCCTCGGCGGCGGGGAGAGCGCGAGTCTCGATGTCCAGAGCCACCGCATCCAGGCCCGGGCCGGGGAACTCCGGCGCGACGAAGACGCCGACCAGGCCTTGTCCGGCAAAGAGGGCACCGGTGTCGCAGGCACCGGTCAGGTCATCGGCGATGATCGTGACGCCCATGGATGTCCTTGTAAGCTATCACAAAGGGCCGAAGGCATGAGGTCCACCCCGCCCATGTATACTCGGGGCGCCATGTGGTCCCCCGTCTGGCGCATCGCTCTGGCCGTGCTCGTTTGTGTCGGGGTGCCTGCCGCAGCGGCGGTGGATCCGGCAAAAGAGCTCGACCTCATCAAGCCCAATCGCCAGCAGCAGGCCAAGGACTTCAAGGTCGCCTCGCTCGACGGCAGCGGGCTCCGACTCGCCGATCTCAAGGGCAAGGTGGTGTTCCTGAATCTCTGGGCAACCTGGTGCCCGCCCTGCAAGGAAGAGATGCCCGCCATGGAGCGCCTCTGGCGGCGCTACAAGGATCAGGGGCTGGTGGTGATCGCCCTCAGCATGGACTCGGGTGGGGCCAAGGCGGTCAAGCCGTACATCGAGCAGTCCAAGTACACCTACCCGGTGGGCCTCGACCCGAAGATGGAGGTGGCGCAGCTCTACGGCGCGCGCTCCGTCCCATCGACTTTCATCATTGACCGGAGCGGTACGCTCCGCGCCATTGCGCTTGGTCCTCGCGACTGGGACGGCAAGGCGGCCTTGGCCTACATCGAAGCCCTGTTAAAGGATGGCAAGCCGCGTGGCTGAGTCGCTGGGCATCCTCGTCGCCTTCTCCGCCGGGCTTTTCTCATTCCTCTCGCCCTGCGTGTTGCCGCTGTTCCCCTCCTATCTTTCCTTCGTGACGGGGATGTCCGTGGATCGGCTGACCTCGGAGGTCTCGGTCTCTGAGCGTTCGCGAATCCTCCTCCATTCGCTCGCCTTCATCGGCGGCTTCACGGCGGTCTTCGTGAGCCTGGGGGCTTCTTTCAGCGCCGCGGGCCAATTCTTCCTCGAATACCGCGACTGGATCAGGATCGCCGGCGGCATCCTGATCATTTTCTTCGGGCTCTATATCGCCGGGATCTTGCAGTGGGGTGTGCTCGGCCGCACGCGCCAGCTCCAGATCCGCAGCAAGCCCGCGGGCTTCATCGGCTCCTTCGCGGTGGGGCTGACCTTCGCGATCGGCTGGACACCCTGCGTCGGCCCTATCCTGGGCGCGATCCTCACCCTAGCGAGCAGCGAGAGCACGGTCGGGCATGGCGTGGGGCTGCTCCTGGCATATTCCGCCGGTCTCGGCTTGCCGTTTCTCGTTTTTTCTCTTGGCTTGGGTGTTTTTCTCCGCTTCTTCAAGCGCTACCGGCCGTTCATCCCGGTGGTGGAGCGGGCGGCCGGCGTCCTGCTCATCGTGGTGGGCGTGCTCGTCGCGACCAACTACTACATTCTTCTGAACTCGTGGACAGTCAGCCTCACCCCGGAGTGGCTGCTCCGGCGACTTTAGGTTCTACGCCCCGCGTCGGGTTATTCTCGCGCCATGAGCCCGGAGGAGGGCAATGGCAGCGAGACAGAGCAACGGGCCCGCAGAGTAAGACTCCGGATTGCTTTTTTCCTCACCTCTCTGGTTGCCCTCAGTGTCGTGGTGACGCTGCCCTTTTCGGTGAAGAGCGTGGTCGACGACATCCTCGGCCCCGTGACGGGGCGGGTGGTCAAGATCACGAGGGACAGGCCGGACGCCGCCCATCGCAACCACACCAAGCTGCACATGGCCTTCGTGTCCATCGACGAGACCCAGCTCCTCGCCTCGATCCGGGTCTCCGGACACCACGTGTGTGTCGCGTGCGACTGGAGCGACCGGGTGCTCTTCGTCTCGGTGACGCAGGACGACCTGGATGCCGACGGCATGCCCCCGTCGGTCAGCGTCACGCTGCCCCAAGGCAGCGCGGAGATCTCCGAGGTCATACAGCCCCCGGTTCGAGGGCATCCGATCCACTATCCGTTCGACAGCTACCACCTTGTCGTCGGCGTGATACTTCAGCGTCTGCGCCCGAACAGTCCACCGCAGACCCTGTCCACCGCCGAAGCCAAGGGGCACCTCTTTCTGTCTGTGCAGGAGCTGCTCCCGCGCCAGGCGATGACCGGGCCGGTCATGCTCGATCGGGACAGCATTCGGGCGGCCGACGACCCCTTCGAGTATGTCGAGGCCTTCGAGATGGGCTTGGAGCGACCCCGGTACCTCCGGGTGCTCGCCGTGATG
>Ga0137407_10001064_pt1 | contig 17972 bp, 20 predicted proteins | sample CZOMad2_2_16fung_FD_108410 | JGI IMG/M metagenome (GOLD analysis project Ga0137407, IMG submission 108410) | Vadose zone soil fungal communities from Angelo Coast Range Reserve, California, USA - CZOMad2_2_16fungal (Illumina Assembly) | ecosystem: Environmental > Terrestrial > Soil > Vadose... | reverse complement strand
TATCCCGCCATCGGCCATTTCCTGCACATGAGCGACCACGCGTTCGGGGTCTGGGCCGGGCTCGCGGTCGACAACACCGCCGAAGCGGCCGCCGCGGGCGCCATCTACTCGGACGCGGCCGGCAAGGTGGCCGTGCTCACGAAGGCGACGCGCAACGCGATGATCGGCTTCGTGGTGCTGGGGTATGCCGTGTACTGGGCCTCCCGCGGCCAGGCGAAGACGGTGGAGGGAAAGGCGGCCTTCCTCTGGCAAAAGTTCCCGAAGTTCGTGCTCGGGTTCCTCTTCATCTCGCTCCTGGCGACCTTCCACACCTTCGACAAAGCGCAGATTGCCTCGCTCGCGAACCTCTCGCGCTGGGCTTTCCTGCTCACCTTCGCGGGGGTGGGCCTGAAGACCGACTTCCGCGAGATCCGCCGGCAGGGCGCGCGACCGTTCATCGTCGGCGCGCTGGCCGAGCTGACCGTGACCGCGGTGACTCTCGGCCTGGTGCTGGCCGCGGCGGCGATCTTCAGCCTGTGAGGATCAGGCGAGGTTGAAGCTCAGCTCGCCGAGCTTCTCGACGCTGCAGGCGACCTCGTCGCCTGCCTTGAGCCACACCTGCTCCGCCTCGGGCTTCCCCAGGATCACTCCCTCGGGCGTCCCGGTGGAGAAGATGTCGCCAGGCTTGAGCGTGAAGATCGAGGAGGCGTAGGCGATGATCTGCGCTACCGGGAAGATCATGTCCGAGGTGTTCGAGGACTGGCGCTGCTCGCCGTTCACGCGGCATTCGATGGCGAGCTTCTGCGGATCTCCCACGATGTCCGCCCCGACCAGGTACGGGCCCACCGGGAAGAACCCGTCGGGAGTCTTGCCGATCATGAACTGTGAGCCCGACCTGCCGTCCCGGAGTTGCAAATCGCGGGCGGAGAAGTCGTTGCCGGTGGCGTAGCCGAACACGTAGCTCAAGGCATCTGCTTCGCTCACGTCGCGCGCGGTCTTTCCCATGATGACTTGAAGCTCGACCTCGTAGTCGAACTTCTTCGCCGCCTTGGTGGGGAGCCGGATGGTGCCTCGATGCGCCAGGAGCGAGTTGTTGTACTTGTTGAACAGCACAGGCGCGGTGGGCATCGGCACTTTCACTTCCATCACGTGCTTCCTGTAGTTGAACCCGAGCATGATGATCTTCTCGGGGTCGGTGATGCAGGGACCGAACTACGCCTCGCTCTCCGCGATGGTCGCGTTCTTCGGCGCCGCCTGGATCACCTTGCGCAAGCCGTCCGCGTTCTTGCCGGCGATGACCTCATCCGTGTTCGCTGGCACCGCGACCTTGAGCTGCTTTCCGGCCGCCGCGACGTCCAGGATGCGATCGCCCTGCTTCACTCCCAGCCCGGAGCGCAGATTGCAGTAGGTGTAGCCGCGCAGAGACGGCCCGCCCTCCCCGGCCTGCGGTCCTTGCGCCGCCTTTGCCGCGCGCGCCTTGAGCAGCTTCCCCATTACCGCAGCCGCCCCTGCCGTCTTGAGCAACGTCCTTCGCGTCGGTGCCATGTACCCTCCAGGAGGGCCGGCATCTTCAACGATCGAGGCTGCTTGTCCAGCCCCGACGCGGCAATCTGAGACGAATGGCGGAGGAGGCAGGATTCGAACCTGCGAGCCCTTGCGGGCCAGTGGTTTTCAAGGCCGCTCCGCGCGGTGAAGCGCGGCGAAGGCCAGCCACGGCGCGGAAGGAAATCGCGGCGTTGACCGACTTCTCGTTCCGCCCCTTCACCGGCCTTGGCTCCGTTTCGCTGCACGCGAGTTACGGTAGAGTTACGCTGCCGTCTCTGGAGGCTCCGACGTAGCCCATGTCGCTCTGGTATAAGCCGGCAGCAGCAATCACCTGGCAGGACGTCGTTGACTTCTGCGACGCTGGGTACACCGAAGGCGTCAGGGTCGACTACAAGGAGGACTTTCCCGACAAGGACAAGCTCGAGAAGACCGTCGCGGCGCTGGGGAACACGCTCGGCGGGGTCATCCTGGTCGGCATCAAGGCCGACCGGGTTACGAACAAGCCGGTGGCGCCGTACGAGGGCATCGTCATCCCGAAGGGCACCACCGAGCGAATCGACAAGATCTGCCTCGACAACATCTACCCGAGCCTTCTCCCCGAAACGATCGCCGTCATGCGACCGGAGGCGTCCGGACGCGGCGTGATCGTCGTGCGTGTGCCGGAAAGCGTTCAGGCGCCACACGCGATCCAGAACCGGACGGCCATCTACGTTCGACGGGACGATCACTCTGACCCGGAAGAGCTTGCCAGTCTCGGCTGGATCGAGCACCTGCTGCACCGGCGCACCAACCCGGAAGCGAAGCGGCTGGCGTTGCGGCAGGCGGCCATCGAGCGCGTCCGCCAAACAGCTGCGTTCACGCCTCTGATGACACTCGCGGTGTCTCCGACGTATCCGGCCCGACCCCTTCAACCGGACCGAGCCGTGCTGGATTGGGCCTCTTCCGGTCGTTACAGCCAAGGGCGCGAGACCCCAATCCAGCCGTGTGCCGGGGGCGTATTCCAGATCCGGCGTGGCCGGCTTGCAAACGCCCCGGACACCGTGATCAGGGATTACATGGAGCTTCGTTCCGTGGGATTCGCCTTCTTCTCGGACGTGGCCGACGTGCGCAAGCCCGGCAAAAACGACTACGTCCCCGAGCGCTACGTCGAGCAGAAGGACCTCATCGAGTTTACGCTCAACGGGCTCGCGGACGCGCACGCCTTTCTCGCCAAGCTCGGGTATGGAGGGACCGTCACGGCGACGCTCGAACTTCTGGGGGTGGCCGGGTGGGGCATCCAGCTGGAGAACGGCATGCCCGAAAACGTGTCTGCGCTCTCTCGCGACCAGGACGTCCAGGCCGAAGCCACGGTCGTGGAGCCCATGCTCTTCACCGAGGAAACGGCGAGGGGGCTCATCAACCAGATCCGCTGGGCGATGGGGTTCGCAACCGAGAGCAGAGCGAGCCCACTCTACCAGGGGCTGCTGCGCGACGCCGCACGGCGCGGCTGATCGCCCGGGCTGATTGGCAAACTAACCAGCGGCACTTCTCCCCTGCGGAGCAGCGGAAGGATGCCGCACAGGCCCGATTCTCCCCTGTGGTCCGAGCGCAAGCTGCGCGCGTGATCGGCCCGGCATCAACGCGCCCTGGTGGTCCATGGAGTCCGTCCACCGTCGCCACAGCCGCGATCAACGCCGGAATGTGATTCACCTCTTCCGGCTGAGCTTCCACGGCCTACCGCAGGTGACGACGCCACATGCACCGGCGTGCACGCGATGCGCGCTACGCCGTTGACCTTGGCACTCCGTTCGCGACCAGCTTCCAGGCGGAGGCCCCGAGTGCCGACCGCGTGGAGGCAACGGACATGGCGAAGAACAAGGTCGGGAAGGCGAAGCCGGAGTCGAAGAGCGCAGTGCACGCGGGCATGGCGCCGGGGTTCGTCTCGGCGCCCAAGCCTGTGTTGGTGGAGGAGCGGGAGCCCGGCAAGGTGAAGGTCACCGAGCTGGAGCGCGCGGTGCTCACCGCCGCGTGGGGCTCGCAGTACCACGACGGCCGCTTTCCGGTCGGCGACGGCCAGTGGGCTGAAGTGGAGCACCTCGGCAAGAGCGCACAGGGCGCCGTTGCCTCCTGCGTGAAGAAAGGCTGGCTGCTCGTGCAGGGCAGCGGCAAGAAGGGCGACGAGGTCGTCCACATCATCACCGCCGCGGGGGCCGCCGCCATCGGGATGCCGAGCACCCGCGAGGAGTGGGAGAAGGCGAAGGCCATCGGGGCGCAGACCTCGGCATCGGCCGAGCCGGCCGCTGGCACGACGCAGGCAGAGGTCCCGGCCGCGGGCCCCGCCCCGGAGGCTCCCATCGCTCCTGGGGCACCGGCGGCGATCACGGCTGAAGTTCCGGCCACCGCCCCGGCCGCCAAGGTGAAGGCGAAGAAGGCCGCTAGGTCGAAGGAGCCGCAGGTGAGTACCGCCGGCAAGCCGCTGCCATGCACCGGGACGGCGAGGTGCCGCTGCGCGCCAGACCGCAAGAGCTGCCTGAACGCGAAGGCGCCGGTGGTGGTGCCCAAGAAGCCCGAGGTGAAGGCGTGACCGTCGCTGCGTACCAGCGGGTCTCCACCGGCGGGCAGAGCACCGACAACCAGCGCCCCGACCTGGAGCAGATGGCCGCCGGGCGCGGCTGGTCGGTCTCGCGCTGGTACGTGGACCAGGCGGTGTCGGGGCGGGCGCAGGTCAGGCCCGCCTTCGACGAGATGATGGCGGACGCGCGGCGGGGCAGGCTGCGCGTCCTGCTCATCTGGAGCCTCGACAGGTTCGGCAGGAACATGCACCGCACCATCGGGGACGTGCTCGAGCTGGACCGGCTCGGCGTCCAGGTGGTGAGCGCCAAGGAGAGCTGGCTTGACCAGCAAGGGCCGCAGAGGTCGCTTCTGCTCGCGGTCCTGTCGTGGGTCGCGGAGCAGGAGGCATTGCGGCTCTCGGAGCGGACGAAGGCCGGGCTCGCCCGGGCGCGGGCCCGGGGCATCAGGCTCGGCGGGCCGTGCAAGCACCCGGCGCTGGTGGACGCCGGGCTGCGGCGCGTGGACAGCGGCGAGAGTCTGCCGGCCGTGGCGAAGGCGCTCGGGATGGGCGCGACGACGCTGCGCAGGTACCGGCGGCTGCGCGTGACCTAGCTCCGCGCATCCTCGCGCGTCCAAGAGAGCAAGCCACCAGCCAAGGAGTCAGCCTTTTACGTGGTAGCTTTGCTGACGCGATGTCTTCATTCGCCCCCACTGTGAAGTTAATCGCCTATCGCTTGTACCTGAGCGCGCAGGTGCTAGTGACGGCGGCATCTGTCCTGCTCATGCTCTGGTGCGGGATCAATCTGGCGCATGATCGCCAAGTCGCTGCCGTCGACTTTGCGTGCTTCGACAGAGAGACCTCGACGAAAAGAGATGACCAGCCCCCACGGCTTCAGGACCGGGCGGACCCGCTTCCTCCGCCCCGGCCGGAGGATCGCCTGCCAGATGACCCACCGCCGCGGCCGGAGGATCGCCTGCCATCTCCCGGGAAGTCCACCAAGGCGACGGATGCAAGGATCCATCCGAAGTGGCAAAGTGCGCCAGAAGTCTCGGACCCGTGGACGCCTCCGACTCCTGAAGAGATCGCCGCTGCGAAGTGCCACATAAGGCAGAGACCAAACTATCTCAGCAGGGAGTTCTCCTCGCGGGCATGGAACAAGATTTACGGGACGCGCGAGCTGGAGCTAGACAGCAAGGACACGGTGGTCCTCGGAGTAGCGCTTATCGCGCCGTTGGCCTTGTTCGGTCTGTACCGGTGGGCGAGGTGGCTCGCGCGGCCGCCACCGACTTGACGAGCTGGGAATGAGCCACAAACCCACAAACTTGCAAAGAAGTTAAGGGGTGGACGCTGGTGAGAGGCCTGCCGGCGGTGGCGAGGGATCTCGGGATGGGCGCTACCACGTTGCACCGATACCGGCGGCTGCGCGGGCTTTGAATCAGGGCCAAACTGACCTACCCCTCGGTGCGAGGCAATCATCAACAAGCGTTTCTCGTCGCAGCTGAATCGATTGGTGGCATACCCCCGCGAACACCTAAACACCGGGAGGGGACCCGAGGCCGTGGTAAGAAGGCCGCATGAGGCTCCGGGAGATACAGCAAATCATCGACAAGGCGCTTCCCGAACTGAAGGTTGAGGTTACGCCAGCGGGAGGGAACGTCCCTTCCCTAGCGCTTGTCAATTTGCCGAAGTTACGTCACGCTGTGTTGCTTGTGAAGCGAGTGCCCGGCCTCGCGCAGCTTTGTGATGCGCTTCTCGGGCACCCGTACATGAGCGCCTCCGGCAATATCGTGACTCCAACAAATGAATATCAGCAGTTCGCGACGCGGATAGATCAGTTAGCTCAGGTCGTTGCGGCTCTTAAGGCGGCGCTCGATACTGCGCTGCCCCCAGAGGATCAGTTGACGGCCAATCTGCGCCTGCCGCATTTCGCCAGCGTTAAAGGGCTCGCCGATTGCATCGAGGACTTTGCCCTCGTGTTCCAGGTCACTGGTGACATTGCACCCCGACCTGCCGAGACCAAAGAGCCCGCCGGAGAGCCCTTTCGCCTCGAGGGTTTCGACGTTGGGTCCGAATGGCTTCAAATCGTGGCCGCAGCACCCTTCGTCCTTTCATTCCTGTCGCGCTTTTGGGCCAAAGCCATTCAGATCGCCTCGTTCCAGCACTACCGCAACGCGCTCAGGCAGCAAGAGGCTGTCCTGAAGATTGCCGCGGAGCACGCAAAGGCTGGGGAGGACAATTTTCGAGCGGTACTATCAGCAATGTCCGAGGCCGCGATCCACGAATTGCGAGGTGAGGCACCGCCGCTGGACCCGGAAACACATCAACGCGCTGTTCAAGCGTTAAAGGTCTCTGCGGACGCTATTGAGCGAGGTGCTCGACTAACTCTTGCAGCCAGCGCTCCTGCCGAGGCGGCTCAAGCTCTGCCGTCTCTGGAGGAGCAGGAAAAACTGGTAGCTGCTCCGTCGATCGGCGCGCTCCCTGCCAAAGCGGAACCCAATACAAACTAAATGGCCAGAAAGGGACCTTCCCGGCCGCCGTCCTCGCGTCGGTGAAGGTCCAGCTGGTTGTGGATCTGCGCCCAGCTCGTGGACACCGTTTCTGGCCGCCGCCGCGCGCTCCACCCGGCGCGGCGCACGACGAAGTTCACCATGATCTGGAAATTGACCCGCGCGGGACTCCATCTGGCTGGGACCTCTGCTCCGGCAGCACGGGTCCCCCGAGATTTTTCCTCCGGGCTGCGTCCATCGGGCGGGCCGTTGCGCCGTTCCGACTGGGGTAGTTGACCACTGCACGCGATGTACCGCGGCGGATTCACCTGCCGGCTCAGGCGCTTGCACGTCGTGGCCGTTCCGGACGAGGGAGCCGCATCCGACGAAGATCCTGCTCCCATTGCACCCATCGGCCGGGCGGCCCTGTGCTCATCTTGTCCCCGGCGGACAAGGCCCCTGATACCGTCGAAGCATGGAGGTCGCCGAGCTTCACGGCATCCTGTGGCGCCTCATCGAGGCCGATGGCTTAGAGATCCGCCACAACGCGCGCAGCACCCAGCCCGATCCGCTGGAAAGCGGCTTTTTCCATCCGGACCTCTACGGCTTCGGTCCGACGATCCAGCTCTGGCGCAACCGGGCGGACACGGTCGACGACCACGCGCAAGAGGTGGTCACCCTTGCCCACGAATACGGCCACGCCCTGTCGCACCGCCGGGGTGAGCGGCCGCGGCTGGTGATGCCGAAACCCGCGCCAGACCTCACGGAGGTCGAGAAGCAAATGGTCGAGGCGGAGGAGGCCCAGGCGTGGGACTACGGGCGCGCGGTGCTGAAGGACCTCGACCCAGGCTACGACTTCGCGCTGTTCGTCGCCCGGAAAGCCGATGCCGACCGCGAGTACACCCGGCGTCTGGGGCGGACCTAGTCGAGTTCCGCCGGCACCTCACGGGGTGCCAGCTCGCTGGCGATCACGGCAACGAGCGCGTCAAGCAGGGGGATGTATTCCGCGCTCACGTCTGACGCAGCCCTGCTTGACCCCGTGCCGACCTCCTTGATGAGAGGGACGAACTTGTCGATGCACGCTTGGGCGGCAGCGGTGACCTCCTTCGACATGAAGACCCGGTTGAGTACGGCGTAATTCTTGGTCTCTATGAAGCGGTCAAGCATCGCATGGTCAGTCGACTTCACCTCGTCCTCACCCGCATCGCGGCGAGGCCGCCGTCGGGCATCTTGGGCAGCACGGATGGCGGCGCCGGCCTGCTGCATCAGCTCGAACACCTTCGGGTAGACCTCGAACACGCGCTTCGACCGGAGCTCGGCGAGGACCATCTCCCGCTGCAGATTGTGGCGCAGCTTGTCGCCCAGCGCCTGCAGTTCGTGCTTGTGGCTCTCGAGCTGCTGCTGGAGGCCGCTATCCAGCAGTCGGGTGATCACGCCCTTGAAGAGCCAGATCCACGCCGGCGCGGTTAGGGCGATGGCCCCGAGATCTGTTAGTAGGCGCTCCAGAAGGGGGTTCACGGTCGGCTACCGCAACGCCAAGTAGGACCACCACCCACCGAGGACGAACGCGGCGAGGGAGCCGAGGCTCAGCAGCATGGCGATGGCGGTGAAGCCGCTGCTCAGCTTCAGCAACTTCTTGGCGCCCTTCTCGTCATTGGCCGCTCTCGCGGCCCCGACCCGGTTTCCCATCAGCAGCGCGAAGTACCGGCAGACCGATGTGGCACCGGCCAGCGCCACGCCGCCGACGTAGACCGCCATGGCCGCGCTGATGCGGCCTTGGAGTGGAGTCCCGGGCTGCTTGCCGATGATGTTGCTGAGGAAGGCGAGCAGCGCGGCGGCGGCGCCGCCGTTGATGGTCATCAAGATCTTGATGGTGGTCTGGCCCGCCTCCATCACGGACTTGAACGTCTCGGCCCAGCTCGCTTGGCGAAGCGACGAGGTGTGCTTGAACCAATCGAGGCGACGTTCCCGCTCATCTGGCGGTGGCAGGGTCGCGAGCCACCCGGCCAGCTGGTCGATGGAGACGGCGGTGTGGCCGCTCGCCTTCAGCTTGGCGAGTTCGGACGCGAGGATGTTGCTGACGTCGACGGTCGGCGGCTTTGATGCCATGATGGGCACTCTACCGCCCGCCTCCGACAACACGGCGAAGAATCCAGATCAGCGCTTCTTGGGCGTGGTCAGCTCGAACGGCTGCGAGCCCGGCCTCGCCTTCGACCACGCCGAGTCCGGCCGTCCACGCTCCATCCGATTTTCGGGCGGCTGCGAGTCGTTGAGCAAGTCGCGGCCGGGCCGCGGGTCAGGATCCGGCGCGGTCGGGCGGGCCTGCTGCGGAGCCTGCGGGGGGCCCAATCGGCTGCGTGGGTTGTTCGGCATGGCGGGTCACTCCTGGGTTTGGGATTCACTCGGACTCGGACTGAAGGTTCTTGGCCAGCGTCAGCGCCCCCTCGACGACGGTTCGTCGTACCCGTCGTGCTCGTCGATGCTGTACTCAATCGGCGGGGGCTCGAGCGGCGTGACACTGATGGCCCGCAGCCCCTTCGGGGCCTGCTCCACGTCGTACTCGACCCGTTGGCCGACCGCCAAGGTGCGGTACCCCTCCATCTGGATGGCGGTGTAGTGGACGAACGCGTGCATGCCGCCGCCGTCTGGCTCGATGAAGCCGAACCCCTTCTCGTGGTCGAATTTCCTTACGATGCCCCTTGCCGGAGGTGAGTCTCGATGGGCTGCGTCTACAACAGAAGTACACGCACGAACCCGGTCTGGTGGGTTAAGTACGTCGACGGCCGCACGGGGTACGCTCAGTACCGACGCATCGGTCCTGACCGCGAGTTGGCGAGAGCCGTCTTGGTCAAGATCGAGCACGATCTCGTGGCGAAGAAGTACGACGTGCCCACCGGCCCCCCGCCGCCCGTGCCCACGCTTGCTGGCGCCGCGAAAGCGTTCATCGAGCGGCGGAGCGCGATCGGCAAGGACGGCCAGCCGATGCGGCGCAGCTGGAGGTACGACAAGGCGAGGCTCGACGGCTACGTCATCCCGGCACTGGGCGCGAAGCACCTGGACGAGATCATCGATACAGACATTCGGGGGCTCATCGACAGCCTGCGCCCGATCCTCACGCCGCAGAGCATCCGCAACTGCCTGGCCGTCCTCTCCCGCATCTATGCCGAGCAGCCCCGGGCGATGGGACTCACGAACCCAGTATCGCTCCTCGACCGCGCGGATCGAGATTCGATCGGGCCCGCCTGGGACCCAAAAGCCTCGCGCTGGCTCAAGGCCAGCGAGGTTCGGGCCGTGTATCTCGCCATGCCGGAACTCTCGGTCAGGACACCCTGGCGGGCCATGTTCGCGGTGGGAACGTTCGCGGGGGTCAGGACAGGCGAGGTGATCGCGCTCGAGTGGAGCGACGTGGACTTCGAGGCCGGTACCATCCACGTCAGGCACTCGATCGGCGGACCGTTGAAGGATGACGAGTCGAGGATCGCGCCACTCGCCGAGACGCTCGGCGGGGTGTTGACCGAGTGGAGAAAGGTCTCCCCCGTCGGGAGTGAGCAGATGTTTCCGCCGACCACGGGCAAGGGGCGCTACGTGAAGGAGCATACCCTCGGCAAGGTGCTGCGCGCCGCGGTCGCCGAACGGAAGGAAGCCAAGCTTCCGGCGCTGAAGTGGTACGAGGCGACCAGGCACTCCTTCGCATCAAGATGGGTCCAGGCGGGCGGGTCGCTGTCGAAGCTGGCCGAGGTCTTGGGCCACAGCACCACAGAGGTGACGCTGCGCTACGCCCACCTCCAGCCGGGCAACTTCACCGCGCAGGAGCGCGCGCTGGTGGACGTGGACCTCGCAACGCCCAAGGTGATTCCGCTCGCCACGGGTACAACGTAAGATCGTCGAGCCTCAGATGGGCTCACGAAATCGGATGGCTCGATGCCGACATTCACGATGATGGTGGAGAATATTTACGAAATCCCGGGGCTCGGGCCGACCGTGACTGGCTACATTCAATCGGGTACTGTTCGGGTCGGAGATCGTCTCGCGATCGTGGGATCTGCCGGCCGCACTAATGTCCGCGTTACAGCGATTCAGCGGTTCCGCGAGGGGTCGCTGGACGAAGCGACAGTGGCCGACAAGCCGGTTGGAATCAGCCTTTCGGGCATCAAGCGAGACCAACTCCACAACCGCGATCTCCTCGTAGGCACTGACTCGGGATCAACCTTTCCCGCATGACTACCTGCGCCAACTGCTACGCTGGTGCTAACGCTGGTGCTAGGCACCGCATCCGAGGCATGGCCGCAAAGCGCACAGGATCGCGCCGGAGTTACGGTGGAGTTACGAGCGTAGCACTGCGGGCTCGCGGGCCGCGCCGCGGGGTCGGCCAAGCTGGCGGAATCGTTGGCGGAGGAGGCAGGATTCGAACCTGCGAGCCCTTGCGGGCCAGTGGTTTTCAAGACCACCGCCTTCAGCCTCTCGGCCACTCCTCCGCGCTTGTGTTCTAGCACCGTTGGCTACGGCGCGGTGTCGGTCGAGGTCGCAGGTAAGTTCGCACGACGACGCGTTCTTCAACATCCCGGGCTTCGGATTGCTCGTGGGCGTGATCTTGGGAGCCCTCGTCTCGGATAGCACGGCGGCTCACAACGCGAGTGGCGTAAGCCGGGTGGCACAGACGGCAGTTACCCCCCGAGGGACGGAATGTAAGGAGCGCAGCGGCGCTGCCGAAATCAGCCTGCACGGTGCGTCAGCGGATCAACACAGCAATACCGTGACCGACAATGTATGGGCGAAGTCTGGTCATGTGCGGATCGCGGACGCGGTGATTCTGCTCGCACGACCGGCCCGGAATCCGGAGGTCATGCCGATGACCCTACGTATGACGGGAAGCGCCCTCCTGGCCATTGCCCTTGTCGCGTGCAGCGGGGCCATCGATTGCACGCTTGAACCGACGCCCGCCGGGTACTGGCCGAAGGCCTGCGTCATCCAAGTGCCGGAGGGGGCGACCGTCACTTCGACGGATGGAGGCGCGACCGTAGTGACATTTGACGGCGCCGTGGTGGCGACGTACCCGCCATGTCCCTGCCCCCTACCCGATCGCTGAATACAGCTGGCCCGCCTCAGTCCGTAGCAACTCGTCCCGGGGCGGCCCGCACTGCGTCAGCCGGTCAGCCCGCCCAGGATGCCCAGGAGCTGGTTCAGCAAGTTCACCAGGCCTACCACGTTGTTGACCGTTTCCAGGATGGTGCAGATCAGCGAGCCCAGAACGTTGGTCCCGCCGGTAACGCCCGACACGTCGATGGAGATCGGCTGGGTCGCTACTTGCAGTCCGAGGACGTTCAGGTTGACCGCTCCCAACTCCAGGTCAGCACCTGACAAGTCGTCGCCTGCTGCACACTCACTGGAGCGGCGCCGGCGATCGCAGAGTATGCCTTCGCCCGGACGGCGAGAACGATCAAGCAGGCCTGGCCGGTTCCGTCGGACCTCGAACTGCCCGCGCATTCGGTGCCGCGCGGTCGTGCTCGTCAGCGGACAGTGAGACTCTACTTGATGCCTTGGATCCCCAGGGGGAAGTCCGGCAGCATCGCCGAGCCGCCGCCGTCGACGTGCAGGGTCTGGCCCGTGATGAAGCCGGCCTGCTCGGTGCACATCAGGACGACAGCGTTGCCGATGTCCGCCGGCGTGCCGAGACGGCGCATCGGGGTCCAGCCACTCTGGTGCCAGTCCTTGATGAGCTTGAAGACCTCGGGCGGAAGTCCGGAGAGCACGCTGTCGTCGCAAGCCCCCGGACTGATCGAATTCACCGTGATGCCGCGCTGTGCGAGCGCGACGGCGAAGTAGCGGACCAGCGACTCTTTCGCGGCCTTGGCCGAGCCCATCGCCACCCACGGCTGCCAGCTGCCCGTGGCGCTTCCGGGGGCGTACGTGATCGCAATGATCCGTCCATTCTTCCCCATCATCGGCACCGCCTCGCGGCAAGCGACCAGGAATTCCGTCGCCTGGGTGTCGACCGTGGCGCGCCACTGTTCCAGCGTGATTTCCATCGGTGCGGCATAGAACCCGGTCGCGAGCGACGCGCGGGCGTTCGACACGTAGATGTCGAGTGAATCCCAGCTCTCCTTCACCCGGTTGAACATCGCTTTCAACTGCCCCACGTCGCCGACGTTTGCCTTGAGCAGCAAGGCTTCCGCGCCGCGTTCCTGCACGAGCCGCGCGGCCTCCCGCGCCGCGCCGTCGTTCTCGACGTAATTGATGGCAATCCTCTTCACTCCCGCCTCCGCGAGCTTCAGCGCGATCCCCCGACCGATTCCACGTGAGCTACCGGTCACGAGGGCCGTCTTCTGCGATAGCGCAATCGCCATGACCTACCCCCTGTCGTTGGCAGACGTCCGGCCTTGACTTGCTCCCCCGGCAGAACGCCTTCCGCCTTGCCGGGAACGATGTCAAGAGGCCTGTCGAGCCCTCGTCCGCGAAGGTCGTCGGCTTGCATACCGAAGGTCGGCTGGCCAGCGTTCCGGTACCCGGGAGGGGGGCGCTTGAGCACGGTACATGTCGTTGAAGGCGGGCGGCATCCCGCGGTGCTGGACGTGCCGACGGGTGACCTGTCGGTGCCGGCGCTGCGCGCGGGCGCAATCAAGCTCTCGCTGGTCATTCCGACGTTCAACGAGTCCCGTAACCTCGAAGAGCTGGTCGCCAGGCTCGCCTCCGTGCTCGACGTCTGCCTGCCGGGCCGGTACGAGCTCATCATCGTGGACGACGACAGTCCGGACGAGACCTGGGCAGTGGGGCTCCGGCTTGCCGACCGATATCCAGCCGTGCGCGTCATGCGGCGGCGCCACGAGAAAGGTCTCTCGACCGCCGTCATCCGCGGGTGGCAGGCCGCGCGCGGTGAGGTCCTCGCGGTGATCGACGCCGACCTGCAGCATCCACCGGAGGTCGTCGAGCGACTCTGGGCGGAGGTCGCCAAAGGAGCCGACCTGGCGGCCGGCAGCCGGCACGTCAGTGGAGGAGGAGTGGGCGACTGGAGCCTGCTCCGCCGGGCTTTGTCGCGCGGCGCCCAGCTCCTCGGACTTTGCGTGCTCCCCAGCGTGGTGGGGCGCGTTTCCGATCCGATGAGCGGGTACTTCCTGGTTCGCAGGAGCGCCATCGCCGGCGCCACGTTGAGCCCGCTCGGATACAAGATCCTGATCGAGGTCATCGGCCGCGGACGGATCGGTCGCATCGCCGAGGTCGGATACGTGTTTCGCGAGCGGACCGCCGGCGAGAGCAAGGCCACCTCGAAGGTCTACCTCGAGTACCTGCGGCACCTGCTCCGCCTCCGCATGGCGCTGGTTCCCGCGCGCTTCCTCAAGTTCGCCGCCGTGGGTCTCACCGGCGTCGCGCTGGACATGCTCATCCTCTGGCTGCTCAAAGGCCGCCTGGGATGGCCGCTGACGCTCTCCAAGCTGGTCGCGGCCGAGACGGCGATGGCGAGCAACTTCCTCTGGAACGATCTGTGGACGTTCGGCGACCTTGCGGAGCGCCAAGGCTACGGAAAGGCGCGGCTGCGCCGCTTTGGCAAGTTCAACGCCGTCTGCGCCGCGGGGGTCGCCCTGAGCGTCGGCCTGCTCGACATGCAGGTCGGCCTCTTCGGGATCAACCCCTACGTCGCCAATGCGGTGGCCATCGGGGTGACCACCGGCTGGAACTTCTGGATGAACAAGGTCTTCAGCTGGTCAGCGCCGCAGCCTCTCCGCGCTCCCGCCCCCGCTCAACGCCGGGCGGCGGGCGCATAGAGCGACCACATTCCCGCGCGCGTCACCAGCTCGAATCCTCGCGGCGCCGGACCCGGCTTGCGGACCAGCACGTAGTCCTCGTCGGAGACGGCGCGCTCGAGATCGAACTCGAGCGGCTTCACTTCCCAGCTTCTGCCGAGGGACACGGGCTCGGTTCCCTGGCGGAAGCGGACCGGGGTCCAGGGAGTCTCGGCGAAATTGTAGCGGGCGCGCCCTCCACGAAGGACCTCGTAGTACGCGGCAAAGTGAAGATACGGCTGGAACTGCACCACCCGGCTTTGCATCATCTCAGGCACGGCGATCAGCCGCTTGCCGGGTTCCGCCGCGGCGAGCACCTGGTGCAACTCGGTGGCTTGCGCCTCGCGATCGAAGGCGCGGTAGCTCGCGGCCAAGCGCACCTGGTACCCGATCTGGAGCGCCACCACCGCGGCGAGGATGGCGCCCGTCGTGCGGCCCGGCGCGATGGAAGGCGAGGCGATCGCCAGCAGCACCAGGAACGGCAGCGCACGCGTGTGGATGTACCCCATGTAGCCCATGTCGAACGGGGCCGCCATGTAAGCGGCGAGCGTCAGCGCCGCCAGGAGCGGCAGCCGCCAGCCTCGTTGGACCCAGGGGCGGGGTCTGATCGCGACCAGCGCGACGAACAGCGCCAGCAGCGCTGCCACGAATACCTCGTCCCAGACCCCCGCAAGCACGTTGCCGAACCGAAGCAGATCGAGCACCTGGTTCTTGAGCCCCAACCAGTGAGGCGGGGTCCGCGCCGGAGCGCCCGGCCCATCGCGCGTGGCCAGCGCCTGGGGCGCCCAGGCGCCGAACAGGATGACCGCCGGAGCGAAGGGCGCGAGCGCCCGCGCGATGGCGCGGCGCGACTCTCCGGAGGTCAAGGCGAGCACGGCCGCGGACGCCAGCGCGAACGCCAGCGCGCTCGGATGTAGCCAGAGCAGGCCGGCCGCGGCGATCGCCATGACGGCGGCCCGGCCCGCGGTCGGGCTGCGCAGCTCGCGCTCGGTGAGCGCGACCACCGCGAGCGCCAGCGGAACGGACTCGACGAAGTTGAAGAAGCCCAGGTACAGCGGCGCGCTGTGGAACACGGCCGGCGCGAAGACGGCGAGGCGGCGATCGCGCCCGAACACTCCGAGGAACATCCAGAACGCCGCCGAGGTGGCGATCGCGATCAGAGACAACGTCAGCTTGACCGCGATGACCGGACCCGTCAGCTTCGCGATGCCTGCGGCGGGCAGGTAGAACCCCAGGTACTGCAGGCGGCCCAGGTCCAGCTCGAACCACTTCTCGAATCCGAACCCGGGCGTGTGATAGTCCGCGAGCACCCGCACCGCTGCGATGTGCTGGGGCGCGTCCTGGTAGGGCAGCAGCTCGCCGGCCCAGAGCGGAACCATGGCCGCGGCGGTGGAAAGCGCGACCAGCAACGGCCAGACCAGCTCCTGTGCGGCGGCTTCGGGCCGCGGAATCGCCAGCGCGATCGCCTCGGCGCGTTTGGTGACCATCACGTCCGCCCGTACCGGTCTTCGAGCCGGACCACGTCGTCGAGCTCGGGCGTGCTGGCCTCGAGCACCTCGCAGTCCTCGAGCGCCACCATGCGATGGATCATCCCGGGCCGGATCCGGACCGACTCGCCGGCTCGCAGCGCGACTTCGTCCCGTCCTCCACCGCGGTCGTACTCGAAGCGCATCGACCCGGAGAGCAAGTGGATCGTCTCGTCCTTCTGGCGGTGGTACTGCAGGCTGAGCGCGTGGCCTGTCTTGATGTGAAGAATTTTTCCCACGTACTTCTCGGCATGCGCCCAGATGAGCTCGTATCCCCAGGGTTTCTCGACTCGCCGCGGGAAGTGGCGCACATCATCCGACACGGTTTTGGATGCCTCGGCCATGCATCCGAGGGTTCGCACGGTGCGCCCCGGCGACAACCGGCCAGAGAGCGTACGTGTGTTTCTAGGCAGGCGTCAGCCGCTCGAGCCCACCCATGTAAGGGCGGATCGCCTGGGGCAGGATGACGCTGCCGTCGGCTTGCTGGCCGTTCTCGAGCAGGGCCACCACGGTGCGCCCCACGGCGAGCCCACTGCCGTTGAGCGTCGCCACCAGGCGCGGCTTGTCGGCCTGTCCCGGCCGGAAGCGGATCTGCGCCCGCCGCGCCTGGAACTCCCCGAACGTGGAGCAGGAGCTGATCTCGCGATACGCGTTCTGGCCCGGCAACCAGACTTCCAGGTCGTACGTCTTCTCGGCGGAGAATCCCAGGTCGGCGGTGCAGAGCAGCGTCACGCGGTGGTGCAGCCCCAGCTTCTCCAGAGGGGCCTGGGCGTCGCGCACCAACTCCTCGAGCGCGGCCTGCGCATTCTCGGGCTTTTCGAAGCGTACCAGCTCCACCTTGTGGAACTGGTGATTGCGGATGATGCCCTTCGTGTCCTTGCCGTAGCTTCCCGCCTCGCTGCGGAAGCAGGGGGAGAACGCGCAGTACTTGAGCGGCAGCCGCGCGCCCTCGAGGATCTCGTCCCGGTGGTAGTTGGTCACCGGCACTTCGGCCGTGGGGATCAGGTAGTACCCCGCGGTGGTCTTGAAGAGGTCGTCCTCGAACTTCGGGAGCTGGCCGGTGCCGCGCATCGAGTCGGCGTTGACCAGGTACGGCGGCAGAAGCTCCAGGTAGCCGCGCTCGCGAGCGGAGTCGAGGAAGAACTGCACCAGCGCGAGCTCCAGGCGTGCCAGGGCGCCCTTATAGAACGCGAAGCGTGCGCCGGACACCTTCGCGGCGCGCTCGAAGTCGAGCAAACCGAGTCTCTCTCCGATCTCGGTGTGCTCCCTGGCCGACGCGATCTGCGGCTTGTCGCCCCAGGTCCGGACCACCTGATTGTCGCGCTCGGACGCGCCGGCGGGGACCGTTTCGTGCGGCAGATTGGGAACGTTGAGCAATGCCTGCTCGATCCGCTCCTCGACCGCCTTCAGGCGCCCTTCCTTCTCCTTCACCTCGTCCGAGAGCGCCTTCAGGCGCGCGCGAAGCTGCGCCTGCTCCTCGCCCTTGAGCGTCCTCATCTGCTCCGACGCCCTGCGCTGCTCCGCCCGCTGCGTCTCGCTCGACTGGATCAGCTGGCGCCGCTCGGCGGCCAGCGCCTCGATGGGAGCCAGCGCGTCCGACGCCGCGGCGCCGCGCGCCTCGAGCCGGCGCCGCGCCTCGTCCAGATTCGCCACCACCCATCTCAGGTCGAGCATGGAGTAGGGAACTAGCCTTCGCCCCTCGGCGCGTCAATCACCAAGGGCGCGCGACTCGCCCAGGGAATCCGGTTGCGGCTCCTCCGGCAGCGCCTGGACCCGGGGTGGGACCTCACCCAGCACTCCGCGAATCGTCTCGCGCAGGGTGAACGCCGGCCGGAAGCCCAGCTCGCGTTCGGCGCGGGTCCCGTCCACCGTGCAGAGGAACTGGAGATGGTCGAGCTCCGCCGAGGGAAATCCGGCCAGGTGGTATTGGAACAGCTTGTCGAGCAGCGGCCTCGCGAACAGATGCGGGACCGGGATCGGCGCACGGCCCAGCTCGCGCAGCACCGCCGAGAGCGGCAGCTCGCCCGGCCCGCAGACGTTGTACACGCCGCGCGCTCCCGGCCGCAGGGAGAGCGCGAGCGCGCGCGCCACGTCCTCCTCGTGGATCAGCTGCACCATCGGGTCGAAT
>Ga0137407_10001063_pt1 | contig 17987 bp, 35 predicted proteins | sample CZOMad2_2_16fung_FD_108410 | JGI IMG/M metagenome (GOLD analysis project Ga0137407, IMG submission 108410) | Vadose zone soil fungal communities from Angelo Coast Range Reserve, California, USA - CZOMad2_2_16fungal (Illumina Assembly) | ecosystem: Environmental > Terrestrial > Soil > Vadose... | reverse complement strand
TCCCAGACTCGGACGCCGGCCGCCCCAGGAGCCGACGGCACAGCTTGACGTGTACGACGGTATCAACGCCGGTTCACTACCGAAGACTAAAGTCATTGGTACAGTAAGCGTGACTAGCCAGCGGCGCCTCGCACTGCACCGAGACTTTGTCCAGGCCGATGTAGCGTGTACCTTGCGGGCCGCCGTAGATCCCGACCGTCGTATTCGCACTGCGTGCGTGGAATCGCAAGTCGCATGTCTGCCACTGAGCGCCCTCCGCCGTCGGATTCCAGGGCCCGCAGGTCTGCTCACTGTAATTTTCCCGGTTGGGGCCACTCCAGCCGACGATAACGCTGATTGGCCCGGGAAAGTTTTTCACGGGATTGCTCGTATTGTTGAATACCCCTATGTCGAGAAACACGTGGTAGTCGAAGTCGAACACCGTCGGGAAGGCTTGCGTCACGCCTCCAAAGTGCTTATCCGGGCCCCTTTTGTCATTGGATCCCGTAAGATCCAGAAAATGGCTGCCGTCCGTCGCAGCGTTGGGAACCCATTGGTTTGGGGGGCCATTCTGAAACCATGCGACGTCCACCCCATCCACCCCACCAGCGGTCCCCGTAACGGTCCAGCTGGGTATCGTCGTACTGCCCGGTAGAAGTGACATGAAGCCATACGAGCCCGGCTTGAAAGGCCCATCGGGCCCGGTCCCATCCTCAAAGCTTCCGTTTTGGAGTACGTTCTGACCATCTGCCCATCTGGGGAGTATCTGGTTGAACTGGGTGCAGGAGGAGAGCAACAGCGGCGCAATCACGAAAGCCAGCAGTACGACAACGCGGGTCCTGAATGGCATCGCGGTCTTCGGTCTCTCCTTGCGTCCCAGTGGAATCAGCACAGTGAGACGCAATCAACGGCAGGTGTAAGGTCCCGGACCCCGTTCATGCCGTTCGCAACGCCTGAGCGCCTGAAGCGTTCCATAGAGTCAAGGGGGCCTCGGATATCGACACCTGGCCCAGGTATTACCCAGGAATCAGCTCGCTCGATCAGCCCCAAGCAGATTCACGACTCTGAGTCTTTCCGTCTCCCGCTTTGGGTCCGCAGGCGCCATCCAGAACGGGCGCTCCATCACCCTTTCTTAGCGGGTTGTTCTGCCGCTTCCGCCGAAGGAGGAGTGCGAGATGACGCCCATGCTCCGCGTCGCTGAAGGATTCACCTTCCCCGCTCGCGGGCCTAAGGTAGCTCCCGATCTTGGAAGAAGAGAGGAGACGACTCATGGAGCTGAAGGTCGGCGATTGCGTCGAACGCCGCAGCGGACGTCAAAAACTCGCTGGGCGGGTCTCGGACCTCAGGGAAAGAGGCGGCGTCACCTACGCGGTCGTGTGGTGGACAGATGGTCGCAATCCCACTGAAGAGATTCCCGGCGCCCTCGACAAGATCCCTAATTCGGAATGCAAGCGCGGTAAGCATCCGCGATAAAAGCCCGACGATATTCTGGATTGAATCTGCGCGGAGGACGCAACAGCTATGACCGAGGCCGAGTTCCGCGTCCGGATCCGCGCGCTCATCGCCTCGGGCGTCCTGCCGAGTGCGCCACCCGTCATCGAGCGAGCCGGGCGAGGCACCGAGGGCGACCGGGCGCGCATGCTGCTGGGTAATCCCAGCCCCGAACCCTGCGCGATCTGCGCGGAACCGGAGACGACGATCACCTACTTCTGGCCCGGGGGCTTGGTGATCCGAGTCCACGCGACCTGCGCCGCGCTGTGGAAACTCGAACGGGGATGGGAAGGAGGACCCCATGAAGATATGCGAGCTCAAGAGGCAGGTGGGGAAGACTAGCTGCCACGTCTGGCCACCCCTGTGGTCGTCGTCTTACGGAGCGGACAGCAGATTCGCGACGGGCGACGAAGGGGTGCTCAAGGGCGTCCAGCGATGGGACAATCGCCTCTCGTTGACCATGATGTACGACGACCGCGAACACATGGGGAACCTCGAGTGGGATCCACCGCCGGCATTGGCTGACGTGGAAAAGGTCCTCAACGCGAACCTCGGGCGAGGGATCAAGGCGATCGGCGACGTCGACGTGTAGCGTAGTCTGACCCTCGCCTGCCGCGCCAGATCACTTCGGCCCGCCCGGCTTGGTTCGCTCGGGACTCGGCTGAGTGCCCTTGTCTGCTGGAGGAGTCGAGACCGGCCTATCCGTCTGACCGCGCGGTTTGCTCAACAGGCAATACTTGTTGTCCGGGCAACCTGAACAGTACCCCAAGTCCCCGCAGACGTAGGTGCCGCGGTCTGAGGGACAGCTGTGCCAGCGGTGGCACCCAGAGCGGTGGGCGTCCGCTGGTGAACTCAGCGTGACCACCATAGCCAGTCCAGCAATGATGAGTCTGCCAAGGCGGCGCACCAGCCAACGAGATGCTGGCACGCTCACCATCGGTCGTCGCATCTACTGGCCCAGGCTGGCATTCAGCAGGTGGGCCAACCGAATCCCTGCCGGCTTCAGCCGGTCACGAACGAAGGGCACATGCTGCTCAAGGTACGCGGCGTTGACCACGACGACTTTCTCTTCCCCCACCACGAAGGCCTCGTTCGCGTGTTGATGGGAATGGAGCGCGTGTGAAAGATCCGTGGTTCCCTGCTAGTCGCACTTACGACTGCCGCCATAGTCGGCCAGAACAACGATTTCATACGGGATGCCCCAGTCCAGCACATCGGGGAACTTCTCTGAACACTTCAGCGGCGCAAAATCGTCTATTTGATTCTTCGAGCACTTCACCCGCCACGAGACGAGCGTCAGATTGAGCCGCGGCATCCCGAGCGCGTGCATGCACTGGCCCGCCTTGAGTTTGCGGATGTTGGTCTCCGGCTTGGTCCCCTTCACAAACACCATCCGTCGCTTCTGCACGATGGTTTCGCCGTCGAGCGTCCGGACGCGCGCGAAGGCGGTCAGGCCGTCGTCCAGCTCGTGGGACGGGGTCTCCAAGAGCTCGAGCCTGAACTCGACGTAGTTGTAGGTGGCCTGGGACAGCCGGACCTGCGTGGTATCGGTCTTCGGCGTGATCTTACTCCGGGCGCCTTCATAGTTCTGGAACGCATCCTGTGCGTTCTTAGTCGTGAAGTTGGCAATCGGATGAAACGCGCTCTTGACATCGAATGTGCCCACTTGGATCAGTGGGTGAATCTCAAAGATATGGTCGGGATTCGTGTCTGTGATCTCGCTCGGATCCGCTTCCCCTTGCACATGAAGCGATTCGCCTCCGTGTTCAGGCCAAATCCTCCAGACTCCGACCATCCGGACGGGGCCGCCACCTTTCTGATCCTGCACGAACTTGAGCGTCGCCGGAAACTCTTTCGCGTTCATGATCTCGGCAACGGTCAAGAGGCCGATCTCGGGTGCGGTACCAGAGATGTGGATATCCCCATCGTTTGACGGCTTGCTGGGCGAGGGGGTCTTAGGCTTCGGGTGAGCGAACTTGACCGAGTAGCTGGCCTCGATTGTTGCGCGGTTCTTGTTCGCCTCGATGAACTCGTTTTTGAGCTCCAGCGTGGTGTCTGCGCCAGCGTGAACACATGAGAGAAGGAGGAGTACGGGAAGACCGCCTCCCCCGATGAGCGCTCTGATCGAAAGCCTGAGGCGATGGCGGAGCCGAGGCATGTCACTCTCCTTCCCGCCCTGTAGGCGGATGTTGGCGATCATAGAAGGTTCGGCGCGTGACTACTATCGTCTCCAAGGCTATCGTGTGCCCTGCTAAGGAACGCTCTGACAGGGTCGGCCCAGTAGCCCGTCCTTTACGGGAAGACTGGACCGAGGTCTATACGTCGTTCAACGTAGACCCTCCGCAGGGCGTGAGTCGAGTTGCTTGGAGAAAGGCTCGTCGCAGGATCTCCTTACTGTTCCAGCTGCCGGTAGGGCGAGGCGTCGCGGGTATGTTCGGGCATTCGGCCGAGTTGTGGGGCCCGCTGCTGCTCGAGCTGGCTCTCAATGCATCGATGTCTCAGTATTCCAATGAGAGTCCGGTGTGGCACTGCTGATGAGGCGGAGAGCCGGGGCCGAGGGCGCCGGAAGCGCGATGACGCCTCACGACAAAGGAGAGCCCAATGCATAGATCACTCGCGCAGACGCTCTTCGGCGTATTGCTCCTCGCCGGCTGCGCGGGCGGCCTCGCCGATGTGAAACCCGGCGTCCCGCGCGGTGTGAAGGAGGACGGCTTTGACAAAACAACGGAGGGCCTGTCAATGACGGTCCTCGATCGCACGCCTGCCGATGTCTGGGCGGCCTCGCAACGTGCGGCGCTCGCGATCGCAGCGGGACCGGTGGGTGGCAAGGTGCGGCTGGAGATCGCCGAGAGCCGGCCGCCGCGAGTGCTGAAGCTCCAGGCACGCTGTGGCTGATGCCGAGCGGCACCGAGCCATCCAGCCTTGGACCATTGGGATCCTTGGGACACCGAAGGAGCCACTATGGGCCTCCTCAAGACGTTCCAGACCTCCCTCGCGGCATTCACGCTCGTGCTGCTTACCAGTGTCCCTCCCGCATCAGCGGCAGCGATGAGATTTACCCTTTCAGAAGCCAACAAGCAGCCGATCCCCTTGCTCGTTGCCGCGACGCCGGGAACCGTGCTGCTCTGCGATCAGATGGTGACGTCGGTGGGGGGTGGCTCGAGACCATCAGTGCCTATGTTCCTAGGCGGCGCCTGGGGGTGTTACATCACCGTCATGGGGGCAACGGCGCTGGTCGATCCGAGCGAATCCGTGACCTTCGCCGCTCGGGCCAATGATCACTTGTTCCCGTCGCAGGCCACGGTCTGCTCAGAACCCGACACCGTTCCAGACTTCGGCGACAGTCCGTGCACCCTCAGCCGAACGGGAGGCTTTGCACTCCAGGAGGAGGGAACGGAAACCACTGGGCCAGAGGAGACGCTGTACGAACCTCCCGGCGTCGGCTTTCCCGGCTATGGGACGATTCCGAACGGCTCGATGCCTGCCCTCTTTGCGGAGTACAACATCATCAGTGACCAGCCACGGCCAACCCCTGAACCTCCGGCGACCCTTCTCGTGCTGGCCGGGCTGATCGTATGGCTCGCAAAAGGCAGAGCGTGGTCTCGAGTTCAATAGAGCGCCCGTTGTCAGTCGACGACATGTCGGTGGGCCGGCCGGGATTCAGCCTGACCCGGTCGAAGGAGAAGTGAAAGATGCCGACTTGGCGTTATGCGTGGACCCTTGCGCCGCTGTTAGCCGTCGTCGCCCTTGGGACAAACATAGCTCTGCAAGGCTCCCGATGGGTTGGTTGCGGACTCATCGTGGTGGGCATACTCGGTTTCGCCTTGGTCTTTCTCAAAGAAATTGTCGAACGCCCAGAACGTGCTCACGCTCTCTATGATGTTGGTGAAGGGAAACAGGCCACCTACTTGTATAGCTACACGGAGTTCCGCCGGCTGCCAGAACAAGTCCGATCAAGGCTACTTCAAGACCGCGACGTGCGGCGGTGGTTTAGGGTGGAGATGCACCGTCACGGCGGAGAGAGATTCAATGCGGTACAGACCCGCCTTGGCAAGGTGCGGTATCGCTTTTGGTTGTGGGTGCTGAGCCTTCTTACCTAGCCGGTCCGTTTCGGTTTCGCCCAGTGGGCTCGCGCGAGCATATTGCTACCCTTTTCGCGCGCGTTCCGGGTAGTTCGTGATGCCGAGCTAGCTCCAGCACCGTGGACCCGCGTGGGTCGAAGGGGGGCAAGTGATGGCCACCAAGGTCGAGCGGAATCCCAGGTGCCCCGGGTGCGGCAAGAGGGGGACCATCTACGGCATGCCGTATAGTCTCCAAATAGAGTCCCCTGTGAAGGGCGAGAACTCCGACGTTGATAGAGTGATCCTCGTCATGTGCGGCGAGTGCGGCACCGCCATCGGTGTCTACCAGTGGCCAACGCGATGATGCGCGCCGCCATCTGTGCCGCTACGCTCTGCTGCTTGCTCGTCGCCGCCACATCGGCCTCTGCCGAGTGCGCGTGGGTGCTGTGGGTGATACCGGCGGGTACACCACAGGGTGACCCGGTGCATGTACAAGCGGGATTTGCCACGATAGCCGAAGGTGCTTACGGAACCCGCCAGCAATGTGAAGCTGCAAAGAGGCCGGGAGCAGCTATCGGATCGAATGAGATGGATGCTGATGGTAAGGCGAAGGCTTGGGTCAACGCTCGGCAGGTCTGCCTCCCCGACACCGTTGACCCGCGCGGGCCGAAGGGGAAGTGAGCTGATCACCGGCGCCTGGGCTTCTCTCCCTCGCGCCGTATCAAGTCCAGAATGGCCTGCTTCACCTCGTCGTCGGTCCTGATGAGGTGGAGGATCGCCTCGCGGAGTGCTTCCGGCGTCACGTTGGAGTAGGGCATCAATTATCCTCCTTGTGAGTGCGGCGCGTGGGTCTCGCGCCGGCCGCGTTCGTCAAGCGAGTAGGGCGGGGTCATTGCCGCCAGGGGGGATCAGGCCGTGAAGGCAACCGTCCCACTGCGCTAGATGTCGAGCCCGCCGATCGCTCCGATACCTCGCCCGATGTTGGCCTGGAGGAGGCGCTCGACAGCAGGCAATGAAGGTGGCCCGTCCCAGCTGAGCAAGCCGATATATTTGCGCGCCTCGAACCTGATGTTGATGCTGAGCTGGCGACCAACCCCGACGCGTGTGAGGGATTCGAGCACGGCTCGGCTCGGCATCGGCGTTGGGTTCACCAGAGCGAATGATCCTATCCAGCACGGCGGCCAGGCAGGTGCCGTGGTGGTTGGCTCGACGTAGCGAACCAGGTCCCGGATTTTCATATCCCCCACCCGCTTCCTAACGCGCTTTGGCAGAAACCCGACCAGCGCGCGATCAGAACAGGGAGACCAAGCCATAGCCAAGGGGGTTGGACGCCCGCTGCGTCAACCAGGAGCCCGGGTGGGAAGGCGCTCCGAGCCTAGCACAGTCATCGCCCGGGCCGTGCTCGATCCTATGATCGGGAGTGTTCCCCCTCCGTGTCCTGGTCGACGCGGGCCATCCAATGAGGCGGGAAGACGTCGCCTCCAAGCTCGGGCTCCACCCGAACGGCGGGAGCTATAGGGCGAACCTCGGCTGGCTCCGCACGATGGGACTCCTCACCCCGCGCGGCCTGCTTGCGCCCACCAATGGCCTGTTCCGATGACGGCCCGGGTCCCGGCTGGCTGGCGGCGTGGCGGCTGGTATCTCCTGACGACGCCCTTTCGCATCCGCCGCTCTGATCGGTGAACGAGACCCGTTTGCATGGACGGTCGGCACGCATGGTACGATCTCGCGGCTAAGATTCGCCGCTATAGGATGTCCGGGGTCGACTGACTCGGCAGGAAGATGTTTCACGCTCTTGGGAGGGCGATGACTGACGGCTCGCGTCGCCTTATCGGGACCGGAATCTACACGATTCCGGAGGCGGCCCGGCTGACGCAGATCGCGCCCCAGTGGATTCGGCGCTGGCTCCTCGGCTATCACTTCCGCTCCGCCGGGCAGGTTCGCGAGTCGCGGGCCGTCGTTCCGCCTGAGCTCCCTCTGCTCCACGGGACTCTCATCCCGGTGAAGGGGGCCAGGTTTGAGCAGCTCAGAGTCTCTCGCTGAATGACCGAGCTCGAGCGCTCCGCGCCAAACAGAAGGGGTTCGGCGCTCTTGGGCCGTGGGTGACTTGTCCCGAAACTTTTCCCTTTGAAGTCACATAACCGGAGGGGGGCGATGGCACGACAGGACGAAGTGCTGCGAACAGGAAGGATCACGCTGGAACAGGGCGACAAGATATATACGGCTGGATACGACGTTCTCAAAGGCGGCATCGTACGCCTTGAGACTGGCAACCGTGGCCACCTCGGAGGGTTCACGGAGGAGCAGCTGGCGCGTCAGCTGCTCCGGGAGGCGGTTGGATCGGGCGCGGCAGATCAAGAGGGTTTGGGACGCCCGAAGGCGTGAGCGACGACATCGACATTGGCTTAGCCTCCGTCGTGCTGGAACTCGAAGCCGACCTGGTGGTGTTTGCCGCGGATCTTCAGCGGTGCGACCCCAGCGGCCATTCCGATCACTGGACGAGGATCGCCCCGCGCCTCTGGTCCAAGGTGTTTCAGATGAGCCCACACTGGCTCGACGCTTTCCCGGCGCCCGCCGAGCTCGCCCTGGTCCTGAGAGGGATCGGCTCCCCGCGGGAGGCCGCCATTCACATTCTCGCCCGGGCGCGAGCCACAGTCTCGGAGCGCCCCGAAAGCTTCGAAGCCGAGGCCGCCAGCCTCGAGGGAAACGTGGAGCGCTTCCTCGCAACGCCGGCTGGGCAGGAGCGCAAAGCCCACATCGACGGCCGCTCCCCAACGTAGAATCGCCTTCGCGGGCTAAGCCCGACGCCCCGTGACCGAGGCGCGGTCGGATCCCCACGGAGGGTCCGGGGTTAATCGCGACGAGCCGCTTCTTCGAAGAAGGAGTTCCCATGCCCGAAGGCCCAGAAGTCGAGACCGAAAAACTGCACGAAACGATTCACGGGGAGCTGGAGCGCGACGGGGGCTCATTCCTCAAACGGATCGCGCTGACGACGGCGATTCTCGCGGCGTTCGCGGCCATCGCGTCGCTCCGCGCCGGCGCCACCATGAACGAGGCACTTGTCTTGAAAACCCAAGCCACGCGCCTGCAGGCGGAAGCCTCCGACCAGTGGGCCTACTACCAGGCGAAGGGCCTGAAGGCGGCGGTCCAGGAAGCGTCCGTCACGGCGTGGCTCGCTATGGGCAAGGAGCCGCCCGCGAAGTACCTGGACGAGCAGAAGCGCTACAAGGAGGAGCAGGCCGAGATCCGAAAGAAGGCTGAGGAAAAGGAGCACCAGCGCGACGAGAAGTCGAAAGAGGCGGACGAGCTCATCCACCACCACCACGGCTTCGCAGGCGGGGTGGCCCTGTTTCAGGTCTCGATCGCGCTCGGCGCCGTGGCCGCCCTCACCCGCAACCGCCTCGTCTGGTTCGGCTCCATGGGCCTGGGCCTCGTGGGCGTCATCCTATTCGCGAAGACGCTGTTCGGCTAGCTCTCAGCCACGAGGATCCGGCTCGGGGCGCTCCTCGTCTTGTGCGGCTGTGGACGCAAAGGCACAATTCTCATATGCGCGATCCCAAGCATGCGGCGGTCGAAGGGGCAGCCTTTCGGGGATTCTTGGCGGCACATCCGGCCTTTGCGAAGCATGTTGCCGGCTTCAAGCCCGTTGACGATGACTTCCCCGATATCGTCGTGACGCTGACGGATGGGAATGACGTTGACTTCGAGGTTACCGAGTGGCTCCACTTCGAACAGATAGTCATCGCGAAGCGGCGCGAGCTGCTCGAGAAGGACGTCCTTGATGCGATCGGGCCCCAAGGCATGAACGGGAGCCAGCACATCCAGTTCGTGATGCTGAGCCCACATCAGGGCGTCGATCGGTTCGAGAAGGGCGACGCGGCCCCTCCCTGGGCCGAACCCTGCCGACCGCGGAAGGTCGAGACGCAGACGAAGCAGCCAATGAGATCGGCCGCTCTGGAAGGCCATGGTGTGGCTGCGCACCTCACGCTGGTCAAGATGGGGAGGAAATCCTAATGCCCCTTGACAGTCAGTTGTACTTATAAGTACTATGTCCCCAATTGAGACAGTCGCCGTGAAGATCAAACGACTTCGGGAAAAGCGTGGGTGGACAAAACGGCAACTCGCCATGAAGGCCGGCATCAGCTACGGCTATCTGTGGCGGCTTGAGGACGCCCGGCAAGATCCAACACTGACGGTACTCGAAAAGCTGGCGAAGGCCCTCAAGGTCAAGGTAACGGAGCTTCTGAAGTGAGCCGCTACTTCCATCGAACGACCGCTGCTGCAACAGAGGCCATCCTCGCTCACGGATTCAGAGACGGGCGGGGGAGATACATGACGAACACCGAACATGAGGGGGTCTGGCTCTCGGACCGGCCCCTTGACGTGCACGAGGGCGCGGAAGGCGACACGCTTCTGGCTGTGGAGGTGCCCTCGGACCTCGTCGAGCCCTACGAATGGATCGAAGAAGGCAAGGGTTACAGGGAATTTCTCGTGCCAGCGGCGCTCTTGAATGCGCAGGGCAAGGTGACGATCGCCGACGAAACCGAAGAATAAGACGGCCCCGGGCGGCAGCCACCGCGCCGGGGCCAAGGGGGCATCATGAACGTACTAACTCTACCACTTCGCACACATCTGAGCTTTATCCCTGCACTCCGGTCGGATCGACCGTGCGTCTTCTGTCTGGGACCAAAACCCGATTTTGCCTGCGAGCGATGCGCCGCGATGATGCACGGCGACTGTTATTTCAGTGAGCTCGGGACCGATAGCGAGAAGATCGACATCCAGGTCGTCAATCAGGAGGAGTTCCCGACCGGCGATATCTTCCTGTGCCAGGGCTGCCGGTCGTGAGTACCCTCGTCCCGATCGGCCCGGCGTCCCTCACACGCGGCCGCACGCTCCGCTCGCTGGTGCCGGCGTTCTTGAAGTGGTTCGAGTTCGTGCGACGGCGCTCGCCCCACACGGTCTACAACTACGGGAAGGATCTCCAGAGCTTTCTCCGATTCTGCGACGAAGCCGAGGTCGCCGAGCCTGCCGCCGTCACGTTTCAGCACATCGAATTCTATATGGGCTGGCTCCAGCTCGAGCGCGGGCTCAAGCCCCGGAGCGTCAACCGGCATTTGCACTGCTTGCGGAGTTTTTGGACGTGGCTCAAACGGGAAGGCATCGCGACGACCAATCCGGCCATGGACTGTTTCTCCATCCCCGAGCGCCATCCGTTGCCCAACCACCTCACCATCCCGGAGCAGAAGAAGGTCCTCACGGTATTGGCCGCCGGCCGCTCGCTGTTGGGGCGCCGTGACTATGCGCTCATCGCGACGCTGCTCCTGACGGGGCTCCGGTGCGCCGAGCTCGCCGCGCTCGAGGTTGCCCACCTTGACCTGACGCCTGGCGGGTGCCGCCTCCGGGTCATCAACGGCAAGGGCGCGAAGGATCGCGAGGTGCCGATCGTCCCGCAGCTGGAGAAGATCCTGCGCGCCTACCTTGAGCAGACCCGGGCGGAGCTCGTCGGCCGCCCGCGCGGGACGCTGCAGCGCGAGGCGGGAGCGTCCAGCTGGCGCCTGATCGAAGACGTCAAGGGGCGACAGATCTATCACAATCTCGGCACCCGTTCCCGGGCGGATGCCGAGCGCCGCCAGGCCGAGTTGCTTCCCCCGCCACCGCCACCGCCCTTCGTCTTCGTCAATGCCCATCACACTGGGAGCCGGATGGTGCACCGGGCCGGACTGGCGTTGAGCACGAAAACGGTCTTCCAGACCGTCCGGCGCGTAGTGTCGCCGATCATTGGCCGGCCCGTCTATCCCCACATGCTCCGGCACAGCCTGGCGACCAGGCTCTTCGAGAACGGCGCTGATCTTCTGCTTATCCGGGACACGTTGGGGCACGCCTCCATCAACACGACGACGATCTATACGCACCTCACCACGACCCGCCAGCGGCAGGAGCTGGCGCGGCTGCTCAAGTAGGACCCGCGGGGGCACCATGGGGGGCCTGATGCGGGGTTGCGGGGAAAGTCCGAGCCAGAAGGGAGGGGTACAGAGAGCCATGGGCTACATTCGCGTCTCCACCGACGACCAAGCTCGCGAGGGCGTCAGCCTGGACGTGCAGGAGGCCCGAATCCGCGCCTACTGCGAGGCGAAGGGCTGGCAGCTCGTCTCCGTCGTCCGCGACGAGGGCAAGAGCGCCAAGGACCTCAAGCGCCCCGGCCTGCAGGAGATCCTCGGTGCCCTCCCGAAGCGCCAGCGCTGCTTCGATGTGCTCGTGGTGGTGAAGCTCGACCGACTCACCCGCTCGGTGCGGGACCTCGGGAACCTTACCGACGCGTTCAAGCGAGCGCGTGTAGGCTTCACGAGCATTCAGGAGAGCGTGGATACTGCCAGTGCCAGTGGGGAGCTCTTCTTCAACCTCGTGGCCTCGGTGTCGCAGTGGGAGCGTCGGGCCATCGGGGAGCGCACGCAGTCGGCCATGGCCCATCTCCGAGCGCAGGGGCGGCGGATCAGCCGCCAGCCGCGGTTCGGGGCTCGGTTCGATGGGGCAGGCCGTGTTGTGGCCGATCCTCGAGAGCAGGCGACCCTGAGCAAGATTCTCCAGCTCCGCGCAGCCGGGCTCTCCCTCCGGGCGATCTCGGCTGCGCTGGCGGGTCAGGGGATCTTGGCCCGCTCTGGACGGCCTTTTACGGCCTCGACGCTCGGCCAGCTTGTCCGTCAGGGTTCCCTTGCGGACAGCCTAGCCTCGTAGCGCGTCTCTCCTCATCTCTGACGGCCTACGGGAGGATCGCATGGGGCCGTTCGTGGGGTCCATTGGGCGCACTCGCGGCTTTAGCGTCACGACGGCAAGGCGCCCCGACCTCCCACGCGCACGCCATGCGGGCAGCACCCCGGCCCCCCTCGCTGCCACGGCGCCGAGGTGGCAGGGGGTATGTGGGTTGCCACGGCATACCTGGGGCTTCCTTGGGGGTCCCAGAGCCAGAGGCCGCTAACACAAAAGGCACCCCCGGCTAAAGGCACCATCGGAAGAAGGTCTTGCCCACGCTCGGCGGCCCGAGGCTGACGAGGTTCTGAGCGTAGATGAGATGCATATTGCATACGCGATAAGCGAAGTATACGATTCACCGCCTACCCGCATGGACCCACAATGGAGGTAAGAATGCTGCGCCTCGTCGCACTCGCAGTTCTGCTTGGTGCATCAGTAACTCCTTCGCACGCTGCCCTTGTCACTTTCTCCGCCAGCGGCGCGAATGCGAGCGATATTCAGGCAACGGTTGATAGTTTTCGCACCGCCTTGGGGGCATTGAATCCCAATGTCGTCGGTAGCTTGGGAACCGGTCGCCGCGAGATAAATTGGGATGGCGTGCCGGACGCATCGTCCGCGCCTAATATTCTGCCGCCGAATTTTTTCAATGTGAACTCACCGCGCGGCGTCCTTTTTTCGACGCCTGGTACGGGCTTCCAGGTAAGCGCCAATGCCGCCACGGCGACACCAGTAGAGTTCGGCAACATTAATGCGTCGTACCCGGGCCTGTTCAAGACCTTCAGTGCGCAGCGGCTGTTCACCGCGCTCGGCAGCAACGTTATCGATGTGAATTTCTTTGTGCCCGGCACCGCGACGCCGGCTTTCACAACAGGGTTTGGCGCGGTCTTCTCAGACGTCGACCTGGCGAATACGACCAGTATTCAGTTTTTCGATCTCGCAAACGTGTCGCTTGCAACTGTTTTTGCTCCGAGCATCACGGGCAACGAGACGCTGTCCTTCGTCGGCGGCCTGTTCAATGCGGGCGAACACGTGGGCCGCGTTCGCATCACCAGCGGAAACTCCGCGCTTGGATCGAACGAGTCACTTCCTACTGCCGACCTCGTGGTCATGGACGATTTCATCTATGCCGAACCGCGAGCCATAACGGCCGTCCCGGGGCCGGCAAGCCTCAGCCTATTCTTGCTCGGTGTGTTGTTCATCTGGGGCTTTAGGCGAAGCTCTTCGCAATCCGTATCATTGCGCCGAGTGTTGCGGTAGCGTCTGTAGCTCTCAACGCATTGCAGATTTCAAGGCGCTAGCCTCGCGCGCGCCTTCGACTGCGCTGATCTCTAACGATCGACGACCCCGCGGGCATTCAGGGATCACACGCATCTTGACTCCCCCGCCAGAGGTGGTTGGTCGCCTCGACGCCGAAAGGGGCCGAGTCGAGACTATCCTGCCGTGAATCCTCGACCGATCCAGCGAAAGAGGAAGAGCGCGCCCCATGGCACTGCCGCGACGACCGCATTGAGCAGAACCGCTTCAAGAACGGCGGCAGGGGCTCGAGCGGCTCGTGACAGGCCGTCAAGTCATCATCCCAACGCGACGACTCCCTCCCAATGGCCTCCAGGCATGGGACGAGGTGCTGCGCGGCAACTACGAAGGGATGGTCGCCAAAGATCCTGCGTCACTCTATCGGCCCGGCCGCACGCTCTCGTGGCTCACAGTTAAGCAGCGAGGCTATCGTCAAGAGGCTCGAGGGTTCGACCAGAGTTGACGCCGCCGCCCATCTGGGTTGACGAACACGGCCAGCGCGTCCCGACGCGCCCGTGCTTCGTGCCGACGTGTGACCGAGAGTGGCCCGTGCGCCGCTACCGCTTCGAGCATCTAGTGCTCACTGGCTGGGCGAAGCCGAGTCAGGTCATGAAGATCGTGAACTGGTGCGGCCACTCGCAAGACTTCGTGGCGTGGCCTGAAGCAGATGGCTACTGGATGCTGGTGCCGATTATCGGCGAAGCAGCGTAGCAGTTCAGGTCACAACCGTCGACCTTGTCGACGAAACTCGTCCAGCAGCAATTGAAACCACTGCTTCGGTAGCCAGACCCTTGGGTTGCCGGTGGTCTTGTCTTCAGCATCTTGGGTCAGTCCGATTGCTCGAACCGACGCGTACGCCTCGCGCCACCTCGACTCGATCTGCTCGTCACGTACCTTCTCTTCTCGCAAGATCGCGTAGAAGTCGTCCCGAACGGTGTGGGACTGGACGAGGTCGCCCGGTTGCGTACAGTGCGCTGCGACGAGTTCAAGTACGAGGCGACCATCCTCATTTGCTCCCTTGAAGCGGCGCTTGAACATCTCTTCCCGCGTTGACAGTACTGGATGCTCGTCAAAGTCTGGTCCGCCCAGCCACTTGTCTACGTCAGCTAGAATCTCGGCCGAATCGGCGAACTCGATGGGGTTCGCCATCGCAATCTCCATGACGCCTTCACGGCGGATGCCCCGCTCCGTATAGATGCGCATCGGAATCGCGCGGCGCTCGACGAAGGCGCGGTAGCAGAAGATGGCGAACTCCTGCTGAATCCAGACCGATGATCGCTCCGTGGGCGAGTAGTCACGGAAGGCCACCATGCCGCGCTTCTGCATGATGCCGAGGAACGCAACGCACGTCTGGACAGCCTCGAAGACGTTGCTATTCAGGTCGCCCGCGCTGTGGACTTCCTGTGCGATGAAGGGCCTCATACCGTGTTCTCGGATCACGGCGGCGACTTGGTCTCCCAAGCTGCGTTCTTCATCGGTCAACAACCCGTAGCTCACGAACACGAGGCGCTCGGCCATGACGGTGTGCTTACTTCCCCTTCGGCCCACGCGGGTCCACGGTGTCAGAGAAGCCTAGTCTGTTCTCAAAGTGGAACGCCACGTGCGCAGGTTGGCTTTGTAGCAGCCCAAGTGCTTAGTGACCCAATCTAGGCGAACCAGATCGTCTAGTCTCGCCTGGACAAAGCCCGTATCTTCTACTCCCAGGTGGTGAGCAACCTCCGTTGGGGTGGCAAAGTTCTCGAAACCTAAAGCCTCAAACGCTGAGAGCAGCCGTGACGTCTCACAGAGGTTCGCCATCTCTGTTTCCCTTGTGTCACGTGCCCGCTCGTCCGGACTTCTCAGGTCCATCGGCTTGACCCTCGCCCTAGCATCGATCACTTCCCCTTCAACCGGCTGTCGCCAGAGACCGGTCCGTGGTGTGAGGTCATTCCGGAATCACCGCCCCCCGGCCAGACGTAAAGGGCTGAATTCCAACCGCCGTTGGCCGGCAGGGAGCCCCGAATGGGGCGCCCCCCAAACTCGTCTTTCCTGGGTTGATCACCACCGACGTACTATTAAGCGCTCTATCCTTCGGGTAAAAGACGTCCATCCGATACTCCCACCGGTCGACCGCAAACGGATGCCCCACGGCCCTGGACGTCATGGCCTTGAAGGTCACCTGGAGCCGATGCGTTAGGACCTCTCCAGATACCAGCGAAGGCTTTCCTGTAGCGGTCCACACTGCGCCGGTTGGCGAACGCTCTATCGTGGTTAGGTTTTCTCGGTAGACCATCACATTCGCAGAACATTCCTTCGTGCGTGGGTCAGTCTGAAAATCGAGCCGGACGAAGTAACACGACAAGCTACGCCGGTCGGAGCCTTCAGAGCATGTCGCGTTGACCACAATGGGGATGGTCGGATGCTGAGGGCCTGGGGTATTCGAGCGATCCGTCCCGACCATTTCTCCAGTGTCCATATCACTCCACTGGTCATCACGCCAATCTGCTGCGGCTGGCAACACCGAGGAGGCCAACAGCAGAGCGAACAGAATGCACTCCTTCATCGTCCGTTCCTCTCCGATATTCTCTGCGAAGTAAGCAACCCGTTCACTTTCCCTTCGGAGCGCGCGGGTCGATGGTGTCTGGGAAACACTGATACGCGATGCCCGACCTGCCCTTTTGGTCCATCACAAAGAGGTCTGTGGGGGCACGCCTTTCAATGGCCCAAGAGGCTTTGCGAGCCATTTCCTCGCGGGAATCTATGGCTTGCGTACATGCGCCAACGGTTGGATACGCCGTCTGTAAATACCATGTGCCTTCCGTTGGATCATGCGACTGGTTCCACAGTATCCACGCGCACTCGCCGGAGGCTGACGTAGCGGCGGCGAGTAAGCAGCAGAACACGATCACGACGAAGCACGGCCAGCGTGTCATCACGGGGGTTAGAGTCTCAGGCTGCGCCGACGATAGAGGGCCAGCGTTCCAAAGCTAACTCCGAGCAGCACGAGCGTGGAGGGTTCTGGCACACGGGTCCACACGCCGTCGACGCCTGTAGCGCCATAGGTACACGGATTGGGATCGACGATACAGCCAGGGAGCTTCCCCCGGAGGCTTTCGCTGCCGAAGCGCCATTTCCCCTGCGCGTCCGAGGAGAAGGCATCGCCAAACAGACCAATATAGCCACCCTGCGTTGGCGACGCGGGCAAGTTGAAGTCGTTGCCACTGACCGGCCACGGGACGGCGAGATCGAAGCTGACGACATTGTCGGTGTAGCGGGCGGTGATCAGGACGGGCGGGTCCGGTGGCGGGTAATGCGCGAAGAAGTCCTCGCCGGGAATGTAGACGTCGCTCGTGACCACGTGGAGGGTCGCCTGGCCGGTGCAAACTACCAGGCACGTGCCCGACCAGTCGTAGATGATATTGGCGTGGGCGCTGAGCGGTCCGTTGAGTTAGCAGGAACGTTACCGCTGCGAGGAGCATCTTGGAAATCGTCATAACACTTCCCCTTCGCCGTCTGGCCGATCCCTCATGGGCCATCGCTGCATGGCCCAATGCCGGACGGCACCAGCCACAGCGAACACTGAGGCGGGAGCATAGCTGGGTCGGAGGGCATCCACAATGGGGAAGGTAAAGACTAGCAACTAGCGGAGCAAGTCGTTCACTCGGGCCACTTCCTCAATGAAGGTCACCAACAGCATGCGCACCACGCTCGGCAGCAGCGCGATTCGTTGCTCACCGGGGTACGGCGCGAGGCTCTGGACGACGCCATGCGCCGCCCGGAAGATGATTTCCTCGAGCGCCTTGTCGGTCACCGGGCCTGGCGATGCCTGGATCCGGTAGGCGTCCAGCATGTCGCGCACGCTCGTGCTGATAATTCGGCGTAGCTCTTCGGCCTCGGTGCTCACGCCGGCGGCTCGCCCGGCGCGAAGCGGCGCACGAGGGTTTCGAGGAGAGCGAGGGCGCGCACACACTCGTCGATGGGCGCGGCCCGGAGATGTGTCTCCTGCGTGTAGACCCAGGCCGGCGCAGACGCGGGCGACGCGCCCGGCACCGGATTCGGCAGCATCGCGTCCGGCTCGGCCCACCAGGCGCGGTGCCATTGGGGAGCCGGAATCGCGCCGGGCCGCACCGTCACGGCGGCGCCCGCCTCGTGCACGTCCTGCATCCGCGCGTTCGCGAGTCCGATGACGAGGGTCTGGTCCGCGACGCTCAAGCCAAGCCGCCACTCGTCGTAGACGGGCGTGAAGGTTGCCTCCTCGGCCGCGTGTTGAAGGTGGTAGAACGCCGCCTGGGCCATGCTCAGGAAGGCGGCCAGGTAGGCTTCGACGGCGAACGCATTGGCCCGCCCGGCCCGCTGCTGGTTCTCAGACTGGGCCAGGTCGAGGAAGAACCGCGCCTGCGCGAGCTTTGTCGCCGCGCTCGGCCGGCCGCCCGT
>Ga0137407_10001062_pt1 | contig 17991 bp, 15 predicted proteins | sample CZOMad2_2_16fung_FD_108410 | JGI IMG/M metagenome (GOLD analysis project Ga0137407, IMG submission 108410) | Vadose zone soil fungal communities from Angelo Coast Range Reserve, California, USA - CZOMad2_2_16fungal (Illumina Assembly) | ecosystem: Environmental > Terrestrial > Soil > Vadose... | reverse complement strand
TACTGTTGATCTCCTGGGCCTATATCAAGTTGATGGGCGGCGACGGACTGCAGCGCGCCACCGAGATGGCGATACTCAACGCCAACTATCTCGCCAACAAGATCGACCCGAGCTTTCCGGTCCTCTACAAAGGAAAGAATGGCTTTGTCGCCCACGAATGCATCGTCGATCTGCGCAAGGTGAAGCGCGACGCGGGCATCGAGGTCGACGACGTCGCCAAGCGCCTCATGGACTACGGCTTCCACGCGCCCACCACCTCGTTCCCGGTGATCGGCACGCTGATGATCGAGCCCACCGAGAGCGAGCCCAAGGCGGAGCTGGATCGATTCTGCGAAGCGATGATCGGCATCCGGCGGGAGATCCGCGAGATCGAATCCGGCAAGGCGCCGCGCGACCAGAACGTGCTCAAGGGCGCGCCCCACACCGCCGAGGTCCTCACCGCGGACGTCTGGGATCGTCCGTACTCCCGACAGCACGCCGCATACCCCGCGAAATGGGTGCGCGAGCACAAGTTCTGGCCGGCGGTCGGGCGGCTGAACAATGTGTACGGCGACAAGAACCTGCTCTGCTCCTGCCCTCCCCTCGAGGCCTATCGCTGATATGCTTTGCGGCGATGGCCGCAGAGGAGCTCACGGCGTTCCTCGCGAAGACGTCGTTCTTCGGCGGGTTGACGCCCGAGGTGGTGGGGGCCGTCGCCGGGATGCTGAAGGAGAAGCGCGTCTCCGCGGGCGAGCAGCTCTTCGCCGAGGGCGACAAGGGAAAGTCGATGTACATCGTGCGCGAGGGCGCGCTGATCATGAAGCGCCACTGCAGCGGCGGAACGGACGCGCGGCTGCTGATGATGCGCCCCGGAGCATTCTTCGGCGTCACCTCGCTGATCGAGATGGAGCCGCGCCCGTTCTCCTGCTGCGCGGAGAAGGATTCGCTTCTCTACGAGCTGACGAATCTCGACCTCTACAAGCTCTACAAGAGCGACACGAAGACCTACATCCTGCTCTTGCAGAACATCGCCCGCGAGCTGTGCCGGCGTTTGCGCAAGGCCGGAGAGCGGATCGCCGCGCTGGAGGATGCGCTTCACGCCGCGGCCGGGAAGCAGGGGTAGGAGCGGGAAAACGTTCGCGAATCTTGGGCGTCTTTTGTTCCTGCCGGCGATATTCGCCGGGGGTGCCGGGCTTGGTCCGGGCGGGACGATCGTCGGACTCCTGGTGATGCGGTTGCCAAGAGAGCAGTCGAGATGTGGAGGGAGCAGCGCGCTTGATCGCAGCGCCGGCCGATTTCGGCCACGCGCTACTTTTCTATTTTGCACATCTGACGCGCCGCGCTATCAATAGCTTGCATTTTGCGAAACTGGCCCCGCCGGCTCAGGGGCTGGCCCGCATAATGCACCGCCCTGAATCAAAAGTTGCATTTACTACAGTCGAACGGCGATGCTGCGTCTCTATGCTGGACGAGGGACTGCGCTCGCTCATCGCGCTGCACGGCGTTGGCGAGACCCGCACTGGCGGAATCCTCATCGTCGATGATGAGAAGCCCAACCTGACCGTCCTGCGCAATTTCCTCGAAGCGGGCTATCGCGTTTACGAGGCGCAGGCCGGCAACGAAGCGCTCGCGATCGCCAGGACCACCGCGCTCGACGTCATCATCGCCGACCAGCGCATGCCGGAAATGACCGGCGTCGAGCTGCTGGAGAAGCTGCGCGATTTCAAGCCCGACGTGGCCGGGATCATCCTCACGGGCTACACCGATCCCCCCGCTCTCATCTCCGCCATCAACCGCGCCCGTGTGTTCCGCTTCCTGAAGAAGCCCTGGCAACCGGACGACATCCTCGAAGCGGTGCGGCAGGCGAGCGAGCACGTCTACCAGACGCGCGCCATCCAGCGCCTGGTCGCCCTGCTCGCCAAGCGCACGGACGAATTGGACGCGAGCCTGGTGCAGATCCGCCGCACGCAGTCCCATCTCCTCCATCTGGAGCGCCTGGGGACGATGGGAAAGCTCGCGGCGGGCGTCGTGCACGACCTGCGGAACCTCATGGTCAGCCTCGGCTACGTCGAGAGCGTGCTGCAGCAGCGCAGCGTCGCGCCCGACGTGCTCGAGAGCGTGCAGGTGGGAATGCAGGGCGTCGGCAACCTGATCCACACTCTCGAGGCGATGCACCAGTTCGCGCGCGGCGGGATCCTCAACATCCAGAAATCGATCCTGCAGCCTTCGCTCGTCGTGCACGATGCGCTGGCCATCGCGCGCATGGACATGGGCTTCCGCGCCCACAAGGTGGCGGTGAACATCGAGGAAGGCCTGCCGCCGGTCCACGGCGATCGCCAGAAGCTCACCCAGGTGCTGGTGAACCTGGTGCGCAACGCCGTCCAGGCCACCGCCCAATGGCGGCAGATCGGCGTCGAGGCGTCGCGCAAGAACGGGCACGTGGTCTTCGCCGTGGAGGACGAGGGGCCCGGCGTGTCGCCGGACATGAAAGAAAACCTCTTCAAGCCCTTCGTGAGCAGCAAAGGCGAAGGGGGCATGGGTATGGGGCTTTACATGGCCAAGTTGATCGTCGATTCGCATCAGGGAGAGATCGCCGTGCTCGACCGGCCGCAAGGCGGCGCGCGGTTCGAGGTGCGCTTGCAGCCTGCGGAGGAACCCCGTTGACGGTCCCACTGCACCGCGTCCGAAACTATGAAGAACTGGAAGGCGCACAGGGACGCGAGGTCTTCTTCCGTCCAGAGCGTTATCGCGCGAAGGACCTGGTCCCGCTGCGCTCGGAGGTGATGATCACCGTCGCAGGCAGCGAGCGGTTCTGCCCGCTGCTCGACCTCTCCGAAAACGGCGCCGCGTTCGAATGGCCGTGCGCTCTCGTGCCCGCCATCGGCGACCGCTTCGGATTCCTGAGCGTCCGATTCGACTCGCACGAGTCCTACCGCGGAGAGGCGCGCGTGGGCTCCGTGCGCGAGATCGACGGTGCCACCATCGTCGGCATCTCGTTCGAGGGGCGCCTCGTCTCCATCGACGAAGTGCTCGAGCTGCGCGCCATCAAGACCTTCATCGGCCACCGCGCCGGCCGGCCCGCCTGGCGGGTGGCGGGACACGATCGATGCAAGATGCTGGTCTCGGAGCTACGCCTGTCGCTCGAGGACGCGGAGCGACAGCTTCGGACCATGGAGACCGAGCTGCCGTGGCACGTGGTGCACGGCGAGTCAACGCCCGCGCGCGAGGAGCTCGAGCGCACGATCCGCTCGCAGATCGCCAGCGCGATGGTGAGCGCGACCGAGGAGATCGACCGCGTGGTCCGGACGATCCCGGCCGAGGACATCCCGGCAATCCGCGAGTACTCGCGGCGCCATCTGGACGATTTCCTCCTTCAAGCGCCGGCGGCCCGGCGGGCCTTCCAGAAGCCGTTCGGGTATCCCGGCGACTACGAAGTGATGCGCTTCCTCTACGAACGGCCGTTCGAGGGATCGACGCTCTTCGCCAAGACGATGTCGCTGGTGGTCGACGAGATGGCCGCCAGCCGGGCGGTGCGTTGTCGCAAGGACCTGATCAAGAACCGGCTGAAGCTCCGGCTGCAGCACCGCTCGACTCCGCTGCGCGTGCTCGCCATCGCGGGAGGTCCCGCCCAGGAGCTGTGTGAGTTGCTCTCCGAGACGCCCCGGCTTGCGGCCCCGCTCGACGTCGTGCTGTTCGATCAGGACAAGGGCGCGCTCGCGTACGCGTACCGCCGCCTGCAGCCGCTCACGGACAACCGCTGGGGTCCCGCCGTCCGGATCACGTACTTGCACGAATCGATCAAGCGGCTGCTGCGCGATCGAATGCTCTTCGACGATTTCGGGAAGTTCGATCTGATCTACTCCGCCGGCCTGTTCGACTACCTGCGCGCGCCGACGGCCGTGCAGCTCGCCCGCGACTTCTACTCGCGCCTGGAGGCGGGAGGGCAGCTGATCATCGCCAACATGGTGCCGGAAAACCCCAGCCGCTGGTTCATGGAGCATCACCTGGACTGGCCCCTGCTCTATCGCACCCGCGACGAGCTGCTGGACATCGGACGGCGGGCTTGCGCCGACGCGGCGCTGCAGATCCTCGAAGAGGAAAGCCACGTGAACCCGTTCCTCGAATTCTCCAGGAATTGATGCTGGACCCGGGCGCCGCATTCGAGGCCCGCTGGAAGCAGTGGCTGGTCGAGCGCAACCGCCGGGGAATGCAGGTCCTGCTCTGGACGGCGTTGGTTCTGTACCCCGGATTCGGCGCGCTCGATTACATGCTCGCTCCTCGCGAGGCCCTTCCGTTCCTCTGGACGACGCGGGCGATCTTCGTCGCCCTGACCATCGCCTTCCTCGTCCTCGTCAACCGTCCGATCTTCGCGCGCCATCCGAACTTCTTCAGCGCCGGATACGTCGTGGCGGCCGCGAGCGGCATCAGCCTGATGACGACATTTCTCGGCGGCCTCTCCTCGCCGTACTACGCCGGGCTCTCGCTCGTCAGCGTCGCGACGGGCCTGATCGTGGTCTGGCGGCCCCAGGTCGTGATGGTGGAAGCGGCGCTGCTCCTGATGTCGTTCATCATTCCCAACGCGCTGCTGCATCGCGTCGGCGCCCCGAGCATTGCGGCGTCCAATCTCATGTTCCTGATCGGCGTGACGTTCGTCGCGGCGTTGGGACAGATCGTGCACTACCGATCGCAGAAGGAGATGCTCGCGAGCCAGGTGCGGCTGGAGGACACCAAGGCGTCGCTGGAACGAGCCCACAACGAGCTCAAGGCGCTGGACAGCTTCAAGTCGCAGCTGTTCGCCAACATCACGCACGAGTTCAAGACACCGCTGGCGATGGTGCTGGCCCCGCTCGAGCTGATCCTGCAGGGCGAGATGGGAGAGCTCCCCTCCGCGCACCGGTCGACGTTCGACTCCATGTTCCGCAGCGGCCTCAAGCTGCTGAAGATGATCGGCGATCTGCTCGATCTCTCGCGTCTCGAGGAATCCAAGCTCCGCCTGAAGATCGCCGAGCACGACCTCGCCGAGTATCTGCGCGGGCTCGTGTCCCAGGTGGAGCCGTTGGCCCAGCGCAAGGGGATCGAGCTGATCCTACGGGTCGACGCGAAGTCCACGATGGTCTGGTGCGACCTGGAGCGGATCGAGCGCGTCTTCCTGAACCTCCTCTCCAACGCGACCAAGTTCACCCACCAGGGCGGCCACGTGCAGGTGGTGGTCCGCGACGCCGGAACCTTGCTGGAAGTGGTCGTCCGGGACGACGGTCCCGGCTTTCCGCCCGAGAAGGCCGATCGGATCTTCGAGCGCTTCTACCAGGTGGACATGGGCGGGACGCGGCGTTACGGCGGCACGGGCATCGGGCTGGCGCTGGCGAAGGAAATCGTCGAGCTGCATGGGGGACGCATCTGGGCGGAATCGAGCGGCGGGGCCCGGTTCACCGTGGAGCTACCGCGGGACCGGGACCATTTCCGGCCCGAGGTCCTCGAGCGTCGCGGCCCGGCCCGCGACGTGCCGGAAGGGCACCGGGCGAACGACCGCGGCCTGATGGACTTCGCGGTGCAGATGGCGGCGCGGGACGAGTACCGGCTGCTGGACATCGCCGAGGCGACCGAGCGCCGCGTCTCCGTCCGCGATGAGGACGAAGACCACAAACCCTACGTGGCCCTGGTGGTGGACGACATTCCGGACATCATCCGGCTGGTGCACAACTCGCTGCGGGCGCACTTCAAGGTCATCTCCGCCGAGGACGGCATCAAGGGTCTGGAGATGGCACTGCGCGAGCGGCCCTCGCTGGTGATCGCCGATCTGATGATGCCCGGCATCGACGGCCTGGAGCTGACGCGGAGGCTGCGCGGCAGCGACGAGACGCGCCACATCCCGGTCCTGATGCTCACGGCGAAAGGAGATCTAGAGGACCGCATGGTGGGCCTGGAGACCGGCGTGTCGGCGTATCTGGCGAAGCCCTTCTCGCCGCGCGAGCTCCTCACCACTGCCCGGGCGCTGGTGCATGCGCAGGAGACCACCGCGGACATCGTGCTCACGCAGCGCATGGACTCGCTGGAAATCGTGGCCGGCGGCCTCGCGCACGAGATCAACAACCCCCTCAACTACCTGAAGAACGCGCTCGCCCGGGTCCGCATGGACGTCGAAGCGCTCGTCGCCGGAAAGCTCCCACCGGAGGAGCTGCCGCGCGCCGAGGAGCGCATGCGCGAGCTGTTCGATCTCGCCGAGAGCGGAATCCGCCGCATCGGCGCCACCGTCGAGCTGATGACCAGCTACAGCAAGGCCGGGTACTCGCGGCAGCTGCGGCCGCACGACGTGTTCACGGCCGTCCGCGAAGTGGTCTCGCTGGTGTTGCCCGCGACCGGGCGCGCCGTCCGGGTGGAGCTGGATTTGAACGGCGACGGCACGTTGGAATGCGTCCCGGAGGAGTTCAACCAGGTAATCTCGAACCTGGTGCAGAACGCGATCGAGGCCTGTCCGGAGACCGGCGGCCTCGTGCGCGTGCGCGGGCTCCACGAGGGAGAGAACTTGCTCCTTGCGGTGAAGGACAACGGCCCCGGCATCCGTCCGGAGGATGCACAGAGGATCTTCACCCCGTTCTTCACCACCAAGGGACCGGGGCGAGGGATGGGGATGGGGCTCACCATCGTCTGGCGCGTGGTGCAGAGTCTCGGCGGGACGCTGGAGGCGAGGCCCGGGCCCGGCGCGGAGTTCGTGTTGCGGGTGCCGCGCAAGCAGTCGCGGCTTCGGGCGGTGAGTTAGCCGGCGCTCACGGATCAAGCGCGCGCTTTCGGGGACAGCAGGGCGACCTTGTTCCGGGCCGACAAGATCTGCTGCCGCAGCACCTCCGCCTGCCGCGCCACGTCCTCCATCTCCTTCTCCTGCGCGTCGCGCGCGATGTCGGCCGCCTCGTCGGCGATCCTCTGCATGCGCGACTGCACCTCGTCGACCGCCGAAGACCCGGCCTGGAGCGCTTCCTGCACCTCCTTCGCCATGCGGCCGAGCCCCGCCATCCGCTGCAGCACCTCGGTGAACTCCTTGCGCCTGCCTGCGATCTCCTCCGCGCGGTTCATCAACGCAGCCGCATCGCTCTCCTGCTTCTGCCGGGTGACGGAGACGGCCGCGACGAGCTCCTGGACATGCGCGTTGATCTTGTCCTGGCTCTCCGCCGCCCGCGTCAGCGCTTCCGTCGCCCGTACCAGGTTCTTCTCCGTGTTGAGCTTGAGCCGGCCGGCCTGATCGGCCAGTTCCGCGAACCGGCGCAGCTCGCGATCGAGCGCCAGCGCCGCCTCCGACAGATCGCTCGGCTTGTCCGGACGCTCCACGTCACCCGCCGCAGGAGTGCGTGGGGGTGGCGAGATAGGTCGCCAGACCCGGGCAGCTCGCCGTATGGAACTCGCCGCTGATCTGCTCGCCCGTCTCGAGCCCGATGGTATACGTGCCCGCGTAGCCGCTGGCCGATACCGACGTCAGCTTCACCGCGCCGGAGGTCGCGACCGCGGACTGCTCGGGCACCTCGGCGCAGGACCCGTTCACGCCGAAGCGCACCACGGCGAGATGCGCGGGCGGGATTCCGAATGTTCCGGCAGGATTGAATACATCGAAGCTCCCGGGCTGCGAGGGCGCGGTGGCCGAGAACGATGACCGGTCGACGTCCGCGAGCATGATGACCAGGGCCTTCCCGTTCTTCGGCTCCGTATTCGCGGTCAGCTTCGCGCACACGCCCGACACGTCGCTCAACACGACGGCGGCGACGTCTGCCGAGATGGCGCCCAGGGAGACACGCGCGGGCGAAGAGACGGCGTCCACCGGTTTCATCGGCTGGCCGCGCACCACTCCATTCAAGGTCGCGCTGGAGCTGCCGCTGCCGCTTCCGCAGGCGAGGCCGAAGGCCAGCAATCCGGCGGCCGCGATCCGCAACATGCGCATCACATACCCGCGGCGGCCCGGGCGCGCAATCCGGCGCGCTCCAGCGCGAAGTCGACCACGCGCGTCTCCAGCGAATCCCCGTTCAGAGCGTCGATCTCTACCAGTCCCGTCGGACTCGTGACGTTCACTTCGGTCAGCTTGCCTCCGATCACGTCGATCCCCGCGAGCCACAGGCCCGATTCGTTCAGCGCCGGCGCCAGCCGCCGACAGATCTCGCGATCCCGCGCCGTCACCGATGCCGGCGCCGCCTTGCCTCCGGATGCAAAGTTTGCGCGCAGCTCGCCATCGCGCGGCACGCGCAGCACCGCTCCGAGCGGTTCTCCCTGCAAGAGGATGATGCGTTTGTCTCCTTCGCGGACCGCCGGCAGGTAAGCCTGGGCCATCACCGGGACGTGGCCGCCGCCGGTCGCCAGCTCGAGCAGTGAGGAGAAGTTCGGATCGCCCCTGCGCAAGCGCAGGACCCCCTGTCCGCCGCACCCGTCGAGCGGCTTGACCACGCCGTCGCCACCGTGTGACTCGATGAATTCGCGCAGGCGCGGGATTTCCCGCGAGACGAAGGAGGGCGGGATCAGATCCGGAAAGCGCAACGCGAACAGCTTCTCGTTGGCGACCCGCAGCCCGCGCGGATCGTTGATCAGCACCGGCCCAGGCCCCAGCTCGACGATCTGCGTCGTCCGCAAGAAGTCCAGATCGACGGGGGGATCCTTGCGCAGGAAGAGGACGTCCAGCTCCGACAGCGGCGCGTCGTACTCCCCGGCGACGCGAAGATGATCGCCCTCCTTGCGCCGGACCTCCACGGTCCGCATCCGCGCGCACGCCTTCGCGCCGGCGACGTAGAGCCATTCCTGCCGCAGCTCGCGGACCTCCAGGCCTCGCCGCTGACACTCGAGCATCAAGGCGAACGTGGAGTCGTGATTCACCCGCACGTTCTCCAGGGGGTCCATGAGAAACCCGATGCGCATGGCGGGAAGCTGTGCCTTGCCCGCCACGGCCGCATCGGCGCCCGACGATCCGCTCATGACGCCCGGGGACGCCGGTGGCCCGCCTGCACCCCGGCTGGGAGCCCCTGGCCGGGCGCGAGCGTTTTCTACCGCCGGCGATGTCCCGGAATCGAAAGAAGAAGGGCCCGGAGCGCTTCGCCCGGGCCCTTCCGCTCTCGAGCTGACCTTGCCTACAGCTGGTGGGCCAGCACCGACGGATCGAAGGTGTCCTCCATGCCGTCGGTCCAGTCGACGTAGACCTGGTTGTTCTTCGTCACGAGGTTGCCGGCCACCGCGCCGTCGTATTCCACGTCGCCGTTCAGCGACCAGGTGGTGGTGGAGGCAGTCCCCGTGGTCTGGGTGGTGACGGTCGCGTTCACGTTGAACGCCACCGAGTGATCGGTGGTCACGCCGTCGGCCTTGAGCAGGTCGATCCCGACGCCGCCGTTCCACCGCACCGTGCCCGTCGTCGTCTGGCCGCTCGTCGAGTCCTCCAAGCTGAGCCCGAAGTTCTCATGCGCCCGGACGAGAGCAATGTGATCGGTTGCGGTCCCGCTCACGCTGATGTTCACGGTCGTGCTGTTCGTGCCTTGCGAGACGGAGACGACGTACGTGACGCTGAAGTCGGCGTTGACGTGCACGAGGCTGCCGCTCCGCGAGAACTGCATCGATCCGTTCACGCCTACGGTCGCGGTGTTGCCGTTGAGGTTGCCGGTGTAGTGCAGGTTGGTGCCCGTCCAGGGGCCCATGGTCACCTCGAACTTCAGGTCGAAGCTGGTGGCGGTCTCCGACCACGTCACCTTCACCACGTCGCCGTTGTCGTAGTCGACTTCCAGATAGGTATCCGCGGCGCACGCTGGTCCCGGCGGGATCAGCGTCGGCGAGCCCGTGCCAGGGTCCCGGCGCACGCAGCCGACAGGAATGGACGTGGCGGCATTCGAGGCACCCGACAAGCGCAGCGCCTGGTGCACGCTGCCCGAAGACGGCGCCAGCGCTGCAGCGGCGAGCTGGCCGGGATCCTGCAAGCCCGTGGTCAGGTCCACGGTGGAAACGTTGCCCGACGCGGCGGCGCCGCCCACTGCGCTGCCGATGCCCTGCAGGCCGATGCTCGCTTCCGTGTTCGTGCTCGCCGAGCTCATGCCGGACTGGGCCTGCGTTGCGCTCGCCTTGATCTCGGCCGTGGCCAGGATCGTGCTCTTGCCGCCGCACGCAGCGGCACAAATGGTTGCTGCAATCAGGATCCTTCGCATTGTGATTGGCTCCCCTCGGTAGAAATCTGCACCAAACAGATTGCCATAGGGACGCCAGTAAACAGACGCTGGCCACAGCAGCGAGATTGCGCGAACGTGCGCGATCTCCGGGCAAGGTGCGCTGCGGTGCGAGGTTCAGCGGAAAGCGGCGAGCCAAGCCGCCATCGGAGCTGCCGCGGCGATGGAAGCGAGCGCCCCTTGCGCCAGCCGACCGCGCAGCGGCGGCAAGAGCGATACGCCGCCACCGAGGAGCACGCCAGCGGCGAAGCCGCAGAGGTGCCCGGCGAGGTCCGCGCGCTTCGAGGTGCCGAGAAACGCCAGCAGCGCCAGCCCGGCGCCGAGCGGCACCCAGGCGCGCCGCCGGTGCTGCCGCAAGGCCGCGAGAACACCCAGCGCGCCGAACACCGCCGTGGACGCGCCCACCGAGATGAAGTCGCGCCGCAGCAGCTCCGCGGCCGCGAGCGTGCCGGCGCTGCCCGCCAGCACCATGAGAATGGCGGCGAGACCCGGACCGAGGGCGTGAGCGAGCAGGGCGAGCAGGAGCCCTCCGAGGACCGCATTCCCTACCGCGTGACCGGCATCCGCGTGCAGCGTCAGGGCCGTGACGGTCCGCCACCATTCGCCCCGGACGATGGCGGCCGCGTCCGCGCTTCCGCGCGAGAACCAGGGGGACGCGGAGGACTCCGGACCGGTCCAGACGTGGAAGGCGAGAATGGAGAGGAAGAACAGGAGCCCGCAGGCGACCGCCGGTGTCGGCGATCGCGACGTCTGTACCCGCGGCGCCGGCGGTGGGTTCTCGCGCTCGAAGGTCCTCAGGGCGGCCTGCGCGCGCGCAAGGTCGGCCTCGTCGACCATCAGCGCCCAGCGCTCTTCCCCCGCGCTGCGCAGCTCGTGCGCGATGCCCTCCTCGTCGAGGACGAGCGAGAGGTCCATCGCGCGCCTGAAATCGTCGACGAGGCGCAGCAGCACGCCGGCAGCCTACACGGCGCGGTCCTGTGATAGGAGAGCGCCGCCATGCCGACTCTCGACGCGCCGCGCGCACTGCAGTCCTCGCAGCGGATGTGGGACGAGCAGATCCTCCCCGCCCTGTACGAGTACATCCGCATCCCGAACAAGTCGCCTGCCTTCGATCCACGATGGCAGCAGAACATGGATCGGGCGGTGGCGCTGATCGAGGGCTGGTGCCGCAGGCAGCCCGTGGCCGGGTTGTCGGTCGAAGTCGTCCGGCTGGAGAACCGAACGCCCGTCATCTTCATGGAGATCCCCGGGCAGGGCAGCGAGACCGTGCTGCTCTACGGCCACCTGGACAAGCAGCCGGAGATGACCGGATGGCGGCAGGGGCTGTCGCCATGGGCGCCCTTGCGCGAGGGCGACAAGCTCTACGGGCGCGGCGGCGCCGATGACGGGTACGCGAGTTTCGCCTCGCTGGCGGCGTTGCGGCTCGTGCAGGAGCAGAACCTGCCGCATGCCCGCTGCGTCGTCTTGATCGAGGCCTGCGAGGAGAGCGGGTCGACCGACCTGCCCGCCTACATCGCGCACCTCGCTCCGCGCATCGGCAAGCCTTCCTTGGTGGTCTGCCTCGACTCGGGCTGCGGCAACTACGAGCAGCTCTGGATGACGACCTCGCTGCGCGGGATGGTCTCCGGCAACCTGCGGGTGGAGATCCTCAACGAGGGCGTACACTCGGGCGATGCCAGCGGCATCGTGCCGGAGTCGTTTCGTCTCCTCCGCCAGCTGCTCAGCCGCATCGACGACGAGCAGACCGGCAGGGTGAAGCTCGACGCGCTGCAGGTGCAGATCTCCAATGAACGGCTGAAGCAGGCGCGGCTCACCGCCGAGATCCTGGGAGACGAGGTGTGGAACAAGTTCCCCTTCGTGCAGGGCGCCCGCCCCGTGGTGAGCGACAAGGTGGAGATGATCCTGAATCGCTCCTGGAGGGCGGCGCTCGCCATCACCGGCATCGAGGGGCTGCCTCCCCTGGGAAGCGCCGGCAACGTCCTGCGACCCTACACGGCCTGCAAGATCTCGCTGCGCATTCCTCCGCGCGTCGACCCCGCCGTGGCGATGCGCGCCGTGAGGGAGACGCTGGAGAAGGATCCCCCCTCAGGCTCGCGCGTCACCTTCGAAGGGGAGAAGGCGTCCATCGGCTGGGACGCGCCCCCGCTCGCACAGTGGCTGTCCTCGTCGGTCGATCGCGCCTCGCGCACCTTCTTCGGAAAGCCGCCGATGGCCTTGGGCGAAGGGGGAAGCATCCCCTTCATGGGGATGCTGGGAGAGAAGTTCCCGGAGGCGCAGTTCTTGATCACGGGCGTGCTCGGACCCGGCTCGAACGCGCACGGGCCCAACGAGTTCCTGCACGTTCCCACCGGCGTGCGGCTGACGGCGTGCGTGGCGAGCGTGATCGCCGATCACTTCGCAAGATGAAGGTCTTCATCGCTGTTCTCCTGCTCGCGCTGCCGCTCTGGTGCGCGTGGGCATTCTATGTCGCGGCGCGGTCGGGCCGGCTGACGTGGTGGCGCGCGCTGGTCTATGTGCTGGGCTTCCTCGTCTTGCTGCTCGGCAATCCGCTGGCAAACGCGTACCTGCTCTCGTCGGTCGACAGCTTCTTGCAGGGCGCGCTGTTCGAGAAGGCGAGGAGCGCGGGTCTGCTCGGAGCCGACGAGGCGCGGGTGCGGGCAGTGCTGGGCAAGCCGTGGAAGACGCGGCAGCTCGAGGCGCCATTCTCCGTCCTGCTCTACGCGCCGTGCAAGGTGTGCATGGCGTCATACGGAGCGCCGTTCGTCGTCTACCTGCGGGAAGGAGCCGTCGAAGGATTTCGCTCCGGACGAGGCGAGACACTGCGCGTTAAGCGGCCTTAGCTTGGTTATGCGGTTTGTGGGTGCAGCGACGCCGCGCGACGCGTGCTCCTTCACGCCCTTCATGGGCGCGCGAGCCTGTTTCTGGGTGTCCGTCTCACCGTCTAGGTTCGGCTCCGATCCGCCATGAGCAGCAACAATGGGAGCGCGGCGCGACGGGCATGAAGAAGACGACGCGCGCTCGTAGCCGGCGGGGTGCATGGCCGCGGCGACGCCGCTTCAGAAACCGCGCCTCCTTTACCCGGTCCTCCGGTCGTAACAACGGGAGCGGTTTCTGCTTGCGGCGGCGCCCGGCCGTGCACCCCGGCGGCGTCGTAATGAGCGGTACCCCGCGCCCGTGCTCAGAGTCGCCCGCCGCCGCGCATGAGGTGCTGGACGGCTTCGAGCAGGCCATCCTGGGTCAGCCGGTACATGGGGAAGACACGGCGGATGACCTCGGCGGTGCCGTACCAGGCGACGGCCGGTTCCGGATTGAGCCAGGCCGAGTGGAGGAAATGCTGGGCGAGATGGGCGAGCCAGGCGATGCCGGGCGCGCCGGAGTCGTCGCCGAAGCTCCAGCGGGAACCGCTCGACTGCAGCTCCCAGGGACTCATGAGCGCATCGCCCACGACGATCAGGCGCCAGGAGGGGTCGCAATCCTGAAGGAGTTGCAGAACAGGGACGCCGCGGATCAGCGCGGCGCTCTCGTATACGCGGCCGTAGACGCAGTTGTGGAAATAGTAGGTGCGCAGCTCCCTGAAATGCGTGGCCCGGCTCGCCGCGGAGAACAGCCGCTCGCAGACGTGCGCGTGCGGGTCCATCGAGCCGCCGACGTCCAGCAGCAGGAGCACGCGCAGATTCGACCGCCGCGGCGGCCGCATCGCGATCTCCAGCTCGCCGCCGTTTCGCGCGGTCTTGTCGATGGTGGCCTCGACGTCCAGCTCGTCGAGCGCGCCTTCGCGCACGAACGCGCGCAGCCGCCGCAGCGCGACTTCGATCTGCCGCGTATCCAGCGTCACGTCCGAGCGCAGATCCCGGAAACGCCTCTCTGCGGCCATCTCCAGCGCTCCCCGTCCGCCCGGCGCCTCCCCCACCTTGATCCCGGTGAGATGGATACCCCCGCTGCCGTGCGGCGAGGTCCCCGCCGTTCCCACCCAGCGGTTGCCGCGGTCGTGCCGCTCACGCTGCTCGGCGAGCCGGGCGCGCAACCGCTCGCGCGCTTCGGCGAGATCGATCCGCTCGAGGAGCTGGCGCTCCAGCTCGGTGAGCCGCCGCTTCGCGGCGGGCTGCTCCAGCCATTCCAGCAGCTCGTCGGTGAGCGCGAGCGCGTCGTCGGGGACTCCGCGGAAGTGATGCGCGAACGCGCGGTCGAAGGCGTCCAGGTCCTGCTCGCGGTGCACGCAGAGAGCGCGCGCGACCTCGTAGAAGCCGTCCAGCGTCCCGCGGTGGAGTCCCAGGCCGAGAGACTGCGCCAGCGAGAGTGCTTCCTGCGCGCCGACCTTCACGCCCCGATCGCGCAGCTCGTAGAGGAAGGGCACGAACATGGCTACGCCCTCGGCCGCCGTCCGCGCGAGGTCGCCTCGGCAAAGGCGAGAAGGTCCTGCTCGCGCTTGAGCAGGGCGCCGAGGAACGGCATGCCTGCATCCAGCTCGACGCTGGCGATCCCCGCGCGGCGCAACACCGCGATCCAGTCGATCAATTCGCTCGTCGAAGGCCGCTTCCGCAGCCCGTCCACGTCGCGCAGCGAGTAGAACGCCCGCAGCGTTTGATCGAGCAGCTTCTGGTCCAGGTCCGGATGGTGGACGCGGACGATGCGCGCCATCAGGTCCTGCTCGGGGAACTCGATGAAGTGGAAGACGCAGCGGCGCAAGAAAGCGTCCGGGAGCTCCTTCTCCGCGTTCGAGGTGATCACGACCACCGGACGCTCGCGCGCGATCACCTCGTCGCCCGTCTCGGTGACGACGAACCGCATCCGGTCCAGCTCGTGTAACAAGTCGTTCGGAAACTCCAGGTCCGCCTTGTCGACCTCGTCGATGAGGAGCACCACCCGATCGCGCGAGGCGAAGGCTTGCCCGAGGGGCCCGTGCTTGATGTACCGGCGGATGTCCTTGACGTCGCCGTCGCCGAATCGGGAGTCGTACAGGCGCTGCACCGTGTCGTAGACGTAGAGCCCGTCCTGCGCCCGCGTGGTCGACTTCACGGGCCAGTGGATCAAGCGCAACCCCAGAGCCGACGCGATCGCCTCGGCGAGCAGCGTCTTGCCGGTCCCCGGCTCGCCGCGCACGAGCAGCGGCCGCTCCAGCGCCAGGGCACAATTCACCGCGGACTCGAGCGCCGACGAAGTGAGATACTTGTCCGTTCCCCGGAACCTGCGAAATTCCATCGGCACATCTTAACGGGCTCGACGGCCGCTTGGCTTCCATCCTGCCGCGGACACGCGGTAGAGATCGCGGCGTGCCCAGCCAAGCGCGCGCCTCGCGGATGCCGCCCCAGGTCCCGTACATCATCGGAAACGAGGCGTGCGAGCGATTCAGCTTCTACGGGATGCGGAACATCCTCACCGTGTTCCTCATCGATTGGCTGCTGAAGGACCACGTCGCGGCCCAGGCGGACCGCGAGGCGGCGGCAAAGGCGGTCTTCCACCTCTTCGTCTTCGGGGTCTACTTCACGCCGCTTCTCGGCGGGTTCCTCGCCGACCGCTTCCTCGGGAAGTACCGGACCATCCTCTACATCTCCCTGCTCTACTGCGCGGGCCACGGCTGCCTGGCGCTCTTCTCCGACCAGCCCACCGGCTTCTACGCGGGGCTCGTCCTCATCGCGCTCGGATCGGGCGGGATCAAGCCCTGCGTCTCCGCCCTGGTGGGCGACCAGTTCACCGCGGAGAACAAGCACCTCGTCAACAAGGTGTTCGCGATCTTCTACTGGAGCATCAACCTTGGATCGTTCTTCGCCTCGCTCCTGATCCCGAAGACGCTGCGGCTCTTCGGACCCGCGGTCGCGTTCGGGATTCCCGGCATCCTCATGGCGATCGCGACCATCGTCTTCTGGTTGGGTCGCCACTACTACGTGAAGGTCCCGCCGACCCGGAAGGATCCGCATTCGTTCCTGGCGGTCGTTCGCAGCGCCTTGCGCAAGCGCGGCCAGGGTGGGCCCATCCTCGACCGCGCCCGCGACGAGCATCCGGAGGACGCCGTCGAGGGCGTCAAGGCGGTATTTCGCCTTCTCTCCATCTTCGCGTTCATCCCGTTCTTCTGGATGCTGTTCGATCAGAAGGCGTCCACTTGGGTCGTGCAGGCGCGATCGATGGATTTGCGCATCGGGCCGTGGACGTTCGAGCCCGCCCAGATGCAGCTCGTGAACCCCGCGCTGGTCATGCTCCTCATCCCGTTCACGACCGGCGTGGCCTATCCGTTCTTCAAGCGCCTCGGCTGGGAGCTGACGCCGCTGCGCCGGATGCCGATCGGGATGGCGTTGGGAGCGACATCGTTCGTGATCGCCGGCCTGCTCAACGTCCCGGTTGCCGCGGGGGTGAAGATCTCGGTCGTCTGGCAGGTGCTGCCGTACGTCGTCCTGACGATCGGCGAGATCCTGGTGTCCGTCACCGGCCTCGAGTTCGCGTACACGCAGGCGCCGCTCACGATGAAGAGCGTGATCCAGAGCTTCTGGAACCTGACGACCGCGGCGGCGAACCTGGCCGTTGCGCTCGCCTCGGCGCTGGCCTTCTTCCACGGGACCGGTCTGTTCTTCTACTACGCCGGTTTCGCGTACCTGGCCGCGGCAGGTCTCGCGCTCGTGGCGCGTCGCTACAAGGTGGTCGAGTGGTACCAGCGCGGTCCCGCCCCTGAGCCCGCTCCGCGCGGCAGGACGATCGCCGAACCAGCGTAGCCGAACGCCCGAGAGCCGATGTCGTCGCGGAGGCGCGCGCACATGTCCCCACGGGCGAGAAAAGTGTTCTCCGTACTACAGAGCTGCGGCTAGGTTGCAGGGGTTCCAGCGCACCGCTCACTCACCCCTTCTCCTGGCAGGAGCGCCGTGCTCCCGCTGGTCTGGAGTGCAAATGGCGCTGCTGGTAGACGGCGTCGACATCATCGAGTTCCACGACACGACCCAGATGCGCACCGTCAACCTCGACACCCGCACGCTCGCGAACGGCCCGCACCTGCTACAGTTCCATGGCCATGCCCTGGCGCGAAGCGGAAAGCAGCTCGCGGGCCAGGTCGAGATCCCCATCGTCGTGCAAAACGACTCACAGGTCTGCACCTGGGTTTGCACGCCGTAGCCCATCAAGCCGGCAGCGTGTAGCGCTTCTCGATCGCGTCGCGGATCCGACTTCGGCTCTCGAGGCCGCCGCGGCTCTCGATCTGCTCGGCGTCGGCGGCGAGGCCGTCGTCCTTGAGCGCCATCCGGAACCACTTCGAATAATCGCGCTGCGCGAGATGGTGCATCCAGGTCTCGTCGTCGACGCCTTCGGCCATCAACAGGAAGATGCCCAGGTTCGGCGCGCGGAGCTTGAGCTTGCCCTGCGGCCCGCGGAAGACGAACGCTTCGCCGCCGAGATCTCCGGCCGCGTACTTGCGCCGGTGCCGCACCTGCGCCTTCCCTTGGACGAGACGGAGCGGCTCCGCCTGCCCGTTCGACCAGGCCAGCACCTCGCCGTCCTCGAGCTCGACCGGTGGCACCCGCCCGAACGGCTGCAGCATTCGCTCCGGCGCCTTTCCCACCGCCAGCGCGGTGTCGACCGCTTCCAGCATCGCCGCAGAGACGTGCTGCGGATGCACGGTGACCATCAGCACGCCGCCGAGCTCGCGCGGCAGCGTGAGCGGCGCCGGCTGCCAGGACGCAGGGAACAGATGCTGCGCCTCGTCGATCACGATCCAGTGAGGACGTCCCGTGCGGGTGCGCATTTCTTGTAGCCGGGGGAGCAGGGTGGCGAAAAATGCCGGACGATCGTTGACCGGCACGGCGACCAGGCTGATGCCGACGTGCACCGACGGCTTGGCGAGCAGCTCGAGGATCGAATCGGG
>Ga0137407_10001061_pt1 | contig 17992 bp, 12 predicted proteins | sample CZOMad2_2_16fung_FD_108410 | JGI IMG/M metagenome (GOLD analysis project Ga0137407, IMG submission 108410) | Vadose zone soil fungal communities from Angelo Coast Range Reserve, California, USA - CZOMad2_2_16fungal (Illumina Assembly) | ecosystem: Environmental > Terrestrial > Soil > Vadose... | reverse complement strand
GACCCCCGAGTACCTGGGGAAGAAGATCGAGGCCTACGAGATGAAGATGTCGTCGCTCGTTATCCTGATCACGCCCGCGCTGGTCCTGGTCGGCACCTCGATCGGCGTGCTGACCGCGGCGGGGAAAGCCGGGATCGCCAATCCGGGCATTCACGGATTCAGCGAGATCCTCTACGCGTTCTCCTCGGCGTCCAACAACAATGGAAGCGCCTTTGCGGGGCTCTCCGCGAACACGCCGTTCTACAACACCGCGCTCGGCCTCTGCATGCTGTTCGGGCGGTACTGGCTCGCGGTGCCGGTGCTCGCGATCGCGGGCTCGCTCGCCCGGAAGAAGATCGTGCCGACGGGGCCCGGGACCCTGCCGACCCACACCCCCCTGTTCGTCGCGCTGCTGGTCGGCGTGGTGATCCTCGTGGGGGCGCTGACCTTCGTGCCGGCCCTCGCGCTGGGACCCATCGTGGAGCATCTCACCCTGATCGCGGCGAGGTAAGGAGCCAGAGACATGGCCAGCACGGTGGTTCGGGCGCACTCGCTCTTCGACATCGCGATCGTCAAGCAGGCGATCGTCGACTCGTTCCGGAAGCTGACGGTGAAGCGCCAGGTCCGGAACCCGGTGATGTTCGTGGTCTACGTCGGCTCCATCCTCACGACCCTGCTCTGGGTCCAGGCGGTGGTCGGCAAGGGAGAAGCCCCGCCCTGGTTCATCTTCTCGGTGTCGGTCTGGCTGTGGTTCACCGTGCTGTTCGCGAACTTCGCGGAGGCGATGGCCGAGGGGCGCGGCAAGGCCCAGGCCGCCTCGCTCCGGAAGGCCCGGCGCGACCTGCAGGCCAAGCGCCTCACCCGATCGGGAGAGCACGACTTCGACCTGGTTAGCGCCTCGGCGCTGCGCAAGGGCGACCGCGTGCTGGTGGAGGTCGGCGACTTCATTCCCGCCGACGGCACCGTCGTCGAGGGCATCGCCTCGGTCAACGAGGCGGCGATCACCGGCGAGAGCGCGCCGGTGATCCGCGAGGCCGGCGGCGACCGCAGCTCGGTGACCGGCGGCACCCAGGTCCTGTCGGACTGGATCGTGGTCGAGGTCACCGCGGATCCGGGCGAGGCCTTCCTGGATCGGATGATCGCGCTGGTCGAGGGGGCCAAGCGGCAGAAGACCCCGAACGAGATCGCGCTCGACATCCTGCTTGCCGCACTGACCATCGTGTTCCTGCTCGCCACCGCCACCCTGCTGCCGTTCTCGCTCTACAGCGTCGAGGCCGCGGGCCAGGGGACGCCGGTGACGGTCACGGTGCTGGTGGCCCTGCTGGTGTGCCTGATCCCGACCACCATCGGCGCGCTCCTCTCCGCGATCGGCATTGCGGGCATGGACCGCATGATCCAGAAGAACGTTATCGCCATGTCCGGCCGCGCGGTGGAGGCGGCGGGTGACGTGGACGTCCTGCTGCTCGACAAGACCGGCACCATCACGCTCGGCAACCGGCAGGCCACCGCGTTCTTCCCGGCCGCGGGGGTGACGGAAGCCACCCTGGCCGACGCGGCCCAGCTCGCCTCGCTCGCCGACGAGACTCCGGAGGGCCGCAGCATCGTCATCCTCGCCAAGGAGAAGTACCAGATCCGCGAGCGAGAGATCGAGAAGCTCGGCGCGACCTTCGTGGCCTTCACGGCCCAGACTCGCATGAGCGGAGTGAACCTGAACGGCCGGCAGGTCCGCAAGGGCGCGGCCGACGCCATCGAGGCGCACGTCAAGAAGCTCGGCGGCCACTATCCCCCGGAGGTGCGGCTGGCCGTGGACACGATCGCCAAGGCGGGCGCGACGCCGCTCGTGGTCTGCGACGGGGCCGCCGTGCTCGGTGCGATCCAGTTGAAAGACATCGTCAAGGGCGGCATCCGGGAGCGCTTCGCCCAGCTCCGGCGCATGGGGATCAAGACCATCATGATCACCGGCGACAACCCGCTGACCGCGGCGGCCATCAGCGCGGAGGCGGGCGTGGACGACTTCCTGGCCCAGGCCACCCCCGAGGCCAAGCTCAAGCTGATCCGCGACCTGCAGGCCCAGGGCCGCCTGGTGGCGATGACCGGCGACGGCACCAACGACGCGCCCGCCCTCGCGCAGGCGGACGTGGCGGTGGCGATGAACACGGGCACCCAGGCGGCCAAGGAAGCCGGCAACATGATCGATCTCGACTCCAACCCGACGAAGCTGCTCGAGGTGGTCGAGACCGGCAAGCAGATGCTGATGACCCGCGGCGCGCTCACCACGTTCAGCATCGCCAACGACGTGGCCAAGTACTTCGCGATCATCCCGGCCGCGTTCGCCGGCACCTATCCGGCGCTCGCCGCGCTCAACGTCATGGGGCTCGCCACCCCCCAGAGCGCGATCCTCTCCGCGGTCGTCTTCAACGCGCTGATCATCGTGGCGCTGATCCCGCTCGCCCTGAAGGGGGTGCGCTACCGCGCGCTCGGCGCGGCCGCGGTCCTGCGCCGCCACTTGTGGATCTACGGTGTGGGCGGCATCATCATTCCGTTCCCGGGCATCAAGATCATCGACATGATCCTGGCCGCCCTGAAGCTCGTGTGAGTGGAGGACGACCCATGGCCGCGCATCTGAGACCCGCGTTGATGTCCCTGCTGATCTTCACCCTGGTCACCGGGGTCGCCTATCCGCTGCTGGTGACCGGGATCGCCCAGGTGGTGTTTCCCTTTCAGGCCAACGGCAGCCTGATCATCAAGGACGGCAAGGTCGTGGGGTCCGCCCTCATCGGGCAGTCGTTCGACGATCCCAAGTACTTCTGGCCGCGTCCCTCGGGGACGAGTCCGTTCCCCGACAATGCGGGCGCCTCTTCCGGCTCCAACCTGAGCCCGACGAACCCGGCGCTGGTGTCGGCGGTACAGGGGCGGGTGGACACGCTGCGGGTGGCTGATCCGAGCAACACGGCTCCCGTGCCCGTGGATCTGGTGACCGCCTCGGCCAGCGGACTCGATCCCCACATCAGCCCGGCGGCCGCGCTCTACCAGGTCTCCCGGGTGGCCCGGGAGCGCAAGCTCACGACGGACGCCGTGCGGGCCCTCGTCGAGCAGCATACCGAGGGCCGATTCCTCGGCCTCCTGGGCGAGCCCCGCGTGAACGTCCTCGCCCTGAACCTGGCCCTGGATGGCCGATGAGGAGGCGCGGACGGTCATGAACCGGACCGACGACGCGAGGGTCTGGATGGTGACCGGGGCGCTGGGCTCCATGGTCCTGGCCGTCATGCTCATTCCGTTGCGGACGCAGGTGGCCGCGTCCAGCCTTGCCTTCGTGTTCATCGCCTTCACGATCATCGTGGCCGAGCTCGGCGGCCGCGGAGCCGCGCTCGTCACCGCGCTGATCGCTGCGATGAGCCTGAACTTCTTCCTGACCGAGCCCTATCTGACGCTCGCGATCAGCAAGACCGACGACGTGATCGCGTTCTTCGCCCTGGCCGCCTGCGGACTCATCGCGGCGGCCTTCGGCCGGCGCCGGGAGCGGCTGTCCGACGTCGCGGGCCGCGCCGACCGGGAGATGGCGACGCTCGCCCGGTTCGCCGAGCGCTCCCGGAGCGGGCGACCGCTAGATGGCCTGCTGCAGGACTTGCGGACCGGCTTCGAGCTGGGTGGCCTCGTGCTCCGCGACGAGTCCGGGCGCGTGCTGGCTTCGGTGCCCGCAGACGCGGGGGCGCGCCCCGCGCCGCGGATGGCGCTCGACGGGGCCACGCTCTTCGCGGCGAGCGACGAGAGCCCGCGAATGGGCGCCAAGGGCCTGCGGCTCCCCGAGGGCGGTGGCCGGTTGACGCTCCGGACCGCGCGCGGCTCCGTGTCGCTCGACCTCTGGGAGGGTAGCGACGAAGGGTTCGGCCTCGACGAGAGCCGGACGCTCGCGATCGCCGCTTCGATCCTCGGTCTCGGGATGCGGTAGGCGCCTGGGTTTCGTGGTGGCGTGACGCGCCGGCACGGCCGAGCGACATGGTCCGGCTCACCAGGGGCGCCCGTTCCGTGCGGGAATCGCCTAGCGCAGCTTGAGACCGAGCTAGGTATCCTGATCTTTTGCGGTCGGGATGAGTACCGGTAGACCCCTAATACGGAAATGCAGTACCCACCAAGAAAAGTACCACCAAGAAAGTTCTGCATACCCACGTAAGAAGAATCGCAGCGTCTCGAGAACTTCCCCCGTGATCCCTTGACAAAACATCAACCACGACACCATATCTAGCCAACCTTGTTGCGGCCCCTCCCGATTCTCAAGGATGCGCGACGCCGGCGAGCAAGCCCGGCGATCTCCTTGTTCCGACCCCACTCATTGTTCACGTCGCTGAAGTGAACGCATCACCTTCACACGATCGGCTCGGTACGCCGGATAGGGAGAGGTGATGACGCGCACGACGACACGAAACCACGGGACGGTGCATCAGCCCTACTTGTAGGATTGGCGTAGGGCTTCCGCGCCACCGGCCGATTCCCATTGCGCCCGAAAGGGGCGCGCACCGGAGGAAGCGAAGTGGATTGCTCGGTAGTCATCACGACGTACAATCGGGCGCGGCTCCTCGCCGACACCCTCCGTTCCCTTAGCGCCCAGCAGGTTCCACGAGCACTCCGATGGGAAATCGTCATCGTCGACAACAACTCCCGGGACGAGACGAGAGAGGTCGTACGTCGCTTCAGCGAGACAAGCAGCCTGACGGTTCGCTACGAGTTCGAGCCGAGGCAGGGACAAAGCTTCGCCCGGAATATGGGCATCGAGGTGGCGGAGGGCGCCGTCATCCTGTTCACCGACGATGATATTCTCCCGAAACCCGACTGGGTGCCCAGGATGCTGAGCACGATCGCGACCGGCGATCTCGACGGTGCTGGGGGAAAGGTGCTCCCCTTGTGGGAAGCCGAAGTGCCTCGTTGGCTGGCGAGCCGTCGCGGCTTGCTGCCGTGGCTGGCCCTGACCGAAGAAGACCAGGCTTGCATGCTGGAGTACCCGCTCCTGGTCACGCGCCGAATCGTGGGGGCCAGCATGGCGTTCCGGCGCGGCGTCTTCGAGGAGTTCGGCCGGTTCCCAACCACCCTCGGGCACCGTGGAGCACGGTTGTACGGCGGAGAGGAAGTCGAGTTCGTCAACCGGCTGCTCCTCAAGAGCAAGCGGATCGGCTACGACCCGTCGATCATCGTGCACCATCGCATCGGCGCGGACCGGCTATGCAAGTCGTTCTTTCTCCGCCGGCACTTCGATCACGCCTGCGGCCAAGCTCAGTTCCTGCCGCGGGCACGCGATGGGGGGATCTTTGGAGTCGACCCCTGGCGGTACCGGCAGTTCCTGGAATCGACCTGGACGACGGTGGTGCACACCGCTCTTCGGCGGCCCGACGCGTTCTCGCTCCAGCTCGGTCTCGCAATCGCCGCGGGCTCAATTTTGGGTATGCTGAAATGGCCGTCTCGGCGGCATTTCGACGGCGGGAGATAACGCGTGCCGGGAATGCCCGGGAGCCACGCGCGAGCCGCGATGTCCACCCGCTCCCCGCTATCCTCCGCTAGATCGTCTCATGACCACGTATGGTCCGAGCTCTTCCGCGACCCGATAATGCATGATGATGGCGCGGCTCACCGCGAGGTCAGTCTCGAGGGCGTCGTGTCTGCACCACAGCGGGCCGGGATAGATGAATGAGCTCCGGATGACCGCGATGTGCCGGCTACATGGGTCGGTCTGCCCGAGCCAGGTTTTGCGCACGAGTAGGTATTCATGCCGGGTAGTGTCGGCAAGCTTGCGGGACAGTTGATCCTCCGTATAGACCCCGATGATGCCGCAATAGTATTCCGGGTCGATCTGGCGACGCGACCACAGATAGGCCATGGTCCGCCGGTCGGTGCCGTACGAGCAGAACGGCAGTCCCAGGGGCGCGTATTGTTCGAGACGATCAAGCTGCGTGTCCGTCATCTCCGGCTCTTGAGGGCGGACAAAATCGACGATGTTCTCGGGATGGAGGGACCGCAGCGACGCGCCGTAGAACGCGCGTGCGTTGCTCACGTGAGAACCGCCGATGATCACGACCGCATAGAGGACCGCATAGAGAGCGAAGCCGCGCCGGGAGCGCATCGCCGCCTGCACGAATAGCAGCAACGCCACGCCGAGGCTGAAGAAGAGGACGTGGGGGGGATCGGCGCGACCGAGGGCGCCGGGAATCATGACCACGCATATGGTGGCCATCGAGAATAGGAGTGCGCGTTGTCGGCCCCGAGCCGACAGCGCGTCGGTGAGTAGCGTGGGCACGGCCACGAAGAGAATCGCCAGATAGAACAGGATGTGGGCCGCGGGCACGAGTGGAAAATTGTTGGCACCGCGCGAAAAGCTGAGCACCGAACCGGCATACTCCAGGGGCAACATCAGAGCGCCGAACGCCCCCGCCACGACGAGGCCGGCAAGGCCAAGGATCGCCCGGGGCCGATCCGTCAAGGCGGTGACGGCGCAGTAGGCTCCCCAGCCGAGGCCAAAGGCGGCGCCGATCTCAGGTGAGATCAGGATGTTGACCACTCCCAGGGCCGACACGACGCCCAGCGCCCAGACACGTCCTCGAGCCCGGCTCATTGCGCGATCCGCCAGAAGGACGCTCAGATACGGCGGAATGTAGCGGACCAGGTTACCGTTCAGCCCCATGTATGGCATGAGACCGGCCGCGGCCATGAGGCAGAATGCGACTTCTTTCTGCGTCCTCGGGATGTGTGCGTGCGCGAGTATCGCGAGAATCGCTCCCAATCCGAGAATGCTGCAGGCGAGGTGCGAGAGATAGTAGGCGGCCTCCAATGTGACGCCTGCCGGCGCAAGGAGCCGATGCACGAGAATCGGTATGTAGAGCAGGGCCGGGCCGTACTCGTGCTGGAAATCGAGATAGGGGCGCGCGCCGAAGAGTTCCATGAGCTGCAGCCGCCACAGAAAGTGCGACGCTTCGAAGTCGATACGCCAGGCGTTCGAAGTCCGGGCGCTTACCCACATGACGGCGGTCAGAAGACCATGGGCGGCGATCATCAGCGTGAAAACAGTCCACCTGATCCGACCCGAATATGGGACGTCTCCGTGGAAGAACCACTGAACGGGAACCGGATGACCTGGCGCGCGGGACCGGCGCCACAGCTGGAATAGCGTGACGAAGCCGATGAGAATCACGACGCAGGCGATGGCTACCGCGTTGTTGAAACCGAAGACGAGTGAGGGCGAGGCGATCCTTCCGGCCGGGGGGAACCGGAAGGGTAGGCGAAACACCGCGTACCAGGCAATCGGGATGAAGAGCACGGTGAAGAGGACAGTCGCGCGGTCGACTCGACGGCGCGGCGTACTCGGCGTGAGCCATCCGGCAAGCGCTGAGGACCTCATGAGCTAGGTACCATAGAGGGTCCCGGCGGATGACGTCAAGAAAGAGGGTAAGATGTGCCATGCGACAACCGTCGGGGCGTAGCTACCGATGAAGCTGCTGATCGCCATCCCCGCCCTCAACGAGGAAGCGAGTATCCAGCAGATCATCGAGCGATGCCTGCAGGCTCGCCAAGACATCGTCGACACATCGCTCGTGACGCAGGTGGAGATCACCGTGGTGAGCGATGGCTCGACCGACCGTACCGTGGAACTGGCGGCCCGATTCGGTGATCGGATCAAGCTGATCGTGTTCGCCAAGAATCGCGGCTACGGCGCCGCCATCAAGGAAGCCTGGGCGCATTCCAACGCGGATCTGCTCGGATTCCTCGACGCGGACGGCACCTGTGAGCCGAAGTTCTTTGCCCAGTTAGTCAAGGCACTCGAGGAGCACAAGGCGGACGTGGCACTCGGCTGTCGCCTCAACGAGAACAGCAAGATGCCCTGGGTGCGTCGCATCGGTAATATCATGTTCGCGTCGATGCTGGCGCTGCTGTCCTCCTCCAAGGTCCGCGACACCTCCAGCGGCATGCGCGTCGTGCGCCGCGCCTGCCTCCCGGAATTGCTGCCGCTTCCGGATGGTCTGCATTTCACTCCCGCCATGAGCGCGCGCGCGATGTTCAGTGACACGCTTCGGATTGTTGAGATAGACATGACATATCTCGAAAGAGAAGGCGAATCGAAGCTCCGCCTCGGGAAGGATGGACTTCGCTTCGTGAAGGCCATCCTTGACGCCGCTCTGCTCTATCGTCCCGCGCGCCCTCTCGCAATTCTCGGCTTGATCTGGCTCGCGGTGGCCGTGGCCCTCATGCTCACGCCGACCGCCCACTACGTGAAGTATCGCTCCGTGGAAGAGTGGATGATCTACCGGTTCGTCGTGAGCCATCTGGCCGGGACCCTTGCCGCGTTGTTGCTGTGCGCCAGCTATCTGACGGGGCGGATGGTCGCCATTGCGTTGACCCGTGGGCGCAGGAACCTGCTCGATTGGTTCTTTGCGAGCTGGCTGGTCTGGGCGGTTCCGCCGATCTTGCTCATCGTCGGCGGTCTCCTGGTGCTGCCGAGCTTCCTCGAGCTGGTCCGTACCGGCGCCACCTACGAGCACTGGTCGCGGTTCATTGCCATGTCGTTTTGCTGGGTTGTCGCATCGATCGTTGCGGTGACGGGAGTCATCGACTACGTCCTCGGTCTCTTGGGCACCCAGCTGGCGTACAACACGAGGGCGGCCGAGTAGACTCGGCTTCGCTCGCGTGCTTCGATCGACCCGGTCTCTGGTCATCCTGGCTCTGCTTGCCTTGACCGCTGCCATTTGGCTCCCACGTCTCCGCGGCCCTATCGATCTTCGCTGGGATGGCGGCACCTACTACGTCCTTGGCACCGCGCTCGCCCAGGGTAAGGGTTACCGGCTGTTGAACGAGCCGGGGGAGATCCAGGCCGTACAGTATCCGCCGCTCCTCCCCGCCATCGTCGCGGTTCACCAGTGGGTTCTCAGAACGAGCGATCCGATGGTGGTGGGCCACTGGCTACGCCTCGTGTTCTTCCTGATGTTCGTGGTCTATGCGTTGGCCAGTTACGCGCTGCTCGAGCGATTCCTTCCAACTGGGTACGCGTTCGTGGGCGTGGTTGTGTGTCTCCTCCACCTGTTCTCGATGTTCCTGTCGGAACTCCTGTTCGCCGAGCTGCCATTCGCGCTTGTCTCGGTTCTCTTCGTGCTCTTCAGTGCTAAGCCCGGCTCCCGGGGCCATCCCATCCTCGCTGCGGTGTGTGCCACGCTCGCTTACCTGCTGCGAACGGCCGGAATCGCGCTCCTGATAGCGTGGGTGGGTGAGAGCGTTCTCCGACGGGAATTCAAGCGGGCCGCTCTCCGGGGCGTGACCGCGGTGCTGCCGATCCTGGGTTGGCAGGCGTACATTGCCGGGGTGGAGGCGAGCGCGTCTTATACGACGCCAGCCTATCCCTATCAGCGCGCCGACTACTTGTTCTACAACGTCAGCTATGCGGCCAATCTGTCGTTGCGGGACCCGTATCGGCCCGAGCTGGGCAAGGCGTCCCTTGCAGATCTCGGGACGCGCGTCGTGGGCAATCTGGCGCGCCTCCCGCGGTCGCTCGGCGAAGCGGTGAGCGCAGAGAGGGCGCAGTGGCAGCGGCTTCTCGCTCGTTTGCCGGGCGCTCGCGGGCTCGCCTGGGAGCGCAGCGGCGATACGGTGACGACCGTCGCGGTGGCCTTCCTGGGGATCTTGGTCCTCGGCGGCATCGCCATTCAGCGGGCCGGGCCGGGCCGGGTCGGCGCATTGTACGTGCTCGCCTGCATCGGCGCGGTCTGCCTCACGCCGTGGCCCCTTCAGTGGAAGCGCTACTGGTCGCCTCTGGCGCCCTTTCTGGTACTCGCCCTGCTCCAGTGCCTCCTCGCCCTTCGAAGCTACGTGTGGCTCGCCGGGCCCAACCCGGCCCGCCTGGTTGCTCGCATGCTCCTCCCGGCCGTCGTCTGCGTCGTTCTTGTGGTGGAGGTGTTCACCGTCCTGCATGCGTACCGCACGATTCGCGGGGACGTCGTGCTTCACGATCGGCAGGGGTCGCCGGTACAGTTCTCGCTGTTCTATTACACTGGGCCGGATCGAGAGCTTGACGAAGCGCTCGAGTGGTTGAGGGCTCGTGCCCGCCCCACCGACGTCGTGGCCACCGCCATGCCGCACTGGGCGCACCTGGTCACGGGCGTGAAGACCGTCATGCCTCCCTTCGAGGCCGATCCGCAAAAGGCAGAGATCCTTCTCGATGCGGTGCCCGTCAGGTACATCGTCATGGATAGCACCGATGTCGATATCGCGCACCTCATGCGGCGGACCACCGCGGAGGTCCTGCGCGCGGGGTCCGCCCGCTGGATGCAGATCTACACGGGCCCGTCCGGGCTGGTCGCCGTGTACGAGCGCGTCACGGAGACGACGGCCGGAAAGAGGATCGACATCGAAAAGTCGAGCCGATGATGTTCATCGTTCACCGCACGCGCTCGTACAGACGAGCCTGGCCATCGGCGGTTTCATAAACTCTTCGCCACAGTGCGGGATGCCTCTCGACGGCCGGGGCGGCGTATCGCTGGCTGATGCGCGGGTATGGCAGCTCGTCCAGGACGACGAACCTCACCGGCACTGCATCCAGCAACCGCCGCGCGCCCTCGTGGTCGGCCTCCATGGGGGGCAGGATGGCCTTGATTCCCGTCCGAACATACGCCCAGTGTGGCATCGTGGTGGCCATCACGTCGCCGGGTCTCGCCCGCTGGCGGACCTGCTCCAGCGCCTCGTCCAGCGCCGCCGCCCGGTTGTCGTAGAAGAGTAGCCGCGCGCTCGTCGTACGACCAGCGGCGTCGTAGTAGGTGACGGGCGTGCCCGGAGACGAGCGGAACGTCCACCACGTGACATAGGCGTCCTCGGCCAGAACGACCGTGAGCACGGCGAGCACGAGGCCGCGGCCGACCCACGGAAAGCGTCGCCCGCCGCTCGTTCTGCCGGTGGCGGTCACGTCGACGGCGGTCCCCAGTGCGGTCATGAGCATGATCGCGAGGAACGGAATCATGGGCGTGAAGTAGCGGACGAACTGCTCGGGCCACGGAGTCAGGCACATCAGGCCTGCGCCCGTGGCGCAGCAGAGAGGGAGGAGCCACTGTCGCCGGCGGAGCATGATCACCGCGCCGGCGAGGATGACGAGCCCCAGCCCGGTCATGGGAAGGAGGGCCGTCCAGACGGGCAGGAGCTCGCGCTTCGCATGTCGGTTGATGTCTCGGATCGTCAACTCCCAGAATCCCCGTTGCGCGGTGACCGCCCCGCCAAGCGAGGGAGGGATATACGCTGCGTTGGTCGCGAAGCGCGCGATTCGGCCCGAAACCGTGATCTGTCCCCGCTCTGGGGCGAAGGGGCTGACGAGGCTGATGTTCTCCAGGTATGTGACATTGGAATACTGGTAGGCGTGTCGCTGGTAAGGGTAAACCGGATGGCGGTACTCGTCGCTCGACGTGACTGACCCGATGTAGGCCTGCCAGGCGATGATCGGGAGAAGAGCGACGGCCGCGCGGGCGCCGGCCTGCTTGAATGGGGACTTGAGCGGCGCCCGGTCGGCCTCGTTCGATGGCCGCCGTCGGCCGATGAGCGCGGCGATGGACCACGCGGCGAGCAACGCGATGCCGGCCGTGCGCAGAAAATACGCGGCCACGCCGAGCGCCGCCGTGACGAGCCAGTACCGGGGGCGGTGGGCCTGCCGCGCGCAAATCGCGAACCACACGGCCAGCAATGTGAGGGGGATCTCGGTGTAGAGGACGCCGGCGAGATACCAGATGTGCAGCGCCATGGCCGAGACCGCGCCGGCCATGAGCGCCCGCCGGGGCGATAGATAGTCCCGGGCGAGTCGATAGGCGCTTGCCGCCAGCGCCACCGAGAGAGCGAAGTAGAACGCCCGCAGCCACGTTCCGACGACGACGAAATCGCTGCTGGCGAGAGCTTTCTGGTATGCCGCTACCACCAGCGGGAGCAGGGGTGGATACTGCACCGCCAGGATCTCCCCTGGCTCGTTGAGAAGACGATACCCTTGCCCCTGAGCCAGAGACGTTCCGAGGATATAGTAGGTCGCGCCGTCGGACCGGGCGTCGATGGGGCCGTGGCGTTGGGGGATCCACCAGGCCACGGCTAGGCCGATCACGACGGCGAGAAGCTTCCACTCTCGACGATACAAGGCTCCTCGGCTCCTGGGTGCGCGCTCGACCTTAGACGTCGACGGTGTCCCGGTCAAGCCCAACACCTCTGGAGCGGTTTGACACGCTCAGGCTTTGGCCCGATCCTCGGGCGCATCGAGCCGTCGCGCTCCATTTGGTCATTGGCGAAACGAGACGTTCCGGGAATGCAGCGGCGCGCCCGGGCACAGGCGAGGGATGACGAGATGGCTCCATCCTGGGGATCCCGGCTGAAGAGCCGGATACGGAACTCCTACAAGGTCCAGCGTCTGCGCGAGTTCCTTTCGCAGACCCGCGAGTTCCTTTCGCAGACCGTGGAATGGCGCATTCGCCCATTCATCCTCCGCGCCAGCGTGCGCCACCTCCACGGTCCAAAGAAGATCGCGTACGCAATGGACGAGCTGATCGTGCTCTGCGTGGTCAGAAATGGCGCACTGCACGTCAAGTCCTTTCTCGAGCATCACCTGGCACTGGGCGTGAAGCACATCGTCCTCCTGGACAATGGCTCGACCGACGAGACCGTCGAGCTCGCGCGCAAGTTCGAGCGGGTGACCATCCTCCAGACCAGACGGCCGTATCGAAGGTACGAGACGGTGATGAAGCGATATCTCGTCCGCCGGTTCTCCAAGGATCGATGGAATCTCATGGCGGATATCGACGAGCTGTTCGACTATCCATTCTCCGAGGTGCTCGATGTAGGCACGCTCCTGACATACCTGAACGGCAACTCCTACACCGCGGTGGTTGCGCAGGTGCTCGACCTGTTCTCCGATACTCCTCTGAAGGATGTGAAGAGTGCGCCGGGGGATTCTCTGAAGGAGAGCCATACCTACTACGACATCTCGAATGTCGAGCGCGCGCCGTACTCCTTCGGCACCCCCGCCAATGCCGAAATCAAGATGCATGCCGGGGGCATTCGCAAATCGATCTTCGGAACCGAGAACGGTCTCACGAAGGCCGCGCTGATCTGTCTTTCCCCGGACCTCATCCCCTTCGTGGGGTGGCATCAGACGGCGAATGCCGCCATCGGCGATTTTACCTGCGTGCTGCAGCACTACCCGTTCGTGAGCACCTTCGCCACGAAAGTTCAAGAGGCGGTGCAGACGGACCGCTATCGCGTCTCGGCTGCCGAGGAATACCGGAAGTACTGGGCGCGATTGAAGGAGAAGCCGGATCTCAGCCTGAAACAGGTAACGGCCAGACGGTTCGAAGGTGTCAACAGCCTGCTAGAGAATGGCTTCCTGGTCGTGTCCGCGGAATACCGACGATGTGTCGAGGCGCATCGCAAATGAACCGGGTATGGAACATGGCGCCGCTCCCTGAACGGCGTGCCCCTCAGTGCCGGCGCGGCACGAGGTCGTCACCTTCGGGGATTCGGGGTTTCGCGCGGGGTGGTTTCGGGCATCGCGTCCACCAGATAGAGCGGGGCGGCACCATCAAGGGCGACAACCTGGAAGCGGACGCGCTCGGCCGCCAACGCCGGCAACAGCCAGGACCAGGGGCCACGATCTGCATAGAGCAGGAAACGCGGATGGGCCCGCCTGAAGGCACGGTAGTCCTCGATCCGCAGCGGTGTCCATCTGCGGAACTCGCGTATCCCCAGTTCGGGGGTGTCCGTGTCCAGATGACGTAGCGCGGCGGCCGGGTCCGCCAAATATACGAGACGCGAGGTGAGCTCGGGAGGCGCGTAGTAGGTCAGCTGGAAGAATGCGTGCGGGCTGGCGATCACGACCGCCTCGTCGCCCGGCGCCGCCATCCGAAGGAAGTGGTAGACCGCTTGGCGATTCGCTCGCTCTAGGCGCAGCTGCATCGCGGGCTCGATTCCGACGATCACCACGAACCAGCTGCCCAGTAGAGCGGCCAGGACCACCCCCATCGTCGTGCGGCGATCGAGGAGATGATACGCCCCCCATGGAAGAATCAGGGCCAGGCCGAGCACGGCCGGGAGCGCATAGCGATCGGTGAACGCTCCGGTCACGAGCTTGGCGAGAACGACGGCGATGCCGGGGATAGCCAGGTAACCGATCGCGGCGACCACCTCGTGCAGCGGTGGCGGAGCAACGGTGGTGACCTTCCGCTCCGCAGCAGCGGAGGAGCGAACGATCGCATAGATCGCGAAAATGAGGATGATGGCAAGGAATGGAACGGCCGCCGAGGAGAGGACGTTCTGGTAGAAGCCGACCATGTCGCGCCATCGCGGCTTCGCCCAGAACGTGCCGGCGAGCCTGCGACCGGCCTGAATCAGCGGCAGGAAGGCCCAGAGCGGGATCGTCGCCACGCAGAAGGCGAGCCAGATCGCGAGATCGAGGCGCCGGCGCCCGAGAGATCGGGCGAGCTCTCCCGCCGCGAGGGGAACGAACACGAGGACCGCGTAGTAGTGGCTGGCGAGAGCTGCCGCCAGCGTGGCGGTCAGCCCCACGAGCGAGAGGATCCGCCGATGTCCCTCCGCCGCCGACTGCCAGCACAGCAAGGAGGCGGCCGAAAAAGCCAGGACCAGACCATAGGGCCTGGCCTCGTACGCATAGGAGTAGGCCTGGGTGACGAGCGGGAGGAGCATCGCGGTCAACCCGTACACCGTCGACGTGCGACGGGACACGACGACGAACAGGCACACGCCCATCACGCCGACCCCGAGAATCGCGGGCAGGCGTACCGTCAGGTGCTGTTCGCCGAACAGCTGCACCACCACCCGCGTCAGGACGTGGAAAGTGGGAGGCAATTGCTCCACGCCGGTGGCGAGGATGGCCCAGATGTCGGAGACCGTCGGAAGCCGTGAGATGTACAGGGTAAAGAGCTCGTCGTTCCAGAGGAGTTTGTACTGAGCCAGCACGCACGTGACGGAGAGATAGAGGAGGGAAACCGCGCCGACGATCCACCATCGCCAGGCGTCGAAGGCCGCGGCTAGACCGCTCTCGAGGCGATCCAGTTCCTCAAGCAATCGCTAGCGCCCCGCCAGCTCGCGGAAGATGTCGTCGAGGGAGCGCGTGATCTGCCATCCTGGATAGTCGGCCCGCAACCTTCGCAAGTCGCTGATATAGGTGATGTGATCGCCGAGGCGACTGGCCTCCACGTATTCCACGGTCAGTGACTTGCCGACGAGGTCCTGACACCGCTCGATCGCTTCAAGGACCGAGACGCTGTTGGCTCGCCCGCCACCCAGGTTGTACACGGCGGCCGAGCGAGGCGCCTTGTAGAAGTCGAGGAACGCTGCGCAGACGTCGAACGAGTGTAGGTTGTCACGGACCTGCTTGCCCTTGTAACCATAGATGCGGTAGATGCGGCCTTCCCTGACCGCCCGGGCCACGTAGGCGAGGAAGCCGTGAAGTTCCGCCGCGGAGTGGTTTGGCCCGGTCAGGCATCCACCGCGGAAGCACACCGTCGGCATGCCGAAATACCGTCCATACTCCTGGACCATGACGTCGGCCGCCAGCTTGGACGCACCAAACACACTGTGGAGCGAGGCGTCCACGCGACAGGTCTCATCGATGCCTTCGTAGTCGACGGGATCACGATATTCCCAGCGCGTGGCGAGCTCGACGAGCGGCTTCTCGTTGGGGGCATCGCCGTAGACCTTGTTGGTGCTCATGAAGACGAAGGGGGTCTCGCGACAGTGCTGACGGGCGGCCTCGAGCAGATGCAGGGTCCCGGTGGCGTTGATGCTGAAGTCGTCCAGGGGGCGGCGCGCGGCCAGATCGTGGGACGGCTGGGCCGCGCAGTGGATGATAAGGTCGGGCCGATGGCGTTTGAACAGGTCGACGATGCCTTCACTATCTCGGATATCCAGCTCGTGGTGCGTGAAGCGACGCGTCTCGCGACGGAGGCGCTCCAGATTCCATCTCGTGTCCCCGTCGGGACCGAAGAAGGACCGGCGCATGTTGTTGTCGACGCCGTGAACGTCCCACCCGAGCTGGTCGAAGAACACCACCGCCTCGGAGCCGATGAGGCCGCTGCTGCCGGTCACGAGGGCTCGCTTCACGCTCGTTGCCTTCCGTCCGCTCCACGGTGCAGTAGGCCGGCTCGGCCCATGAGAGAGTGCGGACCCCGGACATGCGGGAGGGCATCCCAGCGCGTTTGGCGCGTGCCCCTCGACACCGTCATCGGCCGGGCCGTCTCAGATCGGGGGATCGACACGACCATTCGGCTTGGGAGGGCGGGACTTGCCGCGCCAGGCGATGGAGAGCGCCCGCACGAGCGTGCCCAGATAGTTCGGCGCCACCGTCACGATCCGGAACGAGGAGTTGCCCATGTCGACCGTCCGATTGATCCAAGAGATCGGGACTTCCTCGATGTCATAGCCAGCCAGGAGCGCCTTCAGTCCCAGCTCCGCGTTCGCGGCGAAGTGGCGCTCCTCGATGACGATATTCTTGAAGATCTCCGCGCGGTAGAGTTTCAGATTGTTCGAGATGTCATGGACCCGCCTGACGAGCAGGAGCTTGACGAGGAGGTGAAAGGCTCGATTGCAGAGCGTCTTGAAGAAGGGATAGTTGATCATCACGGACTCATGGGAGAACCGGCTGCCGATGGCGCCGTCGCGACCCGCCGCGATCGCATCGAAGAGATCACCGATCTCGGGCAGGATCTGCACGAAATCACAGTCCATGGTCAGGATATAGCGGCCGGTAGCCGTGGCGCAGCCGTCCCGCAGGGCGAGCCCGACGCCGTTGGGAGGCTGCCGGTCGACCAGCCGGACGGGCGGATACGTGCGCGCGACCTCTCGCGTCACCTCGGCCGTCCGGTCGGTGCTGTTATCGTTGACGATGATGATCTCGTGGATGTAGTCGCCGTAGAGCTGTAGGAGTGTCTCGACCAGCGGGAGGATATTCATCTCCTCGTTATGCGAGGGTACTACCACCGATGTCGACCCGAAAAGCTCGCGATGGTGTGCGAGGCTGACCGGGTGTCGCCTAGGCTCGATGCCGGGCGGTTTTCTCGCCCAGATGTAGAGGGTCCCGCACAGCTCGCGGACCAGAGGGGCGTGCTCGAAGACAAAGGCGATCGACTGCACGAATCGAATGAGGGAGCGAGGCAGCATGGGGTGGACGATGTCGTAGGGAATCGTCTCGACTTGCGTGAAGCCGTGGTGAGACGTCATGTGCATCAGCTTGTACTTTCGCATCCCCACCTGACACGAGGGGTATCCCAGGCGCCGCCTGAGCGCGCGGACCGCGCCCTTGAGGAGAACCTGAGGGTTCCAGAAGTTGGCCTCGAAGAACAGGAGCTCTCCACCCGGCTTGAGCAGGCGGTGGATCTGCTTGAGATTCAGCCCGTAGGCGTCGTGACAGAGAATGGCTGTGCCGACCACGTAGTCGAAGCTCTCGGCGGGCAAGTCGCGCGCGAGGTCGGTGACGTGCACGAAGGTCGTGTTGGGAAGCCTCCGGCGCGAGGCCGTCTCCCAGAGGTCCTCGTTGAACACGGCTGCGGTGATGAGGGCTTCCCCGCGAAGCACGGTCGCCAGGTGCTCGGTCCAGAGACCGCTGCCTGCGCCCAGGTCGAGTAGCGACTCGCCGCGGAGCACGTGGAAGGAGTGGCGCACTGCCAGCGCCCGCCAGCGAAGCTTGACGGGCGAGGTGGCAGGATAGCGAAGCCAGTAAGCTTCACGTCCGCGCTCCATCTCACGAAGGTTGCGCTCGAGACTCATGAGTTTCTGTGGCGGGGAAGGCGCGGTCCGGATCTGCCGGATCACCGTCTTGCAGGATGGCCTCCGAGAAACACGCCATGCTAGAGCATACCAGGAAGCCGTAACCACCCGGGTACGGTCGGGACGCGAGCCGGCCGTTCCGCTCGCCGCCCCGGCCCTCGGTCTCGGGATGCGGTAAGGACTCGGGTTTCGTGGTAGCGTGGTTTTATTGCCATGAAGCCTACGTCGCTACGCGTCTTTGTATCGG
>Ga0137407_10001060_pt1 | contig 18002 bp, 17 predicted proteins | sample CZOMad2_2_16fung_FD_108410 | JGI IMG/M metagenome (GOLD analysis project Ga0137407, IMG submission 108410) | Vadose zone soil fungal communities from Angelo Coast Range Reserve, California, USA - CZOMad2_2_16fungal (Illumina Assembly) | ecosystem: Environmental > Terrestrial > Soil > Vadose... | reverse complement strand
TGCACGCCCTTGGAGCTGCCCTCGGCGATCGGTTTCACGATCAGCGGGAACTCCAGGTCCCGGGACAGGCGCTCCTTGCCGGTATTCATGATGAAGAAGTTCGGCGTGAGGATTCCGTGCTGACGGAGGATCTTCTTCGCCAGCGCCTTGTCGAGCGCGATGTTGAGGGCGGCGGGATCCGAACCGCTGTAGGGGATGTCGAGCAGCTCGAGCAGCGCCGGCACCTGGGACTCGCGGTTGCGGCCCTTGATCCCCTCGGCCATGTTGAACACGAGGTCCGGCTTGGTGGTCTCGATCATCGCCGGCAGATCCGCCGTCGCCTCCAGGTCGATCACCTCGTGCCCGGCCGCCGCGATGGCCTCGCGCACCGCCTGGACGGTGGCGGGGGCGTCATACTCCGCCTCCTCGTCGCGCGTCCCGTCCAGCGCGGGCTTCACCCGCTTGACGTTGTAGGTGAAGCCGACGCGAAGGGGCCCGCGCCGCGGCGGGCGGCTGCTGGAACGGCGCGGATCCTTGAGGCCCCAGCGCGCGACGGCGCTCTCGACCACCTTCCCCAGCACCGCGTCGGTATGCAGGCCCTCCAGGGCGGCGGCGGCGTAGATGCCGGCGCCCGGCTCCAGCGAAGGGAGCGCGTTGATCTCGATGAAGTACACCTGGCCGTCGTCGGCCACGCGAAAATCTATCCGGCCGAGATCGCGCACCCCGAGCGCCTTGTACGCCCGCCGCGCCATGTCCTGGGCGCGCTCCAGCACCCAGGGCGCGAAATCTGCCGGGCAGCGGACGGCGACCGCGTCGTAGTGCACGGACTTGAGGTCGTAATCGTAGATGCGATAGCGCCGCTTCGACAGCTCCGACTCGGCGATCACGTACTCCACCGGAGCGAGCACTCCCGCGCGCTCGGGGGCGCACTTCTCCAGGAACGCGACCGTCAAGTCCCTGCCAGGGATGAACTCCTCGACCAGCACGCCTGCGGGAAACCTCCCCAGCTGCCTTTCCGCCAGCGCCCGCAGCCGCTGCCGGTCCTCGACGACCGACTCCTGCGTGATGCCCTTGGAGCTGCCCTCGAAATTCGGCTTGACGATCACCGGGAAGCGCCATCCCTCGAGCTTCAGCTCGGAGATTTCCTCGATGAACTGCCCCTTGGGCGAGACCACGCCGTGCTCCCGCAGGACGAGCTTCGTCAGCGCCTTGTCTAGCGTGACCGCCAACACCCAGGCGTCGGAGCCGGTATAGGGAAATCCCAGCTCGTCGAAGAGCGCGGGGTAGAACGCCTCGCGGAACCGCCCCCGCCGCCCCTCGGCGGTGTTGAAGACGAGATCGGGGGCGTATGCCTCGAGTCGGGCGGCGGTGCGGCTCGCCGGCCCGCTCACCTCGATGCGCTCGACGCGGTGTCCGAGCCGCTCCAGCGCGGTGGAGAGGGACTCGATGGTCTCCCGGGTGTCGAACTCCGCCTCGTCTTCGGAGTCGGTGAGGCGGAGGTTGTGCGTCAGGGCGATTCGCATGCGATGTGGTCCTCTTCCCGGGCGGCGCGTGAGGCGAGCGGAGCGGTGGCAGGAGCCCGGTTCGTCACCGGGCGGGCCTCCAGCCCGAGGGCGACGCGGCCGTCGATCACCTGGGTGCCGGCGATCAGATCGCCCAGGCGGCGCTGGCCCAGGTCCCGCGTCAGGGGCCGCAGCGCGACGCCGGCCTCCAACACGACCACGCAGGCGAGCGCGGCGGCGGCCAGCTGTGGAGGCGCCCCGACGAGCGCCGGGACCGCGCCGAGAACGAAGATCCCGTTGCGCAGCACCGACTCGCGCACGCCGGCGGGGCGGCGGCTGGCGAGCACCACGACGCGCAGCCCTGCGATCCGCTTTCCCAGGGAGCGGCCCGGACCGAAGAGCGAGTCCGCGAAGAAGAGGAGCGCCGCGCAGAGCAGCGCGGTGGCGAGTGGGTGGCCGCGGGGCACCAGCACGAACGGAGCGAGCGCGATGAGCAGATCGATAGCGCGCGCGGCCGCCCGGCGCCGGAAATCCGCCGGTGGATACGACGGGCGCTGGCCGGGAGGATCAACCTGGTCCATCGACCCCCCGCGCAGCCTGGCCGCACGATTGCGGCGCCTGTGGCCGCGTCAATCCTGCAGCCATCGGGCCGCTTCGGCGGCGGAGTACGTGAGGATGATGTCCGCTCCCGCGCGCTTGATGCCGGTGAGGATCTCGAGGCAGACGCGCTTCTCGTCGATCCATCCGGCTTGGGCTGCCGCCTTCAGCATCGAGTACTCGCCGGAGACGTTGTAGGCGGCGACGGGAAGGTTGGTCGTTCGCTTCACCTCGGCGATCACGTCGAGGTACGCCAGCGCGGGTTTCACCATCACGATGTCGGCCCCCTCGCCGACGTCCAGCAGCGCCTCGCGCCGGGCCTCGCGCAAGTTGGCGGGGTCCATCTGGTAGCCCCGCCGATCGCCCTGTTTCGGCGCGCTCTGGGCGGCCTCGCGGAATGGACCGTAGAAGCCGCTGGCGTACTTCACCGCGTAGCTCATGATCGGAGTGTCGCTGAGGCCGTTCTCGTCGAGGCCCGTGCGGATCGCCGCCACCCGACCGTCCATCATGTCGCTGGGAGCGACGATGTCCGCCCCCGCCCGCGCATAGGCGACGGCGGCCCGGGCCAGGAGGGGCAGCGTGCGATCGTTCGCGACCGCCACGTGCCCGCGCGCGTCGCGCTCGATCGGCCCGCAGTGCCCGTGGTCGGTGTACTCACACATGCACACGTCCGCCACCAGGACCATGTCCGGCAGCGCGTCCTTCAGAGCCTTGAAGCCCGTGCAGACCGGTCCGTTCGCGTCCCAGGCGCCGGTCCCTTCCGCATCCTTCCGGTCGGGGATGCCGAACAGGATGAGCGAGCGGACGCCGGCGTTGTACGCGGTGCGCGCCTCTTCGACGAGGTTGTCCACCGAAAGCTGCGCCACCCCCGGCATGGAGGCGATGGGCTTGCGCACCCCCCGGCCCGACACCGCGAACAGCGGCAGCATGAAGTCGCTGGGAGACAGCTCCGTCTCGCGCACGAGCTTTCGCAGCGTGTCGGTCCGGCGCAGGCGGCGGGGACGGTCGGCGGGGAAGGCCATGCTTCTCGCACGGTAACGCTCGCGGGCGCCCCGTTCAAGGCTTCCAGCGCACGCCGAAGGTGATCGCGTGCTCGCGGGCTTCGAGGAGGAGCGCCTGATTCGGTCCGCGGGTGGGATCGAGTACGTTGGATCCGGAAAAACTCGAGTGCCAGCGGGTGAAGTCGTACCCGACGTCGGCGGCCGCCCTGGGGCTGACGTCGAGCGAGACCTGCAAGCGGAGGCGGATCTCGCTGGCGTCCGAAAGGTCGCCGAGATTGCGCTGCGCGGCATAGGGAAGAGGAGTGAGGGCGCCCTCGAGGTACCCGGATATCGTGATGAGAGGCGCCAGCCGGTACTCGAGCTCGATGTTCGTGGTGACCCCGAAGAAGCCTACCCTGGGCGCGCCGGTCTGCGGCCGCGTCCCCCACTGGTAACGGGTGATCGGACCCGCGCTCGCCGTGATGGTGAACCCTGGCGAGATCCGCGTCGCCGTGCCGCCGAGAAGGCGGATGGTGAAATCGGCTCCGTTCGACCCGATGTTGGTCCCCTGCGTATCGCTCTCGAACTGGCCTCCCTCGATCTCGGCCCGGGCCATCAGCTGCTCGTCGAACAGCGTGGTGGTCCAGCGAAAGAGCCCGCGCAGCAACTGCACCTTGTCCGACCCGAACTGCGATCCCGCGCCGCTGTCGACGCGCACCGAGAGCAGCGTGGGCTTCCAGGCGACGAGAAACCCGACGGGGATGGGCGTGGGCACGGTGATCGGGATCTCTTTCGGCTCCTCGGCCTGGGCGAACGCAGGCGCCGCGAGGGCGAGGCAGAGGAGCGGAGCGAGGGGGCGCACGGACGGACGATATCAGCGGTAGGTCCCCGCGTCGCGGATGGCCTGCAGCACCGCGCGCGGGACGAGGCGCAAGACGTCGCCGCCGGACGCGAGCAGCGCCCGCACCTGTGTGGAGGAGACTTCTGGGATGGCGACGCCGCCGTCGCCGTATCCGCCGCGCTGGACGGTGATGATGCGGGCGAGCTGCTGCACGCGGTCGAACCGCTTCCACTGCGGTTTCTCCGCGTCGAGGTCCGTGCCCAGCACCAGCGCCCAGCGCGTGGCCGGATGTTTCCGATTGAGCCACTCCAGGAGATCGACCGTGCGCGCTTCGCCAGACTCCTGCTCGGCGCGCGAGACCCTGGTCCGCGGCAGCTGCGCGGCCAGGTGCCCGCAGAGCGCGACGCGGTGCTCGTACCCACCGACCAGCGGCTTCGCGAACGGGTGCTGGTAGACCGGGACCAGCCACAGCTCGTCGATCGGCTCGATGGCGAGCACGTAGGCGGCAGCGAGCAGGTGGCCGACGTGCGGCGGATCGAAGCTGCCGCCGAAGAGCGCGATCTCAGGCATAGAGCAGGAACCTCTCGCGCTCGCGCGCGAACGCCGCCCGCTCCGCCTCCCAGAGGGCGCAGAGCTTGCCGACCGCTGCCCCCTGCTCCGCGTTCGTCCGGAACGCCGCGCTGCCGGTGAGCAGGTCGATGGCCGGCTTGTCCTCGACGAACTCGTACCTTTCCGTCCGCCAGCGGAACTTCGCCGGGTCCTGTGCGCGCGTGTGCACGATGGCCGCGACCCCGAGCTTGATGGCGTCCAGCCCGCGCGGGTACGCGACGTGGATCTGCACGCCGTGGCAGCGTTGCCCCTTGTGCTTGTCCCAGGTGGGCGTGAAGGAACAGGGGCGGAAGGCGACCCCTTCGAACCGTTCGCGGGCGAGATCGTCGGCGAGCCGCTGCGGATCGAGCCAGGGCGCGCCGAACAGCTCGAACGGACGGGTGGTGCCCCGCCCCTCGGAGAGATTGGTTCCCTCGAGCAAGCACATCCCCGGATAGACCAGCGCCGTCTGCGGCGCGGGCATGTTCGGCGACGGCATCACCCAGGGCAGCCGCGTCTCCTCGAAGTAGAGATCGCGCCGCCAGCCCTGCATGGGGATCACGCGAAGATCGCAGCCGATCGCCTCGTTGATGAAGCGCGCATACTCGCCGCCGGTCAGGCCGTGGCGAGCGCAGACGGGCCACAGGCCGACGAACGATTCGAAACCCGGGTGGATCACCCCGCCCTCGACCGCGATGCCGCCGATGGGATTGGGCCGATCGAGCACCAGGAAGCGCAGCTTGTGTTTGGCGGCGGCCCGCATGGCGAGGCCCATGGTCGCAAGATAGGTGTAGTAGCGGCTTCCCACGTCCTGGACGTCGAAGATCAGGGCGTCGAGGCCGCGCAGGTGCCCGTCGCGGGGCGTGAGCGAGGCGAAATCCTTGCCGTAGAGGGAGTATTCGGGGACGCCGGTGCGCGGGTCCCGCGCGTCCGCGACCTTCTCGAGGTACTGGATGTCGCCGCGGACGCCATGCTCCGGCCCGAACAGGGCAGCGACGACCTTCTGCTCGTGCAGGACGTCGGCCAGGTGGCGCAGGTCCTCGGTGACGCTGGTCGGGTTGAGGATCGCGCCCGCCCGCAGCCCCTTCACCGCGTCGAGCAACTCGGGGATCCCCAGCATCAGTACGCGTTCCGCGAGAGGAACCCGAAGGCGAGCGTGCGGGCGAGGATCTTCAGATCCAGCAGGAGCGACCAGTGCTCGATGTAGTAGAGGTCGTACTCGACGCGCTTCTGGATGCTGGTGTTGCCGCGCAGGCCGTGGATCTGCGCCCAGCCGGTCATGCCGCTCTTCACCATGTGCCGCAGCTGGTAGCGCGGGATGCGGCGGCGGAACTGGTCGATGAACACGGGCCGCTCCGGCCGCGGCCCGACCAGGCTCATGTCGCCGAACAGTACGTTCCAGAGCTGCGGCAGCTCGTCGATCGAGGTATGGCGAAGCCAGGCGCCGATGGCGGTGACGCGGGGGTCGCGATCCTGCGCGAAGCGGGGACCTTGCGCCTCGGCGTCGGCGCGCATGGTGCGGAACTTCAGCATCCGGAAGGGCTTGCCGTCGAGGCCGACGCGCTCCTGCGCGTAGAGCACCGGGCCGCGGCTGGTCGCCTTCACCAGGATGGCGATGGCGGCGAGCAATGGAGAGAGGAGGAGCAGGAAGAGCCCCGAGAAGACCAGATCGAAGGTGCGCTTGGCGATGGCGTTGATGCCGAGCACGCCCGTCGACTGCAGGTTCACGATGGGAAGGCCGCCGAACTCCTCCAGGCCCCCGAAGAGCGTGGCGTACTGGTAGACGTCGGGAACGAGCTTCACGTCCACCGTGGTGTCCGCGCAGACCTCCATGATCCGCGGCAGGTGGTGCATCGAGCGCGAGGGGAGCGCGACCAGGACCTGGTCCACGCTGCGGCCCTCGAGCATCCCGCGCAGATCGCGGATCGTGCCCACCACTTCCACGCCCGCGACGCTGGTGCCGACGCGCTTTCGGGTCACGCTCAGGCAACCGACGGGGCGGAACCCAAGCTCGCGGTGCAGATCGATCTGCTCCATCACCTGCCGCGCCAGCCGCCCTGCGCCGAGCACCAGCACGTAGCGCAGGTTGTACCCGCGCCTGCGCAGCGCCTGCAGCACTTCCTTGAAGAACACGCGCGCCAGCGAGATGCCGACGAAGCTCAGCGCGGTGAAGAGCGCCAGGGTCCCACGCGAATAGCGGGACTCGCGGATGAAGTAGGTGAGCGCGACGAGAAGCAGCCCGGCGACCAGGGTCGCCTTGAAGACGCCGAATACCTCGTCGAGCGGTGTCTTCTGCCGCTGCGGGCGGTAGAGGCCCAGGGCACGCAGCGATAGAGGCCAGATGATCAGCGCGAGCGAGGCGACGATCAGCGTCTCTACGGGACGCGGCAGCTCCGGGTACGGCCAGGTGCGCGGCGATCCGAAGCGCAAGGCGTAGGCGGCCCAGAAGGCGGCGCCAACCAGGAGCATGTCGAGCAGCACGCGAAGCGCGGTGAAGAGCTGATTGTGCCGCTTGAACATCGCCGGTTGCCCTAGCAAGAGAGGACGCGCCGCGCAAGCAATCGCTCACGCTGCCCGTTCGGCCTGCGCCTGCGCATGTCAGAGGGGCGTGCGACTTCGATCCGTCACTCCGACGGCGTAACCGTCAGGTCGAGGAGCGACGCGCCGCGAAGGACCTTGCACGCCATCGCCCGACCGATGGAAGAGGCACCGAGGAGCCGGTGCACTTCGTCCACGGTCTGTACGGTGGTCCCGTCCAACGAAATCAGGATGTCCCCGGCCTGCAGGCCTGCGCGGGCGGCCGGCTTGTCGGGAACCACTTCCATCAGCTCGACGCCGGTCGTCTGCGACAGCCCATGGTGGCGCGCGATGCGGCGGTCGATCGGCCGCGTCTGCGCGGCGAGACCGAGGACGCCGCGCCGGACCCGCCCATGCTGCATCAGCTCTGCGAGCACCCAGCGCGCGGTGTCGATGGGGACCGAGAAGCTGAGGCCTTGCGCCCCGAGAATCACCGCGGTGTTGATCCCGACGATTCGTGCGTGGCTGTCGACCAGCGGGCCACCGCTGTTGCCGGGGTTCAGCGCGACGTCGCTCTGGATGATGGCGTCCATCAGGCGGCCGTCCTGGGCGCGCAAGGTGCGCCCGAGGGCGCTCACCACGCCCGCGCTGACGGTGAACGAGAAGCCGAGGGGGTTGCCGATCGCCACCACCAGCTGCCCGACGCGCAGCTTGGAGCTGGTGCCCAGCTCGGCGGCCGGCAGGTGGGCGCCGTCGATGTGCACGACGGCGAGATCCGTCGCCGGATCGGTGCCCACCACGTTCCCCTCGGGCGTCGATCCGTCCGGCAGCCCGATTTTCACGCCCCCCGCTCGGCCGACGACATGCGCGTTGGTCAAGAGATAGCCGTCGGGTGTGAAGAGCACGCCGGAGCCGCCGCCATGGCGCAACGAGACGCTGACGACGGCGGGACCGACCGCATCGACGACGGAGGTGACCGCGTGGGAGTAGGCGTCGAGGACTTCTTCGTCACTGGAAGGAGGAAAGCGGACCATCGCCAGAAGTTGATTACTGGCGGGCGCGTGTCAAGCAACCTTCGATCACGCGCCGCAGCTCCGGAGCGAAGCGTCCAACGTCGAATCGTTTCGCGTGCTCGTGAATCCTCAACGGATCGGGTTGCAGCCGATCGATGGCCGCGATGCCGTCGAGGAGCGACTCGACGGTGGGCTGGGCAAAGAAGACGCCGGTCTCGCCGTCCACGACGGTCTCCAGCGCGCCGCCGTGGCCGAGGGCGAGCACGGGCCGGCCCGCCGCTTGCGATTCGACCGGCGCGATGCCGAAGTCTTCTTTCCCCGGCAGTACGAAGAACTTCGCGCCCGCGTAGAGCCGCGGCAGCTCGTCCTGCGAAACGGCGCCGAGGAAACGCACCGAGCTCGCCGCCGCCCGCTCCAGGCTCCGCCGCTCGGGTCCGTCGCCGGCGATCCAGAGCGGCCGCTTCAGCCGCGAGAACGCGCTCACCGCCAGGTCGATCCGCTTGTACGGAACCAGCGCCGAGACGATCAGCGCATAGTCCGCCGCGGAAGGCCCTTCCGCCGCCGGGACGAACCGGGAGGTGTCGACAGGCGGGTACACGACGGCATCGGCCTCGCGGTTCCAATAGCGCCGGATGCGCCCGGCCACGAACCGGCTGTTTGCGACCAGCGCCTGCGCCCGCGCAGTCGAGCGGACGTCCCAGCGACGGAGCATCGGGGCGAGGGCGCCGGCCGCCAGGCGCGTGAGCGGGCCGGCCCGGCCGGCGCCGAAGTACCACTCGAACTGGTCCCAGACATACCGCATCGGCGTGTGGATGTAGGCGACGTGCACGGCTCCCTTCGCGGGCCTGCAGCCCTTGGCAACGGCATGGCTGGTCGAGACCACCAGATCGTATCCCTCGAGATCGAGGCTCTCGATCGCCAGCGGGAACAGAGGCAGGTAATGCCGGTACACGCCCTTCGGCAGCCGGTCGAGGAAGCTCGTGCGGATCCGGTGGCGCTCGATGATCTCGCCGCAGGTCCCCGGCATGTGCACGAGCGTGAAGATGTCCGCCGCCGGATAGAGCAGGCAGAGCTGCTCGAGGACGCGCTCGCCGCCGCGCAGGCCGGTGAGCCAGTCGTGCACCAACGCGACCCTCACCGCCCCGCCTCGCGATAGACCTCGACGTGCTGCGCCGCGGACCGTTCCCAGGGGAAGGCGCGCGCGCGTTCGATGCCCCTGCGCGACAGATCGTCCCGCAGCGGCGGATCGTGGAGCACCCGCCCTAGCAGCAGCCGCAGCGCGCCCGGGTCTCCCCGGGGAAAATGGAGGGCCGCGCCACCGGAAACCTCGGCCAGCGCGGGATCGTCACTGGCGATGCACGGCGCTCCACAGGCCATCGCCTCCAGCAGGGGAAAGCCGAAGCCCTCGTACAGTGAGGGCAGGACGAAAACCGCCGCGGCACGATAGAGGGCGAGCAGCTCGTCTTCGCTGACGTAACCATGCCCGGGACCGGCGGTCTTCAGCTCCACTCCCTCCGGCAGCGCCGACCGAAGCGTCGCCAGCCCCTTTCGCGGACCGGCGTCGCCCGCGTAGAGCACGAACCGGCCCCGCGGCACTTGCGCCGGGCTGAATCGCGCATCGACGCCGTGGTGGATGACGCGGACGTGTTCGCGCGGGACGGCGAGATGCTCGACGACTTCCCGGGCGATGGCCTCGGTGGGGACGATCACGCGCTCGGCGTGGCGCGCCGATCGCAGCTTCCTCGCGAAGTGCCGGGCTCGCGCCGGCTCCTGCGTCTGCGGGTACAACACGGTCGAGAGATCATGGACCGTCAACACCACGGGGCCGCGAAAGCGAGGCGCGACGTGGTTGGTCTCGTGGTACACGGTGGGCCGCTCGCGCCAGAGCACCGCGGCGCGGGCGGCATCGGCGAGGGAGTACGCGAACGGGAGCCGCTTCAGGACGGTCCGAAGCCCGCGGGTGGGCGCGCCGGGGAGGAACAGCGGGCGCGCGCGCACTCCGTCGGGCTTCATGGCGGCGAGCGCGTCGAGCAGGCCGGCGATGTAACGCCCTACTCCGGTGCGCTCGGCGGCGAGAGGAGCGGCGTTGATTCCCACCTCGAGCAAGGGACCCGAGGGTGTAGCACCGGAGGGCCAGCGGGTGCACGCCGTCGTGGTCACCTGGAACGGCGCGCACCTCTTGCCCGAATGCCTCGCGGCGCTGCGCGGACAGGATGCGCGCGCCCGCGTGCACCTGGTGGTGGTGGACAACGCCTCCAGCGACGGAACGGGGCCGCTGCTCGCGCGGGAGTTCCCGGAAGTCGAGCACCTCCGGCTGGCGGAGAACGCCGGCTACGCGCGGGCGAACAACGAGGCGATGCGCCGCGCACTCGATGCGGGCGCGGAATTCGTGGCGCTGATCAACAACGACGTGGCGGTCTCGCCGGACTGGCTTCGCCGATTGCTCGAGGCCGCGGCAGCGCATCCCGAGGCGGGCCTGTTCACCGGCACCCTGCTCTTCCGCGGCGAAGAAGTGGTCAACTCCACCGGCCTCGTCATCGACGCGCTCGGGCGTGCCCGGGATCGCGATTTCCGTGTGCCCGTCGCGGAACTGACGCGCACGGACGGGCCAGTCGCGGGAGTGAGCGGCGGGGCCGCCCTGCTCCGGACCTCGATGTTGCGCGAGACCGGCCTCTTCGATCCCGGGTACTTCGCGTACTACGAGGACGTCGACCTCTCGCTCCGCGCCGCGCGAGCCGGATACCGCTCGTGGTACGTGCGCGGAGCGGCCGCGCGACATCGATTCGGAGCGACCTTCGGCCCTGGGTCGCCGGCGCAGCGTTACCTTTTGGCCGTGGGACATCTGCGCACGCTCGCGCGCCACCAGCCGCTCCCGAAGGCGGCCCTCCTCGTCGCGCTCACCGTGCTCTACCGGGCCGCGGTGAAGGCGCCGCTGGAGCTGTTGCGCGTCCGTCCCGCGCTCGCCTGGGCGGAGTTGCGCGCGGCCGCCGCGGGCGCAGGTGCGGCGCTGCGCGCGCTCAGCGGTAGATCACCACCGCGGCCGTGATCGCCCACCCGAGCAGGGCGATCCAAAGACCGGGATCCTGCAGGAGCAGGCTGCCCGGATCTCCGCCGGCGTCCTGGCGGACCACGTGATGCTGGTAGCGGAACAGGGCGTAGATGACGAACGGGACCGTATAGAGGAGATTGGTGGTGCCGAAGTGCTCGACCGTCCGCTGGGACTGCGTGTACAGCGCATAGGAGACGATCGCGGCGCCCGCCAAGGCCGTGAGCCAGCTGTCCACCAGCGGCAGGCTGTAGCTCCCGAGGGCCACGCGATGGTTGGTGGCGTCCTGGCCGAGCAGCACCAATTCCGCGCGGCGCTTGCCCAGGGCGAGAAAGAGCGCCAGCAGGAACGAGCAGACCAGCAGCCAGGGCGAGATCTCCGCCTCGATGCACGAGGCGCCTGCGACCGCGCGAAGCACGAACCCGGCCGCCACGATCATCACGTCGAGCAGGAACGCACGCTTGAGCCCCAGGCTGTAGGCGAACGTCGATGCGAGGTAGGCCGCCGTGACGGCCAGCGTGGCGCGGTTCAGCAGCGCCGTCCCCGCCAGCGCCACCAACGTGAGAACGGCGGACGCCGCGATGGCCAGGGCGGGCGACAGCCGTCCCGACGCGATCGGCCGCGTCCGCTTGAGCGGATGGTGCGCGTCGATCGCGCGGTCGGCCACGTCGTTGGCGAGATAGACGGCGCTCGACGCCGCGCAAAAGAGCGCGAAGCAGGCCAGCACGCGCAGCTCGGCGCGGGCCTCGAAGAGCCTGCCGGCGAAGACGATGCCGGCCAGCACGAAGACGTTCTTGCTCCACTGGCGCGGGCGCATCGCCTCGAGGAGCGGGAGAAGGGTCATCACTTCAGAACTTGAGGCGCTTGAAGACGCGTTCCGGCAGCGCCTTGATCGCCAGCATGATCAGGCGCCACCACCACGGCAAGTAAACGACTGCGTCGCGGCCGGCATCCACCGCGCGGACGATCCCGCCGCCGATCTGCGCCGGACTGGCGAACAGGGCCGTCTTCGGCAGTGCGGCCGTCATCGGCGTATCCACGAAGCCGGGCTTCAATGCGAGAACCCGTACTCCCGACGCCTGCAGCCGCTGCCGGAGCGCGGAGAGGAACGAATCGAGTCCGGCCTTCGAGGCCCCGTACGGCCCCACCTTCGCGCGCCCTCGATCGCCGGCCACCGAGGAGAGCGCGGCGATGCAGGCTCCGGCCGGCAACGCCGGCGCGAGCAGCGTCAGCAGCCGCAGCGGAGAGACCAGGTTCGTGCGCAGGATCAGCTCGGCATGATCGGGATCGCGGTCGCGGCGGTTCGGGTCGCCGAGCATCCCCTGCGCGAGCAGCACCACATCGGGGGCGCCCACCTGCGCCACGAGGCCCGCGGCGTCCTCGTTCAGGTCGTGCACCAGCGTCGCCACCGTGCCGCCGCGCGTCCGCAGATCGTCCGCCACCGCCGCCAGCTTCTGCGGATCGCGGGCCACGAGCAGCAGCTCCTCTCCCCTCTCCGACCAGATCCGCGCCGCGGCCTCCGCGATGGCGGAGGTGGCACCGAGCACGAGCACCTTCACCGCGTCACCCGCCGCCAGAACGACGACGAGAACGCCGGATCGACGTGACCTGAAAACTCCGCAAGCCGCGGAAAGGAGCGCGCGAAGGTGTCCTTCGACATCCGGGCGTCCTTCGCAGGGTAGAGCGCTCCACCCGCTTCCATGGCGACCGCTTCCAACCGCGCGAGCTGCGCGAACGTCTCCTCGCCGCGATTGGGCACATCCAGCGCCAGCGTGAACCCCGGACGAGGAAAGGAAAGCATCCCGGGGGACGCCGCGGCCCCGAACCGCTTCAGGACCGTGAGCGGCGAAGCCGGCGCCGACCGCAGCAGCTCACCGAGCGCCTCCCGCGTGGGAACGACGCACTGGAACTGCAGGAATCCCCGGCGGCCGTAGAGCCGGTTCCAGTGCCCGATGCCGTCGAGGGGGAAGAAGAACGGGTCCCAGTGCTGCAAGCGCGAGCGGCCCGCGAGCTTCTGGGCCGCGTAATACGCCGCGTTGAACGCGAGCACCGTCAGGGCGTTGACCACGGGAAGATCGGTGGGCACCGCCGTCCGGGCCCGGGGCGCGCGAACGGCGCCGGCCACGTGATCTCCACGAAAGAAGATTCCGCGCTGTGCGCGGGAGACCACGTCAAGCCAGGCCACCGTGTATTCGTACCCGGCGTCGCTCTCGTCGGACAGCGCGACGAACTCGTCCAGCCCGGCGAACGGGATCGCCTCCATGCGCACCGCCGCGACGGGGATTCGCCGCAGCGCGACCTCGGCCCAGGTGATCAACCCGGTCAGCCCGAGCCCGCCCAGCGTCGCCTGGAAGAGCCGGTCCTCGGGCCCGATCTCTCTCGCCTGCCCGTCGGAGCGCAGCAGCTCGAGCCGCCGGACGTGCGCGCCGATCGTGCCCGCGCGATGGTGGTTCTTGCCGTGGATGTCGTTGGCGATCGCGCCGCCCACCGATACGTGCTTGGTCCCCGGGACCACGGGGAGGAAGAAACCGCGCGGAACCATCAGCCGCAGGATCTCGCCCAGGGTGACCCCGGCTTCGCAGCGCAGCAGGCCCGAGTTGGAATCGAAGGAGATGAACCGGTCGAGGCCCGCGGTGCGCAGGAGCTTGCCGCCGTCGTTCAGGCAGCAGTCGCCGTAGCTGCGCCCCTGCCCGTACGCCAGCATCGGGCCGACCAGCGGCAATGCCAGACCTGCGCGCCAGTGCAGGCGGACTTCAGCGGTGTGCCTGGCCTGCGGGTACCGGCCCCACGACTCGGTCACGCCGCGGTCTTATCACGCAGCTTTGGGAAGCGGCTCCGGGAACACGGCGCGCTGAGGCGTGCGGATGCTGACGATGCGGGCCGCGGTGAGCAGCCTCAGGACCTGCCAGCCGGGATCCACTTCGAACCAGCGCGCGGCGAAGTCCGGGCTCGCGCCCCACTTGTGATGGTTGTTCTGGAACAACTCGCCCATGGTGAGGAAGTCGAAGGGCAGCGTGTTGCGGCTTTTGTCCCCGTTGTCGAAGTTCTGATACCCGTACTTGTGGCCGGCCCAATTCACGATCGCGCCGTGCACCGGTCCCAGCACGAAGTGGAAGGGCAGCATGAAGGCGATCTGCCACCAGTGCGTGGCAAACGCGAGGTAGAAGAGCGAATACATCGTCCCGAAGGCGATGCGCGTCGGCCATGAGTCGGCGAAGCGGTCGAGCCACGGCCATTCCGGAAACCCGCCGTCGAACCGGGGCTCCGGTGCCAGGCGCCGGTGCGCGTAATCCGAATACCGCTTCTTCGTCTGCCACATCATCGACAGGGCGTTGGAGTGCAGCCATGGCGTATGCGGATCGCGATCCGTGTCGCTGAAAGCGTGGTGCTCCCGGTGCAGGATGGCGTAGGCGCGCGGATCCAGATACGAGCTCCCCTGCACCAGGAAGGCGAGGAAGTGCAGCACGCGCTCGGTGCGCTTCGACAACTCGTACATCCGGTGCGCCGCGTAGCGGTGCTGGAAGAGGCTCTGGAAGAGCACGCTGAGAAGCCAGTGCGAGATGAAAAATGCGTAGACCAAGTTCCCTCCGGGATTGTCTGCATTGGTAACGCGGCGCTGTCATCGCGCTGTCACCCAGGCCCGGCGGCGCATGCGGCGCTGTACGCGCGGGTGCGACCGGGTCACCAAATCGAGGAGAGGTACAGCCAAAAGCATAGCCGCAATCCCCGCGCCTTCGGCGCGGGAGCGGCTAGCTCGCCTCGATCTGCGGTCCCGGCGCCGGCCCCCGCTCGAGCTCGCGATACCGTTCCCACGCCTGCACGATGGGCCCGTCGAACGCAAGGCGGCCGTGGTGGAGCACGGCCGCTCGCGGGCAGAGCTCCCTGGCCGCCTCGTAGTTGTGGGAGACGAAGCAGAAAGTGATCCCGGCGGCGCGGAAGTCGCGGATGCGCGCCTTGCATTTCTCCTGGAAGCGCTCGTCGCCGACCGCGAGCACCTCGTCGACGATGAGGATGTCCGGCTCGACGTCCTGGGCGATGGCGAAGCCAAGCCGCGCGTACATTCCCGAGCTGTAGTTCTTGATCGGCATGTCGATGAAATCGCCCAGCTCGGAAAAGGCGACGATGCGATCGAACTTCCCCTCCATCTGCCGGCGCGAGAAGCCGAGGAGCGCCCCGTTGAGGAAGATGTTGTCGCGGCCGGACAGCTCGGGATCGAAACCCGCCCCGAGCTCGATCATCGGGCTGATCCGCCCCTGCACGAGCACTTCGCCTTCGTCCGGCATCAGCACGCCGGCGATGGTCTTCAGCAAGGTGCTCTTGCCGCTGCCGTTGTGGCCGACCAGGGCGATGGCCTCGCCCGGCTCGATCTCCAGCGAGACGTGGCGCACGGCCCAGAACATCTCCGCCGAGCGAAGGTGCCGGAAGCGGTTCACCACCGCCTCTTTCAACGTGCTCACCTTCTCGCGGTAGAGCCGGTAGCACACGCCGGCGTCGCGGATGCGGATCTCGCCGTTCCTCACAGGTAGTGGATGTGCCGCGGCGCGAGCCGGTTGAAGACCGAGAATCCGATGAACAGCGCTCCGAGCGCGGCCCCGCAGGCGACGGCAACTCCAATGAGCGGGGGAACGCGCCCGTAATAGACGGGATCGCGCACCAGCCCCACCATGTAGGTGAGAGGGTTCATCTGTAGAAACACGCGGAACGCACGGAACCACCAGGTGTCGTGCTGCCCGAGCATCTGCAGGTCATAGACGACCGGGGACAGGTACATCAGCATCTGCAGCCCGACCTCCGCGAGGTGTCGCACGTCGCGGAAGAACACCGTGAAGGTAGCGAAGAGCAGCGTCACGCCGCTGATGAAGATGGTGAGGATCAGCATCGCCAGCGGCAGGAAGAGCAGCGCGGCCGTGAAGGGCTGCCGGACGACCGCCATCAACAGCAGCAGCGGAACGAAGGAGAGGGCGAAGTTGACCAGGTTCGAGCCGACCACCGACAGCGGAAACACCGCCTGCGGCAGCCGCACCTTCCGGATCAGCTCCTGGTTGACGAGGATGGAGTGCAGGCCCTGCAGGACCGCGATGCTGAAGAACAGCCAGGGCAAGAGGCCCGAGAGCAGGAAGATGGCGAAGTTGCGCTGCGGGGCCCTCATGATGGTGGAGAAGACGATGGTATAGACCACCATCAAGAGGAGCGGGTTCAGCATCGTCCACAGGAGGCCGAAGATGCTGCGCTTGTAGCGGACCTTCAGCTCGCGGATCACCAGCATCGCGACGAGCTGCCGGTACTGGATCAGCTCGCGCAACGGCGATCTGCGCGCAGTCGTGAAGGTGCCCGCTGCGGGAGCGCCTTCGGTGAGCTCGGTCACGTCCGGCTCTCCGCGAGGAACCGATCGAGAGCGGCATCGATCGGCAGCGGGACCGACTCGCCCAGCAGGCGCCGCACCTTGTCGACCCGCAGCCCGCACCTGAGCGGCCGGGGGGCGGGAAGCTTCAGGTCCGCAACCCGCACGGGAACGATCAGCGATTCGTCGGCCCGCAGCTTGCCGGCCAGGGCCCGGCAGAAGTCGAGGCGCGAGATCTCCGTCGCGCCCGCGCAGTGGAACAGGCCCTGCGCACCGGAGCGGTGCACGCCGATCACCATCTCGGCGGCATTGTCCGCCAGCGTGGGCGAGACGACCTGGTCGGTGAATGCCTTCACCGGCTTGCCGGCGCGCAGCGACTCGAGCGCGGTCGCCGCGAACGTCTTCTTCGCTCCCGGACGGCCGCTGTACACCACGGCCACCCGGCAGACCGCCACGTCCGCGGCGAGGATCAACGCCGCTTCCTCTCCGGACCGCTTCGTCCGGGCGTAGACCCCGCGCGGATTCGGCGGATCGTCCTCCGTGTAGCTGCCCTTCACGCCGTCGAAGACGTAGTCGGTGGATACGGCGGTCAACCGGGCCCCGGTCCTGGCGCAGGCCAGCGCGGCGACCTCGACCGCGCGCACGTTGAGCGCCCACGCCTCTCGCGGGCTCTTCTCGCAGCCGTCGACGTCGGTCATGGCAGCCGCGTTGATGACACCGTCCGGCTTGGCCGACTCGATGAGCCGCGCCAGCTTTTCCGGCTCGACCGATAGATCGACCTCCACGTACGCGGCATCCGCGTCGAACCGCCGCGGTCCCCGCCCGGACGCGAGCACGCCCTCTCCCGCCTCCAGGAGCCGCGCGACGATGCGGCTGCCGACGAGGCCGTTCGCGCCGACGACGACCGTGGTCATCGTGCTCCGTAGTTGCGGTCGTAATACGTGCGGTAATCGCCGGTGCGCACGCGCTCCCACCAGCCGCGGTTCAGCTGGTACCACTCGACGGTAGCCTTCAGGCCGTCCGGGAACGCGATGTGCGGCGACCACCCCAGCTCCGCTCGCGCCTTGGCCGCATCGATGGCGTAGCGGCGATCGTGCCCCGGGCGGTCCTTCACGTGCTCGATCAGCTCGCGCGGCTTCTGCAAGATCTCCAGCAGCCGCCCGACGATCTGGATGTTCGGCCACTCGTTGTCGGATCCGATGTTGTAGATCTCGCCCCCGCGGCCCATCTCCAGGGCGGCGAGCAGCGCGCGGCAGTGGTCCTCCACGTGGATCCAGTCGCGCACCTGCATGCCGTCGCCGTAGACGGGCAACCTGCGGCCTTCGAGCGCGTTGGCGATCATCAGCGGGATCAACTTTTCCGGGAACTGGTACGGTCCGTAGTTGTTCGAGCAGCGGGTCACCACCACGTCGAGGCCAAACGTATGCCCGTACGCGAGCACGAGCAGGTCCGCCGCCGCCTTCGAGGCGCTGTAGGGGCTGGAGGGCCGCAGCGTGCTCGCCTCGGTGAACTTGCCGCTCGCGCCGAGCGAGCCGTACACCTCGTCGGTGGAGATCTGCAGGAAACGCTTCACCCGCGCCTGTCGCGCCGCTTCCAGC
>Ga0137407_10001059_pt1 | contig 18021 bp, 15 predicted proteins | sample CZOMad2_2_16fung_FD_108410 | JGI IMG/M metagenome (GOLD analysis project Ga0137407, IMG submission 108410) | Vadose zone soil fungal communities from Angelo Coast Range Reserve, California, USA - CZOMad2_2_16fungal (Illumina Assembly) | ecosystem: Environmental > Terrestrial > Soil > Vadose... | reverse complement strand
GCATCATGCCGAACATGAGCGTGAGCCCCAGGGCCATCAGGATGTAGATCGAGCCGAGGGACACGCCGACGATCGCGCTCTGGACGAGCAACGCGGGTGTCATCTTGTTGAGATGGGGGGCCTCGAAGGGCCCCCCATGCCCCCCGCGCTCGGAGACGCCCCGGCCAAGCCGGGGCGCCCCTCGATTTTGCTTTCTGCGCTGGGGGGCCTCGACGCGCCCCCCATTACGCTGGAGGACGGCATTAGTTATGAGGCGGGAGGAGTTGTACGACGAGGGTCGCGACCCCGTCCTTCACCTCGGAGAACGGCATCGGGTAGATGATCTGGTTGCCGATGCCGTAGTAGTCCTTCCCACCGAAGTGGGCTTTGCCCCAGAGATTCTCGAACTCGACGACGCTGAGGGCGTCGGCGACCTTCTTCGGGTCGACGCTCTGCGCCTTCTTCACCGCGGCGACGAAGGCGAAGGCCGGATTGGCGAAGTCGATGCTGGTCGCGTTCCATTCGCCGTACTTCTTCGTATAGCGCGCCTGCCAGCTCTTGACCTTCTCGGGGAGCGGAGCCTGGACGAACCCGTGCACCCACATACCCTCGACGTTCGCTTTCCCAGCGATGTTCGCCACGACCGAGGTGTCGACCTGGCCGATGTGGATGAACCGGCCCTTGAAGCCGAGCTCGCGCGCCTGCTTGATGACCAGCCCGACGCTCCCGGCCGGCGAGGCCAGCACGCTGATGATGTCGGGCTTCTGGGCCAGGATACGCAGCAGGACCGGGTTGAAATCAGTCATGGTCCGCTCGAAGAACTCCTTCGCCACGGTCTCGTACCCGAGCTTCTGGACGAACGCGGTCTCGACCTTGATCGACCACCATCCGGTATCGTCGTTGGGCGATATCGTCGCGACGCGCTTGAGGCCGGGATGGTTTTGCTTGATCCACTTCCAGAAGGAGGTGGTCTCCGGGGGAGACGGGAAGCTGTGGAAGGTGAGCGGGTTCTTCGGGCTCACGAGGCCGTCGGCGTACGCGAGCGGCAGATTCAAGACTCGCCCTTCGTTGACGGCCTCCTCGTTGGCCTTGACGACGGCGCCGCCCAGGATCGAGATGTAGTGCACGCGGTCCTTCGCGATGAGCCGATTGACGGTGGCGACCCCTTCGGCGATCACGTACTTGTGATCGTAGGCGACGACCTCGAGCTTGTACTTCTTGCCGCCGACGTCCAGTCCGCCCTGAGCGTTGATCTCGTCGAAGATGAGCTCGGTCGCCTGCTTGTGGGGAATGCCCCAAGGCGCGGCCGGACCGGAGAGAGGCGTCGAGACCCCGAACTTGATGACGTCAGCCGCGCGGGCGCTCCCCGGCCCCACGGCGACGAGCCCCGCCACTGCGAGAAACGCTGCCAAGATCACGGAACGAAGTGGTCTCATCGCCACCCCTCCTGGACGCGGTTTTGGGTCAGAGGGCCTCGCGCACCGCGGACTATAGGAACGCGGATCGCCCCTTGTCAATGGGGGAAAGCTGTCAGGGTCGACCGGGGCGCGGCGGCTAGGTCTGGCGCCCGAACCGGCGGACGATGTCGGTCGCAAAGCGCTCGAGCTGCTCGAGGTCGTAGTCGCAGGTGGCCAGGACCATGTCCTGGAAGCCCGCGGCCTCGAGATCTCGGATCCGCTCGACGATCTCTCGCGTGGTCCCGAGGAAATATGACTGCTGGAGGTTCTCGAACGTCCGATGCGTGCCCATGACGCGCTCGAAGAGCGGGCGCTGCCGCGCGAGCGCCTGCTCGCGGTCGCTCGTATCGACCAGGTGGAGGAAGTTCAGGTGACCGTACCGCAGTGAATCCGGGTCGCGCCCGATCTTGGCGCAGTGCTCGCGGATCGCGCGGATGTCGTCCTTGACCATCTGCTGGCTGCCGGCAGCCCGAGCCAGCCAGCCGTCGGCGGCAGCGATCCGGTCCAGCACGGCTGGAACGATGTAGGGCTTGTCGGGAGAGAGCGAGGTCTGGATCTTCGATCCTCCGCCCACCCACAGCTCGGGAAAGCGCGGTAGCAGCGGCTCGATCGTCACGTGCCGGAACCGATAGTAGCGGCCCTCGAAGCTCACGTCGCGCTCGGTCAGGAGACGGCGCAGCGCCGCGATGATCTCGTCGGTCCTCCGGCCGCGCTCGGACAGCTTCATGCCGAGCGTTTCGAACTCGTGCTGGTCCCAGCCCGGCCCGATCCCCAGCACGAAGCGGCCGCCAGACAAGGACCAGAGCGTCTGGATCTCGCGGGCCAGGGTGACCGGATGATAGTACGGGGCGATCAGGAGCCCGGTTGCCAGGCGGATCCGCGAGGTGACGCTCGCGGCGTGAGCGAGACAGAGGAGCGGCGACATCCATACGGTGCCGTAGAGGCCGGGCGCTTCCAGGAAGTGCTCGGCGACCCAGAGCGCGTCGAAGCCGAGCTCTTCGGCTTTGCGCGCGAACGCTTTCACGCGCGCCGCCTGGTCCAGACCGAGATCCCGCCACGCGAACGTCGGGAGGTAGACGCCGAATCTCATGGCCGCCGAGAGTCTACGGCATGGCTCAACGCCGCGATAGGCGTGTCGCGCCAGGCGCGCGGCTTGCGGCCCAGTAGACGTCGCCCGTACACTTTGCGACACGAGTGTGTGACGAGGCGAACGACCGCGACCCGCTACGTCGGACGGCGGAGATGCGCGAGGTCAGCGATGCGATGGCAGATGGGCAGGCGAAGCGACAACGTCGAGGATCGGCGCGGGATGCCGGTCGGGCGCGGGGCTGCCGTCGGTGGCGGGATCGGAACGCTGGTGCTGGTGCTCCTCGCGATGTATTTCGGCGTCGATCCGAGCGTGATCTTGCAGGGAACCGACCCGGGCGACTCGAGGCCCGCGCCGAGCGTTCAGCAACGGCCGGCCGGCGAAGATCAGATGCGTGAATTCGTCTCGGTCGTCCTCGCCGACACCGAAGACACGTGGCGCGAGCTCTTCCGTCAGATGGGACGGCAATACCAGGAGCCGAAGCTCGTGCTGTTCAGCGGCGCCGTACAGTCGGCGTGCGGCTTCGCGCAGGCGGCCGTCGGGCCGTTCTACTGTCCGGGAGACAAGAAGGTCTATATCGATCTGTCGTTCTATCGCGACCTGCGTGAGCGCCTCGGGGCACCCGGCGACTTCGCGCAGGCTTACGTGATCGCGCACGAAATAGGCCACCACGTGCAGAACCTGCTCGGGATCGCCGAGCGAATCCACTCGACTCAAGGCCGGCGGAGCCCGACCGAGGCCAACGCGTTGCAGGTGCGCATGGAGCTCCAGGCCGACTGCCTGGCCGGGGTCTGGGCCAGCAACGCCCAGCGCGCTCGCCAGATTCTCGAGGCCGGCGACATCGAGGAAGGACTGAACGCCGCCTCCGCCATCGGCGACGACCGCTTGCAGCGCCAGTCACAAGGCCGCGTGGTGCCGGAGTCGTTCACTCACGGCAGCTCCGCCCAGCGTGTGCGCTGGTTCAAGCGCGGGATCGAGACCGGCGACCCGGACCAGTGCGACACGTTCACCGCGGCCAAGCTCTGAGTGGGAAGGACGCGCCGCGCGCCTGAGTCCTTGACACTACGCGCGCCGGCCGCCTACATTGCCCGGAACTCGGAGCTGAATGAGAGGAGACCGCCCATGGCGGCTCGCCGGTTCACTCGTCGTACGTTTCTCAAGACCGCTGTCGCCGCCACCGGGCCGTTCGTCTTCACGCCGGCGCGCGCTCAGGGATTCAGCTGGAGGCGCTTCCAGGGCAAGGAGCTGTTCCTTCTTCTGACCAAGCATCCGTTCATCGACGTCCTCGAGAAGCACATCGCCGAGTTCGAGTCGCTCTCCGGGATGAAGGTGAAGTGGGAGACGCTCCCGGAGATTCAGGCCCGGCAGAAGCTGACGGTCGAGATGACCGCGAACTCCGGCGGGATCGACGCGTTCTTCACCTCGCTCCACGTCGAGAAGAAGCGCTTCTGGAAGGCGGGCTGGTATCACCCACTGAACAAGTTCCTGCAGGACGCCTCGCTCACCAGCCCGGAGTTCGACTGGAACGACTTCACCGACGGGGCCAGGGCCGGAGTGACCCAGCCCGACGGTAGCATCTCGGCGATGGCGGCCTTCATCGACGCCAACGTGTTCTTCTACCGGAAGGACCTGTTCACCGAGAAGAAGCTGACGCCGCCGAAGACGCTCGGCGAGCTGGAGCACCTCGTGCCGAGGCTTCATGCGCCGCCGTCCACCTACGGCATCGTGCTCCGAGGGCTCAAGAACGCGAACGCCACGCAATACCCGAGCATCCTGTTCCCGATGGGCGGCGCCTATCTGAAGGACGGCAAGCCCGTTCTCGACAGCAAGGAAGGCATCGCCGCGCTCGATCTCTACACGCGACTCCTTCGCCAGTACGCGCCGCCCGGCGTCGTCAACTTCAACTGGTATGAGTGCTCGGCGTCGTTCATGCAGGGCCAGGTGGCCATCTACATGGACGGCGTGAACTTCGCGAGCCAGTTCGAGGACGCCGCGAAGTCCAAGGTGGTCGGCAAGGTCGGCTACGCGATGCTGCCCTCGGGCCCGGGCGGCCACGTCTCACCGATCTACATCACGGGAATGGCCGTTTCGTCCCAGAGCCGCAACAAGGAAGCCGCGTACCTCTTCGGCCAGTGGGCCACCAGCAAGCAGAACATGGTCCGCGAGCTCATGGCGGGAGTCGGCGTGGGCCGGAGCTCGACGTGGGACAGCGCGGAGGTGAAGGCCAAGCCGAAGATGCCCGCCGACTGGTATCAGGCCTATCAGGCTTCGCTGAAGATCGGCCGGCAAGGGCTGCCGGAGATCGTCGGCGTCACCGAGTACCGCGACATCATCGGCGTCGCCATCCAGAAGGCGATCGAGGGCGCGCCGGCGGCGCAGGTCCTGGCCCAGGCGCAGAAAGACTTCCAGGACCTGCTCAACCGGACGGAGAACTAGCGCGCCAACCGTCACGCGCACCGCCTCCGGCCGGGGCGCGCGCTGGGCTTACCGGCGCGCGCGGTGGCTGTTTCCCGCCCCCGCCGTCCTGTTCGTCGCCGGGCTCATCGTGTACCCGATCGCCTACACGGGCTGGATGAGCCTTCAAGAGTGGTTCGTCTCCAGCGTGACGCCGCCGCGATTCATCGGTCTCGCGAACTATTGGAAGATCATCCTGGGCGACCCGCGATTTCGCGAGGCGGTGGCGCGGACCGTCTATTTCACCGTGCTCGCCGTCGGCGCCGAGACGATGCTGGGCCTCGCGATGGCGCTGCTGTTCAACCGCGAGTTCTGGGGACGCGGCGTGCTCCGCACCCTGGCAATCCTGCCGATGGTGGCGACACCGACCGCGATCGGCCTGGTGTTCGTCATGATGTACCACCCGACGCTCGGCGTGGCGAACTACCTCGTGACTCTGGTGGGCCTCTCGCCGTTCCGCTGGACGTACTCGAGCCAGACGGCGCTCTACGCGCTGGCATTGGTCGACGTCTGGCAGTGGACGCCGCTGATCATGCTGATCGCGCTCGCGGGCCTGGCGAGCCTACCCCGCGAGCCCTACGAGGCCGCGCACATCGACGGCGCGTCGACCCTCGAAGCGTTCTGGCACATCACCTTGCCGCTGCTCCGTCCGGCGCTCGTGGTCGCCGTGCTGTTTCGAGCCATCGACGCGCTGAAGACCTTCGACATCATCTTCGTCATGACCCAGGGCGGGCCCGCGAACTCGTCCGAGACGGTGAACATCCTTCTGTTCAACCAGGCCTTCTCGTACTTCAACCTCGGCTATGCCTCGTCGATGGCCGTGGCGCTGTTCGCGGTAGTGCTCGGCGCGTCGATGATCCTGATCAAGGTGCGGAGGACCGCTTCGTGGTGAGACGAGGGGGCGCCCGTCGATTCGCCTCGACCGCCGGCTTCTACGGGCTTGCCGTCCTGTTCATGCTGCCGACCGTGTTCGTCTTCTACTGGATGATCACGCTCTCCTTGAAGCCTCAGATCGAGGCGACCGCCTATCCGCCCTCGTTCGTGCGCTTCAGCGTCTCGATGGCCGGCTACCGCGAGGTCTTCACGAAGTACCCGTTCCTGCTCTACACCTGGAACAGCCTGGTCGTCGCGGCCGGATGCACGGCGCTCGGGCTCGCGGTCGGCCTCCCCGCCGCCTACTCGATCGCCCGCTGGCGCCAGCAGCGGCTGGCGCTCGCCATTCTGGTGGCGCGCATCATTCCCGGCATCGCCTACTTGATCCCCTGGTACATCTTCTTTCGTCAGCTCCGGATGGTCGATACCCACGCGGCGCTGATCCTGACGCACCTCATCGTCGGGCTGCCGATCATCATCTGGGTCATGATCTCGTTCTTCGAAGACGTGCCGCCCGACCTCGAGGACGCGGCGCTGATCGACGGCTGCTCGTACTTCGGCGTCTTCTGGCGCATCGCGCTCCCCCTGGTCAAGCCCGGCATCGTCGCCACGGCGATCCTCTCGTTCGTGTTCTCCTGGAACAACTTCCTCTTCTCGGTGATCCTGGCGGGCCGTGAGACGCGGACCTTACCGATCGCGGTCTACAACATGATTTCCTACGAGGAGATCAACTGGGGCACGCTGGCCGCCGCGGCGACCCTGATCACGCTCCCCGTGCTGCTCGTCGCGTTGGTGGCCCAGCGCCACATCGTGACCGGCCTGACGTTCGGCGCGGTCAAGCAATAGTGGGCGAGGACACGAGCGCCGGAATCACTGACGCTTCCGGCTCACCTCGCTCCACCAGGTGTGCGAGTGGCGGACCATCCGGTCGAGGTCGGCCGGCGTTTCTTCCTTCCGTGGCTCCCACTTCTCGAGCTCGGTAGGGAACTTCGCATTCGGATAGTCCGCGTTCAGGGCGAGGAGTACGTTCCTGATATCCCGGCGGACGACTTCGTTCTGCATCCGCAGTACCTCGATCAGCTCGGGCACGTAGGCCGCATTCAGCGCCGGTGAATGGCAATGAACCAGGAGGCCGATGATCTCGACGGCGCGGGCGCGGGCGAGACCTTCGAAGCGAAGCTCCCGCACGAGCGACGCCAGCAACGTTTTGGCGGAGAGCGCACGCCGCTCGGTTTGCAGCGCGCTCTGCAATGCCATCGCCGCGACGTCGGCATCTGCCTTCGCCTGCATCCACTCGGGCGTGCCAGCCTTGGCGGCTCGCAGGCGGTCGGCCGCCTTGCTCTCCCGTTCGTGGGCCTGAGCCACCGCGGCGACGACGGCCGGCAGTGGAGGCAAGGTACTGTCGCCCCAAGCACGCAGCTCGCCCATCAGGTACTCACGACTCCGCCATCGGTCGCGCTCGGTCGCATTCGCCTTCAAGAAGCGCCACTTGTGGTATTGCAGCCAGGCAATATGCTGGCGCGTCCCGCCGATGTCGTCGCGAGTCAGCCAGATCACGCTGCCCGCCACGATGACGACGAGAGTGCCGACGATCGCGATGGTGAAGAGCTTGGCGCGTCCCTTGCTGAGCCAGAGCCAGTAACGTCCCCACGGCACGATGTGCTGCTGGTACAGGAGCCATCCGTAGAGCTTCGCCCGGCTCTGTCGGAGGTCCATCCACATCAGCCCGATTTGCTGACGCCTGTCGGCAGCGTCATCGCCGGTGGATGGAAGATTCGCGAGCGCCTTACCGACCGCCGCGGCGTCGTTGGAATGCGTCAGCACGAGGCTCTTGAAGTCCTTGAACCGCTCCGGGCTCTCGGCGATGTGGGCCTGCACCGCATCGGAGAAACGTTCGATGTACATTCGGTTGCGGTCGCCGATACGATCCACGATCTGATTCACCCAGGCCTCGAACGGCTTCCACAGCGCAGGGGTCTGACCCGCCATCGTGATGCCCTGGACGCCGCCGGCGAAGATCTGGCGGTAGCCGAACGCGACCAGCAGAGCCGCGAAAATCGACGTGTCGTTGAGCGCGCCGGTGTAGTCGAGGAACCAGAACAGCGCCGCCGGGAGGATTGCGTGGACGAGGAAGACCAGCCACGTGGGGGCGAATGCCCACCGGTCGGGCTGGCTGCCCAACAAGCGGTTGACCGTGTGCGCGGCCACGATGGTGCCGAAGACGAGAACCAGAGCGTAAGTGACGTAAGCGGGGACGTCCGGGGATGCGAACCCCGTCATCCGGGTCCGATACTCCTAGAAGAGGCGCTTGTACTGGCTGCCGATGACCATATCTGCGTAGCCGTACGCGCTGGGCATCAGCATGAAATAGGTGTCGCCGATGCCACTGGGCCGCAGGTCGCCCTTGAAGCTGATCATCTTACCCAGCTCGATGACGGCCTTTCGAAGCTCGTCCTGCGAGAGACCCGTCTCGGAGCATAGGTTGTACCCGTCTCGCGAGCTGTCGCGGAGCGCGCGCAGCACCTGTAGCGCTTCCTTGGAAATCGAGGCTGGCTCCGGCATCGACGCCATGCCGTGATTATACCGCCAACGTGCCTGGGTGGGTGGCGATCCGGAACGATCACTGGGCGTGGGTCCGCCAAGTGGTGTATGCATGAAGCTCGAGGGCGACGATGGACACTGCGAGTGGCCGATGGGATTACGACGTAGCGGTGATCGGCGGGGGCCCCGGCGGCTCCAGCGCCGCCACCGCGCTGGCGCGGCGCGGCCGGAGTGTGGTCGTGCTGGAGCGCGAACGGTTTCCGCGCTTCCACATCGGCGAATCGCAGCTGCCGTGGACCAACGAGATCCTTCGCGCCCTGGGCGTTCGCGACACGATCACGGCCTCCGGCTTCATCGAGAAGTGGGGCGCGAGCTTCCGGGGACCTGACGGCCCGGACGAGCGGTACGCCGACTTCCAGAACGCCCTGGAGACGCCCACCCCCCAGACGTTTCAGGTCTTGCGTGAAAAATTCGACGAGATCCTGCTGCGCCATTCCGAGAAGTGCGGCGCCCGGGTGCTCGAAGAGCATCGCCTGCTCGACGCCGCCTTCGACGGCGACGGCGTCACGCTGAGCTTCGCGGACCGGCTCGGCGGCGCCGGCACGATGCGAGTCGGTGTCGTGGTCGACGCGTCCGGACGAGCCGGCATACTGGTGAAGCGCTTCGGCCGCCACGAGCACGACCCGCTGCTCCTGAACATCGCGGTCCACGCGCAGTACGAGGGCATCCCCCGTGCGTCGGGCCGGCGGGCCGGGGACATCCGGATGTTCACGCGCCCGGACATGGGCTGGCTCTGGTTCATTCCGCTCTCCGATACGGTCATCAGCGTCGGCGCCGTCATCCCGCAGGTGGTTCACCGGTACGAATCCAGGCCGACGCCCGAGGAAAGTCTGGCCCACTATCTGGCCAACACGCCCGCCGCGCTGCCGCTGCTCGAGCGGGCGCGCCGTGTCTCCCCCGCGCGATTCGACGCCGACTATTCCTATCTGGCCACCCGGATGGCCGGGGACCGATGGGTCGCGGTGGGCGACGCGGCGGCGTTCCTGGATCCCGTCTTCTCCACTGGCGTGATGCTCGCCATGCAGGGAGGTCTCGAAGTCGCGGAGGCCATCGACGCCGGCCTGCGTGCCGGCGACGTGTCGGCGCGTGTCTTCGCCCGCTATGAGCGCGCCGTGCGCGGCCGCTACCACCACTTTCGGCGCTTCGCGGTCGGCTTCTACGATCCGGCCTTTCGCAAGCTGTGGTACTCGCGTCCACCGATCCGCAGCATCTTCGACGCCGTCGTGTCCGTGCTGGCGGGGAACTGGCGGCCGTCGGTCACGACGCGGATTCTGGTCGAGATGTTCTTCGCCGTGGTCGCCGCGAAGCGCGTGCTCATGCGGTTCGGGCAGAGTCGACGCGCTCGCTGAGTGCGTCAGTCTGCCGGGGCCAGCCCCGAGCGCCCGGTCGGGCTCGCCGCGCGTGAAGCGCGCCACAGCGATCCCACGAGTGCCGCGAGCAGCATGACCGCCGCGGTCGCCAGTACGACCTGCCACCCTCTGCGGTGCAGGAGCTGCCCGGACGACAGCGAGGTCAGGGCCGCCGTGCCAAAGACCAGGAAGTCGTTGGCCGCTTGCGTGCGCGAGCGCTCGGCCGGGGCATAGGCCTTCGTCACCAGGGTCGAGCCTGCCACGAACATGAAATTCCAGCCGATCCCGTTGAGGGTCATGGCCAGAAAAAAGTTGTGCACGCCCACGTCGAGCGCCGCCGCCGCGACGGCGAGTAAGTTGAGGACGATGCCGAGCGCGATGACCGTGCGCTCGCCCCAGCGCTGGACGAGCGTGCCGGTGAAGAAGCCGGGCAGAAACATACCCACCACGTGCCACTGGATCACGAAAGCCGTGTCCGCGAACGTGTGATGGTGGGCCATCATGGCCAGCGGGGTGCCGGTCATCAGCAGGTTCATCACCCCCTGGCCCATCATCTGGGCGAGGACGGCCACGATGAAGATCGGCTGGCGCACGATCTCGATGATCGGCCGGGCGGGGCCGCCGATGCGTACGGCCTCCTCCGCCGGAGGCGGCATGCGGAGGCCCACGAACAACACGGAGGTGAGCAGGCCGAGCACGGGCACGCAGAGATACGAGCCGAGGTACGTGGTATCGAAGAGCTGCACCGTTCCTCGGGCGAGCATCGGACCGATGAACGCAGCGGCCAGGCCGCCGGCCAGCACAAAGGAGATGGCGCGGCTTCGGAACTCCGGGAGCGACGTCTCGGCCGCCGCGAAGCGGTATTGCTGCGCGAAGGCCATGGAGACGCCGAGAAGCAGCGCCGCCGCGGTGAGGAGCCAGAAGCGACCCTGAGCCAGGGCGGCCACGCTGATGAGACCGCCGGCCGTCGCGCACAGGGCGCCCACCACGAAGCCGACTCGGCGGCCCACGCGCTTCATGAGCAACGAGGCGGGGATCGTGCTGAGAGCGGTGCCGATCACGGCCATCGTCGAAGGCAGGGTCGCCAGGGCCTTGTTGGTGGCCAGGGCATAGCCGGCAAGGCTGCCTACCGCAGCGATGAGCGTCACCGAGGTTGACGAGGTCGCCTGCGTCAGGGTGAGGAGGAACACGTTCCGGAGACGGAAGCTCAAGACCGAAAAATTACCATACGTCGGGCCTGTGGCTCTGGCTCTTGGTCCACCCGTCTACAGCAAACAAGCCACCGGCGGGAAGTAGCTGATCGATTCAACGTGCGCCCGGCAAAGCCACTTGACATGGACCCCCTTTAGGCAGATCGTCGCGCATCCGACGACCCGTGTGGCGCTCAACCTGATTGAGTGGGGCGGCATACGAAGGGCAGTCGGTAGCCTCAAGGAAGGAATAGCCGATGCGGTATGTCATCTGGATGGTCGTCCTTACGGTTATCGCTGTGCTTCTTTTCACCGCCAAACGAAACTTGCCGGAGATCCGTGACTACAGGCAATCCAAGATCCTTTACCTGGCCAGTTTCCTCACGCCAGGAGGGTATTTGATCCTTACACTCATGGCCCTGAGCACTTTTTTTGCCTCCGTCCACCAAGTGCCGGCCGGCCATATCGGTGTCGTCTATGAATTTGGCGGCATCAAAGGCCAGATCGGCGAGGGACTCCAGTTTGTGGCGCCCTGGCGAGACGTCCTGCTTGCCAACATCCAGGTGCAGCGTCGCGTGTTCGATAAGCTCAACGCCTTCAGTGAAGAAAGCCAGGATGTCTTTGTCCGAGCCAGTCTCAATGTTCGCGTTTCTCCTCAAACGATCCAACAGCTCTATCGGAGCGTCGGCCCCAACTTTTTCAATGTCCTCGTTGAATCGAGAGTCATTCAGAATTTCAAAGATGAAACCGTGAAATACAAGAGCGTCGAGATTGCACCCAACCGCGAAAACATCAGAAAGGCCGTCCGGGAAAGACTGGAGAAAGAGCTTTCCCCCTTTTCGATAGAGGTGGTCGATTTGCTTCTGGACAACATCGACTTCAACCCGGAGTTCAAGAAAGCCATCGAAGATAAACAGATAGCCACGCAGCGCGCTCTGGAAGAACAACAAAAGATCGAGGGGGAAAAGCACAAAGCTCAGCAGGCCATCGAAAGGGCCAAAGGAGAAGGCAGCGCCATTTTGTTCCGCGCCGAGAAGGAGGCCGAGGCGAACAGAAAATTGGCGGCTTCTCTTACTCCGGACCTCGTGCGGTACGCCATGGTTCAGAAGCTGAGCGACAAGATTCAGGTCATGATGCTGCCTTCAGGCCAGAACTTCATCTTAGACTCGGATATCTTACGAGGCACTCCAAGAGAGAAGAAATAGGTCTGCTGGAGTCCTGCACTCTCGCGAGCCGCGTCGTCTAGCGACTCCGCAGCCGAGGATCCAGCAGGTCGCGCAACGCGTCGCCCAGCATGTTGAACGCGAGCACCACGACGCTGATCGCCACCCCCGGAAAGATCGCAAGATAAGGCGCCGTCTCCAGATTCCTCCGCCCCTCCCCGCTCAACATCGCCCCCCAGGTCGGAGTCGGTGGCGGAGTTCCGAGCCCCAGAAAGCTCAACGCCGCCTCGATGACGATGGCATTCCCCAGCCACACGGTCGCGATGACCAGGATCGGCGCGAAGACATTCGGTAGCACATGCCGCACCACGATCCGCCCCGGCGAAGCCCCCAGAGCCTGCGCCGCATCGACGAACGTCTGCTGCTTGACCGCGAGCACGGTGCCGCGCACGACCCGCGAGGCCCCGGGCGCGATCACCAGCGCAATGACGAGAATGATATTGGTAAGGCTCTGCCCCAGCACCGACATCACCGCCAGGGCCAGCACGATCCCCGGAATCGCCATGGTGGTATCGACGCCTCGCTGAATCACCTGGTCCAGCTTCCCCTCCCAGTACCCGGACACCAGCCCGAGCACGGTGCCGAGCAGAGTACCGATGATCACCGAGGCAAGCCCCACGATCAGCGATACCCGCGCCCCGTAGACGATCCGACTCAGCACATCCCGCCCGAGCGGATCCGTCCCCAACGGGAACGTGGCGGTGGGCGCCTGCATGCGAATCGGCAACCCGCGCTCGTTCAGATTGAACTGATACGGGTCCCGGGGCGCCAGCACCGGCGCCAGAATGGCGACGGCGACCAGCCCGAGGATAATCGCCGCGCTCACCGCGCCAAGCGGCTTGCGCCGCACGAGCAGCCACACCGCGCCCCACAAACCCCGCAGTGCAACGGGCGCCGCCAGCCCCCCATGCGACACGCCGGCCGGCGCGGCGTCAGCGGTAACGGATTCGCGGATCAAGCCAGGCGTAGCTCAGGTCGACGAGCAGGTTCGTCACCACGATCACCACGGCGAAGAACAGCACGGCGCCCTGGATCAAGGTGTAGTCGCGCAGCAGAACGGCGTCGAGCATCAGGCTGCCGACGCCCGGCTGCAGGAAGATGAACTCCACGATCACGGTGCCCCCGAGCAGCACAGAGAACTGCTGGCCGATGACCGTCACGACCGGGATGAACGCGTTCTTCAGCGCGTGTCGCACGATCACGGCGCGCTCGCGCGTACCCTTGGCGCGCGCCGTGCGGATGTAATCCTGCCGTAGCACCTCGAGCAGCGACGAGCGCGTCATCCGCATCGACACCGCCGCCAGTCGCGCTCCGATGATGAGGGCCGGGATGAAGAGCTGGCTCAGGCAGCGCGCGGGGTCCTCCCAGAGCGGGGCGAAGCCGATAGGCGGGATCCACTGGACCCAGATCGCGAGGAACGTGATGACCACGGTGGCGAGCCAGAAGTCCGGGAGCGACAGGCCCAGGATGGCGAAGAAGCGGCCCACGTAGTCGCTCGTGGTGTCCTGTCTCACCGCGGAGAGAATGCCGATCGGTAGCGCGATCAGCATGGCCACGATGAGCGACATCACGGCCAGATGGGACGTCAGGTTGATGCGCTTCAGGAGCTCTTGCGTCACGGGCCGGCGGGTGATCAGCGAGCGACCGAGGTCGCCCTGCACGGCGCCCGTGATCCAGGTGCGGTACTGGGCGAGGAACGGGCGCTCGAGACCGAGCTCCTGGCGAGCGCGCGTCAGGGTCTCGGGGGTCGGAGCGGCGGCCTGGTCGAGCTGCATGATGACAGCGTCGCCGGGCAGGATGCGCACGAGCGAGAAGATCACGAGCGACACGAGCCACAGCACCAGCAGCCCGTGCAGGACGCGGCGCGCGATGTACGTCCGCATCCCTTGCTTTACTGAGCGAACTTCTCGAACTTCCGGCTCGGCGCCTTCTCCGTCATCCACGCTGTCTTGGCTTCATATGAACAGTAGCCCGGGAACCAGCAATAGGGGTTCGCGCCCGCGTGGACGTAGGCCTGAGTGATGCGGTAGTGCGGCGGCACGATCGTCGTGATGCGGTAGACGTTCTTGCGCAGGTGATCCCAGATGGCGCGCTGGATGGCCGGCCGCTTCTCCCCGGGATCCAGGCGCCACGTGGTGAGCAAGTCGTCCAGCTTCGGGTCGCTGATCCCTTCCCGGTTGATCGTCCGGGGGAACGACGAGTGGTAGCGCAAGTACACCCAGTCCATGAAGCTCGGCCCCGCCCCGATGGGGCTGAAGGCGGCCAGCGTGTGCGGGAAGGGCTGGACGCCGGCGGCCTTGGCCAGCCAGGTCGACGTCTCCAGCTGCTTCAGCTTCACGCGGACGCCCACGTCGCCGAAGAATCGCGCGACGAGCTGAACGAATTCGTTGAAGGTCCAGCCCTGGAACTCGGCCCACTCCAGCTCCATGTCGAAGCCCTTCGGATAGCCTGCCGCGGCCAGAAGCTCCTTGGCTTTCTTCACGTTGTATTCATAGTTGGGGCCGAGGCTGGCGTACGTATAGTCCGCGCGTTTGGTGTAGCCGGCGAGGGCCCAAGGGAACGGACCGTACAGTGCCGCATCGCCTCGGTTGATCACTTCCGCCACGACCTCACGGTTGACGGCCATCGAGAGGGCCTGGCGAACGCGCACGTCGCTGTAGGGCGCTTTGTCGAGCGCCATGCTCACGCCGTAGTCGCCCCATCCGAACGATGGCACGCGGTAGAGCTGCATGTCGGGGACGGTTTTCATCAGCGCATAGAGCACGTCCAGCGTCGAGACCCGCATCACGTCCAGCTGCCGCGTACGGAACAGTGCCGTGTCGGTGGCGGGGTCCTTGGTGAAGAGCAGCCGTACCGCGTCGACGTAGGGCAGTTGCCGGCCGTCCTTGTCCTTCAGGTAATAGTCGGGATTGCGCACGAGCAACGCGCCCTCCCCGGGGGCGAACTCCTTCAGCATGAACGCGCCGGTACCGATGGGATTCTCGGCCAGACCGCCGGGCGCTTCGACCGCCTCGCGGGGCACGATCACCGGCGACAGCGAATCGACCACGTTGAGGTAGAACTTCGGGTCGGGCATCGACAGCTCGAACTTGACGGTGTACTTGTCGACGACCTGAATCGCTTTGACGAGAGCGGCGCGGGTGGAGTACTGCGCCTTGTCCTTCAGCAATTCGTACGAGTACTTCACGTCCTCGGCGGTCATCTCTCGCCCGTTGACGGGCGGCCGGTTGTGGAACTTCACGCCTTGCCGGAGCTTGAAGATCCACGTCGAGGGATTGACCATCTCCCAGCTCGTGGCCAGGGTCTTCCGGATCACCGGAGTGCGCTGGACCTCGGGGAAATACCAGGTGGCTTCCCACTCCGTGAGTGTGTCCCAGACCAGCGCAAGCTCCGGACGATAGCCCACGGTGGGATCGAAGGCCCTGACAGTTGCAGGAAATTGCAATACGCCGCCATAGCGTGGACGTGAGGGTGGGACGGGAGGCTGGGCGGGATACCTCGTGTCCAGCTCCTTGATGAACGCCGGTGCGGCATAGGCAAACCCTGGTGCATCGCCGGGTGTCGCTGGCTTCTCCTGTGCCGCCGCCCCGGTCGGATCCCAGGCGAGCACGATCAAGGCGATGTTGCAGGTGAGTGAGGACAGGGCCGTCTTCATCTCTCTACTCCTTCTACGGAGTGAGGATCACGAAAGTCGGCGATCACCCCCACAGCGCGGCGCGAGAGCCGGACTGTCGAGAAGCGGCCCGATGCTACGTCGTCGCGCGGGAGCGGTCAAGCCGAGGGGCCCGGACGCGGCGCCACCGCCTGACTATTACTAGGGCGCCCTGCCGATGGTGCGGTGAAGCTCGGCGAGGGGCACCAGACGGCCGTGCAGTGGAAGGAGGTCGCCGACGTCAAGTCCCAAGCGCGCGATGTTGTCGGCGAGGGCGACGTTGTACGGACTCGGCGGCGTGGGCGGTGTCACGTTCGGGGCCACCGGCGTGTAGGCGTCGGCCTGGCTCAGGAGCTTCTCCTTCGGCAGGTACACCATCAGCATCCCGTCGTGGTGGAGAATTCCCTGGATGCGATAGATCTCCACGGTCCGCGTGCCGTCGGTGAGCGTGCGCCGGTCGCCCACGCCCTCCACCATCGGTTTGCGTCTCGACTTCGCCTGGAGGTCTGGCCGCATGGTGGCGGGTGCCCCGAGCGCCTGTTCGAGGAACGTGCGGTTGACCTCGTGGGTGATCACGGTCACCCCCTCGGCGACGAACGCCCGCAGGCCGCCGGCGTGGTCGAAGTGGTGATGACTATTGACCACGTAGCGGATCGGCTTGCCCGGGACGAGCTTGCGCGTCTCCGCGAGGAGGGCGACCGAGCGCTCCTCGTTGAGCGGCGCCTCCACGACGATGACGTGGTCCTTCATCTCGATGACCACGCTGTGATGGGTGCCGCCCGTCAGGTACCATACGCCGTCGGCCACCTTCTGCGTGGCGATCAGCGCGTACGGGTTGGGGTTCTGGCGCACGGCCTCCGGAACCTGGATGTCGACCGCGGCGTTTGGACGCACGTCGCTCACGAGGAGGTCGAGCGTCGGGAAACCGCCGGTCGTCTCGCGGATCCGCGTCGGGAACTTGACACCGCCGAAGTCGCGATAGTCCCAGTAGGTGATCACGACGGGGATGTCGCCGACGACCGCGTTCGGCACCAGCCCCTCGACCTTTTCGATCAGGTTGCCGTCGCCGACCGTCGCCTTCAGGCTGAAGCGGCCGGGAACGGTGAAAGCGATCGTCCGGCCCTTCACGCTGGCGTTGTGCGCCATCGCGGCCTTGACGACGCCGTGCGGGGTGGCCCACAGCTGGAACTGCCGATCGGCGAGCGCGATGGGCGCGGGCACCGGCTGCTCGGCCACGATGTTCCACGCGAGATCGCCGCTCACCAGGAAGTTCAGCCGCTGCTCGCCGCGGATGGGCTGCACGCCGCCTGAGCGGGGCGGGTCCAGCGCCTGCGTCCGCACCTGTTCGTCGCGCAGGGAGGCCGTGTCGTAGTTCACCGACCGCGTGTGGCTCTTGACGTTGTACTCCGGCCACGGCAGCCCGGGCACGGCGCTCTGCCCAGCCGCATAGACCCCGCCATTCCCGGTGTACTGGATCGACTTGACCGTGGACGCGCCCAGCGCCTTCGCCACGTCGTTCAAGTCGGCGCGGGCGTCCTGGACTGAGGCCACGACTGACGAGACCAGCAGAACGACGGCGGTGATCAGTCCGAGGATCCGATGCATGGGGATCTCCTTGGAACCCTTCTTCCGTCAGAAGGGATAAACGATGGTCCGCAGCATGATCCGGCGTTCCTCGGGCCGCGCGTCGCCAGCGCCTCGATGCATGGTCGCGATCTCGTCCCACATGACGACGTCGCCCACGCGCCAGGCGTGGTAGTGAGGCGCTGATTGCGAAACACCATCACCGGATGCTCGGCGAACGCTCGGTCGATCCACTCGAGCGTGGCGGCGTCGAATGGGCGCGACACGTCGACGCCGCTGACTTCGGTACCCAGGGCTTCGCCGAGCGGTCTCAACGACAATGCGACACTCATGGCTCCCCTCGGCCTTTCGTTGCGGACAGTATATGCGGGACCGGTCGGTTGTGAAGGGCGCCTCTTTTCCCTATGCTTACGAGAACCGCGAGCAGCCGACACCAACTAGCGAGGAATCCCTCATGAGCTCAGCCCGGAAGCAGGTCGCCGTTGTGGTTGGGGCAACCTCCAAGTGGCAGTCCGATGGACGCAACACCAAACTGGCGCACGGCAAGGTGCTCGACGACAGCGATATCCCCG
>Ga0137407_10001058_pt1 | contig 18041 bp, 11 predicted proteins | sample CZOMad2_2_16fung_FD_108410 | JGI IMG/M metagenome (GOLD analysis project Ga0137407, IMG submission 108410) | Vadose zone soil fungal communities from Angelo Coast Range Reserve, California, USA - CZOMad2_2_16fungal (Illumina Assembly) | ecosystem: Environmental > Terrestrial > Soil > Vadose... | reverse complement strand
CGTGCAGCTCGCCCAGATGATCGGCGCCGAAGTCCTTGCCTTCGCCAGCAGCGACGTAAAAATGCGCCGGCTTCAGCAGATCGGCGCCACCCACGTCGCTAACTATGCCGACAAGCCCTTTCTCGACACGGTCAAGGAGATCTACGGCAAGCCTCGCATTACCGGCACGGGCGGGGTGGACGTCGCGGTCAACTTCACCGGCGGAGATACATTGCCGGCCACGCAGAAATGCGTGAACCTCAACGGCAGAATCCTCTGCTGCGGCGCCACGGCCGGGTTCGATTTGACGCTCGATGCCCGCTATTGGTGGACCTACGAGCATTCGCTGATCGGTTCCAACGGCTGGCACACGGACGATCTCAAAACCCTGATGGACCTGGTGGCCGGCGGCCGCCTCGCGCCGGTCATCGACAAGGTGTTGCCTCTCGAGGAGACCGCCGAGGCGGAACGCCTGCTCGAGGATCGCGAAGTCGTGGGCAAGGTGCTGCTCAAGCCGTGAGCATCATGAACCAGAAGCATTCGGCCATTTACAACCTCGGGGATATTCTGCAGCTTCCGGCGCATGGCGAGCGCAGCGCCATCGTCGATCTGCGCGACGAATCGCGCACGCGGCAGCTCTCCGCGTTCGAACTCGATGCCCTGTGCGATGCCGTGGGCCGCGGCCTCCTGCGACGCGGTATCCGGCCGGGTGCCCGCATCGGCATTCTCGCCGAGAATCGGCTCGAGTTCGTCGCCAGCTACTTGGGCATCATGCGCATGGGAGCGGTCGCCGTGCCGGTCAACCACAAGTTGCCGCGCGCGACCATTGCCCACATTTTCCGCGACAGCGCGATTGAACTCGCGCTGAGCGACGCGGCGCGCCGGGCGTTCGTCCCGGATACGGTGCCGACGATCGAGTTCGACGGCGCGGGTGCCGACGGATTCGACGCCTTCCTCGATCCGGGCCCGCTCGAAACCTTCGTGCCCGACGAGGTTGCGCTGGCGGAGATTCTGTACACCTCCGGTTCGACGGGCATGCCGAAGGGCGTGCCGCTCACCCACAGCGGCCAGCTCTGGGCGACCGTGCGCTACGTCGAACCGATATCGCCCGAAGCGACCGGCGCATCGACCATCGTGGTGGCGCCGCTGTATCACATGAACGGACTGTTCAATATCACCGTCGCGCTCGCGAACCGCATGCAGGTGATATTGCTGCCCCGCTTCGACGCGCGCCGCTTCCTCGAGACCGTGGCCCGCTACCGTTGCACCTTTCTGTCCGGGATCCCGACCATGTATGCGCTGATGGTGCGCGAGCGAGATCTCGTCGAGCGGCTCGATCTTCGCAGCGTGCGCGACGTGTCGATCGGCTCGGCGCCTTTGACCGACGCACTGCTCGCCCAAATCCATCAGATGTTCCCGAACGCGCAGATCGAGAACGGCTATGGCACGACCGAGGCCGGGCCGGCAGTCTTCGGGCCGCATCCGGACGGGCGGCCGCGGCCGCCGTTGTCGCTTGGCTATCCTCTGGCCGACATCGGCTGCAAGCTCGTTGATGGCACGTCCCCCGATGAGGGCATCCTCGCGCTGCGCACCGAGGCGCTGACCCATGGCTATCTGAATCTTCCGCAGGCAACCGCGTCCCGGATGCGGGGCGGCTGGTACCTGACCGGCGATGTCATGCGCCGCGATGCCGATGGGTTTTACTATTTCGTGGGCCGCGCCGACGACATGTTCACCTGCGGCGGCGAAAACGTCTATCCGGGCGAGATTGAAAAAATGCTGGAGCGGCATGCGGCCGTCGCACAGGCGATCGTCGTGCCGGCGCCCGACGACATCAAGGGGCAGATTCCGATTGCCTTCATCGTGCCCCGCCGCGGCTCGGCGCCCACGGCGGCGCAGATCAAAGAGTACGCCCTCGAACATGGTCCGGCCTACGCCCATCCGCGCTTCATCGAGTTTCTGGACAGTCTGCCGGTGTCGGGTACGCAGAAGATTGACCGGACCTCGCTCACGGCGGAAGCTGCGCGCATCGCCCGCGCGGCCGGCCGGAGCCACTAGTGCAGTCCTATCTCGATCATGTCATTTGGGCTTGTGCGGATCTCGAGCGCGGCGCGCGCCGGTTCGAGGCGCTCACGGGAATTCGTCCTCTCTACGGCGGGGTTCACGCCAGCGGCTTGACGCATAACGCGCTCGTGGGTCTCGGAGGCCGGTGTTATCTCGAGGTTCTGGCGCCGGTCGGACCCGCGAGCCCCAACGACGATGAGTGGTGCCGACTTGCCCGCGCTGCGCATGAGCCGCGGATATTGACCTACTGCCTTCGCAGTGCGCGCCCCTTGTCGCAGCTCGCGTCGATCGCCACGGCATCCGGCTGGAAGAATGCCGTGGTGGCGAGCAATGGCCGCACCACGCCCGAAGGGGTTCGGTTGCGCTGGCAGTGGCTCGCGCCGGCGGTCGAACGGTTCGGTCTTGCATTTCCGTTTTTCATCGACTGGCTCGACTCGCCGCACCCGGCAGAGTCTCTTGCACCCGCGCAACCCGAATCCGAAATTCTCCTGCAGCACTTTGCGGTGGGACATCCGGATGCGGCCGATCTGCAGCGCACTCTCGGCGAAATCGGCTCAACGATCGATACTTACTCGTCCGTCGATGTGCAATTTCGGCTGCAACTGAAGACGCCGCGGGGGGCCGTATCGTTGTAACGCCCGCTCGCCCGCGGCCCGGTGAATGGCTCGGGTATCCCAAGGGCGCGTTGCTGATCATCGGCGTCGAGTTCTGGGAGCGGTTCAGCTTTTACGGCATGCTCTCGATCCTCGTGCTGTTCTTGACCGGCAATCCGCTTCACGGCGGGTTCGGCTGGCCGTCAAGCGAGGCGCTCGGGCTGCTCGGCGCCTACTCGGGCGCAATGTATGCGTTTCCCGCCTTCGGCGGCTACTTCGCAGACCGCGTGCTCGGCCGGCGCCGCGCCGTGAAGCTTGGCGCGACGTGCATGCTGATCGGGCAGATCATGCTGGCATCGCCCGTCTTTCTGCCTACGCTTCTCGGCTGGTGGCACTCGGCGCCGCTGCTGCAGTCATTGCACGAGCTCGGAGTACCGCTGGGACGAATGCTGCCGTCGGAGGCCGTCAAGGCCGCGATCATACGCCACGGTTCGACGCTCGATGCCCGCTCCGGGGCGGTGTGGCTCGAGCAAGCGTACACCGTCGCCACCGCCGGATTCTTCGTCGCCATTTTCTTACTCATCCTCGGCAACGCCCTGATGAAATCGACGCTGGTCGTGTTGTGCGGCGAGACCATGTCCACGGATGATCCGCGGCGCGACGGAGCGTATGCCTATTACTATCTCGGCATCTCCGTCGGCGCAATGCTGTCGGGCTTTGCGGTGGGCAGTGCCGCGCAGGCATTCGGCTGGCACATTGGATTCGCCGTCGCGGCGGCTGGGATGAGCGTGGCGCTTGGATCCTATGTGCTGCTGGCTCCCCGCTGGCTCGGTGCAATTGGGTTGCACCCGGACCGGCGCGCGCCGGCCGCCGCTGCCGCCACGAACAGCGCGGGCAAGGAGGCGCGCCTGCGCATCGGTCTGCTATTCGTATTGGCATCGCTCTTGTGCGCGTTCAGCGTGGGATGGTTCCAGCTCTTTGGCAGCTGGCTCCTCTATATTGAGAAGGGCGTCAACCGCGCGGTCGGCTCGTTCCTCATTCCGGTGCCTTGGTTCACTTCGATCAATGCGGCGGTGGTGATCGTGCTGGCGCCGATGGTGGCGGCGTTCTGGGTGCGCCTCGGCACCCGTAATCAGCGCGTCGATATTGTCCAAAAATATGCATTTGCGCTCGCCATGGTCACGATCGGCCAACTGCTCATGTATCTCTCCGCACGCAATGCGGCGCCGGCTGCGCCGGCCTCGGTGTGGATTCCGCTGGTCGCGTTGTCGCTCCTTGGAATGGGCGAAATCGTCGCGTGGACGGCGACCTACGGGATGGTGTCGAGAGCGGCGCCGGCGGGTTTCGCGTCGGTGGCGATGGGCGCGTGGTACTTGTTGACTTTGGGGCTCGGGGGCTACCTGTCGGGATTCACCGGAGGTCTGCTCGAAACGATTGGATTTGCCGGTGCATTCGCTACGGTCGCCGCGATCATGGGCGCAGCGTGCGTCATCGCGCTGTTGCTGCGCGGTCCCCTATTGCGCCTCGCTGCCCGTGTCAACGTCACGCTCTAGCGAGGGATCCGGCGGCAGGGGTGCCGACGCCCACGGCACCCTTCCCCTACACCGCGCTCTCGGTACCTTCGACCTCGTTCTGCTGAACGTGTCCGCCATCGTCGGATTGCGGTATCTGTCGATTGCGGCGCAGATGGGCCCATCCAGCCTCGCGCTGTGGCTGCTGGGGCTGATCACCTTCCTGATACCCGCGGCCCTGACCGTGTTGGAGCTGAGCTCGCGTCTGCCGGGCGAAGGCGGCATGTACCTCTGGTCGAAGGCCGCGTTCGGCGAACTTCATGCGTTCATCGCGGGCTTAAACAATTGACGATTCACGCCAGAGTAGCCGAATCGGTCGGTACTCGGGTGGCAGCGTCGACTGGATGGACCTTTATGGGCGTCGATCCCAGGAACAAACCCTTGTCGGCGCGGTTGCAGCCGGTCGCGGGAAAGAAGGCCGGTGACCTTACAGATTTCAGCGGTCCTTTCTTGTTCAATGCTACGCTGCACGAACCGCCGTAAAATCACTGCGTACATTCAGTCCGAATCCACTATTCGACGAAACACGCCCCGCTCGTACACGTACGTGGCTCCGGCTTTTTCGAAGCACGAGACGCTGATGCCGTCGTGCGCGATGACTTCGATTTTGTCGGTGTCGAAGTTGTAGTGCTCGCTCCGCGCCGGGCTCGTGTCGAGAGCATCCGTGCAATAGGGATCTCCAATGACCGACAGCTGGGTGCCCACTGCGGCGGAAAGGCATACCGCGACCTTTGTTGTGCCTCCGTGCTCCACGAGGACCGCCCAGTCATGCCTGCCGTTGCCGTCGTAATCGCCACTCGTAACGGCCGGGGTCGGTCGTCCATTGGCTGCCGACCATTCGAGGACATTGTGTGGGATCGCTGCAAATTTCCAGCCTGGCAGCTTCGAGTCGAGCACTGCTCGGCAGGACTGGGGTATTACTGGCGAATCCGCTCGTGCCTCGGAAGAAATCAGGGCAGCGAGGGCCAAGTTGGCCGCCGCAACATAACGCACGAGGGGATCCGCCATGATTCATTTCCTCCAAACTAGACTACTGCTCGCCGTCAATTCAATACGAACATGGCTTTCCTCCCTGAATGATCTTAACCGATGGCAATTTACATGCACGGCACTCAAACAATGCCTGAGTCGCAGGCGCATCCGGATAGTTCCCCGCGGAATCCGATCCCACGTGAACGCACCGACGTCAATTCTTTCGCGACTCATTATGGGCTCTTGGGCGGACGATTCCGTTGGCATTTCCAGCACTCCTCGAAATTCCCCGGGTTCTCCTCATGACAGTGAGCGCAAATCCACACGGGACCGGGGTCCTCTTCAGCGATGGGTGGCCAAAATCCATCCTTCTTTCGCTTGAGCCACGCACCGGCGCTGGGAAACAACCCGATGAAGGCCGCGAGGAACGCCGCGTCAAAAAGCACGGTCATGTAGGAAAACACCGTCATAGGGTCTGCGGTAGTGATTCCATACTTGGTAGCAACTCCCCTGATGGGGGTGAGACCCGGCTGCCCCGAGCGCCACGCGTGCCACAACGTCATGTCCAACCCCACGGCGGCGATACCGAGAATGACCACCAGGAGCAGCCGGAAAACCTTTTTCATCCGGTGTCCTTAACGAAACAACAGCAATACGCCGACGCCAATCGTGAGTAGAACGTAACCCATTGTTGGAGACGCATCAGCATCGCACTGCGCGAATAAAGCACGGCAGGTATGCTCAATCCCACGACGACCAGAGCAATCAGCGCCACGTTAGGTTTTTACGGCTTCCCCTCCAACCCAAACAACTGCCGATCCTCCGCTCGCGTGAGGGCGACCGACATCCACTCTTTCAAAATCTTCTCACCTTTTGAGTCAACTATCCTCCAGGGGCAAGATCTACTCGATTCCAAACAACTGACGGGCGAGGGTCGAGGCTCGCCTTGTGCGAGAATGAGGCTAGTTTTTTGTCCCGAGGAGCGATTCCGAATGCATCCTAACTTCGTCGGCGTGACGGGGCTTCCGCGGGCGGGCTCGACCTTGCTGTGCCAATTGTTGGCTCAGCATCCCGACATTCATTGTGAGGGACATAGCTCGCCGTTGTGCAATACCTTGCTGGGCATTCGCAGATCGATCAGCGACGACAGTTTTTTTCTTGCGCAGCTCGATAACGCGTTCGAGGAGAGCTATGCCCATTTGGCGTCCGCCATGCGGGGCTTTTTGCATGGCTGGCATCATGATTGCCAGAAGAAGACAGTGGTCGACAAGAACCGCGCCTGGCTGCATGCGATCGAGTTGCTCCTGCACATCGAACCGGATGCCAAACTCGTGGTGTGCCTGCGCGACCTCGCGCAAATTTATGGGTCCATCGAGGCGCAGCATCAACGCACCATCCTGGTCGATTTCATCGATCATCTGGCCGATTTCGACCGCCTCGGGCGCGCCGATATGCTGTTTGCCAAGGACAAGGCCATCGGCGCGCCATTGGTCTCCTTGCACGCCGTACCTGACCTGCCGAAGGCGGTGCAAGATCGGCTCTATTTCCTCAGGTTCGAGGACTTGATGGAACGGCCGGCGGCATGCATGTCGCATCTGTATGCCTGGCTGGGTCTCGCGCCCTTTGCAATCGATCCCGGCCGGTTGAACGTGGGCGTCCGGGAGAGCGACAGCCATTACCATATGAAATACATCCACGGCCAGGCGCAGAGCATCGTGAAACCGAAGCGGCATGAACTGCCGGCGCGGATACAGGCGCAGATCGAAAGTGCGTACGCCTGGTATTACGCACTGTATTATCCACAGGGCAAATCAGCGCCGGTATGACCGCCGGCTAGAATCCCTTGCCGATCTCGAGCCAGGCGTGGACCGATTTGTTGGTGCCGATCAGCTCCGGCGTGCCCCCGATGGGCGCCGCCACGTAGATCCTGCCGCGCCACCGGTCGATGCCGGCCCAGTTGAGTCCCAATCCCGCGCCGCGCAACGTCGCTGCGTTCGTGCCTGCGATCCACGCGGTGTGATTGACCGTGACGCGCTCGGCGTCGAAGAATGCCACGGCCTCCAGTGGGCCATTCTTGACCTGAACCAGCTGGTGCCGGAATTCGACACTGCCCAATATGCCGGTGTCGCCGGATTCCGCGCCGATGTCATAGGCGCGCACCGTGTAGGGCCCGCCGGCCACCATCTTCTCGGCGGGATCCAGATTGCTGTTGGCCCATTGACCGGAGAGGGTCAGATACAGCGCGTCGCGTGCGCTCAAGGACTGCAAGCGGAAGAAATTGGCGGTCCATTTGGAAAAACTGCCTTGTGCATCGGCGGTTGCCGCGTCGACCTGCCGCGCCGTGTCGTCGTCGAAATCGACTCGCCCCACGGTCCAACCGACGTTCCAAGTACTGATGCCGCCGGACAGAACCGAATCGTGCAGATCCCCGGCGAGGCCGGCGGTCAAATTATCGAGATGCCGATCGGTTCGAACGAAGGCCGTGTCAATGTGATCGTTGAGCTGCTTGTGGTCGTATTGGATCTGACCGTAGACGTTAATGTCGTGGCTGCGCGTGAACGGGCTTTTGAGCCATAGACTTTCCACTTGCGCAGTTCCGTGACCGTCGAGGGCGCGCAGCGTGTCGCCCAGTTCGTAGTGCAGAGCCGTATACGAGGCGCCGAGGCGAGTGCCGCGGCCGTCCAACAGGGATTCGTAGCTCAAGCCGCCGTAATTCAAACCGCTGCCCGAACTCAGCGCCGTGAGGCTGAGCATGTCGCCGTGATGCAGCGGGTCGATGAAATCCAGGGTTCCGGTGAGCCGTGTCCTGCCGGTATAGCGGTTGCCGTAATTATCCAGCGCCACATTGCCAGCGACGGCCGGTGTCGCGCCGGCGTCCACCTGCAAGTCCGAGGTTCCGACGGCATCGCCGGGCTTCAGCGTGGCTGAAATCGCCACGCCCGGAATATCCGACAACAGCAGCAGCGCATGATCGAGCGGGGTCTGGGCCACCGCTTGCCCGCCTTGCAGCGGGGAGAGCGTCGCCCCGATCAGAGAATCGGCCACGCGGCTGTGATTCTCGAGCTGGATCTTGCCGTACCGCGCTTCGATGATCTGCATTCGTACCGCACCCGCTTGAATGGTCTGCGCCGGGACGATGGCGCGCGCCAGCGGATAGCCATGGTTCCGGTAGTAGTCGGTGAGTCGGGCGGCGAGATCGCCGAGTTGCGATAGGGTGAGATTCTTTCCCTCGGCGTCTGCCACCAGCGCATGCAGTGTGGCGGTATCGAACACGGTATTTCCCGACAGCTGGATGCTGTTCACTAGAAATGGCGCACTCGGCGGCAGATTCGTTCGGCCGTCCTGTTCGATCAGCAGCCCAGTTCCCTTGGATGACGGCGCCGGCGGATTGGCGGGCTGAATCTGCTGCAGGATCGAGCCCGCGCCCGGCGGCGCCTCAGCGGCTGGTGCGGCGAGAGGCATGCACACCACCAGGGGCGCCGCCAGTAGCAGCGTCGGAAGCCGCTGCACTCCACGCCGCTTATTCATGGAGGTCCACCATATTGGCCGGCAGCCTTACGCCGCCGTTTACGATGCGTAGCGCGGGCGCTCCGTTCCCGGTCTTTCGTGTATCGTCTTCGATTCCGCGGTCGCTGCGCGATGCGGGAAGAATGGAGTCCACCTGCGTCAGCACGTTCTGAATCAGCGCACTGGGTATGGCGGGTGGAGGAGGTGCGGCGGCGGGTATGACCTGCAGCGCGGTGGCGTTGGCCGACGCCTGGACGAGAACATAGTTCGTGGCGCTCAAGCCCTCGCCGTCGATGGCGTAGAGACCGGGCGCACTGGTGGGTCCTGCCGCGGCCGTCCATGCCAGCGTTCCCGTGGTGGTATTGGCCTGCGTGTCGCCCTGAACGAATCCGCTCACCGTGCCTGACAAACCCGAGGGCATGTCTCCCATCACGAGTTTCGCGGGCGCAGCCAGATAAGTCAGCGTGGCGGGCGTGATGTCGGCCACGATGCCGCTCGGCTGGGTGAGCACATAGTTGCCCGCGCCGGCGCCGCTCAAGCTGTCGGCGGCCGTAACCGCAACGGCGGTGCCGACATTCTTGGATGCGAAAGTTCCCGCCTGAGTCAGCGACAAGGTCGCGGCGTCGCCCGCGATCACACCGCTCAAACTGGCGCCGGTGAGCGTGGCGGTGACCGTGCCGTCATAGACTTTATTGGCGGCGCTTTCGCCGGTAACGGTGAGCGAAGCGGGGGTGATGTTCGCCGCGAGGCCGACCGGCTGCGTCAGCGTATAGTTGCCGGCCCCGGCGCCGCCGAGAACGTCATTCGCGGTGACGGCGATACCGGTGCCGGCGTTGCGCGATGCGAAAGTTCCCGCTTGAGTCAGCGACAAGGTCGCAGCATCGCTCCCGATCGCGCCGCTCAGACTGCCGCCCGCCAGGGTGGCGGTGACTGTGCCGTCATAGATTTTATTGCCGACCGTGGTGCCGATGACGGTGAGCGGGGCGCGATCGATCGTCAGCGTACCGCTGACGATGCTGATGTCGTAGCCCTGCTGATCGGAATACAGCTTGGCGCCGTAGGTGCCTGCGTTGACGGCGCCGCTGTAGGGATCGGTCAGATTGAAAATGTGCCCGGAGGTGTCGGCGCCGGCCACCGAATAACTGGCATTGCTCAAGCCGGCGACGACGACGCCGTCGTAGGTTTTGGTGATGGGCGAGGAGGTCACGGTCAGCGGCGTCAAGAAATCGAGCAATAGCGGTGCAGTGCTGCCGTCGTAGATGCGCCACACCGCACCGCTGTTGCCGCTGTTGGAAATGCTCCAACCGGCGGCGGTGAAGTTCGACAGGGTCATCATTCCCGCGGTGGTGAGACCGGTCGCGCCCGTCGCAGCGCCGCTGCCCACGCCCACCGGATTGAGCGTCGCATCCCAGAAGCTATGGACGGCCGTGCCGGAATTGGCCCCGACCAGTCCGCCGGCCTCGAAGGTAGAGCCGGTGAGGCTACCCGCGGCGTAGCTGTTGCTGATGGTGCCGGAGTTGGCGCCGGCCAGGCCACCGAGAATGCCGGACGCCGCGAATACGCCGCCGGTGGCGTAGCTGTTGCTGATCGCGCCGGCGTTGCTGCCCACCAGACCGCCGACGATGCCGTCGCCGCCGACGTCGGCGGTGGAATAACTGTTGCTGACGCTGCCGGTGTTCAATCCCACCAAGGCGCCGACGTCGTTCAATCCGGCGATGCTGCCGCCGACCAGCGCCACGTTGCGAATGTCGGCGCCCGCCCCCGCCACGCCGAATAAACCCACGTTGGTGGTTGCCTGGAAAATGCCGAGGTTGCCGATGGCATGGCCCATCCCGTCGAAGCGCCCGGTGAAATTCGCGATGGGAACGAAACCTCCCGGCGTGCTCCAGACGTCGCTGCTGCCCGCCGTGATGGCGAGAGCAGTGGCCGATGCATCGACGTTGGCCCCCAGCGTGTAGCTCGCGCCTTGCGCCATCGCGATCAACTGTAGCTGGTGCGCATTGGTAATGGCGCTCGAGTACTCCGAGGCCAGCATGGGGAAAGTCGCGCCCAGGGCGCCGCCGGCATTGTTCAAAGAGCCGTCGGCGTCAACCATGACCCAATTGTTGCCCGCGGCGCCCGGGGTGGTGGTGAACGTGAAGCCGGTGAAATTGGCGGCGGTCTGCATCTGCACGGTGGTGAGGCCGGTGCCGCGCGGCGACATTGCCTGCCCCGATGTGTTGATGTCCCAGAAACTATTCGTGACGGTGCCGCCCGCCCCGCTGACCAGCCCACCGAGACCGGAGGCGCCGCTCACCGCACCGGTGGAATAGCTGTCGTTGACCGTGCCGTAATTGTTGCCCACCAACCCGGCGACGCTGGCTCCGGAACCATGTGCACTGCCCGTGGCATAGCTGTTGCTGACCGTTGCGTTGTTTTGGCCGAAGAGGCCGCCGATATTGGCAATGCCGGTCACCGATCCCGTCGCGTACAGGTTATTGCCCGTGCCGGTTCGGAAGAAACCGACCAATCCGCCGATGTCGTACTGGCCGCTCACCGAGCCGGTTGCGTAGCTGGTGCTGAGCGTGCCGTAGTTGAGCCCCACCAATCCGCCGATGTTGTCTGGGCCAGTGACTGTGCCGGTCGCATAGCTGTTGCTGAGAGTACCGTTGTTGGCACCTATCAGGCCGCCGATGCTGTTCAAGCCGCCCGTGACGCTTCCCGTCATATAGCTGCTGCTGACCGTGCCGTAGTTGCGGCCCACCAGTCCGCCGACAAAGTACGCACCGCCCTGCACGCTTCCGCCGAGCAGTCCCGTGTTCCGGATGACACCGGTGGTGTCCACGTAGCCGAACAGCCCGACATAATCCGTCGAAGGTCGGTTGATGGTCAGATTGCTGATGGCGTGACCCAGTCCGTCGAAGGTTCCGGTGAAGGGTGTCGCCAGGGTACCGATCGGCATGAATCCCGCCCCGCCGTTCCATGCGGAGGTTGCCGAGGCGTCGATATTGCTGCCCAAGGCGAAGTGCGCGGCAAGACCGCCGTTCACGCCCTGCAAATCCGTGCCGGTGGTGCTGCCGGCCGCGCCCACACTGTTGATCACGACGTACGCGGAGCCTGCGATGGAGAGACTCGGAGCCGAGCCGGGTAAATTGATGGAGGCGCCATTGTTGAGCTGGAACGTTCCCGTGCCGCTCGCGATTTCGGCGCCGTTCGCGGTATTGGGATTGATGATGAGTCCGGCGGTGTTGCCGGTTGCGGTGACGGTGGCATTGACGTTGACGTTGTTCGAGGCGGTGAGCGTCAACGTGGTGTTGGCGCTCCAAGACACCTTGTCGTTCACATTCACGTCGCCGCTGCCGGCCGCGGCGCCGGCGCTGCTTTGCAGAATCACGGCCGTCGTTGCGAGGCTGTTCGAGAGCGCCGCGCCGGTGATGTCGCCGCCGCTCGCCGCGACGGTGAAGTCCTGCGGGTCGACGAGCCAGCTGCCATACAGCCCGGCACTCGACGACGTGCTGACCTTGGCATTGTCCGCGACTTCCACATGCGCCGCGGAAGTCTCGATGGCGCCGCCGCGGCCGCCGTTGGGCGCGCTTGCGTCCAATGTTCCGCCGACTTGGACGGTGCCTGCCGCCATGCCTCCCAACAGTGTGATGCTCCCGCCTTGATCATCGACGGTGCGCGCTTCGATGACGCCGGTGTTGTTGACCACGCTGGCGAGCAGCGTGTCCTTCGCCCCGGCGCTGACGATGACTCGTCCGCCATCGGCATGCAGCAGCCCGCCGTTCTGTGCGACGCTGTCGAGCACGCTCTGATCGATCTGCATGTGAACCAGCGTGTCGCCGTTGAACGTGAGAGTCGCGGCGCGGCCGGCGCCGAGCGCCACCGTGCCCAACTCGGCAGTGATGACGCCGGTATTGCCGGCACGATTGCCGAGCAGCACCACGGAGCCGCCATTCACAGCCGTAATCGTGCCCTGGTTCACGACGCTGCCTGAACCCGTGCCGCTGAAGGATTTCGTATTGCCGTTCAAGGCGGCGTCGCTCACATCGAGCGTGGAGGCGATGAGTCCGCCGACGTTGACCTGTGCGCCCCGGCCGAAAAGAATTCCGTTCGGATTGATCAAGTACACCTGGCCATTGGCGTTGAGGTGTCCCAGGATTTGAGTGCCGTTGGTGTCGAAGATGCGATTCACCGCAATAGCGCTCACCGAGGGTTGCACGAAGTTCACGGTCTCGCGCGGTGCGATGTTGAACGTGGCCCAGTTCAGGGAGAGATCTTGACTGGCTTGATGGATGTTGGTGACGGCGCCGGATTGCGTGATGGTGCCCGATCCGGCGATGATCTGACCGCCGGTTGGACCCGCTCGTGCGGCCAATCCGCTCACCGACAATATCGCGGCCGCCGCGAACGCGGTGGCACCGCGCTTGCCGCCATAAATGGCGCGACTGGACCTGCCGCCCGAGCCTTTGCCTCTGCAGGGCGTCACCTCGGACGCGGGTACAAAGCAGCCAAGCGCCCGATTCCAGGCAAGACGGTAGATGCGATTCATTTTTGCCGGTGCCCTAGCCAAACCAAAGGGCGTCTAGATTGCCCTCTCGCAGAAGAATAAAAAGTGATGCAATCGTTTAACTCGCCGACAAGAGTCGCCGGCCGCGGTCAAAAGCGGGCTCCTGCCTACGCGTTGGTTTACGGGATAATTGGCGCCGCGGTTCGACTGAAGAATCGCGAGACGGAATTTCCGAATGCAAAAGGGGTGCGCCCGCAGATGCACCGGAAACTGTCGCGACGTCCAGAGCGTCGCACGCGTCGCGGCACCACAATCGTCCGCTTGTGATCTCTATCACACTAATCGTGTTTGCGGCCACGAACTCATCATGATTTGAAGTGCGTTGCCGTCAACCCGCACGCAGGCGGACGCGACGGGGCGATTCGCGCTGCGTGTTCTCGCGCGACGAGCAGCAACAGAAGGCGCCTCCGGCGCGTCGAGCGCGCCGCCTTAAGCTATCGCCCGAGGTGGGAGTACCGAAGTGATTTCGTTGTTCCCACCCGGGCGCTGACGCCCCATCAGTCGGCGCGTCCCTCGTCTGCTTCACCGTCTCGGTTGACGCGCGTCAAGAAGTTGTCGACGACGAAGTCGGCCACTGCGCTGCCGAGTTTTTCGCCGGCATTCTCATCCGAGCGAAAATGCTGGCCCGCGTAGATACGGCTCAAGGAGGCCTCATTCTCAGCGCCCGCGAAGCTGTCGAAGGAGCGGACGACCCCGGAGAGCACTTCGGAAGTGACGTTCAAATGAATCCCGTTGCCGAACACGGAGCGCAGCACGAACGCGGCACCGGAACTGATCGTGGCATGTGCGCCCGGGTACGATGGATCGGCGGCGGTCTTACCCGCTTGCGGAAGCCAAGTGGGATCCGCCGCCGTATCGGGGTTGCCGTCCGTGTCAGCGGCTCGAATCGCAGTCACCGGCCGCCAAAGGTCATACGTGTACTTGGTGTCGTAAAATGCGATCACTTCATCTGCAATGGTGAGATTGAGCAGCGCGAACACACGGGCGCTCTGTGCCGTCGTCAGGTGATGCGCCTGAACCGCCGTCTGGGTGATCTCGTTCCAGTAGTTCTGAATCGCTCCGTTCCAGAAGCGGCCGATGAGCGCTTGGTCTGCCGTAGCCGTGGTGCTGTTGGCGATGCCCAGCGACTTCACTTCGTTGAAGCTGGCGGTGTACTCGGCGCTGGTCAGGGCCGGAGGCGGACCAAGGCGGAATTGGTTCGCGCGCTCGAGGGCGAAAGGAGTGACTCGAGACCAATGCGTGAACTGGGGTTTCGGGAAATTGGGCGGCGTGGACTGGTAGTCCCCCGGTGCGTTACCGAAGACGAAGGGAATCAGTGTCGCGGCTGACCCATCGTCGCTCCGCAGTGTCAGGATGGCCTGCGCAACCGCCTTCCCTACGTCGATACCGGTGGTTTTGTCCACCCCGTCCGGTATTTGCGCCAAGGATTGGTCGTATTGCTGATCGAGCGTGGTTTGGAACGCCGGATACAGCGTGATGAGTGTCTCATGGGCCGCAGCGGCGGCCGCCGCTTCTTGCGAGGCGTGCGGCGATACATGTTCGACGCGCACGAGATAGGACTTGTGGGTCGCGTCGATCGAGTTCACTGCGTCATAAACCGCAGCGTGCATGATGGCGAAACTGCGCGTCGGATGTACGGTTGCAGGCTGCGCTCCCGCCGTGCGGACGATGGTCAGAAGCGTCTTGTTCCATTGGATGACCTCATCGGCCGATCCCGCCGCAGAGTCAGCGTACGAAGCGCCGCACATAAACGGGGTTGTGCACATGAGTGCGAGCAAGGTCCAGAACCGCAGCATAGGTTTCTCCTTCCGGTGCGTTTTTCTAGTGCGTTTGGGTAAAGCCATTCGAGCGCGACTACGCTTGAGTCGTCGCGCATACGGTGAAGACTTAGGCCAGGGAAGATTTATTCCCGCGTCCCTGATCTAGGCTCGGGTTTTGGCTCTTGCGGCCACGCTGATCAGAATCAACGTTGCCCCGATGCAGAGGTAGGCGAACAGATTGCCCACGGCGACGTACACCGTATTTCCGCCCGGCATCCAGGGTGCGGTTACCACGACGCCGTCCGCGCTGCGCGGGTTGCGATAGGGGTCGTCGGCGTAGGTTTTCTGCACCAGGCGGCCGTTGGGATCGATGAGCGCGGAAACGCCGGAGTTGACGGCGCGCACCATGCTCACGCGCAGCTCCACACTGCCGAATACCGCCAGCGCCAGGTGTTCCCATGGCTCAGTCTCGGCACCGAACCATGAGTCGCTGGTCAGATTGACGAGAAGATTGGGATGCAGCTGCCCGACGCCGCGCAAAAATCCCTGCAATATGTCTTCATAGCAGATCACCGGCCCGAGTTTCCAGTCCAGCCCGCCGGGTTCCCGCAGAGTCAGCACGCCCGGCCCCTTGCCGGCGGTGAATCGGCCGGTGCCGGGCGGCAACAACTTGCGCAGCCAGGGAAAGGTATCGATGCCGGGAATGTATTCGCCGAACGCGAGCAGCCGCACCTTGTCATAGTGGCCCGCCGCCCGCCCGTCGCCGTCGAGCAGAATGGCCGAGTTGAACGCGTCGTCGTGGGCCGCGTCGTACATGTCGGCACCGATGACCATCGGTACAGTCAATCCCCGGCGAATCATCCCCAAGGACTCAGGTTCAAGATCGGCGGCGAAATCCCGCGGCAGCGCCACGGGATAACTCCCCTCGCTCCACACCACGAGTTGCGCGCCGGCTTGCTGCAGACGACGAGACTCCGCTTGCAAGGCGGTCAACTGGCGAAGCGCCTCGTCGCGAGAGAACTCGCCATCCACCGTGTACGCGAAATTGGGCTGGACCAGTCCGATCTTCAATCGCGGCGCGCGGGCCACGATATCGTCTACTTGGCGCATGCGCACGGCTCCGAAGATGAGGGCCGCCGCCACCAGCACCGCCGCCGTCAACGCGGGATAGCGGGCGGCGCGGCCGTCCATCCCCAAGTCATAGAGCGCGCCATTGACCAGCATCAGCAGGGCGGTCACCCCGAGAGGGCCGGTGAGCTCGGCGATCTGGATGACGAGCGGCTGCCAGGCTTGGGAGATCCACTGGCCGCAAGGAAACAATTGGGGTACCACGAACTCGCAGCTGACCATGGCAAGGGGCGCGAGGAGGGTCATGGGCGCGCGGCGCTTCCTGCGAATACCGCAGATGATACCGGTGAAAAGCAGGAAAATAATGGCGCGCGCCGCGCAAAACACCAGGAATACCGGCGCCGCGGCCCACCAGGGGAAGTTCGCGAATCGCTGCATCACATCGATCAGCCAGTAGAAGCCGCCACCGGTCTCGACGACTCCGGCCCACCAGCCGAAGAAGAGCGCCTGCTTGAAAGTGGGCGCCCGATCGACGGCGAGCAACATGGGTACCGCGGCGACCCAGGCGAGGGCGGATAGATCGAAGGGCGTCACCGCCAGGAACCATAGGCAGCCGCTTAGGGTGGCGAGACCAAACGCGCCGTAGATATTGAGCTTAAGCATGCTTAATCCGGGGTCAATTGAGTTCACGGCCACAGGGCCGTCGGGTATTCTGAGGCCCAATTATGCAAGAAAGATACGACCCCGCCGCTGTCGAGGCGGAAGCACAACAGTATTGGGACAAAGAGCGCTGCTTCGAGGCCAGAGAAGACGGCACGCGCGAGAAGTATTATTGCCTGTCCATGTTCCCTTATCCAAGCGGCCGCTTGCACATGGGACATGTGCGCAATTACACCATCGGCGACGTGCTGTCGCGATTCATGCGCATGAACGGCAGAAACGTGCTGCAGCCCATGGGCTGGGATGCCTTCGGGTTGCCCGCCGAGAACGCGGCCATGGCGAACAAGGTGCCGCCCGCGAAGTGGACCTTCGACAATATCGCCCACATGAAGGCCCAGCTCAAATCCCTCGGGTTCGCCTTGGATTGGAGCCGAGAACTCACCACCTGCACTCCCGAGTACTACCGTTGGAACCAATGGTTGTTTCTGCGCATGCTGGAAATGGGCGTTGCCTACCAGAAGACAGGGGTGGTCAATTGGGATCCCGTCGATAAGACCGTGCTCGCCAACGAGCAGGTGATCGACGGCCGCGGCTGGCGCACCGGCGCGCTGGTCGAGAAGCGTGAAATCCCGATGTACTACCTCAAGATCACGGCCTATGCGGAGGATTTGCTCGACGCCTTGAAGGAAATGCCGGGATGGCCGGAGCGCGTGCGCGCCATGCAGGCCAATTGGATCGGCAAGAGCGTGGGCGTGAGGCTGGGATTTCCGTACGACATCGGCGGTCCCGGCGTGCTGCATGCATTTACCACGCGCGCGGATACGCTCATGGGCGTGACCTTCTGCGCGGTGGCGGCGGAACATCCGCTCGCGGCCCATGCCGCACGCGGCCAGCCCAAGCTCGCGGCGTTCATCGAGGAATGCAAGCGCGGCCCGGCGATCGAGTCGGAACTCGCGACTCAAGAGAAGAAGGGCATGCCGACCGATTTGGTGGTGAGCCATCCCATCAGCGGCGAGGCGGTGCCGGTGTGGGTCGGCAATTATGTGCTCATGAGCTACGGCGATGGGGCGGTCATGGGAGTGCCCGCGCATGATGAGCGAGATTTCGAATTCGCAAAAAAATATCATTTGCCGATCGAGCCAGTCATCGACGTCGGGGGCCGCGAATATTCCACGGGAAAGTGGCAGCCTTGGTATGCCGAGCACGGCCGCTGCATCAATTCGGGAGCGTACGACGGTTTGGAGTTCCAAGCCGCTGTCGACGCCATCGCGGCTGATCTTAACCGCTTGGGGTTGGGCGAAAAGCAAACCACCTGGCG